>Ga0224534_1000828_pt1 | contig 18025 bp, 12 predicted proteins | sample 714E12024metaG_FD_172012 | JGI IMG/M metagenome (GOLD analysis project Ga0224534, IMG submission 172012) | Peat soil microbial communities from Stordalen Mire, Sweden - 717 E1 20-24 | ecosystem: Environmental > Terrestrial > Soil > Wetlands > Peat | place: Sweden: Norrbotten County, Stordalen... | reverse complement strand
GACGCCGGAGAGTTCGCCGAGTTCCGCGAGGCACTCGAGTCCTTCGTCCGAGAAGAGCTCGTCGAGGCGCGTGTCGATGCCGCACGCAGAGAGCTCACGCGGCTCGGCAACGAGCTACAGGACTCGGTCATGCTGGAAGCGGCCGCCTCAGAGCTCGGGCTCGAGACACTTCGCGAGCGTGTGGGTGCATTCCGCTCGGCAGCCGCTCGCGAGCATCAGGCTCAGATAGAAGACCAAGTGCTGCTCGAGCACGCGGTGAGCGAGCTCAGAGCCACGCTCGCCGAACGGCTCGTGGCTCACGCCTCGGAGGCCCTGGCACGCTTCGCACCTCAGCTCCGGGCCAGGGCCGCCTCTGTGGCCAAGCGACAGCTCGAGGACGCGCTCCACGAGGAGGTCGAGCGCTTGGTGAGCGAGGGCTTCGAGGAGCTGCGTCAAGCCGAGGCGGAACAAGCTGATCGCGCGTGGCAGGAGCTCGCCACGGATTTCAGATCGCGGACTCAGGAACGTGTCGACTTGGTGCGCCGAGCGGCCGCGGACCTCTTTGAGGTCCACCTACCGGAGGTCACGGTTCCCACTGTCGCCGAGGAGCGCGAGAGGTTCTTCTACATCTTCGTACACGTCGAAGGGCTCGGGAGTGGGCTCACCCGTCTCCTACGCCTGGCCCTGCCGGGACCTGTGTACCAGCGCCGCGCGCTTTGGCGCGCCCGTCACCAGCTCGCCGAGGAGTTCGACAAGCACGCGGGGCGCGCCCGCTGGGACCTGACTCAGCGGCTCGATCAGGTCCGGCTCCGCTTTGAGGCAGCGATGCGAGCCGAGGTCGAGCAGGCCGAAGAGACGATCCTCTCCGCGGCCACGAGCGCAGAAGTGCTCCTCAGCTCGAGCGTGGCGGAGCAGGAGAGCCACCGGTCCCGGCGCGAGGCTCTTACTCAGTTGGCGCGTGATCTCACCTCGACCTTGGAGCAGACCTAGATCGGTGGTAAGTTCCGGAAGCGAACGACACGAAGATGTCCGGCCAGATGTCAGCGGCCGAATGCTGTTTCGGGGTCTGTTTGGCTGTTCGACGGTCAAGTAGTCTGAGGGGTCTGTCTAGGCCCCATCGTCTAGCGGCCAAGGACACCACCCTCTCAAGGTGGAGACACGGGTTCGAACCCCGTTGGGGCTGCTCGTATTTGTCCTACTCAGCTGGCTGACCCGTACAGCCCGAATATTCGATTGTGGCGTTGAGCAGGGACTTTCCCGGTTCTGGTTCCTCTCGGCCACCTTCCCCACGTCGCGAGGCGGACAGGCACGAAGCCAACGGTGGGTCTTTGTCTGCTTGACCGTCGGCTGTCTGCTCGAGCTCGTCGTCCTCATGGCTCGTTCGGAAGGCTCAAAGGAGATCGAGCTCACTCGCCGGAGCCAATGTCGAAGTTCGTACTTGGCATCAAGCCGGGCAGTGGACCCAGCGCAGCTCCGCGCTGCGCGAACACGAATCAGGCATTCCTGAAGGGGCGGGGCCGTGTCAAGCGATCGGCGAAGCCTTCTGAAGCATCGATCTTCTGTGGAAAGCCACGCCGAACTAGCGCCGTGGCGGCGGTTCTCAGTTGCTCGGGAGACTGGCCTGCCGTCAGGCTAGGCGCACCAACGTTCCTTGGTTCGTGGGGAAGACGACTCTTAGTCGCCAGGCATTCCTTCGCCCGCAGTTGGGTGCATGGTGCGCTTCGGGAAAGGAGTCGAGCGGACTCAATCACATACTCGGACGCGCCACCTTGGTGGGGACCATGTCTGATTTCGAGTGCGCGCTCAATTCATAGGCAGCGATCACGCTGCTCGCTCGTCGAAGCAGCGCAGGTGGTCGTCTCGAAGGCCGTAGTAGACGAAGGGTGAGCAGTTTGCGGGCCACTGCGACCCGGGCCTTGCTGACACCTCGCCTGTCGGCAATGCGACGGTAGTCGGCTTGGAATTTGGGGGGCTGTGCGGCGTGACAAACCCATAACCGTGCGCGCACGTCAGGCGCTGACCTTTAGCTCTTCTTGGGGCCTTCGGCGTTGGGCTTAGGCCCGAGGCGGAGCCTTCCCAAGATGCCCGCTGGGTTCACCTTCAGGGCCGCGGCGACCCTCTCTTCGACCTCGTCCATGGTGAGCGGCTCGGCAAGTTCATCAGGGGGAGAGCTGTCGGGATTCTCGGGCATCGCCACCCATTACTTATCGGCCTTTTCACCTGGTTCTTTATCGTCTTCGGGGTGCGGCCCGGTTTCCATCACCTTGGCGATGAACTCCTCGGGGGGTAGGTCGACTTTGACCCGCTCGTCTTGCTCCTCTGGGGTGGGGTGGTGCTGATTCTTCGGCATCTCGGCCTCCAAACTACTAGTGGAGGGTCGGGGCATCGCACCCCGTGGTCGGTCAATCCAAGTTTCCGCCAGGCGCTAGCCACCCCCCAGGGGAATACCCGGTGTCCAGCTCACGCAAGAGAAAACGACGAGCTAGGCACCGGGTTCCCGGTGGATACCGCCTGTTGTTAGCTAGCTCACGCTAGCTATGGCGGTATAATGAGAAGTAGCAGAATCAACATCGGTTTCACCTCCTTTCTGTGTGGAGACTCGCGACTTGGATTGAGGGCCCAGTGCCATCTGGGCCCTCAATCGCGTCAGGCCTCCTTTGCGTCCTCTTCTTCGCCGTTCTCTCGCTCGGTGGAGATATTTGCGTGCTTTCGAGCTCGGGCACGAGCGACCTTGCCGAGGGCAGCCCAAACGGTGTCGAACTCGGTCTCATCTAGGACCGCAATGTCTTCCTGTTACGGGTAGTACGCGATCCGCGCGAGAGTGGCCTCAGCTCGGTATGTCAAACACGAACTCTCGAAAGCAGTGGCCTTGTTCATGCATCATGCAACCCTTGACTTGCGGTGTGACCGTGTAAGTGAGTCCTAGAGCATCGAACCATCCTTCGGGCCGCTCGAAGATTCCACATTCGTAGCGGTCGATCACGCCAAGCCTGCTCACCCCGTCGTACGCGAAACAGGAATCAAACTCCCAGCGCACGACGCCCTCGGCTGGGTAGGAGATCCGGAAGTTCATAAACCTTGCCTTGATGAGGTCGCTCCCGCCATTAATAAGGCGGCGAAGATCGGCGAAGGTCTGAACTTTCTCGATCCCCAGCGCCTTCGCCACTCTCTTCACCTCGATGGCAGCCATGGAACGGACAGCCGCCTTGTTCATCTTGTTGGTCGTCTCGATCCCACACTCCTGCAGAGCTTGGAAGAACCACATCGCATCGTGTGTCATCCAGCACTTGCGCAGAAGCTCCTCCCGTTCGGCCGATGTCATCTTCTTGGCCGGTGCTGAGCCTTCATCCATGGTTGTTACCACCTCCTCAGGGCCGCTAGCCGGCGACGGCTCCGCCGGTGTGCACCAGAGCAAGTTTGTTCGTCTCGTCCAGTTTTCCAGGCTGGAAAGGATACCTCCGCGGTGGTCGCTTCATCTAGGAGTGTATCGACGCAGGCAATCCAGCGACATCTGCGCCTATCGGTCTGACAATCGATCGTAAAGGTGTGGGATCCCTCAACCCCGACCGGCGAAGGCGAAGTCCCGAATGGATAAGGGAAGTCGGCCGCGCTGAATATGATGATCGCGACGGGTCTGCAGGAGCATCTGCCAGCGATCCCAGACCATCCCCTAATGCGCGGGCCGAGTCATTGTTGAGAGTGCCACCAAACGCCGGGTCTGCTGTACATACCGACCGGCGTTCTGAGCGACATTCGATATGCGTAGCCGTGACACCTTCTAGACGCGGGTCGCCGAATGATGGCGGCACTATGTTTCGTGCATGTGATCACACTCGACAGCCGAACATAAGCTTGTACGGCTTCCTCAAACACTGAACTGCTAGGTAAGACAAGGAGACGCGATGACCGAGGTGAAGATCCCCACAGCTCCATTCGAGCTACCGGGCTACTTGGCTACGCCGTCAGGCCAGGGACCGTGGCCGGGGGTTGTCGTCATCCACGACGCCCTAGGAATGAGCAACGACGTGAAGAACCAGGCCAACTGGCTGGCTGGCGAGGGCTACCTGGCCGCGGCGCCCGACTTGTTCTATTGGGGCAACAAGATGACCTGTTTGCGTTCCATCTTCCGCGATCTGCGGGCTCGACAAGGCCGAGCGTTCAACGACGTGGAGGCAGTTCGTGCGTGGCTAGCTGGGCAGGACGACTGCACCGGAAAAATCGGCGTTATCGGTTACTGCATGGGCGGCGGGTTCGCGCTCTTGCTCGCCCCTGGCCACAGGTTTTCGGCAGCGAGCGTCAACTATGGACAGATCCCAAAGGACGCCGGCAGTTTCCTGACCGGAACCTGTCCGATTGTCGGAAGCTTTGGCGCCAAGGACCGAACGCTAAGGGGTGCAGCAGACCGACTGGAACGGGCACTGACGGTGGCTGCCGTAGACCACGACGTGAAGGAATATCCCGATGCCGGGCACTCGTTCCTCAACAACCACGACAGTGCCCTCTTTGCAGTGATGGGGAAGATAATCGGGGGCGGCTACGACGAGCTCTCGGCTCAAGACGCCCGTCGGCGGATCGTCTCCTTCTTCAACACTCACCTCAAGTCGCAGGGAATGAAACCAGCCGAGAATGCCGGTGAGGATGGATGACAACGGCACCGAGAAGTCGTTTCCCTACCCATTAGTGGGGTGCTGTGGGATCAGGCGGCTGCCTCTTCAACGGCTCGGAGCCGGCTATCGGGCGACGTGAACGTATCCCAATAACCCGGGGGCTCAACGCTCGCAAGAGTGCCACCTACCGCCGGCTCCGGGTCCAGAGTTCCACTGTCCAGCTCAATCCGGTGCTTGCTAACGCGAGCGAGGCATCACGACACATTCGAGCGCCCTGATGGCAGCTCCAAGCCGGTCCGGCGGCGGCTACGACGAGGGGACTGGCGAGGCGATCGCCTCGTGGAGAGCGACCGCTCCTGCGGCCAGCGCATCTCGCTGGGTGTCATTGAGGACCTCAAGCAATGTGGCCATGCGAGCCGAGGTGTCGTCCTCGGCGGCGATTCGGCGGGCCAGGAGCTCTTCGGTCTCCTCGACACGGTCCTCGTCGCCGTAGCCGTGGAGTCCGAAGTAAATGCCGCCACGGTCGAACTGGCAGGCCTCGGCGCCACTCAGTCCGGCGGCGATCACGGCGTCAATATGGACCCCGCCACGCAGCTCGCGCAGGACGATCGACCAGTAGTAGGCCTCGTGGATCGGATCCGCCGGCACGCTCTGGGCGAGATAGCCGTCGACAATGGGCCACCGTCCGGCGGGCAGTGTGGCAGCCAGGGCCTTGGCCGCAGCCGAAAAGCCCTGAAAGATCTTCAATTCGATGCCACCGAACGTGGCGCTGGCGTAGTCGTTGGCCGCCTCTAAGTGCTTGGTCACCGTCGCGTCGCGGTCGGCACCCACCCGGGCCTTCTTCACCATGGTGGCCACCATGCCAGTCTTAAAGAAATAGAAGATCCGGTCGACTTCTACCGCGTCGATGTCCCCGAGGACACCGCCCCTACCGCCGGCGTAGAAAGTGACGACGTCGAGCTTGAGGCTCTCGCTCTGCGCGATGGCCTGTGGTGAAAAGTAGAAGCTCATACCGACGGTGCCGATCGGTTCGGAAATGGTGTTTGCTAGGTCAAGGGTGTCCATGCGCGCAATCTATGTCGAACTCCTCACGTCCGCCCCTTGGCCGACTCGGACGCTTGCTATGCCCTGAGCGACCACCGCAAGGAGGTTGCGAATGCTACGCCGAGCGGGTCGAACTCGACCCCCAGCATCTCGGGACCGAGAGCCCTCGATTGGGAGTGGCGTGACACCTCTACTGAGAGCCTCACGGGCGTCCGAGAACACCGCTTCGGCGGGCGGTGCTATCGCGGCGCCGCGCAATAACACGACCCTGGAAGCGACACCGGATGGCTCTGCTCCTGAGCTGCAAGACGCAACCGGATCGGGAGCCGGCAGTTGCGAGTGGTCAACCGGGATCCCAACATGCTCAGGACGGCGGTGTTATCGAGCGGCCACCGGGGGCGATTCGCCGTGTGGCCCCGACACTCCGAACGCCGTTCGGCATGCACCAGGGTGCGACCGAAGGTCATCAGCCCAGATCATTCGTTCCGGCTCGTGAAGTGCTGGCTGCCGCTCCCTGTAGGGCACGGCAGACCAATGGTCCTAGCGGCATGGAGTTCGAGCGGCAAAGCTGTTCCCATGGTCGTGGTCGCGCGTGCCCCGTTCGGGGAGTTGGACCTGGCCAATGCTGCCGGCCTCTCGCCCGACGAGGTGCTCTCGCGCCTGGGGAGTGGCCCTGATGGGCTTTCGTCCGACGATGTGGCGGAGCGGTTACGACAGTTCGGGCCGAACGCGCTCGCTACCCATAGGGTGCATGCCACCGCCGTCCTTTTCCGACAGATCCGAAACCCGATCCTGATTCTTCTGCTCGGGGCAGCGCTGGTGTCGGGGCTGACCGGTGGTGGCACTAACGCGGTGATTATCGCGGTGATCGTCGCCCTCAGCGTCGGTCTGGGCTTCTTCAACGAGTACCGGGCGGAGGTAGCGATGGCCTCCCTCCGCGGCAAGATCCGGCACGAGGCCGAGGCTCGGAGGGACGGACGGGCGAGCCGGGTCCCGGTGACGGACCTCGTGCCCGGCGACGTGGTGTCGCTCCGCATCGGCGCTCTCGTGCCCGCCGACCTCCGCTTGGTGAAGGTCGACGAACTCGAGTGCGACGAAGGCGTGCTGACCGGCGAGTCGATGCCAGTGACCAAGTCGGTGGCGCCCGTCACCGACCGCCAGGCGCTGGACCAGCCGGGATGCGCCTTCATGGGGACGATCGTCCACCAGGGGTCGGCTCTCGGTGTGGTGGTCCGGAGCGGAGCCCGCACCGCCTTCGGTCAGATCGCTGCGGGCCTGTCCGAAAAGCAGGGCCAGACCGCCTTCGAGGTGGGCCTGTCCCGTTTCTCGCGCTTCTTGTTCGGGGTGGCGGCCGTGCTCACCGCGTTCATCTTCATCGTCAACGTGGCACTCTCCCGGCCCCTCATCGAGGCACTGCTCTTCTCGCTGGCCATTGCCGTGGGCATCGCCCCCGAGATGATGCCGGCCATCGTGACGGTCAGCCTCTCCGCCGGCTCGAGGGCCCTCGTGGCGAAGAAGGTGCTGGTGAAGCGGCTGGTCGCCATCGAGGACCTGGGCAACATCGAGATCCTCTTCACCGACAAGACGGGCACCCTCACCGAAGGGGTGATCACCTTCGAGCGGGGGCTCGACGCCGATGGGCAGGAGAGCGACCGCCCGCTGCTGCTCGGCCTGGTGTGCAACGAGGCGACGGTCACCGACAAGGGGCCGGTCGGGGGGAACGCGTTGGACCAGGCCCTGTGGTCGGCCCCGGGGGCGGCTGCAGGAGAGGAGCTGGCCGCCACGGCCGCCGGCTATGAGCGACGGGGCGTCCTTCCCTTCGACCACGAGCGCCAGCTGGGTTCGGTGCTGGTCAAGGACCCCGCCGGCAGCCCGCTCCTGATCACCAAGGGCGCACCCGAGGTGGTGCTGGACCGGTGCGCGAGCGTCCCTGACGGCGCTCGGCCGGCGCTGGAGGCACTGTTCTCCCAGGGGGCCCGGGTCGTGGCCGTGGCCGCCCGGCCGGCCGAGGACGTGGAGACGCTGACCGCCGAGGACGAGCAGGACCTGGCGCTGGTCGGGTTCCTCATCTTCACCGACCGCCCGAAGGCCGATGCCGGCTCCTCCATCGCCCAGCTCGAACGGCTGGGCGTGGAGGTGAAGATCATCACCGGGGACAACGGCCTGGTGGCGGCCAAGGTGTGCTCGGACATCGGGGTCGACTGCGCGGGGGTGCTCAGCGGTGCCGAGGTCGAGTCGCTCGACGACGACAAGCTCGAAGCGGCGATCCTGACCACGACGGTGTTCGCCCGGATCAACCCCGACCAGAAGTCGAGGATCATCAAGGTGGCCCGCCGCACCGGAAAGGACGTGGCGTTCCTCGGCGACGGGGTGAACGACGCGGTGGCCCTGCACCACGCCGATGTCGGGATCTCGGTGGACTCGGGAACCGACGTGGCCAAGGACGCCGCCGACGTGGTGCTGCTCGACAAGGACCTCGGGGTGCTGGCCGAAGGGGTGATGGAGGGCCGCCGCATCTTCGCCAACACCATGAAGTACGTCCTGATGTCCACGTCCTCCAATTTCGGAAACATGTTCAGCGCGGCCGGTGCCTCGGTGTTCCTGTCCTTCCTGCCGATGCTGCCGACGCAGATCCTCCTGAACAATCTGCTCTACAACGCCGGGCAGCTGGTGATCCCGACCGACCGGGTGGATCCCGAGGCGCTGGCCCGGCCGGCGGCGTGGGACATGAAGTTCATCCGGAACTTCATGTCGGTGTTCGGTCCGGTGAGCTCGATCTTCGACTTCCTCACCTTCTGGGTGATGCTCTCGCTGCTGCATGCCGGCCATGTCGAGTTCAGGACCGGTTGGTTCGTCGAGTCGATCGCCACCCAGACCCTGGTCATCTACGTGATCCGGACCCGGCGGGTGCCGTTCTTCAAGAGCCGGCCCAGCCTGCCGATGCTGTTCGTGCCGACCGGGGCGGCACTGGTCGGCGCCGTCCTGCCGTACACGGGGCTGGCCAACCTGCTGGGCTTCACGCCGCTGCCGACGACCTTCTTCCTCCTGCTGTTCGGGATGGTCGTCGTCTACCTGCTGCTGGTCGAGCTGGCGAAGACCCGCTTCTACCGCGCCCCCCATGCCCGGACCCCCCGCCCTGTCTCTACCCACGCCGAACGGCTCGAGCGGCGCATCCGCCGCCGGGCGTCCCGCTTCATCCGCTTTGCGGTGGAAGAGGTGGAGACCCGGGGAGGGTCCAAGGGCCCGCCGTCGCGGACCGGTGCCGTCAACAAGGCATCCGATCGATGATGGCGCCGGCTCGCCGGCTCGCCGGGCCCCGGTGTCCCTCCGGCCCGACCTCCCAGTGGATACGGGGAGGGTTGGCGCCGCCTACTGTGGGCGGTAGCCCATGACCAAGCAGGCAGCGTCCCCGCCGACCAATGACAGTGGCGCCCCGGTCGCGCCCCCACCGCCGCCGGCGTGGCGGCACTACCTCTGGTTCATCGCCATCGCGATGTTCGTCGTCCTGTTCCTGATCCTGCCGGCCACGCAGAGCAAGGGCCAGGTCACCATCACCTACTCGCAGTTCTTGAAGGACGTCTCTGCACACAAGGTGAAGACGGTCACCATCCAGACGAGCGGGGCGGCCACCGGCACCCTGTCCGACGGCGACTCCTACACGACGGCGATCCCGCCGCAGGCCGGGCAGTCGTTCCTCGACGAACTGCAGAAGGCGGGCGTCCAGATCACGGCGGTGACGAGCGGCACCTCCTTCGGCACCGAGGTGCTGTCCTGGCTCATCCTGCTCATTCCCTTCCTGCTCATCGGCTACCTGTGGTGGCGCCTCTCCAAGGGTGCCGCCGCGGGCCTGCAGGGGGCGTTCGGCGTCGGACGGTCCAAGGCGAAGGTGTTCGACGAGGAGCGCCCGAAGACGACGTTCGCCGACGTGGCGGGGTACGACGGGGCGAAGCTCGAGGTCCGCGAGGTGGTCGACTTCCTGCAGCACCCCGAGCGGTATGCACGGGCGGGAGCGATGCCACCACGGGGCGTCCTGATGGTCGGCCCTCCCGGCACCGGCAAGACCCTGCTCGCCCGGGCGGTGGCGGGGGAGGCGAACGTCCCGTTCTTCTCGGTCACCGGATCGAGCTTCGTCGAGATGTTCGTCGGTGTCGGGGCCGCTCGGGTGCGCGACCTGTTCGAGGAGGCCCGCAAGCGGGCCCCGGTGATCGTCTTCGTCGACGAGATCGACGCCATCGGCCAGCGGCGGGCCGGCGCCGGCGCGATGGTGGCCAACGACGAGCGCGAGCAGACCCTCAACCAGTTGCTCTCCGAGATGGACGGGTTCGACCCGGCGACCGGGATCGTCGTCCTCGGCGCCACCAACAGGCCCGAGGTGCTCGACCCTGCGCTGCTCCGGCCGGGACGCTTCGACCGTCAGGTCATCATCCCGCTCCCCACCCTGTCCGAGCGCCTCGCCATCCTGAACGTCCACTGCCGGGGCAAGCAGCTCGGCCCGAGTGTGAACCTCGACGTCGTGGCCAGGGGGACGCCCGGCTTCTCCGGGGCGGACCTCGCCAACCTGGTCAACGAGGCGGCCATCGTCGCCGTGCGGGACGACCGCGACGTCCTCGAGGGTGCGGACTTCGCCGCCGCCCGTGACCGGATCATCCTCGGGCGGCGAGAGGGCTCCAACGTCCTGCTCCCCGAGGAGAAGAACGCCGTGGCCGTTCACGAGGCCGGCCACGCCCTCGTCGCCGCCTACTCGGACAAGGCCGATCCGGTCGAGAAGGTCACGATCCTGCCCGCCGGGCCGACGCTCGGCGTCACCCACCAGCTCCCGCTCGTCGAGCGCCATCTCTTCGGCGAGGACTACCTCTACGACATGCTGACGGTCTTCCTCGGCGGGCGGGCCGGCGAGCTCGTGGTGTTCGGCCAGGGTTCGACGGGCGCTGCCAACGACCTGGCCAAGGCGACCGAGCTGGCGACCAAGATGGTCCGCGAGTTCGGGCTCTCTTCGGTCATCGGGCCGGTGGGCTACCCCTCGGGGGGCTCCGTCTTCCTCGACGGCGGCGGCGGCGGCTTCTCGAGCCGCCCCTTCGCCGAGCACACCCAGGCGGCCGTCGACGCCGAAGTCTCACGGCTGCTGGCGGAGGCCGAGCAGCGGGCCGTCAAGGTGCTCGAGGAGCACCGCCAGGTTCTCGACCAACTGGTGCAGCTCCTCCTCACCGACGAGACGGTGGAGGGCTCGGAGATCTATGCCCTGGCCGGCCGTACTGAACCCACCGGTGGCGAGGGCGTGACGGTGGCGCCCGAGCGGGCCAGCGCGCTCGAGGGGGAGCCGGTGGCGGGTAGGACCGAGGGGATGGTGGAGTACCCCGGGTCGACGCCTTGAGGCCTCTTGCCTGACGGCGGCTTTCCCGACCACGCAGATCACCGCATCGACCGCCGACGAAGGACAGAGACGGGAGCACTGCCGGCCATGGAGGATCTCACCGAGGAGCTGGACCAGTACATCATCGACGACAGCGACGAAGAGCCCATCCTCTGCTGGCGTGACGGTACCGAGGTGGACACCTGGAAGGAGGGCTACCCCTACGACCGACGCATGGGCCGCGACGAGTACGAGATCGAGAAGCGCCGGCTGCAGATCGAGCTGCTCAAAATGCAGAACTGGGCCAAGGACGTCGGAGTGCGCATCCTCCTGGTGTTCGAGGGCAGGGACGCCGCGGGCAAGGGGGGCACCATCAAGCGGTTCACCGAGCACCTCAACCCCCGGGGGGCGCGGGTGGTGGCCCTCGAGAAGCCCAGTCCGCGCGAGCAGGGCCTCTGGTACTTCCAGCGCTACATCACCCACCTGCCGGCCGCCGGCGAGATCGTCATGTTCGACCGGTCGTGGTACAACCGGGCCGGGGTCGAGCGGGTCATGGGCTACTGCACCGATGAGCAGTACCGCGAGTTCCTCTTCCAGGCACCGCTCTTCGAGCAGCTGCTCGTACGCGACAACATCCACCTCTTCAAGTTCTGGTTCTCGGTGTCACGGGGCGAGCAGCACACCCGCTTCCTCATCCGGCGCATCGACCCCGTCCGGCGGTGGAAGCTCTCTCCCATCGACGTGGCGTCCCTGTCCCGGTGGGACGACTACACCGAGGCCCGGGAGCGCATGTTCGCCTCCACCGATTCCGAGATCGCTCCGTGGACGGTGGTGAAGAGCAACGACAAGCGGAGGGGACGCCTGAACGCCATGCGCCACGTCCTGTCGGCCGTCGACTACGAGGACAAGGACACCGAGGTCGTGGGCGCCCCCGATCCGCTCATCGTCGGGCGGGTGGCGACGATGGCCGAGGTCGGCGAGCGCGTCGTCCCGTCAGTTTGAAGGCCGGCCCCGGATACCGGCCACGGTTCCCCGGGGCTCAGCCCTTGACCGCCCCCGCCGTCAGGCCCCGGATCAGCTGCTTCTGGAAGGCCAGCAGGAGGACGAAGATGGGCAGGGCGGCCAGCAGGGTGCCGGCGAAGATGACGTTGATCTGGTCGATGCTGAGCGACTGCAGCTGGCGCAGGCCGATCTGGACGGTGCGGACGCTGTCGGAGTCGGTGACGATGAGCGGCCACAGGTACTGGTTCCAGGCGGTCAGGAAGGCGTAGACGCCGAAGGCGCCGATGATGGGCCGGTTGAGGGGTACGACCACCCGCATGAGGAACCGCAGGTGGCCGTAGCCGTCGAGGGTGGCGGCGTCGTGCAGGTCGTGGGGAAGCTGCAGGAAGGCCTGGCGCAACAGGAACACCCCCACGCCGCTGGCCATGAACGGCACGATGAGGGCCGGGAACGTGTTGTACCAGCCGAAGTCGCCGATGGTCTGGCGGTTGGGGATCAGGGTCGCCTCCATCGGCACCATCAGCGTGGCCAGGCACACGAAGAACAGGACGCGCCGGAAGGGGAACTGCACGAAGGTGAAGGCGTAGGCGGCCAGCACCGACGTCACCAGTTCCGCCACCGTGATGGACACCGTGACCACTGCGGAGTTGCGCAGGTACAGCCCGAGATGGGCATCGGTGAAGGCCTGGGCGAAGGCCCCCCACTGCGGGTGGAGGGGGAAGAGGGTGGGGGGCCGGTGGGCGATCTGCTGGGGGGTGAGCAGCGAGTTGACCACCGTGATGTAGATGGGGAAGCCCACCACCACCGCCGCCACCAACAGCAACGCGTAGCGTCCGGTCCGCCCCCAGTGCCTACCCATAGAACACCCGCCGCTCGATGAAGCGGAACTGCACCAGGGTGACGGCCAGCAGGATGAAGAACAGGGCCGTGGCCAACACCGAGGCCGTTCCGAAGTCGTTGTTCTGGAACGACGTGTAGAGGTAGTAGATGAGCACCATGGTGTGGTTGTCGGGGCCGCCCTGGGTCAACAGGTCGATCTGGCCGAAGGCCTGGAACGAGGCGATGATCCCCACCACCCCGGCGAAGAAGACGGTGGGCGAGAGCAGCGGCAGCGTCACCCGCCAGAACCGCCTCCGGCCGCCGGCGCCGTCGATGCGGGCCGCCTCCAGCAGGTCCTGGGGGATGGCCTGCAGCGCCGCGCTCATCAGGATGAAGGTGAATCCGATGTTCTGCCACACCGTCACGGTGGCCACGGCCGGCAGGGCCCAGGTGTTGGACTGCAGGATCCCGTTGCCGCCCTCGATGCCCAGCCAGTAGCTGAACAGCCCGACCGTGGGGTTGAGCAAGGTGAAGAAGATCACCGAGGCGACTGCCACGCTGGTGGCCACGGTGGACGAGTACAGGGTGCGGAAGAACCGGATGCCGCGGATGCGGGCGTCGGCCAGCGTCGCCAGCCCTACGCCCAGCAGGATGCCGATGGGGACGGTCAGGATCACGAACTCCACCGTGCGGCCCAGGCTGGCCCAGAAGTCGTGGGAGGTGAGCACGCTCTTGTACTGCGAGAGCCCCACGAACTTCGACGGGATGGTCGGGTAGGGAGCGACCCGGAAGAAGCCCAGCCAGAAGGTGCGCAGTAGGGGGTAGAAGACGAACACGGCGAAGATGGCCATGGCCGGGAGGACGAACAGGTACCCCACCGCCGCCTCCCGGCCGGTCCGGCCCAGCCGGCGGCGGCCGTTCGGCGCGTCCCGGGCCGCGCCGGCGGCCACCTCGCCCAGCGCCGCGGCTCCCGGGGCCAGGCCGGCGTCAGACATCGATGCGGTTCCCGTCGACCGGGTCGAACAGGTGGGGGTCCCCTTCGACTGCCAGGGTCACGGCGTCCCCGGGTCCCAGCGCGGAGCGGGTCCCGGGCAGGCGCACGGTGAGCAACCCTCCGCCGGGCAGCCGGCACCCCAGGTGCTGCTCGTGGCCCAGGTACTCGGCCAGGGCCACCGTCACCTTCAAGGTGCCGGCCGGATCGGCCCGCAGGTGCTCGGGGCGGACGCCCACCGTCACGTCGGGCAGGCCCCGCTGACGCAGGGCCGCTGCGGCAGCAGGGCCGAGCGGGATGCTCCCGCCGTCGACCACCACCTCGGCGGTGCCGTCGGTCGTGTCGACCCGGCCGGCGAGGATGTTCATGGGGGGGCTGCCGATGAAGCCGGCGACGAAGGCGTTGGCCGGACGGTCGTGGACGGTCCGGGGCGCGTCGACCTGCTGGAGGGCCCCGTCGCGCAGGATGGCGATGCGCTGCCCCATGGTCATGGCCTCGACCTGGTCGTGGGTCACGTAGAGGACAGTGACCCCGAGGCGCAGGTGCAGCTCGGCCAGCTCGGCTCGCATCTCCGTGCGCAGTCGGGCATCGAGGTTGGACAGCGGCTCGTCCATGAGGAAGGCGCGCGGGTGGCGCACGATGGCCCGGGCCAGCGCCACCCGCTGGCGCTGGCCGCCCGACAGCTGGGCCGGCTTGCGGTCCAGGAGGGTCTCCAGCCCCAGGCTCTGGGCCGTGGTGGCCACCAGGCGGTCGCGCTCGTCGGCCGGCACATGCCGGCTGCGCAGGGGGAACTCGATGTTGCGACGCACGTTGAGGTGGGGGTAGAGGGCGTAGCTCTGGAACACCATGGCCACGTCGCGGTCCTTGGGGTCGACGTCGTTCACCACCCGGTCGCCGATCCGCACCACCCCGGCGGTCGGGGTCTCCAGGCCGGCCATGATGCGCAGGGCGGTGGACTTGCCGCACCCGGACGGGCCCAGTAGCACCAGGGACTCGCCCGGCTCCACTTCCAGGGTGAGGTCGTCGACGGCGACCACGTCGCCGAAGCGCTTGGTCACCCCCTCGAACGCCAGTCGGCTGGGCTCGGCCACTGCCAGCTCCCCCAGTCCGATCCGGGAGTCACGTGCGTCCACGGGTCGGCCCCCCTGCCCGTTCACGCCCGGCTCAGGCGCCGATCCGGGTGTTGTAGCTCGAGATGATGCCGTTCGCCGTACTGGTCAGCTGGGACATGGCCGACGTGGTCGAGGTGCCGGTCGAGATGGAGGTGAGGGCGGAGTCGATGGCCTGCTCCACCTGGGACTGGGGGCCGTACACGGCACCGGCCGTGGCTGGGTTCTGGGGACTCTCGGCCAACTGCCGGTAGGACACCTCGAACTCGGGTTGGCCGGCCCAGAGCTGGGTGATGGCCGGCAGGGCGGTGGCGGCCTTGCGGATGGGGATGTACCCGGTACCCACCGCCCACTGGGCCTGCTGGGCCGGCTGGTCGAGGTAGGTGATGTACTGCCAGGCGCCGTCCTGCTGGGCCGGCGAGGACTTGCTCACCATGTAGAGGCCGGCCCCGCCGGGGAACACGCCGTTGCGGTCGGCGGTCGTGCTCGGCGTCTCCGCCACCCCCAGCTTGATGTTGGCGTACTGCCCCCCGCTGAGGAGGGTCTGGATGGTGCCCAGGGCCGCGGAGGTCTCGAGGCAGATGGGGGCGATCCCGTTGGCGATCCCCAGGAGGTTGTCGTAGGTGGTGGCCGAGGTGGGCTGCGCCAGTTTGCTGTCCAGCATGTCGGCGTACCACTCGAAGAGGGAGGTGCCCACCGCACCGTCGAACACCACCTTGGTGGCCCGCCCGGTGCGTCCGTTCTCCTCGTTCACGATGAGTGCGTCGGCCAGGGTCAACCACTGCTCGAAGTAGGCAGAGTCGAGCTTCAGGCTCATGCCGTACTTGGCCGTGCCGCTCGACACGATCTTCTGGCACGCCGCCTTGAGCTCGGCCAGGGTGGCGGGCGGGTTGGCGGGGTCGAGGCCGGCCCGGGTGAGGGCGTTCTGGTCGAAGTACAGGACATTGGACGAGATGTTGAAGGGCATGGCCCACTGGGTCCCCTGCACCTTGAAGAAGTTGATGGTGGAGGGCAGGAAGTCCGAGAGGTCGTAGTGGGCGGCGTCGATGGCCGCCTGGGCGGGCACCACGCTGCGGGAGTCGATCATCAACTGCAGATCGACGGTCTCCATCTGCAGCAGGTCGGGGAGGCCGCCACTGCTCAGTGCGGCCGTGAAGAGCGTCAGGGTGTCCGTGTAGCTGTTCTGGTTGACCAGGTTGACGTGGACGTCGCCCTGCGAGGCGTTGAAGGCGCCGGTGAGCTTCTGCAGCGTCGTCTGGTTGTTGTAGCTCATCGAATGCCACATGGTGACCGTGGTCGGCTTCGACGACGCCTTGGCCGCCGCTCCGATCGGGAAGGCCGTCGTCGGGCTCGACGTCGAACCGGACGACCCCGACGACCCCGACGAGCACGCCCCGAGCACGGCGCCGCCCGCAGCCACCGACAACAGCCCGAGGAACCCCCGGCGGTCAAGCCGGGCCCCCGACCCTGACTCCGCTCTGCTTGCCTCGGTCACGGTTCCCTCCTTGCGCAGCATCTGCTCTTCGAAGCTAGCCGCGATCGCCCACGCGCCCGGGTTGTTCTCCCTGGCGAACCGCGCCAACATGCCCTCCAGGTGAGGAAAACGCAATTCCTGCTCGCCGGCGACCCCGATGCCAGGGGAGCACGCCGGGATGTCTGCCCCCTGACGCGTGCTCCGCTCCTCGAGATCGCCCCGATCGCATGCAGCACCATGGGTCGGCGGCCGAGCCCAGCAACGGCGGGGTTGACTGGTCGGTCGATCCTCCCCCCCGGCGGGCCCCATGGAGTACCGTCGATTTCGGTGTTGACCATCGGGAGCCGATCGAGGCCGTTGCTGGCGGCCATCTTGGTGGCGATGGTGACGTGCGGAGGCCTGATCCAGGTCGCAACAGTCGGGCCGGCATCGGCCGGGTCCCCGCTGCCCGGGGCACCCGACTGCCCGATGTTCCCGGCCGACAACGTGTGGAACACCGACATCTCGGGGCTTCCGGTGGACCCTCACAGTGCGGCCTGGCTCGCCAGCATGGGCAGCGCCACCACGGATCTGCATCCGGATTTCGGTCCGTCGGACGACCCGTCCAACCCGTATGGAATCCCCTACACGGTGGTGGCGCCGTCCCACCCGACGGTGTTCCCGTCGTTCACCTACGCCGACCAGAGCGATCCGGGCCCTTACCCGTTCGGCGCCGACACGCCGATCGAGGGCGGTGCGAGCTCGACCGGGGACCGCCACGCCCTCATGGTCAACCCGGCCACGTGCACCCTCTACGAGCTGTACGACGCGCACTACATCAGCCCCACTGGATCGACGGCGGGCTCCGGGGCCATCTGGAACCTGGATTCGAACGCCCTGCGTCCCGCCGGGTGGACATCGGCGGACGCCGCCGGGCTGCCGATCCTGCCCGGCCTCTTGCGCTACGACGAGGTGCAGGCGGGCTCGGTCACCCACGCCATCCGCATGACGGCCGAGTCGACCGACACCTCGTTCATCTGGCCGGCCCGCCACGAAGCCGGGGGCTCGAGCAACCCGAACCTTCCCCCGATGGGCGCCCGGTTCCGGCTGAAGGCCGGGTACGACATCTCGGGGTACTCACCGCAGGCCCAGGTGGTGCTGCGGGCCATGCAGCAGTACGGACTGATCCTGGCGGACAACGGTTCCAACTGGTACTTCGGTGGAACGGCCGACCAGAACTGGCCGATCGCCCTCGTCAACGAACTCAAGCAGGTGCCGGCCAGCGCGTTCGAGGCCGTCGACGAGTCCTCGCTGATCATCGACCCCAACTCGGGGGAGGCCCGGCAAAACGGCGGGGCGGTGGCCTGTTCACCCGGACCCGGTTACCGCTTGGCGGCGTCCGACGGGGGTGTGTTCTCCTTCTGCGAGCCCTTCTTCGGCTCCATGGGGGGCCAGCACCTCAACCGGCCCATCGTCGGCATGGCGGCGACCCCCGACGAGGGCGGCTACTGGCTGGTCGCCTCCGACGGCGGCATCTTCTCCTTTGGCGACGCCGGGTTCCACGGGTCGACCGGCAGCATCCACCTCAACGCGCCCATCGTCGGGATGTCGGCGACCCACGACGGGGGCGGTTACTGGCTGGTCGCCTCCGACGGCGGCATCTTCTCCTTC
>Ga0224534_1000827_pt1 | contig 18048 bp, 14 predicted proteins | sample 714E12024metaG_FD_172012 | JGI IMG/M metagenome (GOLD analysis project Ga0224534, IMG submission 172012) | Peat soil microbial communities from Stordalen Mire, Sweden - 717 E1 20-24 | ecosystem: Environmental > Terrestrial > Soil > Wetlands > Peat | place: Sweden: Norrbotten County, Stordalen... | reverse complement strand
GACCACCGTCGCCGGGCGCGAAGACATCCTGAAAACTTTCGCGGCCTGCCCCGATTCGCAGCGCGCATGGCTGGCGCTGGAGGACTATTTTGAAAAGCTTTCGCTCTCGCGCCGCGATTTTCCCGACACCAACTGGTGGCCGCGCCTGCTGAAGGTGCAGGGCAAGGCGCGCCTCGAAGAGCTGGCGTTTCTGTTCCTCCGCGCCAAACGTTCCGTGCCGCCGGAACTCCAGCCGCACGCGAGCCTTGACCGCTTTGCCCGCGCCGAGGAGGCCGAGCAGGAAAGCAAGCTCGTCCAGGAATTGGAAAACTGGCTCTCGCCGCCCGCGCTGCCGCTGCTCGACACGCCGCGCGCCACACTCCGCGTCGTCTGCAAAACCCGGCCCGACGAGGAGGAGCCGTCACGCCACCGGCTCGCGGTGCAATTTCTCCTGTCGCGTCCGCGCACCGGCGAGAAGGCGCGCACGCTGCATGACATGATTGATCTTGTCGTCCGCGCGACACACGAGCAGGAGTTGTTTCCGCCCGCCGACTGGGAATTCATCCAGTGGATTGCCGACACGCACCGCCACCGCCCCGACGGCACGGACACGCTGGTTTTGTCCGACGCCGAGCTGCTCCAATGGCTCGCGCGATGGGGCAGCACCGACCGGCTGGAAATTCAAAACGGTGAAGGTAGGGCGGGCAGTCCTCTGCCCGCCTCGGCCAGTGTCGCTGACACCGGCGCGCACGGAGTGACGCGCCCTACCACGCTAAAATTCCACGGCCAGATCGCCGCGCTCACGCCGCATCTCGACAACGGCGACAAGGAGCTTTCGTTCACGCACCGGCTCACGCTGCCCGGAGGCGAAAGCCATTCCATCGGCGACGCGAAATTTTTCAACCGCCAGCCGCCGCTCGCGCTGATTGGACACACGTTTTACCTGCTGCGCGACGCGCCGCCGCCGTCGGTGCTGAAATATCTGGCGCACAAACCGTCCATGCCCGTCCGCAAGTTGAGCCACCGCCTGCTGCTGCATTTGCGCAAGACGCAGGCGAACCACGGCGTGAACTGGGAACAGCTTTGCGTCACGCACCAGGCTGCGCCGCAGTTCATCTTCGAGCTGCTCGACGACACGGTGCGGCTGCGGCTGCTGGCGAAAAGCCTGCGCGACAAGAGCACCTGGCTTTGGAACGGCCACGAGTGGGCGCCGCACGACCGCGTCATCAAGCCCGGCGACAAGCCGGAAATCCTCGACGACCCGCGCCTCGACCCGGCGATTCAATGGCTGCGCAAACTGGACTGGTTCATGCAGGAACCGGGCCTGTGGATTGGCGATGCGAATGAAAATTTTCTCGGCCTGCTGGCGGGCGCGTGGGACGGTCGTCCGGCCGAGGCGGAATTTCTCGGCAATCCGGCGTTTCACCGGTTGTTCCTCACCCCGCGCCAGCTTAAGCCGCGGCTGGTCGTCAAGGGCAGCGGGATTGACTGGCTGGCCGTCTCCGCCGAATGGGAAGCCGAGGGACTCAAACTTTCAAAGGCGGATCTTGAACGCCTCGCCGCCGCGACCAGCCGCTTCGTCAAACTGCCGAACTCCGGCTGGGTGGAACTGGACACGACTGCCGTGCAGGGCGCGCACGAGGCGATGGCCGAAATGGGCGTGGAAGGACTCATCGCCGTGCCGCAAAAGGTCGGCATGGAGCACGTCGCGCATCTGGACGAAGGCGAGTTGTCGCGATTCTCCGATTCGCCGGAGGCCAAGGCGCTGCGCGAGCGCGTGCGGGAATTCAGGGGCGTTCCGTCCGTCGAATTGCCGAAGGGCTTGCAGGCCGACCTGCGCCCGTATCAAAAGGACGGCTTCGATTTCCTCTGCCACCTCACGCAAATCCGGCTCGGCGGCATCCTCGCCGACGACATGGGCCTCGGCAAAACGCTTCAGACGCTCGCCTGGCTGGCGTGGTTGAAGGAGCAGAATAAAAAAAATCACAAGCCGTCGCTCGTCATCTGCCCGGCGTCCGTGCTGCACAACTGGCAGCGCGAAGCGGAACGTTTCACGCCGGACCTGAAGGTGCTCGTGCTCGAAAGCGGCGCGGCGCGGCACAACCTGCGCAAGCAGATTCCGCAGAACGACATCATCGTGACGAATTACGCGCTGCTCCGGCGCGATTTGGAGGAGCTGCAAAAATTCGCCTTCCGCGCGGTGATTCTGGACGAGGCGCAATTTATCAAGAATCCCGGCGCGCAGGTTTCGCGCTCGGTGAAGCAGGTCAAGTCCGAGCACCGGCTGGCGCTCACCGGCACGCCGCTGGAAAACCGCCTGCTCGATTTGTGGAGCATCGTGGATTTCATCCAGCCCGGCTACCTCGGCAACCAGGACCAGTTTGCGGACACCTACGAACCGCGCACGCCGGTCGCCGACGAAACCGCGCCGGTGGAGCCGCTGCCGCGCGGCGAACAAACCGAATCCGTCCAGCGCATCGCGCGCAAGCGGCTTTCGGCCAAGCTGCGCCCGCTCCTGCTGCGCCGGTTGAAGAAGCACGTCGCGAAGGATTTGCCCGACCGCATCGAGGAGCGGCTCGACTGTCCGCTTGGCGACGAGCAGCGCAAATTGTATCTGGCCGAACTGCGCCGCAGCCGCGACCAGGTGATGAAGGTGGTCGAGACGCAGGGCATCAACAAGAGCAAGATGCACGTGCTCGCCGCGCTCACGCGCCTGCGCCAGATTTGCTGCCACCCGGCGCTCGTCGGCAGCGACACCGCCAGCGGCAAGACCGACACGCTGTTTGAATTGCTCGACCCGCTGGTGGCCGACGGCCAGAAGGTTCTCGTCTTCAGCCAGTTCGTCCGGATGCTGGAACTGCTCGAAAAGGACTGTGCGACGCGGAACATCCACACGCACGTGCTCACCGGCCAGACCAAGGACCGGCAACGGGTCGTCAGCGAATTCCAGGCCGACACGAAGCCCGGCGTGTTTCTGTTGAGCCTGCGCGCGGCGGGCACCGGTTTGAATTTGACGAACGCCAGCTACGTGGTGCTTTACGATCCGTGGTGGAACCCGGCGGTGGAGGCACAGGCCATTGACCGCTCGCACCGCATCGGCCAGACGCAGACCGTGAACGCCTACCGCCTGATCGCGCCGGGCACCGTCGAGGAAAAAATCTGGGAGTTGCAGCAGAGCAAGGCGCAGACGATTGCCGACGTGCTGGGCGAGGAAGGTTTCGCCCGCAGCCTCACCACGACGGATTTGGAGTATTTGTTTTCGGAGGATTAGAACCGCAGGACGGGCATCCTGCCGGTCTCCATTTTTTGAAAGTTAGAGGCAGGCGCGACGCCTTTCCTACGCTGTAAAATGGAGATGCGACCAACACGAAACCTCCTGCAAACAAAGACTTCTCCATTTCGACGTAGTTTCTCATGAATTTGCCGGGGTGGCAGGTTCGAGCCGGATCGGGCGCGGTGTTTTTTGCGGCTCGACATTTTTGAGGTTGCGGAGTATGTAGATCTCCATGGTGTTTGCCTTCCTTTCCTGGTTGGCCGGATTGGTGTCTGTCAACTGTGTCACAGCTCCAATCGGCGGCTTGGCACCGCGACTCCCGTCGCGGCGCAATTCGCGTTCCCGGAAGGCAGGCACCGCTTCTCGTCTCATGACGAATCATATTGTCTAGAATCAGAGACACTTTATGCCAATCCAACTTCGAGAAAAATCACAGTGCCAATACGATCTGGTTTCGCTCGGCGAAATCATGCTGCGCTTCGATCCGGGCGAGGGCCGCATCCGCACCGTGCGCCAGTTCAAAATCTGGGAGGGCGGCGGCGAATACAATGTCGCGCGCGGCCTGCGCCGCTGCTTCGGACTGAAAACCGCCGTCGCCACCGCGTTTGCCGACAACGACGTGGGCCGGCTGCTGGAGGATTTCATTTTGCAGGGCGGCGTCAGCACCGAGTTCGTCAAGTGGGCGCCGTTCGACGGCGTCGGGCGCGTCACGCGCAACGGGCTTAATTTCACCGAGCGCGGATTTGGCGTGCGCGGCGCGGTGGGCGTTTCCGACCGCGGCCACACCGCCGCGAGCCAGCTCAAGGCCGGCGATTTCAACTGGGACCACATCTTCGGCAAAATCGGCGTCCGGTGGCTGCACACCGGTGGCATTTTCGCCGCGTTGAGCGACACCACGCCGCAGCTTGTCATCGAGGCTGTCAAAAAAGCCAAGCAATACGGCACGATTGTCAGTTACGATTTGAATTACCGCGCGTCGCTCTGGAAATCCACCGGCGGCCAGAAACGCGCGCAGGAGGTGAACCAGGAAATCGCCAGATACGTGGACGTGATGATCGGCAACGAGGAGGATTTCACCGCCTGCCTCGGCTTCCACGTTGAGGGTGCGGACGAAAACCTGCTGCACATTGACGTGACCGCGTTCAAGAAAATGATCGAGACGGCGGTGAAAACTTATCCGAATTTCAAGGCGACGGCGACGACACTGCGCGCGGCGAAGACGGCCACGGTTAACGACTGGGCGGCCATCGCGTGGATGGACGGCAAATTTTACGAGAGCCGGAAATATCCCGACCTCGAAATCTTGGATCGCGTCGGCGGCGGCGACAGTTTCGCGTCCGGTTTTATTTATGGCGTGATGACCACCGGCGACCCGCAGAAGGCCGTGAATTACGGCGCGGCGCACGGTGCGCTGGCCATGACGACGCCCGGCGACACCTCGATGGCCGACCTCAAGGAAGTTGAAAAATTGATGAAGGGCGGCGGTGCTCGCGTGCAGCGGTAGCTGTAGCGGCGTGTCGGCAGACCGCCGGACTTTTAATTGTTCCAACCTTGGCGCCTTTCTGCCGAAAGCCGCTACGCAAAAAATTCAGGGCGCGGATTGCTCCGCGCCCTTTTCGTTTAGTCTTTGGAATTTCTACCGTTGAATGCGCGCCGAACCGCCTTTGGCAAAGGCGCGGACCTGTTCCACGGTTGACATCGTTGTGTCGCCGGGGAACGTGGTGAGCAGCGCGCCGTGCGCCCAGCCGAGTTTGACGGCTTCCTCGGGTTTTTCGCCCGTCAGCAGGCCGTAGAAAAAGCCGGAGGCATAGCCGTCGCCGCCGCCGACGCGGTCCAGCACGTCCAGTTCGCACGTCGGCGAGGTGTAGGTTTTGCCCTCAACCCACGCAACCGCGCCCCACGAATGGCGGTTGGTCGAGTGAACCTCCCGCATCGTGGTGGCGACCACCTTGACGTGCGGATGCTTTTTCGTGACGTTGCCCATCATGCTGAAGAACGCGCTTGGATCGAGCTTCGACTTCGCCTCCACCGACGGGCCGGGGATGCCGAGGCCGAGCTGCAGGTCTTCCTCGTTGCCGACGAGCACGTCCACGTTCTTGACGATCTTGTCGAGCACGGCGACGGCGTGGTCATGGCCGCCGATGATGTTCCAGAGCTTCGCGCGGTAATTGAGGTCGAACGACGTGACCGCGCCGGCGGCCTTGGCCGCTTTCATGGCTTCGATGATGACCTCGCTGGTGGTCGGCGACAGCGCCGCGAAAATGCCGCCGCTGTGGAACCAGCGCACGCCCTGGCTGAAAATTTCCTTCCAGTTGAAATCGCCGGGCTTGAGCTGCGCGGCGGCTTCGTTGCTGCGGTTGTAAAAAACCACCGGGGCACGGACGCCCTGACCGCGGTCGCTATAAACCGCCGCCATGTTCGGCCCATGCACGCCGTCGTGCTTGAATTGTTTGTAGAACGGTTTCACGCCCATGGCGCGGACGCGCTCGGCAATCAAATCGCCGACGGGATAATTCACCATCGCGGTGGCGATGCCGGTGTTCAGGCGGAAGCAGTCGGACAGATTGGCGGCGCAGTTGAATTCGCCGCCGCTGACGTGGATGTCGCAGTGCGTTGCCTTGCGGAACGGGATGACGCCCGGATCAAGCCGGTGGACCAGCGCGCCGAGGGACAGGAAATCCAGCGCGCCTTTTTGGGGTATGTTCAAACCTTTGCTCATTTGTTTGCTTATAAGTTGTAATTTTTTAATCGTTTGGTTTTCCCAAAACACTTGGGAGGCTCAATGGCCATTGGGGAATGATGATGGCCGAAACAGCGGCGGTTTGTCTGTAAAAAAATCAGGTGCTTATGAAGTGAATAAATCTGGCTGATTGCCAGGAAAATCGCCTCGCAATCCGCATGACATTGCCAATCACCGTCTGCCGGGTGTAGAGTAAAGCGGTAATTATGCTTTATTTTGAACGCGGCTCCTCAAACGACAGGCTGTCATTGGACAATCTGCGCGAAGGGTTGTGTCAGGCACTGGATCGCCTCGGCCCGCGCAAACGAGTGCTGGTCATTCCGCCGGATTTCACACGTTTTCATTCCCAGGCAGGCGCGCTGACGAAACTCATTTACGATTACTACGGAACGCATTTGACGGATGTTCTGCCGGCGCTCGGCACGCACACGGCCATGACCCCGGAACAGATTGCCGAAATGTTCGCCGGCGTGCCGCAAAGCCTGTTCCGCGTCCACAACTGGCGGACGGGCATCACGACCGTCGGCGAGGTGCCAGGCGGGTTCGTGAAACAGGCGTCGGGCGGCGCGGTGGATTTCCCGTGGCCGGCGCAACTGGCCAACCTCATCTGGAACGGCAAACACGATTTGATTCTGTCCGTCGGCCAGGTTGTTCCGCACGAGGTCATCGGGATGGCGAATTACAACAAAAACATTTTCGTCGGCACGGGCGGCTCGGAAGGGATCAACAAAAGCCATTTCGTTGGAGCGGCGTTCGGCATGGAAAAAATGATGGGGCGCGCGGACACGCCGGTGCGGCGGATTTTGAACTACGCCTCGGCGCATTTCATCAAGCACCTGCCCATCGTGTATGTGCATACGGTGATCGGCAACGACCCCGTCGGCAAATTGTGCGTGCGCGGCTTGTTCATCAGCGATGACATTTCCGGGTTCGACAAGGCGGCGGCGCTCTCGCTTCAGGTCAATTTCGAGATGCTCGAGGAACCGCTGAAAAAAGTCGTCGTTTATCTGGACCCGGCGGAGTTCAAGAGCACGTGGCTGGGCAACAAGAGCATTTACCGCACGCGCATGGCCATGGCGGACGGCGGCGAGCTGATCGTGCTGGCGCCCGGATTGAAGGAATTCGGCGAGGACGCCGAGATTGACCGGCTGATTCGCAAATACGGCTATCGCGGCACGCCCGCGACGCTGGCGGCGGTCAAGGCCGACCCGGATTTGCGCAAGAATCTCGGCGCGGCGGCGCATTTCATCCACGGCTCGTCGGAAGGCCGGTTCAGCATCACCTATTGCCCCGGACGCCTCACGCGGCAGGAAATCGAGGGCGTCAATTTCCGTTACGCCGACCTGAAGGAAATGACGCAGCGCTACAATCCAGCCAGTCTCAAGGACGGCTGGAACACGATGTCGGACGGCGAAAAAATCTTTTACATCTCGAATCCCGCGCTCGGATTGTGGGCGTATCGCGGGCGGTTCACGGATTGACGGGACCCGCCGATTCGAATAAAAGCAGGATAAATGCCCGCCTTAAGGCAAACTAAATACTGAACCGGCGCAGGTTGCGCTTGTAATTCCGGGCGGTCATGTTCAATATTCAACGAATGAAGACACCAGCAGAATTGTTCTCGCTTCAAGGAAAAGCGGCCGTCGTGATCGGCGGCACTGGGGAATTGTGTGGCGCGATTGCCGAAGGCTTTGCCAGGGCGGGCGCGTCGGTGGCGCTTGTCGGGCGTGACCCGAACAAGGCCAGGGCGCGCATGGACAAAATCGCCAAGGACGGCGGCAAGTCGGAATTTTTCCCGTGCGACACGACTTCCAAGGCTGGGCTGCAAAAGCTGCTGGCCGATGTGCTGGCGAAATTCGGTCGCGTGGACATTTTGGTGAATGGCGCGGGCGTGAATTCGCCGACGCCGTTTTTCGACATCACCGAGGAGGAGTTTGAAAAAATCATCACGGTGAATTTGAAAGGCGTGGTGCTGGCGTGCCAGATTTTTGGCAGGCACCTGGTCGGACAAAAATCCGGCAGCATCATCAACATCGGCTCGGCGTCGGGCCTCCAGCCGTTGTCGCGCGTGTTCACCTATTCGGCGTCGAAGGCGGCGATTCACAATCTTTCCAAAAATCTCGCGCGAGAATGGGCGGCGGCGGGCGTGCGCGTGAACATCCTCGTGCCGGGCTTTTTCCCGGCGGAACAAAACCGGAAAATTCTGAATCCCGAACGCGTGGCGCAAATCATGGGCAAGACGCCGATGGCGCGTTTTGGCGAAGCCCGCGAACTGGTTGGCGCGGCGCTGTTGCTGGCCTCGGACGCGGGCAGTTTTATCACTGGAACGGAACTCGTCGTGGATGGCGGGTTTGACGCCATGACCATTTAACACGAGACGAACATGAAATTCTGCGACAAAGATTTTTTGCTGTCGAACGGGGTGGCCCGCGAGCTTTACCACGGCACGGCGTCGAAACAACCCATCATTGACTATCACTGCCATCTCTTGCCGAAGGATTTGGCGGAAAACCGGCAATTCGCGAATGTCCACGAACCGTGGCTGGGCGGCGACCATTACAAGTGGCGCGCGATGCGGGCCAATGGCGTGCCGGAAAAACTGATCACCGGCAACGAAACCACCGCGCGAGAGAAATTCCAGGCGTGGGCGAAAACAGTTCCCAAAACCCTGCGCAACCCGCTTTTCCACTGGACGCATCTGGAATTGCAGCGCTATTTCGGCATTGATAAATTGCTGGAAGAAAGTTCGGCGCAGGAAATCTGGGACGAAACGAGCCGCCTGCTCGCGCAGCCCGGCTATTCCGTGCGCGGCCTCGTCGAGCGCATGAACGTGAAAGTGATTTGCACGACGGACGATCCCTCCGACAATCTCGAATATCACAAGACCATCAAAAAATCCGGCTGGAAGGTGAAGGTGTTTCCGGCGTTCCGGCCCGACAACGCGCTCCGCGTCAATCAGCCGGAGCGGTTCAAGAAATGGGTGAAGAGCTTGAGCGACGCGGCGGGAACGAATGCGACCACGTTCAAGGGGCTTTTGAAGGCCTTGAAGCAGCGCCATGATTTCTTCCACGCGAACGGCAGCCGGCTTTCCGATCACGGCATGAACCAGATGCCGGCGCTGGATTGCACGGAGAAAAAGGCGGCGGCGATCTTCTCGGCGGCGCTCAAGGGCAGGGCGGCTTCGCCGGAGGATGCGGACCGGTTCGCTTCATTCATGATGGAATTCTTCGGCGTGCTGGACGCGGACAAGGGCTGGGTGAACCAGCTTCACCTCGGCGCGCTGCGCGATCCGAATGCGCGCATCGCCGCCAAGCTCGGCGCGGACACGGGCTGTGACACCATCGGCGATTTTATCCAGGCGGAGGCGCTGGCGCGTTATCTGGACCGTCTGGACCGCATCGGCAAATTGGGCAAGACCATCATCTATAATTTGAATCCGGCGGACACATATCTGTTTGCGGCGATGCCATTCAGTTTTCAGGACGGCTCGGTGGCCGGCAAATTGCAATACGGCGCGGCGTGGTGGTTCCTCGACCAGGAAAACGGCATCCGCTCGCAATTGGACGCGCTCTCGGATCTGGGTTTGTTGAGCCGGTTCGTCGGGATGCTGACGGATTCGCGCTCGCTGCTGTCGTATCCGCGCCACGAGTATTTCCGGCGCATTTTGTGCGACACGCTGGGTGCGGACGTGGAAAGCGGACGGCTGCCCGACCGGCGCGAGTGGCTGACGGAACTGGTCGAGGATGTCTGCTATCGGAACGCGAAGAATTATTTCCAGTTTCCGGTTTGATTGATCTGCAAAAAATCAGCCCGTTGGAGCATTTGCTTCAACGGGCTTTTGATTTCCAGCCGGAAGTTTTACAAATCCGTGATGGGTTCGTGCCGTGGCACGAGCGCCTTCATGATGCCCCAGGCGATGAGATAGCTCAACGCGCAGACGATGAACATGACGAGGTAGGCGGTCTGCGGATTTGCCTTGAAGGCATCGGTAAGTCCGCCGGCGAGCTGCTGGACGACCACGCCGCCGAGGCCGCCGGCCATGGCGCCGATGCCCGTGACCGAGCCGACGGTTCTTTTCGGGAACATGTCGGAAACGGTTGTGAAGAGGTTCGCGGACCACGCCTGATGCGCGGCGGCGCCAATGCAAATTGTCGCGACGGCCAGCACGGCGGCCCATTTGCCAAACACGCTGACGTTGCCGAAATACTGCGTTGACAGCACAATCAGCGGAGCCAGGGCGATGAGGAACATCGCCAGCATGCGGGCTTTGTAAACCGCCATGCCCTTTTTGATGAGCGTCATGGGAATGCTGCCGCCATAGACGCTGCCGATAATGGAGATGCCATAAACGATAAATGTCGGCATCATGACCTGCTCATGGGTCATGCCAAACTGCTTGTTCAAATAATCCGGCAGCCAGAAAAGATAGAACCACCAGACGCCGTCGGTGAGAAATTTTCCCCAGAAGAACGACCAGGTCTGCCGATATCCGAGCACTCCGGGAGTGCTTTTGATGCCGAACTTGTTTGAATCGGAATTGCCTTTGAAAAATCCCAAAGCAATGAGTGATATCAAAGTTCCAATCGCCGGAACGAGATTGATCAAAACCAGCCAGCCGGTTTTGCCGAGGTCGTGCCAGCGTTTGATTTGAAGGGCGACGCACACCCACGCCACGACCGCCAGCCAGGCAATGCGAAACGACAGAAAATAAACATTGGCATTGGGGACGACAAATACGCTTTCGATGACGTGTTTCATGCCTCCTCCGGGAGCATAAAGATGCGCGCCATGAGTCGCAATCAGGCTGGTCATCAAATAGATGAACAAAGTCAAAATGCCGATGAGAATCATCGTTCCCCAAAACGCGGCGCGCGGAACCCGGCCGGCGAAGGAAAACAGTTTTCCCAAAGACCCCCTGGCCGGCTCTTCGCCGGTTTGAACTTCATCCTTGTCGCTGTGAATGTAATCAAATTCAGCCTTGGAAAGCCGTTTTTGCCGGGCGGGAATTTCATACAGCCAGAACCAGAAAATCAGCCAGAGGAACCCCGCCGCGCCGGTGATGATGAAGGCCATTTTCCATCCGCGCGCGTCGCCAAAATAAACCAGGCACCAGGGAACGAACAGCGCGGCCATCATCGCGCCGAAGTTCGAGCCGCTGTTGAAAATGCCCGTGGCCAGCGCACGCTCGCGCTTCGGAAACCATTCGGCGACGGTTTTGATGGAGGCTGGAAAATTTCCGCCCTCGCCGACGGCGAACGCGCTGCGGATGAGAATGTGCATCATCACCAGTCGTCCGACGAACGCGTTGGCAATCTGGCACAGCGACCAGACGATGAGCGAGAGCGACAAACCGGTTTTGGTCCCGATCTTGTCAATCACCCAGCCCGCAATGATGGTCATGCCGGCATAAAACGCGGTGAAAAAGGAGGTCAGGTTCGCAAAATCCGTGTTCGACCATCCGAAGCCGTCCCTCGATATTTCGTGCGGGAAAGCATCGTCCAACAACAGGCGGTTAAGGCGCTGCAATTCGGCTCCCTGCGGGTTCGACGCGAGCAATTGCCCGGTGTCCGGATGCAAAGTCACGCCGGCAAAACGTCCGGCGTCATAGAGCGGCTGGTTGGTCAGCACAGCGTTCAAGCTCTGCGACAGGTTTGGCACCAGATTCGTTTGCAGCGATTCGGGGATTGGGCCGGAACCGGAATAATTTGCCAGAAGCGCAACCGTTGCTGGCGAGAGGTTGGCGCTGACATAGACGGCAATGGCGTTGGTCGGCTGCTTCAGTTTTCCGGCCAGCGACGGCAAATCCATGAAATCATCCTTGGAAAACGTCTGGACATTTGCCGCCTGATGGGCCGGCCGGCAGAAATAATCTTTCAGGTAGCTGATGACCTGCCGGTCCATGTAATTGAAAGTGGTGGCGAAAAACAGCAGGCCGCAGATGACCCAGCGATAATTGCTCGACACGGGTCTGGTTTCACTTTGGGAACTCATAGAGCGTTGAGCAATAGCCGAAAACGAACACCGGTTCAAGCGTTGAAATCCAACTTTACAAACCGGGCGCATTCTGCAACACTGACATCATGAATTTGAAAAAATTTCTGCCGATGCTGCCGGTGCTGTTATTGGCGGGTTGCTCCACGACGTTCACGCGGTTGACGCCGCTGCAGCAGCCGAGGAACCCGAACAATCTTTATCCCGTCGAAGTGCAGTTCAATTCCTCGCAGCAATCGCTGCGCCGGGACAGCCTCAAGCCGTATGTGCTGGTCAACGGCGAGATGTATCCGCTGCGCCCCGAAGAGATGGTGCAGAACCGCTGGGAGGGTTTCGTGCCCGTGCCGGCGGGAGCCAGCACGGTGGCCTACCGCTTCAAGTTCGACTACCTCTACAACAGCTTTGGCACGCCGCCCAAGCCCAACAGCGCCTGGTCGCCGCAGTATCAATTGAAGATCATTGACCAGTAAGCGCGGTTAGCGCCGGGGCCGCAGGAGAATGGCCTTTTTGTCCGTGCCGTCCACTTCGACGCTGTTCGTTTCCACATCGGGGTCGTCCCGCAACGCCTGATGCACGATGCGCCGGTCGAAGGCGTTGAGTGGTTCCAGTTCCACCGCGTCGCCCCAGCGGCGAACCTTGTCGGCGGCCTCCTTTGCCCGGCTCACGAGCGCTTCACGCGCCTGCGCGCGGTAGCCACCCACGTCCACCATCGCCTTCGGCGCGCGGGCATCTTGTTGGAACAGCAGCCGGTTGGTGATGTATTGCAAGTCGGCCAGCGTCTGGCCCTGGCGGCCAATCAACCTGCCCGCGTCCTCGGTTTTCACGTCGAGCAAAAAGCCGTCCTCCAGTTTGTGTTCCTCGACGGCGGCGGGGAAACCGAGCGACGCGAGGATTTTTTCCAGGATTTCTTTGGGTTGAGCTGGCATGGCTGGTTCAATTAAAAATTAAAGATGCAAAATTCAAAAGGCCGCCGTCGGGTCATCCAGTTTAATTTCAACCGCATTATTTTGCCTTCTTTCGCGGCGGCGTCAACGCTGGATTTGCCGCCGGCGCGGCGGGGTCGCGCAGATTTTTCGTCAGCTTGGTTTGCAAGACGCCCAGCAGGGTGCTCACCGTCATGTAAAGCGCGAGGCCGGACGAGTAATTGTAAAGGAACAGGATGAAGATCGCCGGCAGATAGCGCATGAGTTTCGCCTGTGTCTGATCCATGCCCGGCGATGGCGGCTGCAGGTGCGACTGCCACAGCATCGCCCCGCCCATCAGCAGCGGCAGCAGGTTGAACGGGAAATTGACCCCCGGAATCATGAACAGCGTGTCCGGCTTGGACAAATCCGCCGCCCACAGAAAACGGGCGCCGCGCAGTTCAATCGCGCTGCGCAGCATGGTGTAAAAGCCGATGAACACCGGCATTTGAATGGCCATCGGCAGGCAGCCGCCCATCGGGTTCACCTTGTGCTTCTTCCAAAGCTCCATTTGTTTCTGGGTGAATTTCTGCGGGTCGTCCTTGTATTTTTCCTTGAGCGCCTTCACTTCCGGCGCCAGCGCCTGCATCCGCTTCATCGAGCGCGTGCTCGCCGCCATCAACGGCCAGAAAATGCCGCGCAGCAGGACGGTGATCAAAACAATCACCCAGCCGTAACCAACCCGGGTCACGTCGTGCAGCCAGTTCATCACCAGCAACAGCGGCTTGGCGCAAAATCCGAAAAACCCGCCAAAGCCCATCACGTCGTCCGCGTGATTTTGGAATTCCGCGCCGATGTCCGCCAGCGTCCGGTATTCCTTCGGCCCGGCGTAGAAAACAATCTGCCGCTCGAGATTGGAGTTGGCCGCCAGCGTCTGCGCCGGATACACCAGCGCCGTCTGGACGCCCTGCGGCAGCGGCGCGCCCGGCGCCTGCTCCACGTTCGAAAACGCCGGCAGCGTCACCGGCTGCGCGACGATTTGCTCCGCCGGCTGCTTCGGCATGGCCAGCAGCGCGAAAAACTGGTTTCCCGCCGACGCCCAGACGGCATCGTTTGCGCCCTCGCGATACTCGGTTTTGGGAATCCGGGGAAAGAAAATAAAAGCGGTCGTGCTGGGGTTGAAATAAGAGAGCCTGACCGGCGTGCTCTTCTTGCCGTCGAACCACATCGCGCCGCCGTAGATGTAAAAATAATTGTCGTCCACGTCCATCGGCGTCGCCGTGCCCACGACCCATTCCTGCGCCGGCAGCGCAAGCGGCTTGCCCGACGTGTTTTTCAAACTCACGCTGGCGTTGACGAGATAATTCGAGCTTAAAAGAAATTCCTTCGTCAGCCGCAGGCCGTCTGGCAGCAGTTTTTCGGCGCGCACGCCGCCGTCGGTTTTCGACAGCGTGAAAACGCCGTCGCCAACCAGATTCGTGTCGCCCAGCACCGCCAGCACGGGCACCGCTGCGCCCGTGTTCAATGAGGCCACCGCGTCGCTGGCCGTTTTGGTTTTCGTCCAGCGCGCGGAAATCGTTTCGGGATAATCCAGCAGTTCCACCAGCTTCAACCCGCCGCCGCGCGACGTGAACGTGTAGCGCGCGTGCCGGTTCGTGAGCACGAGGGTCTTTTCCGGCGCATTCGTGTCGAAGGAAAAACCGGGAGGGATGGCCGGCGCGGGTGAAACGGCGCTGGCGGTCGCGGTCGCGGTCACGGGCTGGTTTTGCGCCGTAGCGACCGCGTTGGTTGCCGCTTGACGCTGTGCTTGCTCTTGCAAGGCCAGCCGGTTCTGTTCCAGTTTGGTCTGCTCAAAAAACCAAAACAAGAGCAGCGCGCCGCAAATCGAAACAACGATGATTCCTGTCCTGTCCATGAAAGTTTAGTGTGCGTTCTCCAAAACGATTCCGGTTTCTGCCTTCTGCCTTCCGCCTTCCGCCTTTTCCGGCACCGGGTCGTGGCCGCAACCGCCCCACGGATGACACCGGCAAATCCGCTTGGCCGCCAGCGCGCCGCCCGCCAGCGCGCCGTGCGCTCGAACCGCGTCCATCGCGTATTGCGAGCACGTCGGCGTGAAACGGCAGCCGGTGTTTGCGCCAAACAAAAACGTTTGTGCCGGAGAAATTGTGAGCTGGTAGGCGCGGATGGCGAAGATCAAAAGGCGAATGACTAATGACGAAGCAGAAACCGCCGCACGCGCGGATGTTTCGGGATTGGTCATTGGAGATTCTTTAGCCATTCGGATTTAGGAATTAGTCATTCCGAGCAGTCCCGCCCGGCGGAGCGCCGCCAGAAAATCCCTTTCCACCCCGGCGAAATTTTTTCCGGCGATGGAGTTGCGCGCGACCAGAACCAGTTCGACCGGCTGCGCGAATTCATGCTGGTGCCGCCGGAAAGTTTCGCGGAGCAGCCGCCGCGCGCGGCTCCGCTCAACCGCGCCGCCGATTTTCTTGCTCGTGACCACGCCGAGTCTGGGCGTGCCGCCATCGGGCAGCCGGTTCCAATTGGCGATGAGGCAGCCCTGCGCGAGCCGTTCGCCCTGTTGCCGCACCCGCGCGAAATCGCGGCTTTGCGCGAGCCGCGAGGCGCGGCCCAGTCGCAGCCTTCCGGCGTCCGGCGTCCGGCGTCTGGCGTCTGGGGACTCGGCGCGCATGGCCGGATCAGACGGGCGTCAGGCGTTTGCGGCCCTCGCGGCGGCGGTTGGCCAGCGTGGCGCGGCCGGCCTTGGTGGATTTGCGGGCGAGAAACCCGTGTTGCCGCTTGCGGCGCATTTTCTTTGGTTGATACTGGCGTTTCATAAATTGACTTCCTTCCGGGACAAAACCGGAGCAAACGAGGATAACCATGAACCCGGTCGTGTCAAGGCGCGGTATCCGGTCGCTGCAAGTTCATTTTGCGCAGGGCGGCGGTGTAGCTTGAAAAATCCAGACCGTAGTGCTCGAGGTTGGGCAGGGTCTCTGGCTTGAGCGGGTCGAATGGCTGCCAGTAATGCTTGCGGATTTTCGGGTCCAGATACACTTCGGAGCAGATGAGGCAGTTGATTTTTTGATCGGGCGCGAGGGCGATGCTCAAACAGGGCCAGACCCAGTCAAAGCGTCCGCCCATCGCGTCTTTGTATAATTCACGGCCTTCCATGCCGTCCACCGCCAGCGCCGTCGAGCGGACTTTGACGATGCCGGTTTTTGCAGCCAGAATTTCCCGCATCCAGAAGACATCCCGATACCAGTTCACCGTGGCCGAAATCTGCCAGAGCGATTGCGCCATCAACAGGGCCGCCGCCAGCGGCACGAGCCGTTCACGTCGGAACTCAAGCCATCGCGGACGGAACCGCAGAATCAAAGCCACCGGCAGCAGCGCCAGCGGCACGAGCACGTCCAAAACCCGATTGTCCCATTGCCGCCCGTTTTCCAATTGGCCCGGCGCCAGCCACGGCCATATTCCCCACACCATCACGGCGGCGAACAAAAAATAAAATCCCGCCTTGCCGGATATGATCCGCCAAAGTTTTCCGGAGCAGCACGCGGCCAGCATCAGGCCGGCCCAGACAATTGTCCAAGTCATGGTCCAGCCCAGGTGGCCGAGCATTTCCCAGGTGTTGGCTTTGAAGCCGGAAAATTCCACGGGATTTTCCGGCATCAGCACGGCGCACAAACCGATGGTGGCGCTGGCAAGAAACAGGGCGGCGGCGGCGAGAAACACCGCCCAGGCCATGCGGCCATTTTCAATTTTTTCCCGCCACGCGCGCCACAGTGCCAGCAACGCCAGCGGCGGGCACAAGACCAGTTGCGATTCGTAGCAAAACAACAGGGCGGTCGCCGAAGCCAGCAAAATGACGGCCGCCGCCGGTTTCAGCGGGCGGGCGAACAGAATGACGAAAAGCGACGGCCAGAAAAGCGCGTGCGCCAGAATGTGTTCACCCACCGCCACGAACGCCGCGTTCAAATAACCCGCCGCGCAGCCGGCAACGACCAGCCAGAAGTTTTGCGGCGAAATCCAGCGGCAACAAATCAGCGCCAGCGGCCAGGGCAAAAAACAGCCGAGACCATAAGCCAGCCGCAGCCACGTCAGATTGGTGATGCCCAGCTTGATGGCCAGCACCAGCGGCAATGCATAGAGGTCAAAGGCAAAATGCCGCGACCACATCAGGCTCGCAAAATTTTGCGCCTGCAAAACCCGGACAAATTCATGCGCCCCGTCGGCGTAAAGGCATCGGCTGGAAAACAAGGCTGCTGCAATCCACGCCGCAAAAATGAAGCCAGCGGCGGGCATCAAATGTGTCAGCCGGGGCGGAGCCGTATTTGCTGGGACATTCCCGTTCACTTCACATTCAACTCGCGCTGGATGCCGAATTTCTCGATGCGCTTGCGCAGCGTGGCGCGCGTGATGCCCAGCAGCTTCGCCGCCTGAATCTGGTTGTTGCCCGTTTCCTTGAGCGCCTGCACCACGAGCTCGCGCTCCACGGCGGGGATGATTTTCAATTTCGGATCGCGCCTGGCCCACTGAAATAATTGCCGCGCCATTGCGGCGGCGTCGGTGGCGGTCGCTTCACCAACGGTGGTCGCCGGCGCTGGGGCGCCGCTGCCGCTCTGTCCCGAAATCTCCGGCGGCAAATCGCTCAACAGAATTGCATCGCCTTTGGCCATGACGTGGGCGCGGCGGATGATGTTCTCCAATTCGCGCACGTTGCCGGGCCAGTGGTATTTTTCGAGCGCCTTGATGACGCTGGCGGCGACGGATTTCGGCGCACGCTGGTGTTCGCGCGCGAATTTTTTCAAAAAATAATTCACCAGCAGCGGAATGTCCTCGCGCCGGTCGCGCAACGGCGGAATCTGGATGCGCACGACGTTGAGCCGGTAAAACAAATCCTCGCGGAACTGCTTCGCGGCGACGGCGGCCTCGAGCGGCTTGTTGGTCGCGGCGATGACGCGGACGTCCACCTGGATCGGCTGGTTGCCGCCGACGCGCTCACAGGTGCCGTTTTGCAGCACGCGGAGGATTTTCGTCTGCGTGGCGGGCGTCATGTCGCCGATTTCATCGAGGAAAATCGTGCCGTGGTTGCACTGCTCGAATTTGCCGATGCGCTGGCTGGTCGCGCCGGTGAACGAGCCTTTTTCGTGGCCGAA
>Ga0224534_1000822_pt1 | contig 18098 bp, 14 predicted proteins | sample 714E12024metaG_FD_172012 | JGI IMG/M metagenome (GOLD analysis project Ga0224534, IMG submission 172012) | Peat soil microbial communities from Stordalen Mire, Sweden - 717 E1 20-24 | ecosystem: Environmental > Terrestrial > Soil > Wetlands > Peat | place: Sweden: Norrbotten County, Stordalen... | reverse complement strand
ATAGAGCCATACAGTGAAAGCAACAACCAGACCGGCTGAGGCTGGTCAGATTGGCGACAACCCCCAGGGCGATGCCTCTGGGGTTTTTGCTTGAGCTAATTGATTGACAACGTTCGCTTCGCTCACTATTTAATGAGGAGGATAAAAGATGAACGACAGGATCGAGTCTGTAAGAGCCATGGAAATACTAGATTCCAGGGGAAATCCCACCGTGCGCGTTTTTGTCGGCTTGGAAAGCGGCATTGCCGCGGCGGCATCTGTTCCGTCCGGCGCTTCGACGGGGGAGAATGAGGCTATCGAACTCAGGGATGGCGACAACAAGAGATATGGCGGCAAGGGCGTTCTGAAGGCGGTCGCCAACGTGAACGATTTTCTCGCCAAAGAGTTGGTGGGCCTGGACCCAGCGAACCAGGCGGAGATCGATCGCCTGATGATCGAGCTTGATGGCACGCCCAATAAGAACAAGTTGGGAGCCAACGCCATTTTAGGGGTGTCCATGGCGGTGGCCAGAGCGGCGGCCGACTCCATGGAATTGCCTCTGTACGCCTACTTGGGGGGTGCAGGGGCTGTCAGGCTTCCGGTTCCTATGATGAATGTCCTTAATGGCGGAAAACATGCCGATAACAGCGTTGATTTACAGGAGTTCATGATCATGCCCTTAGGCGCTCCGAACTTTGCCGAGGCCCTGCGCTACGGAGCAGAAACCTTCCATGCGCTCGGAAAAATATTAAAGAAGAAAAGCTATGCCACCAGCGTCGGTGATGAAGGGGGTTATGCCCCGAACTTGAAGAGCAACGAGGAGGCCTGCGAGGTGATCGTCGAGGCCATCGAAACGGCAGGCTATCAGCCTGGCAAGGATATTGCCCTTGCCCTTGACCCGGCGGCCAGCTCCTTTTATGAGAATGGGAAATACAACCTGGCGAAATCCGGCCAGGGAATCAAGAGCAGCGACGAGATGACCGAGTTGTACAGGAGTTGGTTGGACAAGTACCCGATTGTCTCGATCGAGGATGGTCTAGCTGAAGATGACTGGACCGGTTTCCAGAAGCAGACAGCAGCCCTGGGGCAGAGAATCCAGATTGTCGGCGACGATCTCTATGTTACCAATGTCAAGTTTATCGATCGCGGCATCGAAGAGAGAAGCACCAATGCCGTACTGATCAAGTTAAATCAGATCGGCACCGTGACGGAGTCTATTAAGGCGATCAACCTCTGCCATAGGGCGGGATGGGGCTATGTCGTTTCCCACCGTAGCGGGGAGACGGAAGATGCTTTCCTGGCCGATTTTGCGGTGGCGATGGGAGGCGGGCAGATCAAGACAGGTTCGGCCAGCCGCAGCGAGCGCATTGCCAAGTACAACCGGTTGCTGGAGATCGAGCAACAGTTGGGCAAGGCCGCGATTTTTGAAAGCCCGCTGAAAAAATTCGGTCAACAGGCTTAGGTATACAGGGTCATCTATTAGAACAGGAAGCAGGCTTTTGATTGGCCGGCAGGTGTTCAGGCTAGGCTCCGCTGATTTTTTCAGCATCCTGGATGATGATGATGCCCTTTTTTACCATCTCTTTCACCAGCGGCAGGACGCGATTGATGTTCTCCTCCGTCTCCACCACCTCCAGGATCACCGGCAGGTCTGTTGACAGGTCCAGGATGCGGCTGGTCCGCATCTGCTTTTCGGGGCCGTATCCCTCCATGCCCCGGTAGACCGTAACCCCGGCCAGGTCAAGCTCCTGGAACTTGAGCGTCAGGGCGTGGTAGAGGGCGGTGCCATGCCAGTGCTCGTTCTCTCCGGTGTAGATCTTCAACAGCTTCACAGGTTGCAGCTCCATTTTTCAACCTCCTCACGGGCGGGACTACAGCCGCCCTGCTGCCAGAAAGCCCAGCCAGCCTGCGGCCAGACCGGTCAGCACGCTGCCCAGCACATAGGCAAGGGCGATCAGTTGCTCCCTATCCTCGGTCAGTTTGACGGTTTCGTAGGCGTATGTAGAGAAAGTTGTATACGCCCCGCAGAACCCGGTGGTCATCCCTGCATACAGCCAGGGAGGAAAGTGCTGCCCGGCGGCCAGCAGGCCGGCCAGGAAACAGAGCACGAAAGCGCCGGTAATGTTGATGATAAAGGTGCCCATTGGGAATACCCGGCCCCACTGGCCCATGATCACCCGCCCCACCTCGTAGCGGGCGATTGCCCCGATCACCCCTCCGGCGCTGATGCCAAGCAGTAATGGCAGCATGGACTCTCCTCGCTTCGGTCTGTTATCGTTTCCCCCACTAAAGCTAAGACCCAGTTGAAGACCCGGCATCCAAACCCCTTTCGTGGATAGCCCGGCGGACAAACAGCAGGCGTCCGGCGACCATTCCCAGCCAGCATCCCACCAGGCAGCAGATCACCGAGCCGGCGCAGTACAACAAAGCAATTCCGGGTTGCGTCCGCGCCAGGGTCAGGGTTTCCCTCGTAAAGGTGGAAAAGGTCGTATAGGCCCCACAGAAGCCGACCCCGGAGAATAACCGGAACCGGGGGCTGAACAGGAAGCGCTCCAGGGCCAGTACCTGGATCAGGCCGAGCAGCGCGCTCCCGGTGATGTTGATGAACATGGTGCCATACGGAAAGGCGGCGCCCAGCCAGAGGGTGAATAAATTCCCGATGTAATAGCGGGACAGGGCTCCAATAATGCCACCCAGTCCGATCAAGACGTAGTCCACCTCAGTGTCCTCCCATGCCTGCCGGGGATGCCTCCCGGTTGCTTCTACCCCGGTCTTGAAGATAGATTCTACGCCCTGGAGCCAAACTCCTTGTCGCAATCAATGCCTTAAAACAACTTTCGACGGAACAAAGACATCAGCAAATCATTGACAGATATCATGAAAGTGTTAACATTTTAAGTAGAACCAAGCTACGCGCGATTCACTGGATTCAGGAGGAGAGGGTATGCGCCTGTTGCTAATCAGACACGGTGAAACCTCGTGGAACAAGGAGGAAATTTTTCGGGGACAGCTCGAAGTGCCATTGAACGAGACCGGCATCGATCAGGCCAAACATATTGCCAAGCTGCTGCAAAAGGCGCCGATTGATGCAGTTTACTCCAGCCCGCTCGGGCGGGCGCTAGAAACAGCCCGGCTGATCGCAGAGCCGCATGGGCTTGCAGTCATCACCGCACCTGGCTTGACAGACCTGGATTATGGTGCCTGGCAGGGCCTCAGCCATCAAGAGGTCAAGGAGCGGTACCCGGAGTTGTACCAGGTCTGGCTCACTGCTCCGTACAAATTGCGCTTCGAGCACGGGGAGAGCCTGGATGATGTCAGAAACCGCGCCCTCGATACCGTGAACCGTTTGTCCGTGCAACACCGCGATCATAACGTGGTGGCGGTCAGCCACCGGGTGGTCATCAAGTTATTGGTTTGCGCCATCCTCGGCCTGGGCGCCTCCGGCTTCTGGGCAATCCGCCAGGACACCTGCGCCGTCAATACCATCGAGCATGACGAACAGCACGGTTTTATGATCTACGGCCTCAACGATACCTGCCACATCAGACCGCTGACCGCACACTTTTCGAAAAGCAGGCAGGCGGCAGATTTTTAGCCGCGTTACTACTCCCTGCCACTGAAGAAGCGCCGGAAAAAGAAAAAACGAATGCGATACACATTAGATGGAAATTGTGTTTTAACGTTAAAGGATATTTGCTTTTTCATAGAAAATAAGTTAAGCATAGATCCGGTGTTATGTTGACTTATAACAATTTTTAGGGGGAACAGTTTTTGAACAGCGAGCAGGTAACGCAAGGATACGCACGGGCGCCGCACCGGTCGCTCTTTTACGCCATGGGCTACACCAAGGATGACCTGAAAAAACCGCTGATCGGCATCGTTCACTCTTTCAGCGAGATCGTCCCCGGCCATATTCACTTGAGGGATCTGGCCCAGGCGGCCAAGTTGGGAGTTGCTGCCGGAGGCGGTACACCGATAGAGTTTCCGGTGATCGGAATCTGCGACGGTATAACCATGAATCACGACGGCATGAAGTACTCGCTGGCTTCTCGAGAACTGATCGCCGATTCCATCGAGTCCATGGCGATGGCTCATAAATTTGATGGCCTGGTCCTCATCGGCAGTTGCGACAAGATCGTTCCCGGCATGCTGATGGCGGCGGCGCGGCTGAACATTCCCGCCATCTATGTCGGCGGCGGCCCCATGCTCACTGGTTATTACCGGGAAGAGAAGGTCGACTTGGTGAGAGGGGTGTTTGAAGCCGTAGGGACGTTTGCCCGGGGGGCGATCAGCGAAGAGGAACTGGATGACTTGGAGCAGAACGCCTGCCCCACCTGTGGCAGTTGCGCCGGGATGTTTACCGCCAATACCATGAACTGCCTGGTGGAGGCGTTGGGTATCGCTCTGCCCGGCAACGGCACCATACCGGCGCCCTATGGGAGACGTAAAGCTCTGGCCAAACAGGCCGGCCAGCAGGTTATGGAACTGGTGCGCAGCAATATTCGCCCGCTGGATATCATGACTGCAAACGCCTTCCGCAACGCCATCGCCCTGGATATGGCGCTCGGGGGTTCTTCCAACACGGTGCTGCACCTGCTGGCTATCGCCAATGAGGCCGAAGTGCCCCTCGAGTTGGAGGTGTTTGACGAGATCAGCGGTCATGTTCCAACTATTTGCAAGCTAAGCCCCGGCGGCACCGACAGGATCTTCGACTTGTACATGGCCGGCGGTGTTTCTGCCGTGTTGAAGCAGTTGGGCGATAGCGGATTGCTGGCGATGAATGAGAAGACTGTGACCGGCATGACATTAGGTGAGAGCATCGGCAAGGCGGAGGTAAAAGACTCGAAGGTTATCCGTCCGCTGGACGACCCCTACGATAAGGATGGTGGGATTGCCATCCTGAGGGGGAACCTGGCGCCTGACGGGGCGGTGGTCAAGCAGTCGGCGGTGGCCAAAGAGATGCTCGTGCACCGGGGCCCAGCCCGGGTGTTCGACGGTGAGGAAGAGGCCTTCAACGCCATTACCGGAGGCAAGATCAACAAGGGCGACGTGGTCGTCATCCGGTACGAGGGCCCCAAGGGCGGACCGGGGATGCGGGAGATGCTCAGCCCGACGGCCGCCATTTCCGGCATGGAAATGGACAAGGACGTGGCGCTGATCACCGATGGCCGTTTCTCCGGTGGCACACGCGGCGCTTGCGTCGGGCACGTTTCACCCGAGGCCTCGGAGGGTGGTCCCATTGCGCTGGTTCAAGAGGGTGACCTGATCGAGATCGACATACCAGCCCGTAAAATCACGCTCGTGCTTTCGGATGAAGCGATCGCAGCCCGTAGGGAAAGATGGACCGCTCCACTTCCCAAGGTTACCGGCAAAAGCTACCTGGCGCGTTATGCGTATCTGGTAACTTCCGCCAGCACCGGAGCCGTTACGAAGGTGCCGGAATAGACTTCCAGCAACCGTGTCCTAATCGTGTTATACTGCTGATCCGCAGTTGCACAGTTATAGAGGCACCTTGACAGGGTGTTGTTTTTCATGCATAATGGGTTTTGGCGATGCGGGGTGGAGCAGTGGTCAGCTCGTCGGGCTCATAACCCGAAGGTCGTTGGTTCGAATCCAGCCCCCGCTACCATTTTATTTGATCGAGAGGCGGAGTAGCTCAGTTGGTCAGAGCATGCGGTTCATACCCGCAGTGTCGGGGGTTCAAATCCCTCCTCCGCTACCAATAGAAAATTAGTGGCCCGTTGGTCAAGTGGTCTAAGACATCGGCCTTTCACGCCGGTAACGGGGGTTCGAATCCCCCACGGGTCACCAGAGAATACCCCGCCTGCGAGGCGGGTTTTGATTTTTTAAGGTTAGGGGACCACACCCCCTTCGGGGGAATGTCCCCGATGCGATAATTTGTCGGAGAGTCGTAGGAGCCGGGCGCAGATTACCCCAAGATTCCCCAAGTGCTTGCCTTATAATGGATCAGATTGAGATCCGATCTGTTCAGAAAGGGCGGGTGGCGAGGGATGGGTGCTGAGTACGTCTGGCTGCGCCATGGCATCTCCAGCAGGTGGTTTCAGGTCAGGGGCGCCGCCCTGTTTTTGCTCTATGCGGTGCTGGGTGTCGCCGCCGGGCGCTCAATGATCGGAGGTCTCGCTCCCTTTGCAGTGCCCCTGGCAGTAGCAGCGGCCTTTCTGGCAGCGCCCCTGGATTGGGCGGTGGTGACCGGGTTGATGGTGGGAGTGTTCACCCGCACCGGCACCGGCTACCTGATCCCGGCGGTGGGGAGCGCCCTGGCGGTGACAGCAGCCTTCCTACTGGCCAGGTCTTTGCGGGACCGCTGGCCGCGGCCGCTGCTTTCTGGGGCTCTGACCGCCGGTGGCATCAACATCCTGGTCAGGGGCATCTTCCTGCTGTGGCAGGCCCACGAGCCGGCGAGCGCCTTCGGCCTGATCAGCGAATCCGTCCTGGTCAGCCTGTTCACTCCCGTTGCTCTCTACGGGTTTACCGGCGCATCGAAGGTCAAGGAGCGGCAGAAAGAGCTACAGGCACTGCTGGTCCTGGTGTTTGTGATGTGCGGCCTGGGTGATCTGCACATAGGCCCGGCTACCCTCCAGGATGTTCTGGCCCGTCTCGTGCTGATCACCATAGCTTACGGCTGGGGTGCCGGCTGGGGGGCGGGGGCCGGGGTGATCCTGGGGTTGCTGGGCGGTAATTTACAGATGATCCTGCCCCTGATCGGCTTCTATGCCGGCACCGGCTTCTTTGCCGGGGCCTTGCAGGGTTTTGGCCGCACGGGGGTGATCGTGGGATTCTTCCTGGCCAGCCTGCTCTTTTCCATCTTTTACGGGGATCCGGCCGCCCTGTCCGGGCACCTGCTGGCCAGCCTGCTGACCGTGGGAGTTTTCTTCCTGGCATCTCCTTTCCTCAACCGGTGGCTGGGCCGGGAGAAGCCCGGGGTTTTGCCGGATCTGCCTTTGGAGGCGGAGATCGGCTTTTCGCAGCGATCCAAATCCATGGAATCCTTTTGCGGCGACAGCTTCGCCGTGGCGCACCAGTCCCCGGGGCACCTGCTGCTGACCGTCAGTGACGGAATGGGGGCAGGAGTCAGCGCCATGCGCGAAAGCAGGATTGTGGTAAGATTACTGGAACAGATCATGAGCAACGGGATCGGCCCGGAGGCGGCGGCGGGGATCGTCAACACCGCCCTGTACCTTCGGGGCGGCGAGGAGAGTGCCGCCACCATCGACCTGGCTGCGGTCGACCTGGATGCCCGGTACATAGATCTCTTGAAGGTGGGGGCGCCGCCCAGCTTTCTGAAGCGGGGCCACAGCGTCGAGATGATCCGGTCGAGTTGTTGGCCAGCCGGTATCCTTGATAGGGTAGAGGCGGAGGTGCATCGCCGCCAGGTACTTCCAGGGGACATCCTGATTATGGCCACCGACGGGGTTACCGAGGTCGAACGGGAGGCGTCCCTGCCGGACAACTGGCTGTATGATTTTCTCAAGAACTTGCCTCTGGATGACGCCCAGGCGGTGGCTGACCTGGTCCTGAAGCACGCCTTGAAGGCCTCCGGACTTCAGAACAGGGATGACATGACGGTGCTGGTGGCACGCTTCGGCGACGGGCAGGAATTGGGGTGAGTGGGAACGCAGGACAATCAGGAACGGGTGTTTATCTCCAGGATCAGATCATTTAGTACGAGGTACGGGATGTTTGGCCGCGGGATGAAGGTTGTGGTCGGGGTTTCCGGAGGGGCGGACTCGGTGGGTCTGCTCCAGGTTTTACGCCAGTTCGCCCCGGAGCATGACCTGCAACTGCACGTAGTGCACCTCAACCACATGCTGCGACCGGAGGCGGCGGATGATGCCGCATTCGTCCGGCGGCTGGCCGGCCGTTTGAACCTGCCGGTTACTATCGGCTGCGCCCGGGTAGGCTCTATTGCCAGGCGGCTCAGGACCGGGATCGAGGAAGCCGGGCGGCTGGCTCGCTACCGGCTGCTTGAGCAGGTGGCGGACCGGATCGGCGCCCAGCGGATTGCGGTGGGACATCAGGCGGGTGACCAGGTGGAGACAGTGCTTTTCAATCTTATGCGAGGCGCCGGACCCGGGGGTCTGGCCGGCATCCCGCCGCGCCGCGGCAGGGTGGTGAGGCCGCTGCTCTGCGCCTCCAGGGAAGAGATCGCAGCTTACTGCCGGACTGCCGGACTGGAGTGGCGCACTGACGCCTCTAACCTCTCTCCGGAGTTCCTGCGCAACAGGATCCGGCACCGCTTGCTGCCACTGCTCCGAAAGGAGTTCAACCCCCGCATCGACCAGGCGGTCCTGCGCCTGGCGGAGATCGTGGGGGAGGAGGACCGCTGGATCCGGCGCCATGCGGAATCCTTGCTCAACCAGATGCTGTTGCCCGGGACGGACAAATGTTTGTGGCAATCTGGGCAAGGGGCATCCACCCCGTCATCAGTCTCCGGCGTCAAGTGGGTGCCGCGCCGGGTGCCGCGCCCAGAGGGCACCCGGCGCGGCACCCGGCGCGCCGAAAAAGTGTGTTTGACCCTGTCTACCTTTGTTTGCTTACCCTTGGCTCTAAGGCGGCGCCTGCTGCTGGCGGCAGTCAGGAGAGCGGGGGGTAGCCTGCGCCACCTGGGGTATCAGAATGTGTCAGACTGCCTGGATTTCCTGACCCGGGGCAGCCCGGGCGGGACGGTGCAGTTGCCGGGCGGAGTACTGGTCAGCAAAGACCCTACCTGCTTTATGGTGGCTGTCGGATCAGATGTCAGAGGCCAGAGACCGGAGATCGGCTTCCTTAATGGTGAACGAAAGCGAACATCAGTGGCGCCGGGTGCCCTTCGGGAGCGGCGAAAAGGACGGGAACAAGACTCGGAGGCAGAGAGGAGGAGTCTGGCTTCCTTTCCCCTGCCGGTGCCTGGCAAGACCCCCCTGCCCGGGTTGGGACTGGCTATCCGGGCGCAGGTGCTCGACATCGCCCCCGGAACCTGGCGCCTGGAACGGGGCGGATGCTCATCCCTGGATAGCAGGAATGGTATGTCAAATGATATTGAGAAGAATGCTATTAGGGGTGCTTTGAATACCGAAGGCGAGACCGGCCGACCCTGGGATACCGGTGACGACAGCAGGGTCTACTTCGATTATGACCAGTTGGAAGCTCCTTTAACCATCAGGACCCGCCGTGATGGAGACCGTCTCCGGCCTTTCGGAATGCAGGGTGCCAAGAAGCTCAAGAAACTTCTGGGAGAACTCCGTATCCCCGGGCGCGATCGCGACAAGATCGCCCTGGTGGTATCCGGTGGAGAGATTATCTGGGTGGTGGGCTGCCGGAGGGCCCAGGTGGCGCCGGTTACTGAGCAGACCAGGCATATGCTGATCCTGGATGTCGAGAGGCTGTGATTGAGAATTGAGAGCTCAAAGTTCAACTGGGTCTTGGCTTCAGTGGGTTCAACTGGGTCTTGGCTTCAGTGGGTTCAACTGGGTCTTGGCTTCAGTGGGGGATTGCTTTTCCCCCACTGAAGCTTAGAGCCAGTTAACTAGGGGCGTAGCCGCTCTTATCCCACCGCTTCGGATGTACTCCGCATTCTTCCTCCGCATCCAGGCCTCCGGCCTGGCCTGAAAGAATGTGGAGTACAAGGCCGGGCTGTAAGCCCGGATGCGGAGGAAGCGGGGGCATTAGAGCGGGTAGTCATCTGTGGTAAAGGCATCAGACATCCGGCATCTGATATGCCAGCTTGTGCTCCTGCAAAATAAATTGAATCCCTTGGAGAAATTATGTTAAAATATAGCGTATGCGTTACGGAGCCTATAGTTAGGAGGGTTTAAATGTGGGCCGCCTTCTTAAGAACTTATTGATCTATGTGGTCATCGTGGTGTTTGCCGTGCTGGCCATCAAGTTGTTCATGCCCCCGCCGAACACCGAAATAGCCTGGAATTATAACGACTTTATCACTGCATTATCCGCGGGGAAAATTGCTACAATTTCACTGACCTCGGGAGATGGAAGCTATCATGTAGATGGCACGACCACCGACAAAGTAAATTTTAGCACTGATATCCCCTCCAACAACGCGGACTTGAACGTGCTGTTGTATGACAGCGCCAAATCCGGCAATACGAAAGTGACCTATCCTCACCCCCAGACCACTCCCTGGTGGGCGGGGTTGCTCTCCACCCTGCTGCCGATCCTGCTGATTGTGGGGTTTGTCTTTTTCATGCTCCAGCAGACCCAGGGGGGCGGCAACCGGGTGATGCAGTTCGGGCGCAGCCGGGCGCGCCTGCTGGACCCTGAGAAAAAGAAGATCACCTTCGCCGACGTGGCCGGGGTGGACGAGGCCGAGGAAGAGCTGGAGGAGATTGTCGACTTTTTAAAAGATCCGAAGCGATACAATGACATGGGCGCCCGGATTCCCAAGGGTGTGCTACTTTTCGGCCCGCCGGGCACCGGCAAGACCCTGCTGGCGCGGGCGATTGCCGGGGAGGCCGGGGTGCCCTTCTTCAGTATCAGCGGCTCGGACTTCGTGGAGATGTTCGTCGGAGTGGGCGCCGCCAGGGTGCGGGACCTGTTCGAGCAGGCCAAAAAGAACTCCCCCTGCATCATCTTCGTGGACGAGATCGATGCCGTCGGGAGGCACCGGGGCGCCGGGCTCGGAGGTGGCCACGACGAGCGTGAGCAGACCCTGAACCAGTTGCTGGTGGAGATGGATGGCTTCAGCGCCAATGAGGGGATCATTATCATCGCCGCCACCAACCGTCCGGATATCCTCGACCCGGCCCTGCTGCGCCCGGGGCGGTTTGACCGGCAGATCACGGTTGACCTTCCCGACCTGCTCGGGCGGAAGGAGATCCTGAAGGTGCATGCCCGGGGCAAGCCCCTGGATGACGAAGTCGACATGGATGTTCTGGCTCGCAGGACGCCTGGTTTCACCGGGGCCGATCTGGCCAACATGATCAACGAGGCGGCGCTGCTGACGGCCCGCCGTGACAAGAAGAAGATCGGCATGAAGGAGCTGGAGGATTCCATCGAGCGGGTGATTGCCGGGCCGGAGAAGAAGTCCCGGATCATGAGCGAGGAAGAGAAGAAACTGATTGCCTATCACGAGGCCGGGCACGCCGTGGTCGGAGGGCTGTTGCCCCATGCCGATCCGGTGCACAAGATCTCCATCATACCCAGGGGGCGCATGGGAGGCTACACGCTCTCACTGCCGGTCGAGGACCGGCGCGTCCACACCAAGTCCTACCTGCTCGACCTGGTCACCGCCCTCATGGGCGGGCGGGCATCCGAGAGCCTGGTGCTGGTGGACATCAGCACCGGGGCACACAACGATCTGGAGCGGGCGACCGACCTGGTGCGCAAAATGATTACCGAGTACGGCATGTCCGAGGAACTGGGTCCGATCACCTTTGGCCGTCCCGAGGAGCAGGTATTCATGGGGCGCGACCTGGCTCGCGACCGCAACTACAGCGAGGCCACCGCCTATTCCATCGACAAGGAGGAGCACCAGATGATCGAGCACTCTTACCAGCAGGCGAAGAAGCTGCTGGAGGACAATATCAGCAAGCTGCACCTGATTGCCTCCACCCTGTTGGAGCAGGAGACGATCGAGCGCAGCCAGTTCGAGGCGCTGATGCAGGAGGCCTAGTGCCCGCTACGCGGACCCAAAATGAAAGGTTGATAGGCTATGCCACAGATGGAACGCACTTTTGTCATAGTCAAGCCTGACGGGGTACAGCGCCAGTTGGCGGGGAAAATCGTCAGTACCTTCGAGCGCCGCGGCCTGAAGATCCTTGGCCTGAAGCTGCTCCGGATCACCCCGGAACTGGCCGGGCGGCACTATGCCGAGCACCGGGACAAGCCTTTCTTTCAGGGATTGGTGGATTTTATCACCTCCGGGCCGGTGGTGGCCATGGTGCTGGAAGGGAAGGATTGTATTGCTATGGTCCGGGGGATGATGGGAGCGACCGACCCGCTCAAGGCCGCGCCGGCTACCATCCGCGGCCGGTACGGCATCGACATCGGGCGCAACCTGGTGCACGGCTCCGACTCCCCGGCCAGCGCCGGGCGGGAGATCGCCCTGTTTTTCAGCCAGGATGAACTGCTGGACTATAGCCTGGACATCCATAAGTGGATTTACGAATGAGCGGTCGCTGTCCGTTTGGAACAGCTGAGGTCTTTTTCTGTCAACAAAGGTGAAAAAGTGCTGAACACAAGATCTCTGTAGCAGGAAATACAGATTCGATAGCGAATGATCAGATCGATATCCTCCACCCCGCCCGTCGGTTTCTGCCAGACAGGCCCTACTTTGCTCTTGAGATGGAGCGGTAAAAATTTCTATTTAACCCACCTGAACACCTGGTTAACCAGAAAAAAAATAATTGAGATTAAAAGTAGGAAAACTAGAAAAGACAGCGAATATTACCTTAACTCAGCCTTATTGAAAAATACCTGCCGCATTGCCGGAAAGGTTGTTTCCGTTTAGGGAAACAGGAGTCTTTTGTTAATTCGGTGATTTTTGGTTACCCTAAAACTGGAGTCTTTTCAGGGCAATAGGGTTTTAACCATGAGATAGGTTTGGTAAGGGGGTATGCAGAGGGTTAGAAAGTAGCAGAAATATCGTCAGTTGTGTGAATGCGGTTTCAGGTAGCGTAGAGAGAATCTGTAAAATATGAAGGGAGATGGAAGTTTAATGCCGTTTGATGCAACCTCAATGGCTGACTGGCAGATCGCCCAGGAAGCCGAAAAGACCATGCCGACCCCAGAGCAGTGGATCGACAAGCTGGGGCTGAAGAAGGAAGAACTGATCCCCTTCGGCCGGACGCCGAAGCTAGATTTCCTCAAGATCATGAGCCGCCTTGGCAACAAGCCCAATGGCAAGTACGTCGAAATCACGGCCATCACCCCGACCCCGCTGGGTGAGGGCAAATCCACCACCTCGATCGGTATCATCGAAGGCCTCGCAAAGAGGGGCATGAACGTCGGCGGCGCCCTGCGCCAGCCATCCGGCGGCCCGACCATGAACGTCAAGGGTACCGCCGCCGGCGGCGGTAACGCCCTCCTGATCCCCATGACCGAGTTCTCGCTCGGCCTCACCGGCGACATCAACGACATCATGAACGCCCACAACCTGGCCATGGTCGCCATGAACTCCAGGATGCAGCACGAGGCCAACTACACCGACGAGGAACTGACCAAGCGCGGCCTGAAGAGGCTCGACATCGACCCCAAGAACGTCGAAATGGGCTGGGTGCTCGACTTTGCCGCCCAGGGCCTGCGCAACATCATCATGGGCCTCGGCACCAAGAAGGACGGCTTCATGATGCAGTCCAAGTTTGGCATCGCCGTGGGTTCCGAGTGCATGGCCATCCTGGCCGTGTCCCGCGACCTGGCCGACCTGAAAGAGCGTCTGAACAACATCGTGGTCGCCTACGACCGCACCGGCAAGCCGGTCACCACCCGTGACCTGGATGTCGGAAACGCCATGGCCGCCTGGATGCGCAATACCATCAACCCGACCCTGTGCGCCACGGTGGAGGGTCAGCCCTGTATGGTGCATGCCGGCCCCTTCGCCAACATCGCCATCGGCCAGTCCTCCATCATCGCCGACCGCGTCGGCCTGAAGCTGTTCGATTATCACTGCACCGAGTCCGGATTCGCTGCCGACATCGGATTCGAGAAGTTCTGGAACGTGAAGGCCCGCCTCAGCGGCCTGACCCCGAACGTCTCCATCATCGTGGCCTCCATCCGCGCTCTCAAGATGCACGGCGGCGGCCCCACCGTGGCGCCCGGCCGCCCGCTCGCCGAGGAGTACAAGTCGGAGAACCTGGAACTCGTTGAAAAGGGCTGCGCCAACCTGCTGCATCTGGTCGGCGTGATCAAGATGTCCGGCATCAAGCCGGTGGTCTGCATCAACAGCTTCTACAGCGATACCAAGGCAGAACACGCGCTCGTCAAGCGGATCGTCGAGGCCGCCGGCGCTCGCTGCGCCGTGTCCGAGCACTGGCTCAGAGGTGGCGAGGGCGCCCTGGAACTGGCCGACGCCGTCATCGACGCCTGCAAGGAAGAGGTCAAGATCAGTTACCTGTATCCGCTGGAGATGCCGCTGCGGCAGCGCGTCGACCTGATCGCCAAGAAGGTCTACGGCGCCGAAGGAGTACAGTGGACTGCGGAAGCAGAAGCCAAGGCGAAGAAGTTCGAGGCCGACCCGCACTACGCCGACTTCTCCACCATGATGGTGAAGACTCACCTGTCCCTAACCGACGACCCGACGATCAAGGGCCTTCCCAAGGGCTGGTTCCTGAAGATCCACAACGTGTTGGTATACGGCGGAGCGAAGTTCCTCTGCCCGATGGCCGGCACGATCAGCATGATGCCCGGCACCGCCTCCGACCCGGCCTACCGCAGGGTCGACGTGGATGTCAACACCGGCAAGGTGTCCGGACTCTTCTAGTCAGGTCCGGTCTAGTATTGCCACGGGTTTATGCAGCCAGAGAGGCTCCGGCCTCCCTGGCTGATTTTCTTAATTGTGCCGGGAGTTTCGTTAAATGCGGGAGAACATCAGGTGCGCCTGCAAGGCTGGACGCAAGTTTATTGCGGCGGAGGGGAACTAGCGGTTATAATAATGGCGAGATCGGTAGTATGATATGTTTGGGCTTGCTGTTATGCTTGTGTGTACAGGACAATGGTAAAGGAGAGGGACATGAAGCGTATAGATGCGATCGTCCGGGATCCCCTGTTTCAGGACAGTCTGGCCAGGACCAAGAGGTTCGAGCAGGACCGGGAGTTCTGCAAACACACCCTGCAGCACTTTGTTGATGTGGCGCGGATCACCTACATCCTGATGTTGGAATCGGGGGAGATCCAGCAGTTCATCAAGGAGGTCGGCTTGAGCAGTCTCGCTGACGCCAAGGAGGTCATCTATGCTGCCGGCATCCTCCACGACGTCGCCCGGTGGCGGGAGTACGAGACCGGCGAGGACCACGCACCGCTGGGGGCGGCCATGGCCGAAGAGATCCTGGGGCGGAACGGCTTCAGCCCTCAGGAGATCAAGGTGATCGCCCATGCCATCTTTGAACACCGGGAGCAGAACATTCAGATGTCCCGGTTGGGAGAACTGCTGTTCAGGGCGGACAACCTGTCCAGAGCTTGCCACGAGTGCAGTGCTCAGGAGAAATGCAACAAATTCTCCCGGATGGAGGCCGGCAATCTTGTACTGATCTATTAGAGCAGAAGTCGGATGCAGGAAGCCGGATATTAGAGGAAGGGACTTGCGACATACCTGCAAGCCGGCGGTCCGACTCCCCGGTAAAAGGCCTCGTGATTAAATTCAGCCAGCCTATGATGGGAAAGTCTTAAGGGCGCGATTAATAAACTTGGTGGTAGGACTATTCCTTAAGCTTCAGGCGTTTGCTTTTTCTGACCTCTGACCTCTTGCATCTGACTTCTGAAATGAAAGGCGGGGGAATGGATGGAGAGCTACGGCCTCCACAATCTGAGAGTAGTTGAGATCGCCAACCGGGCCGAGGCGCGGCGCGCCCTCAATGAGATCGGCTCCGATCCCGGCGGCGTCGCCTGGATGACACCCAAGGCGGTGCACCGCCTGCTGCGGGTGGAAAAACTGTCCTCCCGGGCAGCGATCATCCTCAAGCAGGAGATGCTGTCCAAGGGGGGTGAGGCGGCGATCAGCCGGGAGGCCGGGGATCTTTCGGTGGAAGTGACCGATGTTCTGCTGATGGGCACCCTGAGGCAGTATGAGCAGCTCTGCCAGAAACTCAAGATGCAGCCCTTCGGGCTGGCCCGGCTGGCCCAGTCGATCAAGGATGTGTTGGACAACCTGGAGCGCCGAGAGAGCCGCCAGTTGCGCTGCCGCAACTTTTCGCTGACTATCGGAGAACGCACGCTGATCATGGGTATTCTGAACGTCACCCCCGACTCTTTCTCTGACGGCGGCAAATTCGATCAGGTCGATGCCGCTGTCGCCCACGCCAGGGAGATGGTGAGCGAGGGGGCGGACATCATCGATATCGGGGGCGAGTCCACCCGCCCACAGACCTGGGAAGAGGCGCCGCTGTCCGTCGAAGAGGAGTTGCGCCGGATCATGCCGGTATTGGAGCGGCTGTTGCAGGAGGTCGATGTTCCCATCTCCATCGATACCTACAAGGCGGAGACCGCCCGGGTTGCCTTGAAGGCCGGCGCCCACATCATCAACGACGTCTGGGGATTCCAGCGGGAGCCGGAACTGGCCAAGGTGTCGGCGGACTATGACGTGCCCGTGATCCTGATGCACAACCAGGATGGGACCGAGTACCAGAACCTGATGGGGGACGTGATCCGTTCCCTGCGGCAGAGCGTCAAGATCGCCGAGGATGCCGGGGTGCGCCCGGAGCAGGTTATCATCGACCCGGGCATCGGCTTCGGCAAGACCACCGAGCAGAGCCTGGCGGTGATGCGCCGCATGGACGAACTGCGCTCGCTGGGCAAACCGATCCTGCTCGGCACCTCACGCAAGTCAGTGGTCGGCAATACCCTGAACCTTCCCGTCGACCAGCGGTTGGATGGGACCGCCGCCACGGTTGCCTGGGGGATCGCCAACGGCGCTGACATCGTCCGGGTTCACGACGTCAGGGAGATGAGCCGCGTCGCCTGCATGGTCGATGCCATCATGGCGGCCGCCGGTTAGTGAATGGAGGGCGATCCGATGGAACGGGAGCCCCACAGGGAGCCTCAGCGTCATTGAAACAACCAATTCAGGCTTTTATCGGGTTGGGTTCCAACCTGGGTGATCGGGAGGCTTACTTGGAAGCGGCCCGCCGGATGCTGGCAGAACACGCAGGCGTGGACCTGAGCAAGGCATCCTCTCTGTATGAGACCGAGCCGGTGGGCTATGCCGACCAGGGTTGGTTCCTCAACCAGGTGGTCGAGGTAGCCACGTGGCTCGACCCTTACGCCCTACTCCGAGTGCTGCAAGGGATCGAGCGAGAGCTGGGGCGGCAACGGCTGATCCACTGGGGCCCCCGGGTGATCGACCTGGACCTGCTGCTTTACGGCGATGCGGTTGTTTCCGGTTCAAAGTACACCATGCGGTGGAGTTGGCGGCCGGTGCCCAGGCTGATCTGGGTTTCCGGTCCGGAGTTGACCGTGCCCCATCCCTGCCTCTATGAGAGGAGCTTCGTTATGGCGCCCCTGGCAGAAATCGCCCCGGATCACGTACACCCGGACGGCAAAACGACGCTGGAACACCTGCAAGCTCTGGGGGCCGGTCAAAAAATACGGTTGTTCCAGCGTTCCCAGTTATGATAAAATAAAACTGCAATCATGACCTGCCCGAGAGCAGACCGGATAGTATCGGCAACGACTATACTGGGAAGCTGCTGAAGGTGGGGCCGCTTATGGCGGCGCGAATAATCCACAGCCAACCGCTTGTACCTGAAGAGGACGGAGACGGAAGGCGCCGTGCCGGAGTTGTGCGGCCTTCTGATCTTTGTCGGGGGGCCTTATTGTTTTTAGGCAGAGATGTTTAGGCATACAGGCTGAACTAGTATGATTTGTCAAGAGAAGTCCCCATGCTTCGTAGAAAATAAAAAATAGGAGGGGTTGTTCATGGAGGTTATCGAAAGTGCCGGGCAGATGCAGGAGATAGCCCTGGGCCTGAAGCACCGGGAATTGAGCATCGGCCTGGCGCCTACCATGGGTTACCTGCACCAGGGGCACCTGAGCCTGGTGCAGCGCGCCCGGTCTGAGTGCGACCGGGCAGTCATGAGTATATTTGTCAACCCGCTGCAGTTCGGGCCGCAGGAGGACTTCGCCGCCTATCCCCGGGACCCGGATCGTGATCTCGCCCTGGCCCGGGAGGAGGGGGTTGATTTTGTCTTTGCCCCCACCGGCGACTCGATGTACCCGGATGGGTTTAATGCTAACGTTGAGGTTGGCGGGATCTTGACGGAGAAGTTGTGCGCCCGGTCGCGCCCCGGACACTTCCGAGGGGTGACTACGGTGGTCATGAAGCTGTTCCAGATCGTCCAGCCGGACCGGGCCTACTTCGGACAGAAGGATGCCCAGCAGGTCCTGGTGATCAGGAAAATGGCGACCGACCTGAACCTGCCCCTGGAGATCGTCACCTGCCCCATCGTGCG
>Ga0224534_1000816_pt1 | contig 18238 bp, 16 predicted proteins | sample 714E12024metaG_FD_172012 | JGI IMG/M metagenome (GOLD analysis project Ga0224534, IMG submission 172012) | Peat soil microbial communities from Stordalen Mire, Sweden - 717 E1 20-24 | ecosystem: Environmental > Terrestrial > Soil > Wetlands > Peat | place: Sweden: Norrbotten County, Stordalen... | reverse complement strand
GCTGGCCCGGACAGTGGAGGACAATGGCGGAGTCTACTTCGTCCCGGCGTTCTCGGGATTGTACGCGCCGTATTGGAAGCACAACGCACGCGGCATCATCGCCGGCCTGACGCGCCACACCAACAAGGGACACCTGGCGCGCGCCGCTCTCGAAGCCACGGCCTTCCAGACGCGTGAAGTGGTGGAGGCCATGGAGCAGGATGCGGATGTCCGCGTCGACTTTCTGCGCGCCGATGGCGGCATGGTGGGCAACGATCTCCTGATGCAGTTTCAGGCCGATATTCTGGACCGCCCGGTGGTGTGTCCCGCGGTCAAGGAGACCACCGCGCTGGGAGCCGCTTACGCCGCCGGGCTGGCCACAGGCTTCTTTCAGAATCTCGAGGATCTGCGCGCCCGATGGTCCGTCGATCGGAGCTGGAAACCGAATATGGATGCGGAGCGGCGCGAACGCATGTACGGCTTCTGGAAGAAAGCGGTGACGCGCTCGTTCGATTGGCTGGATTCCGAATAGGAGACACCGGTGGAGAAACAAATGTTCGGCGAGTTCATGGGGACCCTGGTGCTGATCCTGATGGGGAACGGCGTGGTCGCGAATGTCAACCTCAAGAAGTCCTATGCGCAGGACGCCGGATGGATGGTGATCGCCACCGGCTGGGCGTTGGCGGTGATGACGGGCGTGTTTACGGCCATCGCCTGCGGCAGCGCGGGCGCTCATCTCAACCCCGCCGTCACCCTGGGCTTTGCCGTAAGCTCCGGAGATTTCAGCAAGCTGGCGCCTTATGCCGCGGCGCAGATTATGGGGGGCATTGCCGGCGCCACGCTGGTGTGGCTGTACTTCCTGCCCCACTGGAGCGTGACTCCCGAAGCAGACCTGAAGCGGGCTTGCTTTTGCACGTCACCGGCCATCCGGCGGCCGGCCTCCAACCTGCTCTGCGAAGTCATCGGCACGTTCGTGCTGGTGCTGGTGGTGAGCGCCATCTTCTCCAAAGCCGTGGCGGCCGGCGGCCCCTCGGCGGGCCTGGGCCCGTACCTTGTGGGGAGCCTGGTATGGGGCATCGGTCTCAGCCTGGGTGGAACCACCGGTTATGCCATCAATCCGGCGCGAGACCTGGGGCCTCGCATCGCGCACGCGCTCCTGCCAGTGGCCGGCAAGGGCGGATCGGATTGGCCCTATGCGGCCATTCCCGTGGCAGGGCCATTGCTGGGCGGCGCCCTGGCTGGCTTGTTCGCGCGGCTGGCGCAATTCTAGCCCGTGGCGCAGACTCTCAGTCTGCCGTCTCCGCACTCTTGCGGAGACTTTTTGTAGGCCGCGAAACACGCGTCCCCATGAGTGGGGACGCGGCAGGCACGAGTGCCTGCGCCACGGGGTTACTTCTTGTAGGTCTTGGAAACGTTGGTACGGCCGTTGGTCACGGTGATGTTGGCATTCTGGTCCACCGACACCTTGAGCCACTTGCCATCTGCCGGGTCTTTCCAATCCTGCACGATGTTGGCGATGAATTCTTCGGGAGGATTTTCCGTCGCGCCATTGACGGAATAGTGCGACAGGTAGAGTGCCTGCATCCCCGGCGCCTCGCGCAGGCGCTTCAATACCGAGGGGGCTCCGATCTTTCTGGCGCCGTTGTTCATGAGGGCCACCCGCCAATGCAGCCCGTCGACCAGCGCGGGCGAGTTGGAGATATCGTTGCCGTGGTGGCTGACCATGAAGAGGTCCACGGAACCGATCGGATTGTTGGGGCACATCAGTTCCATTTCCCTGTTCCAGGTGAGGTCGGCGAGGTCGAGCATGCGGAACTTGCCGTAAGTGAAGAGCAGCCCCACGGCGTTGCCGTTCTCGGAGTTGTCCTCGTCGGTGCGGGTCCATTTCATCGGCTGAGTATCTTTGCAGTACGGATTCGGCGCGCCGCCGCCCTTGACCGGTGTGGTGATGTGCTTGCCGGCGGCGGTCACCACCAGCACGTCGATACCCTTGAAGGGAATCTTGTCGCCGGCTTTCACCACCACGCGCTTGGCCTTCTCCGCGATCGCCAGATACGCCTTTACGGATTCGGTAGTCCTGGGGTCCTTGACCACTGCGTCACCGTGGTCGTAAAAGGTCTTGATCGGCACCCTGGCCGCGGTGGCCGTCACATTGCCCACATGGTCCCCATCGTAGTGTGAGATTACGAGGGAATCGACTTGCTTCAGGTTGGCCGCCTTGACGGCCTCCGCAATACGCTTCGCGTCGCGGTCGTCGCTTCCGGGAAAGCCCGCATCGATCAACATGCTCTCGCCCGACGGCGAAATCAGGAGCAGCGACTTGCCGCCCTCGGTGTCGATCAGGTACATGTCGAAGGTTTTGGATGCGGCCGGTAAAACCGATGAGAGTAAAACCATCAGAAAGGCCAAGAAAAGGATTGTCTTCATGGCGAGATCGTACCACAAGGCAGCGGCATGACGCTCCCTGACGGTCGCGGCTCGGATTGAAGCTGCGCCGAGCGGTAGAATAGACTCTGACGCCATTCATTTATGTCTCTTTTTGTTCCCAACCGGTACCGCGGCAAACTGATCGTGGTGGAGGGGATCGACGGTTCCGGTAAATCCACGCAAATCTCGCTTCTGAGCCATTGGTTGCGCTCGCAAGGCTATGCGGTGGCCTTCAGCGAGTGGAACTCCTCGCCCCTGGTGCGGCAGGCCACGCGGCGCGGCAAGAAGAAGGAGATGTTCACCCCCACCTCATTCAGCTTGATCCATGCCACGGATTTCGCGGACCGCATGGAAAGCTACATCCTGCCGCTGGTGAAGTCGGGCGCCATAGTGTGCGCGGACCGGTACGCCTACACGGCCTTCGCGCGCGATGTGGCGCGCGGGGTCGGCCGCCGCTGGGTGCGCAACCTGTACCGGTTCGCCATGCACCCCAGCCTGAGCTTCTATTTCCGGGTGCCGCTGGACGTCGCGCTGGGCCGCATCCTGGGCGGGCGCGATGCGCTGAAATACTACGAAGCCGGCATGGACCTGGGACTGGCGCGCGACGTGGAAGAGAGTTTCCGCATCTTCCAGGGCCGCATTCTCGACGAGTACGAAGGCATGGCGAAAGAGGTGGGCTTCCACATCATCGACGCCACTCAGTCCATCGAGGAGCAGCAGCGGCTCATGCGCGACATCGTCATGAACGTGATAGGCGACAGTTTGAGAAACGGCATTCTGCATCAGCCGGTGGGAGGAGATTCCAGTGCGCAAGCCACAACCGCTCCAGTTCTATAGCGAGCCGCTCGCGGGCGTCGACATCTCCGACTTGCAGGGCAAGCTGATCGTCATCGAGGGGCCGGACGCGGTAGGCCGCAGCACGCAGATCGCGCAGTTGCGCCAGTGGCTCGAGCAGGAAGGCCACGCCGTGCTGGATACCGGCATGGCGCGCTCGGCGCTGGCGGGCAAGGGGATCAAGATGGCCAAGGAAGGCAACACCCTGGGCCCCATCACCATGACCCTGTTCTACACCACCGATTTTGCGGACCGGCTGGAGAACGAGATCATGCCCGCCCTGCGCGCGGGTTTCGTGGTGCTGATCGACCGCTACATTTTCTCGATCATGGCCAGAGCGATTGCGCGCGGCGAAGACCGCCGGTGGATCGAGCAGGTGGCCGGATTTGCGCTGGCGCCGCACGCGGTCTTCTACTTGCGCACGGACGTCGAGCACCTGGTGTCGCGGGTGGTGCTCGGCCGCGGCGCGTTCGATTACTGGGAAAGCGGCATGGACCTTCGGTTCGGGCCGGATATGTATGAGAGCTTCGTGCGCTACCAGACCCGCTTGATCAAGGCCCTGGACTCGATGGTGGAGCGCTACGATTTCACGTTGATCGACGCCTCCCAGCCCGTCGACCGGATCTTCCGCGAGCTGCAGCGCCAGATCCGGCGGCTGCAATTGCTGCGGGTGCGGCCGCGCAAGCGTGCGGCTCCCAAGGCCAAGGCCACAGCCTGATGGAGATTTACCTGTTGCGGCACGGCATCGCCGAAAATGCCCGGCCGGGACACGCGGATTCCGAGCGCGCGCTCTCGAGCGATGGGCGCGAGAAACTGCGGCGCGTGCTGAAGCGTGCGCGGGCCGCGGGCGTGGCGCCGGACGTGATCCTTTCGAGCCCCTATCGCCGCGCCATCGAAACCGCCGACGTGGCGGTGGAGGCGCTCGGATACCAGGGCAAGGTGGTGCGCACGTCGGCGCTGCTGGCGGATGCGTCGCCATCCGACGCGTGGGAGGAGATCCGCTCGCGCCACGAGGAGCGCTCCGTTCTGCTCGCGAGCCACGAGCCTCTCATGAGCTCCCTGGCGGCGTTTCTTCTGGGCAGCCCGGCGCTCGAAGTGGACATGAAGAAAGCGGCGCTGGTGCGCGTGGATTGCGACCGCCTGGGACCCCAGCCGAAGGGCGTGCTGAAGTGGATGCTGACGCCGGCGGTGGCGGGAGAATAGCGCAAGAAATAGATCACCGCCGAGACGCAGAGACGCAGAGGAAGACAAAGACGGAAAAATCAGAGAACGCAGAGATGGCAGAGAGCGCAGAGAAAACATTTTTCTTTAATTCTCTGCGTCTCCGCGTCTCTGCGGTGATTATCAGGTCTTGGGGGAACCCGGAGAGGCCGATATGAAGATCGGTAAAGCGACCGTCAGGTACGAAGTGTGGCTGGCACGGCACCTGCGCCTGCTCGAAGTCGATCTCAATCTCAAGCACGAGCAGATGCGCCTGGCGCCTTTTCCATTCATGCGCGCCACCTACTACCGCTGGGCACAGACGTGGGCGGAGGTGTCGGGCGAGGCGGCGCGCGCCCCCCGCGTGCTCGCCGTCGGGGATCTGCACGTCGAGAACTTCGGGACGTGGCGCGATGTCGAAGGCCGGCTCATCTGGGGCATCAACGATTTCGACGAAGCCTGGCGTTTACCCTACACCAACGACCTCATCCGGCTGGCCGCCAGCGCGCTGCTGGCGAAGATGGAGTGCGAGCCGAAAGCCGGGATCGCGGCCATTCTCCAGGGCTATGCGGAGGCGGTCGAAGCCGGCGGGCGTCCTTTTGCGCTGGCCGAGCATCACGTGGCGCTGCGCACCATGGCAACCGCGCGCCTGCACCAACCGGAGGCGTTTTGGGAAAAGCTGCACGCGCTCGAGGATGTGAAAGACAAGCCACCGGCCGGAGCCATCAAGGCCATTACCAGGATGTTGCCGGAGCGCGGTATCACCTGGCGGATGGTGCACCGGGTGGCGGGGCTGGGCAGCCTGGGCCGCGAGCGGTACGTGGCCATCGCCGATTGGCGCGGCGGATCGGTGGCGCGCGAGGCCAAGGCCCTGGCACCCTCAGCGTGCGTGTGGGCGGAAAAGGGCAAAGGCACGGCGCCGATTCTGTACCAGGAGATTCTGGACCGCTCGGTGCGCTGCCGCGACCCCTTCGTGCGCTTCGAGAGGCGTTGGATCGTCCGCCGCCTGGCGCCGGACTGCTCGCGCATCGAGCTTTCCGCGCTGCCCAAAGAGCGCGACGAGCTCCGCTTGTTGCACGCCATGGGTTGGGAGACGGCCAACATCCACCTGGGCAGCATCCGGCCCCGAGCCTTACGGGCCGACTTGAAAAAGAGGCCGCGTGGCTGGCTGCTGGAAGCCGCGCGAAAAATGGAAAAGGCGGTGGTGGCCGATTTTCAGGGGTATTCCCAGGCTCGGTGACTTGTACTACCACGCGCCAACTGGGTGGGCGGCGAACTTACTTACCGGAGCGTAACGCTTCTTCCAACGCAGCCAGGCGACTTTCTAGCCGCTGAATGGTTTCGGCCTGCTGCTGCACCTGTTGATGTTCTTTCTGCAACTCGTTCAACAGCATAGAGTCCAGCACCTGGTACTTGACCGTCTCTATCTGGCCGTCGGCTGAACGTGCAACCAGATCCGGGTAAACTTCAGCGACTTCTTCAGCGACTAAACCGTACTGAATGGGCTTGGAGCCGTCGGCGAAGGGCTTCTGGTAGCGAAAGGTCACGGGACGCAGCCGCAGGAGACCGCTGCTGGCTGTGTCCATGTCGTGGATATCTTCCTTGAAGCGCCGGGATGAACTGACAGTCCCCAACTGGCCATTGGAATCGATCACAAGGGGAACAGCGTCGTTGTTGCCAGTGGTAATGCCACGCACTCCCGCGACAAAGAAAGAGTTTTGCGTCCCAGCAGTCCCGATGCGGATGGCACCACTGTCATTGACGGAACCCAGATTCCCGATATCGATGTTGTTGCTCGTGCCAGTGATGTTTGCTCCCGCAAAATACCCTAGAGCGATGTTCTTGCTGCCAGAGCTATTGGCCTGCAAGGCGCTGAGACCGATGGCGGTATTGTTATCACCGGTGGTGCTGCTCCCGAGTGCCACCATACCCATAGCGGTGTTGCCGCTTCCGGTAGTGTTGCTCGGCAACGCGTCTGAACCGCTGGCCGTGTTGTTGATCCCCGTGGTGTTGCTCTCCAGCGCGCCGCCACCGGTGGCCGTGTTGCCGCCCCCCGTGGTGTTGCGCTCCAGCGCGCCTACACCGGTGGCCGTGTTGCCGTTCCCCGTGGTGTTGAATAGCAGCGCGGAGACACCGGTGGCCGTGTTGTCGCCGCCGTAGGTGTTGGCTAGCAGCGCGGAGACACCGGTAGCCGTGTTGTTGGCCCCGGTGGTGTTGCTCTGCAGCGCCTGGGCACCGCTGGCCGTGTTGTTGGCCCCGGTGGTGTTGGCGAACAGCGCGTTGTAGCCGCTGGCCGTGTTGAGGCTTCCGGTGGTGTTGCTCCGCAAAGCTCCGTCACCACCAGCCGTATTCTGGCTCCCGGTGGTGTTGTTCGACAACGCACTGCTACCATTGGCCGTGTTGAAGGTTCCGGTTGTGTTGTTCGCCAGCGCTCCGGCTCCAAAGGCGGTGTTGCCGAGCAAGTCACTGGGTGGGGCATAGTAGCCGTTGATGTCAATAACGACATCCGTGGGATTGTTCGCGTAAACGTCCACCGAACCGTTGGCCCCGGCTGGAATAATGCCCGTGTTGCTGGCCATGAAACCCTGTGGCGACTCCACGGTAATGGCGGCCACCGGTGCAGACTGCCCTGTAGGGAAGGCCGTGAGATAAGCAAGCGGCCCTGGTGGCACTACGGTTATTTCGAACGAATACGCCTGCGCTACTGCGGGGATCGTGCAGGTCGTGCTAGATAGCACGGGGAAAGTCCGGACTGCTCCGGCGGCAAGAGAAGGTGGACCAAAGGCACCTGTAAGGCCCTGGCCGATGGTTCGGGTATCCACCACGCGGCAGGGCGGCATCGCCACGAAGACGAGCGGGGTGGCATTCGCGGGCAAGCCTGCTGCGTTCGCCGTCGCAGCGACTGCTTGCTCCTCGGCGCTGGCGGGTGTCGCCTGCCAGTACAGCGGAGCCAACCAGTGTTTCAGGGCTACGGGATCATGCTGTCGCGCCAACTGGGCGTTCAGAAGTACGGGCAACACAACCAAAAGGGAAATGGCACGGCACTGACGATTCGCATTCATTTGAGCATTCTCCTATTTCCGCCGTGGCAAAGCATGTCGGCCAGCCATCGGTGTGGCCGAATTTTACCACGATGCTTGGGGTCAGTCGCATTTCTTGTCCAGAAGTGCCAGAAGTGCCGTCGGGTTGTCCGGACTGGGAAGAACGCCGGCGACAGGATCGCCGGCGCTACTCCACGCGGTAGTTGGGCGCTTCCTTGGTGATGATTACGTCGTGCACGTGGCTCTCGCGCAGGCCCGCGCTCGAAATCCGCAGGAAGCGCGCATTCCGCTGCAGGTCGCCGATATCCCGCGCGCCGCAATAGCCCATGCCGGAGCGCAGCTCCCCAACGCCGGGCCGGATGACTTCGCACACGCGGAGCGGTACGCTGGTTTGAAGAGGGACATGTGCGCGATTGCCGAGAGGTGGTTGTTTCCAATCCCGGCGTGATGATGGGCAAGCCCGTAATCGCCGGCACGCGTATTACCGTCGAGTCGATTTTGGGAAAATTGGCCGCCGGAGAAACTGTTGAACAGGTGCTTGAGGCGCATCCGCGGCTCAACGAAGACGCGGTTCGGGCAGCGCTTGCGTTTGCGGCCGACGCCCTCCGCGCCGATGTCATCTACCCGCTTGAGACGATTCCTCGATGACGTTCCTCGCCGATGAGGGCGTCGACCGGCAGATTGTCGAACGCCATGAGAATCGATATGGCAAAAGCAAACGGGAAACTTAGCGGGAAGATCGTGCGCAGCTCGGGGAACGTATTCGCCGACCTCGGCTTTGCGGACGCCGGTGAACGGCAGACGAAGGTTCGTCTGGCTATCGCGATCAATGGCGTCGTCAAGCGGCGCGGGTTATCGCAAGCAAAGGCAGCGGAGTTGTTGGGCATCAACCAGCCCAAAGTGTCGGCTCTCTCCCAATATCGCTTGGAGGGTTTCTCCGTGGAGCGCCTGATGCGGTTCCTGACGTCGCTCAACCAGGACGTTGAGATTATCATCCGCAATCGGCTACGGACTCGTCCCCCGGGACGGGTATTTGTCACGGCCGCCTGAAAGGTCCTCGCCGCGACTCCGGTCTTTCTGGATCGCACCCGTGACACGCCGTCCACGTCAGCAAGGCCCGTCGCATCGGGGTTTGCAGACCACGAAAAACGATGGTCTGCACCACCACACCACTACTCCACGCGGTAGTTGGGCGCTTCCTTGGTGATGATCACGTCGTGAACGTGGCTCTCGCGCAGGCCCGCGCTCGAGACTCGCATGAAGCGCGCCTTCCGCTGCAGGTCGCCGATGTCCCGCGCGCCGCAATAGCCCATGCCCGAGCGCAGCCCGCCCACAAGCTGATACACCATATCGGAAAGCGGCCCCTTGGCCGCCACGCGCCCTTCGATGCCCTCGGGCACCAGTTTGGAATTCGGGTCCTGCGCATAGCGGTCTGAACTGCCTTGCTGCATGGCGCCCGTGGAGCCCATGCCGCGGTAAGTCTTGAACGTGCGGCCCTGGAAGAGAATGGTTTCGCCGGGACTCTCGTCGGTGCCCGCCAGCAAGCTGCCGATCATGACCGTGTCGGCGCCGGCGGCGATCGCCTTGGTGATGTCGCCGGAAAACTTGATGCCGCCATCGGCAATGAGCGGAACTCCGGCTTCCCGCGTGGCGCGGGCGCACTCCAAGATGGCGGTGATCTGCGGGACGCCGGCGCCGGAAACCACGCGCGTGGTGCAGATGGAACCGGGGCCGATGCCTACTTTGACGCCGTCCACGCCCAGCGAGATCAGTTCCTTCGCGCCTTCGTAAGTGGCCACGTTGCCGGTGATGAGCTCGACTTCCGGCAGCTTGCTCTTGATGGTCTTCACGGCAGCCATGACGCGGGCGCTGTGTCCGTGCGCCGTGTCGATGGCCAGCACGTCCACTTTGCGCGCCACCAGCTCTTGGGCGCGCTCCAGGTAATCGCCGGTGGCGCCGATCGCCGCCCCCACCCGCAGGCGGCCCTGGCTGTCTTTGGCCGAGTTCGGGTACTTCAGCTTCTTCTGGATGTCCTTGACGGTGATGAGGCCCTTGAGGGTGAACTGGTCGTCCACCACCAGCAGTTTTTCGACGCGGTGCTTGTGCAGGATGGCCTCGGCCTGCTCGAGGGTGGTGCCCACCGGAACCGTCACCAGGTTCTCCTTGGTCATCACCTCGGAGATGAGCAGGTCGAAGCGGTTCTCGAACCGCAGGTCGCGGTTGGTGAGGATGCCGACCAGCTTGCCGCCCTGGGTGACCGGCACGCCCGAGATGCGGAACCGGCTCATGAGCTCCTGCGCGGCTGAGATGGGCTGGTCGGGACCGATGGTGATGGGGTCCACGATCATGCCGCTTTCACTGCGCTTGACGCGGTCCACCTCTTCGGCCTGCCGTTCGATGGACATGTTGCGATGGACGATTCCAATGCCGCCCTGCTGCGCCAGCGCGATCGCCAGGTGCGACTCCGTGACGGTGTCCATGGCGGCGGAGACCACCGGAATGTTCAATGCGATCTGGCGAGTGAGGCACGTGCGCGTGTCCACCTCGGCCGGGACCACTTCGCTGCGGGCCGGCTCGAGCAAAACATCGTCAAAGGTGAGGCCCTCGGAGAGTACGTCTTGAGTCATGGTGATTCCTCCCATGATAACGTGCTCGCCTTGCGGTGCGCTGGCGGGAATCGGATTGGGGTGCGCGACGGTGCTTCGGTCGGAGCCGCGACCGTAAGGGAGCGCGTTCGGCTCCGTCGACCGCAGCACACGGTGGCTTTGGAAACCACAGCACGTGTCGGCGGCCATTCAATATGTGGTCGCCGAGCAGGGTCCCGCAATGTCCGTGTTTGAGTCTCAAGGACCTTAATCGCGTGTGCGGCATCCGCTCCCTAACGGTCGCGGCTCCGAATCGGCCACGAATGCTCGACCTCTGGTCGCACCCCCGGGGGCCCGCCCCTATTGCTCCGTCGAATACTTGAAGGACTTGTCCGGATACTTCGGCGGCGCGGGCTGCTCGATGGGCTTATTCCGGATCTCGGTTTTCAGATATTCGATGGCCGCTTCCAACTGCGCGTCCCGGCCCGCGAAGGTCGCATGCGGAAGATTGTCCACTACCATATCCGGATCCACGCCGTGGCCCTCGATCAGCCATTGACGATCGGAACCGAAGACGCCCCATTCGGCGGCCGTCGCGATTCCGCGGTCCGCCAGACGATTGCTCGAGGTGAGCCAAATCTCTCCGCCCCAGGTGCGCGTCCCGATCACCTTGCCCAGCCCGAGCCGGCGGAACCCTTCGGTGAAAGCTTCGCCGTCCGACCCGGTGAACTCATCGCACAGCACCACCATGTGGCCGCGGAACGCCTGCTGCATGTTCCAAAACGGTTTGCCGGTTCGCGTCTGCCAATACATCCACGCCTTGCGCAGCAGCTTGTCGAGAATCCAGCTATCGATGTTGCCGCCCCCGTTGTGACGGACATCGATAATCAGGCCATCGCGCGTGAAGACCGGGATGTACTGCTCCACCCACTGGTTGATATCGCTGGCTCCCATGGCGCGCAGATGCACATAGCCGATCTTCCCGGCGGACGCCTGGTCCACGGCCAGCCGCCGCGAGTACTCCCATTCGGCGTAACGCAGGTCGGCTTCCTGCTGCATGGTAACCGGCTTCACAATGACGTCGCGCGGCTCGGTCTTGTCTTTCGGGCGCACGCGCATCAGCACCTGCTTGCCTGCCTGGTTGCGCAACAGTTCCGCCGGATCGGCGGCCGACAGCAGATCGCTCCCGTTGACTGCCAGCAGAACGTCGCCCTCGGCAACGTCCACGCCGGACTGCGCCAGCGGCGATTTGCGGTCGGGACGGTCCGGGTCGGATTGATAAATGTGCTCGACCAGGTAGCCTCCGGCCTTGGCATCGCGAACCAGGCGCGCTCCCAGCGCCGCCAGAGCGACCTGGTCCGGCCCTCTGCGGATATCGCCTCCGGAGACCGATGCGTGCAGCGCGGAAAGCTCGCTCACCATCTCCGCAATCAGATCGCTGAGTTCCTCGCGGTCGCGCACGCGGCCCACCAGTTCCCCATATTTATCGCGCATGGCCGCCCAGTTCACGCCGTGCATGTTGCGGTCGTAGAAATAGTCGCGGTGCAGCCGCCAGGCGTCCAGAAACGCCTCGCGGAACTCGTCGCTGGGGATCACCGAAAATGTCCAGCTCTTCAGATCCACCTGGCTGTCGGCGAGCGTCTTCGGGTCTTTCAACGCGGCCCCTTTCACGGTGGCATCCACAATCAGCATCTCGTTCCGCTTGTATGCAACCAGAATCTTCTTGCCGTCCCCCGACACTTCGAAACGGTTCACGCTTTCGAGCAGGGTGTCGGGTTTGTCGCCCTTGTTGGCGATGTCCAGACACTGGAGCACGCTCTTTTGGGGGTCCTCGGCGTTCGCGTCGATCCAGCACAGCCGCTTTCCGGCCACCGCCAGATTGCGGTAGTTGCCGGGAGGCACGGGGACTTCCTCGAGCCGCGCCGTAATTCCGTGGAGATCGATCTCCACCTTTTCCACCTTGGTCTCAGCGGGCTTGGCGGCGTCGGCAGCGGGCTTGGCGGCGTCGGCAGCGGGCTTGGCGGGCTCGTCCTTCTTATCGGGGTGCAGTTCGTCGGCCGGCTCAAACGGGGACCGCAGCCCTTTTTTCAGCGCCACCATATAGATCTTGTCGGCATGATCGAAGTACGGTTCCGGCTGGCGCGATCCCCATGGCGCCGGCACCGTCGATTTCAAGGCGCGGTCGGATACAAAATAAATCCACTTCCCATCGGGACTCCAGGCCGCCCAATCGCTGTCGTAGCGGTCGGTGGTGAGCGGCGTGAAGACCTCCGTCTCCACGTTGTAGAGCACGATCTGCGAAAGCAGGTTCGGCAGCGCCTGCGTGTACGTGAGCCACCGGCTGTCGGGCGACCAACTCAGGTTCTCGAACTGCGGATTGGAATTGATGGACGCTTCCAGCGTGGCGATCCGCTTTTGTGTCTTGCTTCCGGTATCCAGCAGCCAGAGCTGATTATCCTTGTCCTGGTGGGCGATCCACTTGCCGTCCGGCGAGAGAACCCCGTCCCACCGCAGCACTTTGCCGTCGGTTGTGAGCCGCTCGCCCGTGCCCGTCCCGTTGGCCGGAAGCTTCCACAATTCCACTTCCCCGCTTTCCGTGGAAAGGATCAGCAAAGACTTGCCGTCCGGCATGAACCGCGCATCCCGATAGCGCCCCGGTTTGTGCGCCGCCACATCCACAAACCGGCCCTTCAGGGGCGCTACGAAGGCGCGCCCGCGCGATGTCAGCACCACGCTGCTGCCGTCCGGCGCGATGTGCGCGGAAGTCGTGTAGTCCATCGGATTCCCGATCCAGTGTTCGCGCAAGTGGTCGAAATCGGAAGACAGCTCGATCGGAATGGCTTTGTCGGCGCCCGAAGCAATGTCGTACAGGCGGAGATCGGCGCCCATCTGGTAAACGATGCGTCCCTGCCCGAGCGAGGAGTTCTTCAGGTCCCAGCCCTGGTGCCTGGTGTGCTGTCTCAGGCTCTTCCCGTTCTCGTCCATCGACCACAGGTTCATGGTCCCGTCGCGGTCCGAAAGGAAGTAGACCCGGCCGTTCCACCACATAGCGTCCTTGCTGGTCCCGGCAAAGTCCGCGGTGAGCGGCGCCGCTTCGCGGCCCGCGGCGTATCTCCAGATATGCTGCGCCGTCCCGCCCTGGTACCGCTTGGCGTAGCTGCCCTGGAACGGAAAGCGCGTAAAGAAGAGGGTGGCTCCGGTCCGGTCGTAGCTGCCTTGTGCCGCCTGGCTCAGCGGAACCAGCTCCACGCGGTTCTCGGAATCGATGGTGCCAGTTCGGTGCCGGGCAGCGTTGAGTACCGCCGCGTGGAATAGAGAATCTTTCCGTCGGGGGTCCAGCCCACCACGTTGGCATTGCCCTCGAAGGTGCGGCGCGATGGCAGGCCGCCCGTTGCCGGCATGGTGTAGACTTCCGTAGGACCTTCGTAATTCGCCGAAAACGCGATGGTCTTCCCATCGGGCGAGAACGCGGCGTGCATCTCTTCGCCGGGGTGCGTCGTCAAACGGCGCGCCGTCCCGCCTTCGATGCCAACTTCCCACAGGTCGCCCTCCGCGGTGAAGACGATGGTTTGGCCGTAGGTTGCGGGGAAGCGGTAATATCCGCGGTTTTGCGGTTGGGGCCAGCCAGGGGCGGCGACCACCAACAGGACGAGCCCGAGCACTGAGGAACGCATGCGACCTCCGATCCGAAATTGTAGCAGCCCCCCGGCGCGGGCAGTCGCGTCTTTGTTGTGGGGCGGGCAATCTTGCCCGCAGCCGCCTTTTAGGCGGCTTTCTTCGGAGCCGCAGGCGCCGGCTGAAAGCCGGCTGCAGCCAGGATTGGCTGCCCCACGCGCTCAGTTCCCCACGGAGGTATACAACACTACTTGCGCCCCGATCACGCCGTTCAAACTGAACGACACCGGCACCGCATCGCTGGCGGGGACGTTCGGCACCACCACGTTGAACTGGTACACACCCACCAGGTCCGGCGCCAATCCCCAATATTGGAGCGTGGCCAGGGTCGACCCGAAGTAGATCTGCAAGGGCAGCGTCAGGGTAGTGTTAGCCGGGGCGAGCTGGCCCGCGGGAAGGTTGGAAGTCACCGGACCAAATCCGATGCCAAAGATGATGATGACGTCCCCGGGTCTGGCCCGCCGCGAGGTATATCCCGAAACGGCGCCGGGCGGCGCAACGAAGGTCTGAAAGTCGGGAAACAGCGCCCCCAAATATTGCACTCCCCCGATATTCAGATATCCCGGAGCCAACATCCCCGCCGCGGTCGGATTCACGATGACGGGATAGGCAGCGCTGGTTCCGGTCGCCGCGGTCACCGTAATCTGCTGCACGCCGGTTGCGACATTCGACGGCACCACCGCATTCACCTGGCCTAGGCTGATGTAGCCGACGAAGGCGGGCTGGCCGCCGATGGTTACTTTGGTTCCATCGAGCGAAGTGGGTGCATTCACACCGGTGAAATCGGCGCCAGTCCACCCGCGCGAATCGACCGCCAGGTTCGATCCGTAGATCTCGATCCAGGTCCCCGGCGCAATCGACTTAAAACCTCCGAAGCCACTCGCGGTAATCACTCCGCCGATGGCCGGCGGGGCCACCGTAAGCAGGCGAATCACGTTGTTCTGGGCATCCGAGACATAGATTTTACCGGAAGCATCCACCAATATGCCCCGCGGGAACGATAGTTGGGCGCTGGTAGAGGGGCCGCCGTCCCCCGCATAGCCGGAGCGGCCGGTCCCGGCCACTGTCGTGATGATGCCAGTCGCCGCCGACACCATGCGAACTCGTTGGTTATTGGTATCCGTGATGTAGATGTTGCCGGCGGCATCCAACGCCACGCCGTAAGGGTTATTCAGTTGCGCGCTGGTGGCCGGGCCTCCGTCTCCGCTATAACCATTCACGCCGGTGCCGGCCACCGTCGTGGTCTTGGTGATCGAGCCGACCGGCGTCACTTTCAAAATGCGGCCATTGCCGGTGTCCGCGATGTAGACATCGCCGGCAGCATCCACGGCCACGCCCTTGGGCGAATTCAGATTGATGCCGGCGGTGGAAAGCGGCGTGATGATGCCGGTCGCCTTGTTCACGATGCGTATGTTGCTGTTCCCGGCGTCCGCAATGTAGAGGTTGCCGGCGGCGTCCAAGGCGAGTCCGGTGGGGTTGGCGACCTGCGCGTTGATGGCCAGGCCATGGTCCCCGCCCCCGCCGCAGTTGACAGCGTAGCTGGTATCGCTGCCGACGTACGTGGTTATGTTGCCGCCGGCCACCTTGCGGATGACGCAGTTGCCGGTGTCCGCGATGTAGAGGTTGCCCGCAGAGTCCACCGCCACGCCGGAAGGAAGGACCAATTCGGCGCTGGTGGCCGCCGCTGCGTCCCCCAAAAAACCCGCCGTACCGTTGCCGGCCACTGTCGAGATTGTGCCATTCACCACCTCGCGGACCCGTTGGTTGCTGGAGTCGGCGATGTAGAGGTTGCCCGCGGAGTCCAGCGCCATGCCCAACGGGTTGCTGAGCTGTGCGCCGGTCGCCGCGCTCCCGTCTCCCAAAAAACCGCCGATGTTATCGCCGGCGATCGTCGTAATGGTGTATGCCGGCGCCGGCGTCTGGCACAAAGCCGGCGCGAAAATGGATGCGACGCCCATCGCGAAGACGAAAGCAGTTCGGTTGAAGGCGCGGTGTTTCACTTATATGATCTCCAGTTTCTATCCCCGCTCATACCACTTTACTAACCCGCAACCCGCTCCATTGTTCCGCCAGCACGATGGAATTGGCCGGGTTCCTGGGGTCGTATTTCACGGAAACCGCGTCGATCGTCGAGAAATCGGGCGGCATTTGCTGCTTCAGCATCGAGATATCCTGCGATGCGGTGTACTCCACTCCGCGAACGCCGTACGAGTAGAATAGAAGATCGTCGCGAATCTCCACCAGCACGGCATCGGCCATTTTGCCGTGAGCCACCAGGTCGGACCGGCGGCGCCGCTCTCGTTCCTCCGGCGCGATGCGGGAACGCTGCCACGCGCGGTATCCAATAAGCGCTCCCAGGGCTGCGAGCACTACGGCCAGCGCGAGCAAAACAGCTTCCGCGACCACCCATGACAGACCTAGAACACGCGGCATTTGAGGAACGGCTTACAGGCTTCGTCCAGGTTTGCGTAGCGTGAAGAAACTTCACGCTTGCTGCTCTCCGGATCACTTTCAGTCTACCGCACCATTTGACCCGGCGACCTAGCCCGGTTTCGCACCCGCAAAGGCGACGATCAGCGCCCAGTTTCTCTTTTGCCGGACCTCGCGGGCGGGCGGCAGCGCAGCCTTCATCCGCTCCACTTCGTGAAGCTCGAAGCCGCTTGCCAGCAGCACGCCGCCAGGCCGCAGCACGCGCACGAGGTCCGGCGCAAGCTCGACGATAGCCTCCGGGCTGATGTTCACCGCCACCAGGTCGCACGAGCCGGCCTCGACGGCGTCCACCGATCCGACAAACCCGCCGCCCGCAATTTCCACCGCTACCGGGTCCGTATCGCAGGCATAGACCTTCCCCGCCCCGAGCAGCCTGGCCGCCCGCGCCAGAATGCCGGAGCCGGTGCCCACGTCCAGCACGCTCATGCCTGGCTTCAAAAACGCTTCCAGCGCCTCCAGGCACAACTGCGTGGTTTCATGAACACCCGTGCCGAACGCCATCCCCGGATTGACGGCGATGCGGAACCGTCCCGGCGGCGCGGGATCGTCGCGCCATTCGGGCACCAGAAAAAACCGCGCGCCCACCTCCATCGGCTGAAGCAGGTCGCGCGCCGATTGCACCCAGTCGCGCTGCTCCTCCACGCGGAAGCTCGCGCCGGGAAAGAGATCGAGCAGCGCATCGCGGTTGGCGCCGTCGTCGAAAAACGCGCGCACGCGCCGGGCATCCAGCTCGACAACGCCGGCCGACCGCTGCTCCCACAGCTCGGCGATCAGCAGGTCGCGATCGTCCGCATCGCATTCGATTTCAAGAGAGAACATTGTTATCGTGGAATTAGCCCTTAGCAGGGCGGCATCACGCCTCTGGCGCAGCGGCCCCGCCCCATTGGAGCGGGTCACGGTCAAGACTTGTTACCGGAGAACAATGAAGCTACAAGGTATTTTCCCACCAATCGCAACACCGTTTGATTCGAACGGCGATATTTACCCCGCCAAGGTGCGGCACAACGTGGAAAAGTGGAACCGCACCGCGCTCGCCGGCTACGTCGTGATGGGGTCCACCGGCGAAAGCGTCATGCTCACGGCCGACGAGAAGTACACCATGTGGGAGCTGGTGGCCAAGCACGCCGCGCCGGAAAAGCTGCTCATCGCCGGCACCGGCATGGAAGGCGTACGCGAGACGGTGGCTCTCACCAATCGCGCCGCCGAAATGGGCTACAAAGCCGCCATGGTGCGGACGCCGCATTACTACAAGAACCTCGTCAACCGTGCCGACGCCCAGGCGCTCTACTTCCGCGCGGTGGCCGATCAGTCGCGCATCCCGCTGATCATTTACAACTGGCCGCAGGCCACCGGCGTGGATATTCCGGTGGAGGCCGTGGTGGCGCTCTCCGAGCATCCCAACGTCATCGCCATCAAGGAAAGCTCCGGCAACCTGGAAAAGGTGATGCAGATGATCCGCGAAGTGAAGCACGGCTTCCAGGTGCTGGTGGGCTCCGCGCCGACGCTGTGGCCGTCGCTGCTGATGGGCGCATCGGGCGCCATCCTGGCCTATGCCAACGCCGCGCCGTATTCGGCGATTGCGATCTGGGAGGCGTACCGCACGCGCGAAGAGGCCGCCGGCCTGGACTGGCAGAACCGCATTGGGCGCGCCGCGGCGCTGGTGACCACCAAGTACGGCATTCCCGGGCTGAAGTACGCCATGGATTTGAACGGCTACTACGGCGGCCCGCCCAGGCTGCCGCTGGTGGCGCCCACACCGGAAGCCAGGAAAGAGATTGAAGAGGCGTTTCGGGATTTGAAAGGATAGCGTGTCTACACGAGTGTGGACACGGCACGCACGAGTGCGTGCGCCACGTGGCGCACGCTTTAGCGTGCCGCGTCGGCACTCTTGCCGACGCTCCGCAACCGCCGGAACGCTCTCGCGCATTCTTCGACTCGCAGCAAGTACGTGATCGCGAAGTAGACCACTCCGTAGGTTCCCAGAATGGCGATCGCCTGCTTGATCGG
>Ga0224534_1000810_pt1 | contig 18328 bp, 17 predicted proteins | sample 714E12024metaG_FD_172012 | JGI IMG/M metagenome (GOLD analysis project Ga0224534, IMG submission 172012) | Peat soil microbial communities from Stordalen Mire, Sweden - 717 E1 20-24 | ecosystem: Environmental > Terrestrial > Soil > Wetlands > Peat | place: Sweden: Norrbotten County, Stordalen... | reverse complement strand
TGAGGGCGCGGAGGGCTTCGAGATGGGCGGCGGAGAGCTCGGCCTCGGGGTGCGCGAAGAGCCAGGCGCGGTCGCGGGAGAGCAGGTGCGCGAGCAGCGTCTCGGCGTCGCGGCGGGCGATGTGGGTGGAGGCTTCGGTGAGAGCGTCGCGGAGAGTCATAAGGCAGAGGATAGAGGATAGAGGGTAGTGAATAAGGGCAACGGCAACAGCAGATTCCCTTCGGGAATGACAGAAAGAACGGCAACGGCAACGGCAGAGGCAGAGGCAGAGGCAGAGGCAGAGGCAGAGGCAGATGCGAGTTCCGAGTCCAAGGATAGACGTTTGCGCTAAGCTGGGGGGCTCCGGGCCTTCATCGCTGCGCGGAGGGATGATTTGAAGCGCTGTGTCGGGCCGAACGCGCGTGCGGCGCATTTGGCATCACGTGCGGCGCATTTGGCATCAAAAGAAGGGCAGGCTGAGGGACACAATACGTATGAGGATTTTTATGGGCCACCGGGTTACCGGTGCAGGGGGGATGATTTTGGTGGGTGCGATGCTGTGCGGCGCGGCTGGCCTGCGCGTGCAGGCGCAGGTGGCTCCGCAGGTAGAGGTGGCTCCGCAGAAGCAGGCGGCTCCGCAGGTACAGGCGCTTCCGCAGGTAGAGGCGGCTCCGCAGACGCCGCTGCAGGTGGTCAACGCGATGGTTGCGCATGAGGATGACGACTCGGCGCATCGCGACCGGTACGAGTTCCTGTCGAAGGAGCGCTCGGAACGCACGGGTGGGCATCTGTGGACCGAGCGGGTGGTGGAGACGGCCTCGGGACGCGTGCGGTTGCTGCTGGCCGTAGATGGCAAGCCGCTCTCGGCGGAGGAGCAGCGGAGGGAGCGGGCGCGGCTGGCGGTGATCGTCGCCTTTCCGTCGGCGTTTCTGCTGAGCGAGTTGACGCAGAAGAACGACGAGGCGGCGGCGCGGAAGATGCTCGATATGCTGCCACGGGCGTTTCTCTTCGACAGTGTGCGGCTGGAGAACGGCGGGTGGCGGATCGACTTCCATCCCAACCCGGCCTACAAGCCGCATGGGATTCAGGAGCGCGTGCTGTATGGAATGAGCGGGCGGGTGGCGATCGACGCACGGCAGGAACGGCTGATCCATGTCGATGGCAAGCTGTCCAAGGATGTGTCGATCGGCTTTGGGTTGCTGGCCACGATCCATGCGGGCAGCCACTTCAGCAGCGACCGAAGCGACGAGAACGGCCACTGGCGCACGGTGCATGTCGTGACGGATATCGGCGGCAAGGCGGCGCTGTTCAAGTCGGTGAGCCGGAATGCGGAGATTACGCGGTCGGAGTTTCACTATCTCAATCCGGGCATTACGATCCCGCAGGCGGTGGCGCTGCTCGAGCGGTAGAGCCGGCCGGAATTGCGCGAAGAACACGCGAGTAGACAGCATCGCCCCTCTACAATGAGGGGCGATGTCTCTTTTGTTTGAAATTGCGGCGACGAGTGGGGGCGGTGGACGGCGGGGGGAGTTGACGCTGCCGCATGGCAGCGTGCAGACGCCGGTGTTTATGCCCGTGGGCACGGCGGCGACGGTGAAGGCGGTGCCGCAGAATGTGCTCGAAGATCTGAATGCGGAGATCATTCTTGCGAATACGTATCACCTGTATCTGCGGCCGGGGCATGAGCTGATTGCGCGAGCAGGTGGGGCGCACCGGTTTATGAGCTGGCAGCGGCCGATGCTGACGGATTCGGGTGGATTCCAGGTGTTCTCGCTGGCCAAGCTGAGGAAGATTACGGCGGAGGGCGTGGAGTTTCGATCGCATATCGATGGGAGCAAGCACTTCTTTTCGCCGGAGCACTCGATGGCGGTGCAGATTGCGCTGGGCGCGGACGTGATGATGGTGTTCGACGAGTGCGTGGAGACGCCGGCGAGCTGGGAGCGGACGCGCGACTCGATGGCCCTGACCCATGCGTGGGCGGAGCGGTCGAAGCAGTATTGGGTCGAGCATCGCGATGCGGTTCCGTGGACGAACGCGCTGGAGGGCGATGCGCGCCATGCGTACGACGCGGCGAAGTTCGCGGGGAAGCATCAGTCGCTGTTTGGGATTGTGCAGGGTGGGATGTATGCGGACCTGCGGCGGGAGAGCGCGGAGCGGCTGGTCGAGATGGACCTGCCGGGATATGCGATCGGCGGGCTCGCGGTGGGTGAGCCGCGCGAGGTGACGCGCGCGATGATTGCACGGACGCTGGAGTGTCTGCCGAAGGACAAGCCGCGCTATGTGATGGGCGTGGGCTATCCGGATGAGATCGAGGAGTATGCGCGGATGGGCGTGGACATGATGGATTGCGTGCTGCCCACGCGCGCGGGCCGGCATGGGCTGCTGTTTATTCGCGAAGATCCGAAGGACCGGCGCAGCGCCGTGGTGCGGCTGAATGTCAAGAAGCTGGACAACGCCGAGGACCAGCGGCCCATCGACGAGGGCTGCGGTTGCATGGTCTGTCAACGCTATACGCGCGCGTATCTGCGCCACCTGTTTGCCAGCGGCGAGCAGCTGGGAGCGACGCTGAACTCGATTCACAACCTGGCGTTTTATCTCGAGACCATGGAGCGGGTGCGCGGTGAGCTGGCGCAGGGTCTGTAGCACCGCGCGCTTCTTTATAATAGCGCCGCGAGCTTCTTTATAAAGCCGCGCGCTGGACGGGCTGTGCGGCGGGGTTGAGGATGGGGGCGATGAGGCGCTGGACGGTTGCAGCGATCTCTTCGGAGGATGGATGGTTGGGCGTTCGCACCCACTCCTTCGCCGCGCCGTAGATGGCCCAGCTCGCCGTCGCCGCCAGCATCTCGGGGGAGTCGCCGCTGGCGGGCGGGTGCAGCCGGAGGCCGTCGAGCAACATGGTGCGCACCACCGCAACGACCGCCGACTCCATGTGCGGGGCCATCTGGTTCTGGCGCTGGCGGTCGCTCGCTGCTCCGGGGGACGGGCTGAGGGTTTGGGCGAGATAGTCGCAGACCCCCAGCACGATGCCGCGCAGGGCAGCCGAGCAGGTGCCGTCGAAGACCACGCCGCGCCCGGCCAGGAGGGCGTGGAAGCGGGCGGCGACCATGCACTCGAGCAGGGCGAACTTGTCGGGATAGTGGGCGTAGAAGGTGGCGCGGTTGACGCCGGCTGCGTCGGTGATCTCCTGCACGGAGAGCTTTTCGAACTCGCGCGACTCGAGCAGCCGGACGAGGGCCTGCTGGAGCAGCTCGCGGGTGCGGCGAATGCGGGGATCTTTGAATTCAACCTGCAACGGCGATTCAACCTGCAACGGCGATTCAACCTGCAACCGCGATTCCGAGGGCAACCGCGATTCTGCCGTCTGGGGGGTAGAGTCGGAGCTGGTTTGGGACGCGGCCATGGAATAAGATTACTAAAAATTCACCCCCGACTGTTGCATAAACCACATCTGTCGTGTTTATCTTGAATCGACAGCTGTCGTTTAGGCATCAATTGTTGCTAAGGAGATCTACCCTATGTCCACGCTTCTTCATCTCGATTCCAGCCCCATGGGCGCAGCTTCCGTCTCGCGCCATCTGTCCAGCACATTCGTAGAGCACTGGAAGCGGGCGAATCCGGGCGGAACTGTTATTACGCGCGACCTGACCAAGAGCGGCCTGGTGTCGATCACCGCCGAGTGGGTTGCGGCGGCGTACACCCCGGCCGAGTCGCGCACGCCCGAGCAGAAGGCGACGCTCGCACTCTCCGACAAGCTGGTCGCGGAGCTGAAGACGGCCGATGAGTATGCGGTTGGCGTGGCCATGCACAACTTCGGCGTGCCCAGCGTGCTGAAGCAGTGGATCGACCAGATTGCGCGCGTGGGGGAGACGTTTGCTTATGTCGATGGAGTGCCGAAGGGCCTGCTGAGCGGCAAGAAGGCGACCTTCCTGCTCGCGGCGGGAGGAACGTATGGGCCGGGTTCGGCGACGGAGTCTTTCAACTTCGTCGAGCCGTATCTGAAGACGATCTTCGGCTTCCTGGGCGTGAGCAACGTTGCGTTTCACACCGCTGGCGGAGCGGCTGCGCTGAACTACGGAGCCAATCGCGAGGAGTTCCTGCAGCCGCACGATGAGGCGGTTGCCGCCCTGGCTGCCGCGAAGTAGGAAAGCGTCAGGAAGGATCCTGTGCATCCCCGGTCATCGATGATCGGGGATGCGTCTTTGGGAGGGGGGCTTTTCGGGGATGCATCGGCGGTGATAGCCTCACGCAGATGAGTCTTGATGGACAACTGGAAAGACTGAGCGCGCTCTACGCAGAGAAAAGCGACGGGGAACTGCTGGATCTTCACGACCGGCGCGATGGCCTGACCGAGTTGGCGCAGCAGGCGCTGGCGGGGGTGATGCGGGAGCGCGGGCTGGGCGAGCGCGGCGTGTCTTCGGGGCAGCCGTCGCCCAGCGAGGTCAGCGGCGATACGACGGAGGATGCACTCGCTGCGAACGAGGCGCTGGCATATCTGTTTCACGACGCCTTCGAGGCGCGCGAGGCGATACGGAATCTGACCGAGGCGGGGATTCCGCATCGCATGCTGGACTGGCACGCGGTGGATCCGGAGCGGGCAGTCTCGTACACCGGGGTCGATCTTGGGCTGGTGGTGCAGCGTCAGAACGCGCCGCAGACGATGGTTGTTCTAAGGGACAAGCTGGGCCTGTTTCCGGCGCCGGAGAACGCCATCGCGGATGCATCGGGCGATGCATCCGGGAATTCATTCTGGGATTCCTATGGGGATGGGCCGGTTGCCGACGCGCTGACCCCGCTATCGATGTTCGACCGCAATGAGGCGCTGGTTGCGGCGCAGGCGCTGGGCGAAGCGGGCATCACCTATCTGTGGCGCGATGGCCGCGATGACGCGGCGGAGTTGCCGGATGAGGAGACCGTTGCCATCGAGGTGAGACCCGCGGACCTGGAGCGCGCGACGCAGTTGGTGGAGGCCGCGCTGGCGGCTTTGCCTGAGGACGATCGCTAGGTCCTGCGCGGACGGCGGGAGTTGGATTCTGGGTCGTGCGCGGAATCAGGCGGCGCGGTGCAGTGCGCGTGTCGTCCTGTGCCAGAGGAAGCACATCGCGAAGGCGCCGCAGGTGAGCGCGATGAGAAGCCCCAGCCAGAGGCCGGCGGCGCCGAGCTTTTCGCGGAAGCCGAGAAGTATGCCCAGGGGCATTCCCACAAACCAATAGCAGACTAACTGCGTGAGGAAGGGTGCGGTGGTGTTGCCCGCTCCGCGCAGAGCGCCGGTGGCGGTGATCTGTACGCCGTCGAAGAACTGGAAGCCGGCGGCGACCAGCAGCAGTGGCACCGCTGCGGCGATGACGTTGCGGTCGGGCGTGAAGAGCCGGGCGATCTGGGCGGGGATGGTGAGGAGCAGAACGGAGGCGCAGAGCATGAAGGCAGCGCCGGTGCCAACGCCGCTCCAGCCGGCGGCGACGACGTTGGCCGCGGTGGCCGCGCCGGTGCGCATGCGTCCGATGGCGTGGCCGACGCGCACGGAGGTCGCCGCGGAGATCGCGAAGGGCACCATGAAGGTGGTGCTGGCGCATTGCAGGGCGACCTCGTGTCCGGCGAGTTGCAGGCGGCCGAAGGTGGCGATGAGCGCGGTGACGAGAGCGAAGATGGCGATCTCGACGAAGATGGACGCGCCGGCGGGAGCGCCGAGCAGGAAGAGTCGGCGGAGGTGCTGGAACTCGATACGGCGGGAGACTTTCTGGCCGAGGCCGGCGATGAGGCCGTAGTGGTGGCGGCGGTCGGCTCGCCAGACGGCGAAGAGCAGCACGGCCATGAGATAGACGCGGGCGAAGCTGGTCGCCCACGAGGAGCCGGTGACGCCGAAGGCTGGGATTGCGAGGGTGTGGCCAATGATCTGCCAGCGATGGCCGAAGATCAGGAGCCAGTCGGCGGCGGCGTTGACCAGGTTCGCCGAGATGAGCGCGAAGGCGATGGGGCGGCCATGGTGTGCTGCCTGCAGGTAGCGACGCAGCGTGAAGTAGAGCAGCAGCGGCAGGGTTCCGTAGTTGAGGCCCTGCATGGCGGGCACGGCCTGGGCGAGGATTGCGCGGTCTACCGGCAGGTGCAGCAACAAGGCGGGACAGACCGCGAAGAGGCCGATCAGCAGTGCGGAGAGCGCGACGGCCATGACCAGCCCGTGCAGCAGCCAGCGGTTGGCTTCGTGCTGCTCTTTGGCGCCGAGCGCCTGCGAGATGAGCGTGTCGAGGCCGAGCAGAACGCCGCCAACGCCGAAGCAGAGCGTGTTGAAGAGCACCTGCGCGAGCGCTGCGGCGCTCATGGCCAGCGCGGAGTCCGGCAGGTGGCCGAGCATGATGGTGTCGACCAGCGACATCGCGATCCAGCCAAGCTCGCCCGCGATCAGCGGCAGGGCGAGATGGATCAGCGGCGGTAATTCGCTGCGGATGTCGTTGAGTCTCAGGCGCATGGGTAAAGCGTATCCCAGGCGTGGGCCGCGGAAGACCAAGCCAGGCTGAGGCCCAACGCGCTCGACGCCAAACATCCTCATGACCATTGCGGTGCCAGCGATATCCGCCTAGCGCATTCCCCCTGTTATTGCGAGCTGGACGAGGCATGAGAGTGCCGTTTTTCTTGGGGAAAAACAGCGTTGAGAGCTGTGGTTTCGGCGTACACCCACAGGAGAAATGCACTAGCGCAGTATGCTCTCCACCGGCTGTAACGGCGGTGGCACGTCGACTTCGCCGAGCGCCTCGAGCAGGCTGATCTCCATCGTTCGTGCGATAGCCGTCAGCGGCAGCGCGTTCGGCCACTCGCCGAAGGGTTCCTCCATTTCATCGCCGAGCGCGTCCAGCCCAAAGAACGTATACGCCACCAGCGCGCTGAAGATGGGAGTCGTATAGCCCATCGAGCTCACCAGGCCGAACGGCAGCAGAAAGCAGAAGGTATAGGCGGTGCGGTGGAGCAGGAGCGCATAGGCGAACGGCGTCGGCGTGGAGCGGATTCGCTCGCACGCGGCCTGGATCGTCGCCATCGACGACAGGCGCTCATCGAGGCGCTGATAGATCTGCTCGCCGAACTCGCCCGCGGCCAGCATCGCGCCATACTGCTGCGCGAGCTCACGCAGCAGCGCATCGGGAACGCTGCGCGGGTGCTTGCCCTCAGTCGATGCGGGCAGGTAGCCGGGCGTGTAGCGCGCGACCTGCCCTGGCATCGGCTCCCCCCGCAGGTCCGACATCAGCGCATAGACGTAGCCGATGATCCTGCGCACCACGGCTTCGCGCCGCTGCTGGTCTACGCGAGACGCGGACGAGGACGCGGCCACCGGTGTCGCCAGCGTGAACCGCGCCAGCGAGCGCACCTCGCTGATCAGCGCCCCAAGCTGTCGCCGCGCCTCCCACCAGCGGTCGTAGCAGGCGTTGTTGCGGAAGCCCAGAAAGATCGAAAGCGCGATGCCCAGCAGCGTAAACGGAGCTACGCTGAAGTGGGCAAATGCATCCGGCCAGCGGCGCCACGTGGCCGTCACAACGGTTGCGCACACCACGACCACCGCTATTTGTGGCGCGATGCGCGGCACGACCGACAGCCGCAATATACAGAAGATCTCCCACAGTCGCAGCCTTGGCCGAACGATCATCGCGCCTCCATTCAATCTTTAGATTTCAACCCCCTATTCTCGCCGATCCGCGCTACCTCGTGAGGCGGTCGAGACCGCCGACCCCCCGATTTCCTTGACATCACCCCGTCATTCCGCGATGCTTAACCCTCAGGTGTGATCAGCTGGCTATAGTGGCTGTGTGTCCGGACGATCTCCGGACGCTCGGCGCGGTTCCAGTGCTCGCTTCACGGCGAGCGCGAATCCCCAAATCTCCAAGGAAGACGCGACCGGCGCCGCAGTTTCGTGCGTCCGGCGCGCAGGTAGGACATAGCTTTGAGCGCGCTCGGTTTTGCGGATTTAGGTTTTGCAGTTCTGGCAGGTGGATCGATCTTCGGTCAATTTGGCGGCATACCGCTGCTGTTGCTGATGTTTGTGGCGATGTATTTTCTGTTGATCGCGCCGAACCAGCGGAAGCAGAAGACCTGGGCTGCGATGCTCGCGTCACTCAAGCCGGGCGACCGGGTCACCACCAACGGCGGGCTTCGCGGTGTCATCCTCAGCGTCAAGGACGACGTGCTGATCGTGCGCACGCAGCCGGACGGCGTCAAGCTGGAGTTCGTCAAGAGCGCCGTCGCCGCAGTGACCACGGAAGAAGACCTCAGCAAGTCTTCGTAAAGCAGGGCCTGGAACGACGGGCCTGAAACGATGGGCCGGGCGCGTCCCCTCTCGATACACGTATTCAAGGAAGCAAGACAACAATGGGCAAGAATCTGGCCAGCAGAACAGGCTTTATCGTCGCAGTCGTGGTGATCTTCATCTATGGAATCTTTGGGATTCCACAAGGTGGATTGAAGCAGTCGCTTGAGAATCGCATTCACCTCGGTCTCGACCTCCGCGGCGGCACGCACCTGGTGCTGCAGGTGCACGTGGCCGAGGCGGTGAACTCGGCCACCGACCGCGACGTGCAGGCGCTGAATACGGCGCTGGCGGCGACCGGCGCAACGGCAGCCAAGGTCGACCTGGCGCACCCGGAGACGATCACCATCACGGGCGGCTCGCCGACCCAGCAGAGCGCGATCCACGAGGCGATCACGGACCGCGAATACGCGGGCTACGACGTCAACTCGGCCTCCGGCGGCGGCGCCACGATGACGCTGAAGCAGTCGGCGATCCGCGATATCGAGGCGCGCGCACTCGACACCTCGATCGACACCATTCGCGAGCGGGTCGATAAGCTCGGCGTCTCCGAGCCGGTCATCGAGAAGTACGGCCTGGGCGACAACGAGATCCTCGTGCAGCTTCCGGGCATCTCCGATTCAGGCCGCGTGGAAAACATCATCCAGTCGACGGCCAAGCTGGAGATCCACGCCGTCGTGGGCACCTATAGCAGCGTGGCGGAGGCGCAGCAGGCCAATCCCGGGGGCATTCCTCCGGAAGACGAGTTGCTCAAGGGTTCCAACGGCGTTGGCGGGGGCGATGAGTACTACCTGCTGAAGCGCCTGGCGATCGTCGAGGGCACGGACTTCCGCGACGCCCAGCCCTCCACCGACGAGAACGGCCGCCCCGACATCACCTTCAACCTCACCACCGAGGCTGGAGACCGGTTCTACAAGTACACCGACGCCAACAAGGGCACCGGCCAGATGGCCATCGTGCTCGACAACCAGGTTCGCGAGGTTGCGGGCATCGAGGGTGCGATTCGCGACTCCGGCCGCATCACCGGCGGCTTCACGCAGGACCAGGCAGCCGACCTCAGCCTGATGCTCCGCACGGGCTCGCTGCCGGCGTCGATCTCGTATCTTGAGACCCGCACGGTTGGGCCGTCGCTGGGCGCGGCCAGTATTCACCAGGGCGTGGTTGCGGCCATCGCCGGGCTCATCGTGGTGATGATCTTCATGCTCTTCTACTACCGCGGGGCAGGCATCAACGCCGATCTCGCGCTGCTGTTGAACCTGTTGATCCTGCTCGGCTTCATGGGCTTCTCGAGCGCCACGCTGACACTGCCGGGCATCGCCGGCGTGATCCTGACTATTGGTATGGGCGTGGACTCCAACGTGCTGATCTTCGAGCGCATACGAGAGGAGCTCCGGCTGGGTAAGACGGCCGCAGCCGCGGTGCAGGATGGCTTCGCACACGCCTGGACGACCATCTTCGACACCCACGTTACGACCGTCGTCTCGGCAGCCATTCTGTTCCTGTTCGGCACCGGCCCGGTGAAGGGCTTCGCCGTCACGCTGACGATTGGTCTCATTGCCAACATCTTTACCGCGGTTTTCGTCTCACGCACGATCTTCGACTACCTGCTGACCAAGAAGGCGCGCGGTACCGCGGAGCTTTCAATCTAAGTGCAGCTAATTAGCCGTTCGCTTCCAGCTTTTAGCGAAAGCTTCGGCGGACAAAGAACTGGAACCAACTTCTGACTGATATCAGGCCAGCCGCCTGAATCACCAGAGGAAAAGCTAAGGGCTAGAAGCTAAGAGCTAGCAGCTTGCATCGCAAGCCAAGGAAAAGAAACGTGGAACTGTTTCGGAACGCAAATATCGACTGGCTGGGGAAGAAATGGTACTTCCTCGGCTTCTCTCTGATCTTCTCGGTCGCAGGCATCTGCAGCATGCTCTTCTGGCACCATATCCCGACCGGCGTCGACTTCAAGGGCGGCACGGAGATCACCATCCAGTTCGACAACACGCCGAATGAGGACGACATCCGCACCTCCCTCGACGCAGCCCACATCAAGGACTGGCGCATCCAGCGCATCTCCGATGTCGGCGGCAAGCTGGGCAATAAGGAGATCATCTCGCTGCCACTGTCGACCGCGCTGGACTCCGCGCACGACAAGGGCCGCTCGGCGGTTGAGAACGCGCTTACAGCGGGCTACCACGACTCCGGCTTCTCCGTGCAGCAGGTCGATATCGTCGGGCCTACGGCAGGCAAGCAGCTAACCCACCAGGCGTTCCTGGCGACGCTCTACTCGCTGCTGGGTATGCTGATCTACCTGTGGTTCCGCTTCGAGCTGATCTATGGCGTCGCTGCGGTGGTCGCGGTCTTCCATGACACACTGATCACCATCGGCTTCTTCTCGCTGACCAACCAGGAGATTACGCTGACGGTGGTTGCGGCGATCCTCACGCTGGTCGGTTACTCGATGAACGACACCATCGTCGTCTTCGACCGAATCCGGGAGAACCTCGGTCTGAACCGCCGCGAGAAGCTGGCCGAGCTGGTGAATCGCAGCATCAATCAGACGCTGAGCCGGACGGTCATCGCATCGGGCCTGACCTTCCTGACGGTGCTCTGCCTCTATGTCTTCGGTGGCGAGGTGCTGCATGGCTTCTCGTTCGCGCTGGTCGTCGGCATCCTGATTGGAACGTACTCGTCGATCGCCGTTGCGGCGCCGATGCTTGTGGCCTACCAGGACTGGCGCACCAAGAAGGGGGCGCCCACGGGCAGACGGGTTGCGCTTCCGGCAGCAAAGGTCGTCCGTCGCTAAAGCTAGTAAAATGAACAGTTTATCGGGACAAATCCGCAGCAACGCACATTTAGAGGTAGGATAAGTAGCAATACGCGACACCGCGAATCCTGGACAAAAATTCCTGAAACCGAGGCGAGTTCCACGCGCCAGGAATCCGCAGTCCATCCAGACGGAACGGCTAAAGATTTTCGGGAACAATTTGGATAGCGGCGGTGTCTAAAGCTCGTAGTACTCCCTCGCGGGAACGAGGTCGTTTAATGTTCGAAGACTCTCTGATGGAATCCGGCGGCAAGATCAAGTCCAAGTCACGGTACTGGATGATCGCCACGTTTGCTTTTAACGGCGCCATCCTTGGCGCAATGATTTTGATCCCGCTCCTGTACCCCGAAGCGTTGCCGCATAATTCACTGACGGCTTCGCTTACGGCGCCGCCTCCTCCACCGCCGCCTCCTCCACCGCCTCCACCCCCTGCGGCTGTGGTCAAGGTGGTCCCGCACGTATCGGAGATCGATGCGGGCCTGCACGCGCCAACCAAGATTCCTAAAGACATCAAGATGATCAAGGAGGAAGCACCGCCGCCTCCATCCTCGATGGGCGTTGCGGGCATGAGCGGCATGAGCGGCGGATCGCCGGGCGGCGTCTTCGGTGGCATCGCAGGCGGCACAGGTCACGGCCCCGCGATCCATGTGGCACCGCCCAAGTCGACGGCTCCGGCGCGCATCTCCGCCGGCGTCATCGCCGGTAACCGCATCGCCTTTGTCGAACCGCAGTACCCGCCCATTGCCAAGATCGCGCACATGAGCGGGACGGTGGTATTGCGCGCGATCATCTCGAAGAGCGGCACCATCGAGCAGCTGTCCGTGGCGAACTCCACCAATCCAATGTTCAACAACTACGCAATGGAAGCGGTGAAGCAGTGGAGATATAAGCCCTATCTGCTCAACAACGAACCGACCGAGGTCGATACGACGATCACGGTCAACTTCGCTCTCAATGCCGGAGGTTAGGCCGCAGCGGCGGCGTGGCGCGGAAGTTTGTTGACTTTTAGCAGCTGGGTCAACAGCGCGCCACAGAGCCAAACCTGCGGTATCGCCATCATCTCGACGACACCTTTGGCAAGGGCAGGCCAATCCTCCTGCTCTATCCATCCAGTTTCTCCGATCCAGCTTCGCCGCTCGGTCTAAACTAGAGACTAGAGTTTTACCCGGTTTCTGTACCATCATTCAGCGCACGTCCATCCAGGAGGAAAGACTTCGTGATTCTCGTTCATCTCGCAAACTTCGCTCACGCACCCGCAGCCTCGCTCGCCATGTACTTCCAGGAAGCACCGGCCGAAGTCGGCTTCGGTCCCGCGGCCCTATGGGCCCAAATGGGCATTCCTGCCAAGCTGGTTGTCCTCCTCCTCTTCATCATGTCGATCTGGTCGCTGGCCGTCATGATCGATCGCGCACTCTACTTCTCGGCTGCCCGCAAGCAGTCGCGTGAGTTCGCGCCCAAGGTTGCGGGCGCGCTCAAGGAAGGCCGTCTGGACGAGGCGATCAAGGTTGCCGACCGCTCCAAGAAGTCGCACCTCGCCGAGGTGGTGACCGCTGGCCTCACCGAGTTCCGCTCTTTTGGTTCGGGTGGTGCGATCACCGAGGAGCAGATCGAGAGCTCCAAGCGCGCCCTCGAGCGGTCGGAGGCCATCGTTCACGCCAAGCTGAAGAAGGGCCTCGGCGGTCTGGCCACCATCGGTTCCACGGCGCCGTTCATCGGCCTCTTCGGAACGGTAGTTGGTATTCTTAACGCCTTCAAGGCCATCGCAACGACCAAGAGCCAGGGTCTCGCCGCAGTTGCCGGCGGTATCTCGGAAGCGCTGGTTACGACCGCCTTCGGTCTGCTGGTCGCCATCCCGGCGGTTATGACGTTCAACTACTTCACCGGCAAGGTGGAAGCGTTCGACGTTGAGATGGACAACAGCTCATCGGAGCTGGTGGACTACTTCATCAAGCAGTCGCACCGGTAAACTCTGCCGGCTGGCTCTGCTTTGAGCCGGCGCATGGCAGCCAAGCACGACCCTGCGGGAATCATGCTTGAGATCGCCCGGACGCCGAAGCGAACGGCGTCCGGGATCTCAGCCTCTCCGCAACAACAGCCAGGGCAGGAGCCTCAGACGGTTCCCGCGACTCCAACGGAGCACACTTTTTATGGCAATCTCAAAGCGGGACGAGGGCAAGAAGGTCAACTCGAACATCAACGTGACGCCCATGGTCGACGTCATGCTCGTGCTTCTGATCATCTTCATGGTCATCACTCCCATGTTGGGGGACAAGATCACGGTCGATCTCCCCAAGGTGAGTGCCGCGATCATCATGGACGCAGCCAACAAGGAAGACGCGATTACCGTCTCCGTTACGCGGGACGGGTCCACCTTCGTCCGTGGCGATAAGGTTTCGCTTGCCGATCTCAGCAGCAAAGTCCAGGACCTCGAGGCGTTGAAGACCAATCCCTCGGACGATAAGGCGGTCTACCTGCGCGCCGATACGCGCGCCAACTTCGGCAAGGTAGAGGACACGATCGACGCTCTCCGTTCCGCTGGTGTCAACCAGTTGAACCTGATGACGGACAAGACCGCGCTCCAGTAAGCAGCTAGCCTTACGCAGTAATTTATAAGCGCCCGCGACGAGGGTAGCCGCGATACACAAGCAGGAAACGAAGGAGTCTCACTATGGCAATGGGTGGTGGTTCAAGAGGTGGAGCAGTTTCGGACATGAACGTCACGCCGTTGATCGACGTTCTTTTGGTGCTTCTCATCATCTTCATGGTCATTCAGCCGACCACGCCGAAGGGCCTTGATACGCTGGTTCCACAGCCACCCAAGGACCAGAAGCAGGAGCAGCCGAACGATCGTACGATTGTCGTCCAGGTTCTCAACACCGGCGCTCTCCCGACCTACAAGATCAACGACCAGGCCTTCCCCAAGGACCAGCTCGCTTCCGAGCTGACCAAGATCTATGAGACCCGTCAGGAAAAGGTCATGTTCGTCCGGGGCGATCGTAACCTCAACTTCGGCAGCATCGCCGAGGTGATCGGCTTTGGTAAGCAGGCGGACGTCACCAACATCGCCATCATCACGCCGCAGGTCGAAGCCGGACACTAGAAGCAGATCGCAGCAAAGACACAGGCGCTCCATCCTCGCGGCAGCATGACCGTCGCGGGGTGGGGCGCTTTTCCTTGCTCCACGCGGGGCGCTTGCTTGCGGAGAGAGCAGGCAGCACTTTTTCCCGGCTGGGGCTGCTTAGAAATTCAGGCCGCGGTGTAGGCGCCTGACACCTGACTCTCGCCAGCCGCAATCCCCATCCGCCGCAGGTGCTCGCGCACGGAAGGTCTATCTCGGGGGTGCATCGCGGCGTTGCCTCTTCCTCTTCGTCGACGGCCTGCTTCCAGCTGCCGGGATAGGGCCTAAAAATCTCGATGGCCACTGGATCCTCGATGCAATTCTGCACGAGGAGCGCTTCGAGGCTGGACCGCACAGCGCCGCTCAGCTGTACGCCACCACAAACAGCGAATCCACCAAAACAACAAGGCCTCCCGCGCGGGGAGGCCTGTTGTTTGTCAAGCTGTTTGGATCAAGCTGCATGGATCCAGCGACATCGCCGAAGCGAGGTCTACTGCTGGTTGATGCCACCGTGCTCGGCCGCCTTCTCCTTGGCCGCTTCGTTGGCCTTGCGCGCGCCAGTAGCCTTCTGCACCCACGCATCGGCCTGTGCCAGGTCGGCCTTGCGAGCCGCATCGTTGCCGCACTCGAGGTCAGCCTTGCGGCGATAGGTCAGGTTCAGATACTGCATCGCATCGTCGTAGTTGGGGTTGATGTTCACCGCCTGCTGCAGATACTTGAGGGCATCATTCACCAGATCGGAGTTCGCGGCAACCAGCTTCGTGCAGACGTCCTTGGACTTCTTCACATTGCCTTCGCCATCATCCTGCAGGCCGACGGCACCGAGGATGTCGGTGGCGTGCTTGTAGGACTGGGTCCAGTCGATCACGCCGACCGTGTAGTTGGCCTCGGCATCGTTCGGGGCGATCGAGATGATCTTCAACTCGTCGGCCTTGGCCTCGTCATACTTTTTGATGTTGCGATCAATTGAGGCGACCTGGCGCAGCGCATCCAGATCCTTGGGATTTTTGGCCAGAACCGCATTGAAGCCGTCCAGCGCTTTTTGTGCGACGGCAAGGTTCTCCGGCGTATCGAGGTTTGGAACCACCTGGTAGCTGTACGCCGTAGCCAGATACAGCCGGCTAACGGAGCTGGTTGGATCAAGCGCAACGGACTTCTGGAAGAAATCAACCGCTTCCTCATACTTGCCGGCTTTGAACGCTTGCACGCCTTTCACCAGTTGGTCGCGTGCTTTTAGTTTGGTGCATCCGACCGTACTTGCAAGCACCAGCAGAAGTGCTGCGCTTGCAGTAATTCGTGCGCTAAGTCTCATCAGTGAACCCTTCCCCTTGTCTAAAAAGAATGCCCTTGGCCCACGAAAGGGCTCAGATCTCAAAACCATACATACAATTTGATTGTAAAGACACCGCCGAAGGTTTGCCAGCGCCTACTCAATGGTATAGCCAACTCTCGTTCCGCGATTGCCTGTGTTCGCTCGAAGCGAAGAGGAGTTCACGTATCTACAAGCATCCAGGCTGGTAGGATCGGGGCATGCCCGGCCTTGCGCCGGGGATGGCGGAGGCACGCGCAATGGCAGCATCGAAGTGGACGGCACAGCAGATTCCCTCGCAGGCAGGCAAGACGGCGCTGGTCACCGGCGCCAACAGTGGCATCGGCTACCAGGCCGCGCTGGAGCTCGCACGCCACGGAGCCCACGTGCTGCTGGGCTGCCGCAACGCCGCCAAGGGCAAGGCCGCGCTCGATCGCCTGCAGCGTGAGGCTCCAGGAGCCTCCGCAGAGCTCGTCGAGCTCGACATGGCGTCGCTGGCGTCCATCCGCGCGTTTGCCGCCGCCTTTGCCGCACGCAATATTCCGCTCGATCTGCTGATCAATAATGCTGGGGTCATGGCGCTGCCGCATCGCGAACTCACCGCCGACGGCTTCGAGCGCCAGTTCGGCACCAACCACCTCGGCCACTTCGCGCTCACCGGCCTGCTGCTGCCGCAACTGCTGGCAGCGCCCGCGCCGCGCGTTATTACGGTCGCGTCGATCGCGCACCGCAACGGCAAGATCGACTTCGACAACCTGCAAAGCGAGCGCAGCTATAAGCCATGGGACGCTTACGGCGAGTCCAAACTGGCTAACATCCTCTTTGCGAAGGAGCTCGATCGCCGCGCCCGCGCCGCGCACAGCAAGCTGATCAGCATTCCGGTGCATCCGGGCGTCTCGACCACCAACATCTTCGCGAACGGCCCCGGCGACAAGAGCGTGAAGGCCATCGCCGTGAAGCTGCTCGCGCCGGTGTTCATGCAGGCCGACGATGCCGGCGCTCTGCCCACGCTGTACGCTGCGACATCCCCTGAGGCGAAGGGCGGCGAGTACATCGGCCCGGATGGATTCATGGAAATGAAGGGCTCGCCCAAGGTCGTCCAGCCGCGTCCCAACGCGCTCGATCAGGCCGTCGCCCAGCGCCTCTGGACGGTCTCGGAAGAGCTCACCGGCGTGAGCTATCCAGCGCTGAACTAGCGCGCCACGCGAGGCGAATACACGCCACCGCTTGGCCAACCTAGCGAAAGCGCCTAGCGCTTCCGCTTCTTCGTCGCAACCTTCTTGCGTGCGACGGGGGCCTTGGCTGGCAGCTTCTTGCCCGGCAGCCGCTTCGCCTCGGACTTCTTCGCCGGAGCCTTGCTGGCCGGCTTCGCCGCCACGGTGGTCTGCAGCGCCTCGCTCTTCGCCGGCGCCGCGGCAGAGTTCGCCAGCCGCTGCAGCTTGGCCGCATGCGTGTCCAGCAGCTTCTCGATCTGCCGGAGCAGGATGGCCGTCTGCATGGGCTTCACCAGCATCTTGTCCGCGCCCATGTCCTCCCAGTCTTCCTCCGGGAAGGACGTCAGCAGCGCCACGGCCGGATGATACGGGGCGGTGCGCGCGGCCTGGACGACCTCACGGCCGGCCGCGTCGTTCTCCATGCGCATATCGGTGATGACCATCTGATACTCGCGCAGCTTGAGCTTCGACCTGGCCTCGCGTGCGCTGGCGGCGGTATCGACATCGAACCCGCTGATCTCCAGCACGGCCTTCATGGTCAGCAGAACAGTCACTTCATCATCGACGAGCAGAACGCGGCGCTTAGCCAAGGCAATCTCTCCTGAAGTTCATCTGCCCGCGAGCGTGCATGCGAGCTTCACAATCGGCAGCGCAACTATCCTCGCAGCTTGGCGATGGCTGTGCAAGCGCATGGGGCGATAGTCGGGCACATACCCATCACGGCTGCGCCAGCGCAGGCTTGGCCGCGCCGCGACCCTTGCGCAGGAAAAGATGCATCGACCAGCCCTGAACGATGATCGAGAAGACGACGACGATGTAGGTTGTCGGCAGAATCCACCGGTTCGCCTCGGACACCGGCACCGCAAAGGCCAGCGCCAGGCCGAGGCTGCCGCGCAGTCCTCCCCAGCTCAGCGCCGCAATGGAGCTCCGCTGCGGCTGCCGGAATGCCCGGATCGTTCCCATCACCAGCGCAACCACGCCCAAGCGCACCGCCAGCACCACCACAATCGCAATCAATCCCGCGGCAAAAACCTGCCGCCCGAACGCGATCGAAAGCACCTCCAGCCCCAGCAGCACAAACAGCACGGCATTCTGCAGCTCGTCGATCACCGTCCAGAAGCGATCGATGCTCTCGTGCGAGATCACTTGACGGGAGTACTTCCGGTTGAACTGGCGCAGCGCAATGCCGGCCACCACAGCCTCCAGCGGCGCTGAAAGCTGCAGCACCTCTGCCAGCGCATAGCCGCCCAGCGCCAGCGAAAGCGTCAGCAGAATCTCCACCTGGTACGACGACACCAGCCGCATCAACTGCGAGGTCACGAGCGCTCCCAGTACACCCAGCAGCACCCCGCCGCCCACCCCCAGCAGCAGCACCCATCCAATGTGCAGGGCGGTCGGGGCAGCGCCGCGCGAAGCTCCCAGCAGCGTCAGAAAAACCACCGCGCCAACGCCGTCGTTGAAGAGCGACTCACCCGCCAGCTGGGCCTGCAGACGCTTTGGCGCTCCCACGCGCTTCAGCATCTCCAGCACCGCAATCGGATCCGTCGGCGAAATCAGCGCACCGAAGAAAAAGCATGCCAGCCACTGCGGATGCATTCCCAGCGCCGCG
>Ga0224534_1000809_pt1 | contig 18336 bp, 12 predicted proteins | sample 714E12024metaG_FD_172012 | JGI IMG/M metagenome (GOLD analysis project Ga0224534, IMG submission 172012) | Peat soil microbial communities from Stordalen Mire, Sweden - 717 E1 20-24 | ecosystem: Environmental > Terrestrial > Soil > Wetlands > Peat | place: Sweden: Norrbotten County, Stordalen... | reverse complement strand
AAGCTTTGGCAAAACCACCCGGATGCGCGAACGGTAATCGGCAAGTTTCTCGCACAGCGGACGGAGGTCGTCCGTCTTGTTCCAGTGCAGCTTGTTCAAGTCCAGCACGAGGCGGTTCCTGCTCCGCGCCAGTGATTCGCGGATGCGCTGGCCCAAGCCTTCCGCGTCCTTGGCCGTAAGCGCGCCTTCCAGCCGCATCCAGACCTGCTGCCGGGCGTGCTGCAATTCGACTTTGACGGAGAAGTTCGGGCTGGCCACTTTCGCGTGGAATTCCTCCCACAATTGAAACTTGCCCCAGCTTTTTTCCGGCAGGCGATACGTCGTCCGCTGCAATTTCGGATGCTGAAAGAGGTCGAACTTCAAAGTGACGCCCGTCCACAGCGCCGCGCCCACGGCCATGACGGACTTGAATTGCTGCGCGAACGCCGGTTGTCCGAGTTCCGCGTGAATTCGCTTTTCCAAATCGCCAATCCATTTCCGAATGGTTGCATTCGGGCCGAGCAATCTGCCCGCGAGAAACACCGGATAGGCATAGCGCAATTCATTGGCGAAGTATTCAGCCTTCTGCCGCAGAACCGGATTCGGCGAATCCTTGAGCTTGAGGTAGCCGAGGAACCGCGTTTCCAGCACGCGATAAATGCTGGGGCCGAGCCGCTGAAAATCCTGTTCGAAACACCACGTCTGCATATCCTCGATCTGCTTCGGCGACAGCGTTGGATGTTTCATCATCGTCTTGAACCCGTCCGCGCGCCGGTAAAACAAATCCTTGTCGCTGGTGTAAATGTCCTGCAACAGGTTCTCCTTGATGACGCGTTCGTGGAACGGCGTTCCCGGCACCGGCCCGTAAATCAGATATTGCCCCAGCGACGGCTTGAGCTTCATCAGCCCGTCCAGTTCCTGCGCGACAATTTCCGGCGTTTGATAATCAAACCCGACAATCATCGAAGCCAGCACCGTGATGCCGTGTTCGCGGAATTCGGTAAGAATCTCATCCACCGGCCGGCCCTGCTGCTTGGCGTAACCCGACCGCGTGCCTTCGTAGCCGATCCAGAAACCGTCAATGCCCATCTCCAGAATTTCCTCGACCTTGTATTGGCTGATGGCCTTGATGCTGGAGAATGCGAAGATGGAAGGCCGTATGTTGCCCGCCAAAACGCACTCGCGGAACTCCATCGCGCGCTTTTTGTTCAGCAGAAAATCCTCGTCAATGATCAGAAACACCAGACTCGGATCAAGATCGTGATAGCGTTCCACGACGTTGTAAATGTCGCGCCCGGTCGGCAGCAGTTTGATGTGCTTGCGCGAAAAGAAATGCGACGTGCAGCAGAAATCGCAGCCGTTCGGACAGCCGAGGCCGGCGAATATTTTCCCCGTGCCGGAAACTTTCCATCCAAAAACTTTCAGCCAGCTCACGATGAGCGGGTGTTTGTAGGGCATTGGAATTTCCGGTTCGCCCAGCAGCCGGCGGAAATAGCCCACGCCTTCCTCGCGGCAGATAAAGTCCGCATACGGCTTGAGCACTTCGTCCTTCAGCACCGTGCCGTAGCCGCCAAGCACGATCTTGCTGTTCGGCGCGTATTGGCGGATCAAGGCGACCGTCTCCTTCATCTTGTGCATCAGCGCCATGATGAACGAAACGCCCACGTAATCGTAACCCTTCTTGAGTTCCTTGATCAGCTCGCGCTTCGACGGGTATTGCAGCACGACGGTCGGCACGTCGAGATTCTCGGCGATATAATCAAGCCCAAAAAAAACGTTCACCGTGCGCGGGCTGAAAATACCCTGCGCGCGCGTGACCTGGCGGTAAAGAAGTTCATAGCCGACGGACGGCGCGTCGCCGTATTGCGGCCCCATCGGACGGCACACACTGGTCAATAATACTGTTTTGCTCATGGATATCGAAATTGATTTCCGGACTAGGTGGAATCGCTCCTCTGCGGCTCGAATGAGGCGTGATCGAACGGTCGCGACCTGGCTGTGACCAATCTGCACCCAAGCCAATGCAAAGTCAAAGACAGATTGCGATTATTTGGCCCGCCGACATAAACACTTTTTGCGCGGCCATTGCCAACGGAATGCCGCGGCTTTCTTTTTCAATGCCGGAACTGAAGCTGTTTGCCGACGATGGCCAGACATTCCTCCCATTCGCAGTTGCGGCAGCAGAACTGCCCGTCGTGCCGAAGTGTGTCAATCCGCACGCGCCTGAAAATCATTTGGAAACAGAACCGCCCAGTGGTTCCGCATCTGTGGCCGCCATTTGTTGCAACGCCTCGTCGTGTCCCATGGCAAGGGCGGCGGCGATTTTCTCCGGCTCAACGGTGAAGGAACCCACCGGCATTGGCCGGAGCGGCCGGAACACTTGGAACCGGATTCCCGCCGGCGGCTGTTTCATCAGGTCGAGGGCGGCGTTATAATTCACATTTTGCCGCGCGGTCCAGACCTTGGCCACCATGGGCCATTCCGGGTAGGCCAGTTTTCCCATCCAGCGCGATACCGGCTTGAGGCGGAAAACGGGATTGTGCGTGAGCACCACAGTGATGTCCGTCGCGCCATCCTGTATCGCCCGTCCGATGGGAATGGGATCCGCCACCCCGCCGTCAGCGTAGGGCCGGCCATCCACGTAATCAAATCCACGCGTTGCCAGGGGCATGGAAGACGTGGCGCGCAGAGCCGCAAACACACGGTCATCGCAGACGTGGAAGTAAAACGGTTCACCCGTGTGACAGTCGGTCAGCACGATGAAAAATCGGGTGGGCGCCTTTTGCAGCGCTTCCACGGAAAGCGGAACGCGCGTTCGGATGATATGATCCACGAGGTAAGCCAGGTCAATGATCGGTTTGCGGCGGAGAAAATTGGTTTTGCGAACGACGTTGCAGGCCAGTTCGCGCCAGATGGCCAGACCCGGTTCCCACATGTCGGCGACGAAATAGGCCGCCGAGCAGGCGCCGGAAGAAGCCGCATAAACCAGATCGTATTGCCGCAATCCGCGCTCCTGAAGATAAGCCAGCACCCCCGCCGCCCACGCTCCGCGCATTGCTCCGCCTTCCACAATTAATGCTGTTTTGCGGCGGGCACCTGACCCTGCGTTTCCGACAATCGGCGACGACATCCCATTTTCTTTCACCGGCGGGTCCGGTTGCGTCCTGTGACGGGATTAAAATCCAATTCAACATAACACACTCCCCGTCGAATCATAGCGAACCGCGCGCGATTATTATCTCAATGCCTGAATTGCAACTGCTTGCCGGCCTTGGCCAGCCGCTTTTCCCAATCGCTCTTGTGCGCCAGCGGGTCGGCGTCCGTGCCCCAGAGTTTTCTCACCATCTCGCGCTGCGGCACGAACGGACATTTCGCCTTCGGATTTTTGAACGCGTCCTCCATCTCGCGCAACGCCAGTTGCGCGCCGGTCATCACCGACGTTTTTTCGAAATGCTCATTCAGCTTGTGCGTTGCGTCATCGAGCGCGCCCCAGCGCTCCGCGTCGGTGCGGCCCCAAAGCGTCGGCTGCGTGTCCAGCCGCGCGAGGTTCCAGAACGCGATGCGGATTTGCCGCACCGGTTTGAATTGATCGTCCATGATGCCGCGGAAAATTTCCTCCAGTTCGGCATTGATGATTGAATTCAGAAACTGCGGATGTTGAAAACGGTGCCCGCCACTGACTTCGCTAAAATCGTCGAACCGGATGGTCAGGCTCATCTCGCGCGCCTGCAACTCCTCGCGGCGCAACTGGCCGACCAGCCGCGTCGTCTCGCTCAACGCAAACGTCAGCACCGCCTCATAATCCGGCTCGTCATAAGGCAGCGTCGTGTTGCTGGAAATCGTCGTGCGGTCCTTCACCTCCAGCAGCAGCGGCTCGTTCCAAAGACCGTTGGCAAACAGCCAGAGCTGCGTTCCCCAGATGCCGAACTTTTTCCTGAGCAACGGCGACGGCAGCTTTGCGACGTGGCCGAACGTCAACGCGCCCAGCGCGGCCAGGGCACGTTGACGGTTCTTGCCAATGCCGGACATGTCGCGCACGGAACGGTCTTTCAGAAATTCCTTTTCCTCGCCGGGTTTGATTTCAATAAAACCAGGCTTGGCCGCGTCCGTCGCCAGTTTGGCCAGCCGCGAGGAATTGGCGAGGCCGGCGGACACGGGAATTTTCACCTCGCGCGAAATGCGGTCGCAGATTTCGCGCACGTATTTTTCCGGCGTCGTATTGCGCCAGACCACGCGATCCATCGTCGTAAAATCCAAGAAGCCTTCGTCAATCGAAATGGGCACCAGCGTGGGTGAATATTGTTCCAGCACGCGGAACATTTTTGCCGAGATGTCGCGGTAGGCGTCATAATGCGGTCGGCACAGGACGCCGCGCGGGCAGAGCCGCTTCGCCTCAAAACACGCCATACCGGTTTTGATTCCGAATTTTTTGGCGAGACGATTCGCCGCAATGACGATGCCATCCCCCCGCCTGCCGCCGCCAACCCAGACGGCGCGGCCTTGCAGTTTCTTGTCGAGCGCGATTTCGCAGCTCGCAAAAAAACTGTCGCCATCCACGTGCAAAATCCGGTTCATTTTTGTTTCGTAGCAGCCGACGTAAGGAGGCTCATTATTTACGATTCACGATTTGCGATTTACGCACACAAACAAATCGCGAACCAGTCAGAGCCTCCTCACGTCGGCTGCTACATGTTTACGCCGTCGTCCGCCGCCGCGCCACTCCGGGTTGTTCACAGCGGCCAATGACGCGAAGATTCTGCCACAGTTGCAGGGACAAAGGCTGTCCAACCGGAAAACAAAAAACGGCGCGGATGAATTTCCGCGCCGTCGTGTTTTCAAATCTCGCCTAGGTCAGAACAATCTTGTCGCCATCTTTCAACGTCACGATTGCTTTCTTCCAATCCGGCGCCTTGCCGGCCTGTGCCGTGCGTTTGCGGCGGGCCTTGCCATGGACGTTCAGCGTGTTGACGCGGACGACCTTGACCTTGAACAGTTCCTGCACCGCCTGGCGGATTTCCGTCTTGTTTGCCATCCGGTCGGCCACGACGGTGTATTGATTGTATTTTTCGCCCTGGCGCGTGCCTTTTTCCGTGAGGCGGACGGTCTTGATGACTTCAAAAGCGTTCATGTTATTCCTTGATCAATCGGTCGGAGACTTTTTCAAACGCGCTCTTGGTGAAGAGCAGCTTGTCCGGACGCAGCACGTCGTAGGTGTTCAACGAATCGCTCGTGGCGAGCGCCACGGTCGGAATGTTGCGCGAGGCGAGCGTGAGGTTTTTGTCCGCCGGCGCGATGACGAGCGTCGTGCCCTTCAACTCGAGCGTGGACATCAGGCCGACGAATTCCTTCGTCTTGGTCGAATTCAATTTCAAGTCGTCCACCACGATCACGTCGCCGGCCTTGAGCCGTTCGCTCAACGCCTTGCGCAACGCGAGCGAGCGCGTCTTCTTGGAAATTTTCTTCGCGAAGTCGCGCGGCCTCGGTCCGAAGACCACGCCGCCACCCGCCCACAACGGCGAGCGGAACGAGCCGGCGCGGGCGCGTCCGGTGCCTTTCTGCCGCCACGGTTTCTTGTTTGTGCCGGCGACTTCGCCGACGTTTTTGGTGCAGGCGGTGCCGCTGCGCTGCGCCGCCCGATAAGCGGTCACGGCGTCATGCACGGCCTGCGTGCCTTTGCCGTCCTCGATCAGCGGAAACTTCACTTCCAGTTCGCCCTGGTCTTTTCCTGCGATATTTTTAATGGCAATTTTCATTTTTTTCCGGTAGGGCGCGTCACTCCGTGCGCGCCGCAAATTATATTTTCACAAACGGCGGGCAGAGGACTGCCCGCCCTACCAATTTATTTTTTCACTTCCGCGGGCTTGGCTTCGGCCTTCTTCTCGGCGGCGCCCTTGCGCTTCATCGGCGCCAGGCTGACCGGCGGCTTCCAACCCTTCGGACGTTTCTTGGATTCGCGGATGACGACGTAATCGCCTTCCGATCCGGGGATCGCGCCCTTGATGAGCAGCAAATTGTCCGCCTCGCGCACCTGGATGACTTCGAGGTTTTGCGTCGTGCGTTTCACCTGACCCATGTGGCCGGGCATTTTGAATCCGCGCAGCACCGTGCCGGGGAAAAGGCGCTGGCCGATGGCGCCGACGCGCCGATGCCAGCCCTTGTGACCGTGCGTGGCGGGACCGCCGCCGAAACCGTGGCGCTTCATCACGCCTTCAAAACCGCGGCCTTTCGTGACGCCAATCGCGTCAATAAAATCGCCGGGCGCGAATAATGTTGGGCCGACGAGGTCGCCGGGTTTGACGTCCTTCGAGAAATTCCGAAATTCCTTGATCTTCATCACGCCGACCAGCGCGGTCTTGTCGCCCTTGTCGCGCGCCTTTTCCGCCGCCGCCTTGTCGAGCGCGCCGTGTTTGACAAGGTGTCCGAGCGCGGGCTTTGCGATGCGCTGCGGCTTCTGACTGCCGAAGCCAAGCTGCACGGCGTTGTAGCCGTCCTTGCCCGCCTGCGTTTTCACCTGCAGCACGCGGTTGGGGCCGGCGAGCACGACGGTGACGGGAATCAAAGCGCCGCTCGCATTATAGACGCGCGCGCTGCCGAGTTTTTTTCCTAAAAGTCCAAGTGGCATGGTGTTCTCCTTGAATCAAATCTTGATGGTGATGTCCACGCCGGCGGGCAGATTGAGCTTCTTCAATTCGTCCACGGTCTTGGCGGTCGGATCGAGGATGTCAATCAGCCGTTTGTGGGTGCGTTGCTCGAAAGTCTCCTGCGACTTCTTGTCCGCGTGCGGCGAGCGTTGGACGGTGAAGCGCTCGATGCGGGTCGGCAGCGGGATTGGCCCGGCGACGCGCGCGCCGGTGCGTTTGACGGTGTCGGCGATTTCGCGCGCCGATTGGTCTATGACCCGGTGGTCATAAGCCTTGAGACGGATTCTGATGCGTTGTGCAGCCATACAAAGAACAATTGTCTGTTAATGGTTTAATTACATTGGTCGCTTCAATTCTTGAAAGCGGAGACGGAGTGTAGCAACTGAACGCCGCCTTGCAACATATTTTTTCAAAAAACTTGGTTGTTGGCGGTTGCGGGCCGGATGCGATGCCGAATTCAACGCAAAGACGCCAGGCTGCAAAGACGCAAAGGACACACATGCAACGGGAATTCAATTTGATGCCAGACGTTTTTCAAACAAGGGCTGATCCCTTGTATCTTCCTCTTTGTCCTGCTTGGCATCAGGCACCATGTTACACGGGCTTGCTTCCGGGTGGAACATTTGTGACCTGGCCTTGACAAACGTGCCACTTGACAGCGCGACTCAGGTAGGCTTATAGTCACCATTATAAAAGGAGATTTGAGAAACAAATTTCGAATACTGCATTGCCCGTGCTTTGTTCGACATGGGCAGGCAGGTTGAGAAAAGCAACCATCAACCAAAGTGAGGCTGTCAACCATGAAAACAAATTCGTTCATTCACTCTCACGGGCCTGCGCGGATGTGGCGCGCCATTCTTCGCACCCTCGTATTTCTCATCGCCGGCGCCCCGGCGTTGCTGTCGGCCCAAGCCCCATATTCGGAAATCAAAATGGGCGAATACCTTCACTATGCGACGGCCGCGGCCAATGGCGGCGTCTGTGCCGCAATTGACGGCATCGGATACACCACCGTCTTCGGCACGCCTTCGCTCTACAAGACCAACACCGGCTGGGTGGATCTTCCCATCGCGCAGGGTTTCGATACCTCCAAACAGATTTACGGTTCCACCACAGCCATCAGCCATGACGGGACGGTGGTGGCCGGCTCGGTGACCGGGACCACGACGAACGGAGTCACCAAGCAGGTGGCGGCCTACTGGGTGAATGGGGTTGAGTCAGTCCTTCCCGACCCGCCGGACGATCCGGGGGCGATCACGGTGAGCGCCACCGCGGTTTCCGGGGACGGAACCACTCTGCTCGTGCAGGACGGCGACCCCTATTCCGCCACGATTGAAACTTTTGTCTATAACATCGCCGGCGGGACGTTCACTTCGCTGGGTTTTCTGGGCAGCGCCAATCATCAAACTTACGCGACCGCGATCAACGGCAATGGCACCGTGGTGGCCGGCTACAGTTTGCTGGATGACTGGACCGAAACTGGCTTCATTTGGACTTCCAACGGCGTGACGGTTCTGAACATCCCCACCAATCATCCCAACACCTTTTACCTGGAGCCGACGTGCATGAGCGACGATGGGACTACCATTTATGGCCAGCTTACGGAAGGAGGCGGCTGGGTGGGTTTCCGCTACAATACCACGACCGGATATCAGGACCTGATCCTCGCCCCCAGCGCCTGCACGGCGGATGGGACGGAGGTGGCCGGGATTGAAAATATGTATTTCCCGGCGGTCTGGTCGGTTGGCAACGGCGGCGGTTATCTGGACCATCTCCTTTCTGCCAACGGCACTCCGCAAGCTTTCCCCACGCTGGGAGACCCCTATACTGCGAATCCAGTCACCATTTCACCCGATGGCTCGGCCGTCACGGCACTCGGCCCGGACGTCTATTTGACGGACCACACCTGGTATGGCACCTGGCAGATTTTCCTGCCCGTCCCGCTGAAGACGGCGGCGATTCCGCCCGCCAAGCTGACCTTCTCAACGCCTTACCAGGAGACGCTCAGCGAGTCGGCGGGAACGCTCATTCAATCTGCCGATTTTAACACGGGCGTGTCCGCAGCCCTCGTCAGCGGGCCGCACCATGCCTCCGCATTCGCATTGAACGCGGACGGATCATTCAGCTATACACCCAAACCGGGTTATATCAGTTCCCCCGTTGATTCTGAAAATGGCACTCCTCCGGACACGTTCACCTATCATCTGGCAAGTCTGAACGGGACCAGCAGCAACGCCGTGGTGCAGATCACAGTGGCGGCACCCACCATCCCGACGGTGGATACGCCCACGACCGCAAATGTCACCGCCACGAATGCCACGCTCGGTGGAACTGTGGAGAGCGATGGGGGAGCAGCCATCACCGGCGTTGGTGTGGTCTATGCGCCCTCGGCCGATGACAGCTACCCGCAGATCGGCGACGGCGTGGCCAGCACCGCCACCGCAACCGCCACGACGGGTGCCTTCACGGTCAATGTCAGCGGCCTCACGCCGGGAACCGATTACACCTTTGCGGCCTACGCCACCAACAGCATCGGCGTCGGCTACAGCGTGACCGGCATTTTCACCACGCTGTCAACGCCCCAAAGCTGGCAGACGATGTGGTTTGGCAGTCCGACCAACAGTAATGCCGCCTTGACTGCGGATCCTTACCACACCGGTGTCAAAAACATTCAGGTCTTCGCCTATCTCGGGCCGTATCAGGATCCCAGCACGGCCAGCCCCACCCAACTCCCGCAGGTGCAAATCGGCGGCGGCAATCTTTTCTACAGCTTCACCGAACCCTACGGGGTGAGCGGCATCACCTATGGCGCGCAGTGGAGCGCGACCATGCTGCCTGGCGACTGGCACGCCGTCCCCGACACCGGCGACCCCACCGCCACGCCGCCCACTCACATTTTCAGCATGCCCATGACCGACACGCAACTCTACATGCGGCTGACGTTGACCGCTCAATAGCAGATGCCACAACTGGACAATCTGGAAGCTTTTTAACTTCCGATAACCGCCGTGCAGGGGAATTAATTTTCCCGGCTCGCCCATGATCTCCGATGACTCGGACACGACTTCCGCCCGCCATTTCCGCTTTCCGCTTTCCGCTTTCCGCTTTCTGGATTTTAGCTTTTGCCTTCAGCCTGTCCCTCCCCCCCTCAAAAATACAAAAAAGTCCGGGAACTTGCGCTCCCGAACCTTGCAAAGATGATTGATTGACCGGCTTACGTCCGCGCCGCCGGCCTCTTGGCGGCCTGGTCCAGTATCGTTTCGAGCACGCTCTTCGGCACCTGCTCGAAGGTGAGCGGCTCCATCGAATACGACGCGCGGCCTTTCGACAGCGAGCGGATGGCGGTGGCGTAACCGAACATTTCGGCCAGCGGCACGTTCGCGTTCACAATCGTCTGGCCCTGCTTGGCCTCGATGTTGATGATGTGTCCGCGACGGCGGGTGATGTCGCCAATCAGATCGCCCTGATATTCGTCGGGCGTGGTGCATTCCACCTTCATGATGGGTTCGAGCAAAATCGGGCCGGCTTTTTTGAACGCATCCTTGAGCGCGAAGATGCCCGCCATCTTGAACGCGAGTTCGTTGGAGTCCACTTCGTGGAACGTGCCGTCCGTGACCTGCGCCTTGATGTCAATGACCTGATAGCCGGCATAGACGCCGCCCTTGATGGCTTCCTCGATGCCGTCAATGACCGCGGGAATGTATTCCTTGGGAATCGCGCCGCCGACAATCTCGTTGGTGACCTCGACGCCCTTGCCCTTTTCGTTCGGCTGAATGGTGATGCAGGCGTGGCCGTATTGGCCGCGTCCGCCGGATTGGCGGATGAACTTGCCTTCGCCCTCCGCCGGCTTGGTGATGGTTTCGCGGTAGGCGATTTGCGGCGCGCCGGTGTTGGCGTCCACCTTGAATTCGCGCTTCAAGCGGTCGCAGATGATTTCCAGATGCAGTTCGCCCATGCCCGCGATGATGAGCTGGCCGGTTTCCTCGTTCGTGAAACAGCGGAACGTCGGGTCTTCCTCCGCGAGCCGTTGCAGGCCCTCGGACATCTTGTCGCGATCCTGTTTCGTCTTCGGCTCGACGGCCATGCTGATGACCGGCTCCGGAAACGTGGGCGGTTCAAGCGTCACGTCGTAATCTTCATCCACGAGCGTGTCGCCCGTCGTGATGTTGCGCAAGCCGACGAGCGCGGCGATGTCGCCCGCAAAAACTTCACCGATGTCCTTGCGCTCGCTGCCTTGAATGATCATCAGGCGGCTGACGCGGTCGCGTTTGCGCGTGCGTGGATTGTAAATGGTGTCGCCCTTCTTGAGATGGCCGGAATAAACGCGGAAGAACACCAGCTTGCCCGCGTAGGTGTCCGTCCAGAGCTTGAACGCGAGCGAGCAGAACTTGTTGCTGTCGCTGGTTTCGACGTGGACGACGTTTTCCGTGCCCGGTTCCAGACCTTCCGCGCCGGGAACATCCAGCGGACTCGGCAAATAATCCACCACCGCGTCAACCAGGACCTGCACGGCCTTCTTTTTGAACGCGGAACCGCAAAGGACGGGAACCAGTTCGATCTTGCATGTCAGCCGGCGGATGGCGGCCTTCAGTTCCTGCGGCGAAACCGGCTTCTCGTGCAACACGAGTTCAGCGACGGCGTCGTCCTTGTTGGACACGGCGTCAATCAATTCCGCCAGCGCGGCCCTGGCGCGTTCCTGATGCTCGGCGGGAATCTCCCTGATCTCGTAGTTCAACCCTTCATTCGGCACGTCGCCTTCGCCCCAGATGAAACATTTCTGGTTCACCACGTCAATGACGCCGGCAAACTTGTCCTCCGCGCCGATGGGCAGGAAAATCGGGAACGCATACGCCTTGAGCTTGGTGCGCATGTCGTTGAGGGCGTTTTCAAAATTCGCGCCGGTGCGGTCCATTTTGTTGACGAACGCGATGCGCGGAACCTTGTATTTCGTCGCCTGCCGCCAGACGGTCTCGGATTGCGGTTGCACGCCGGCGACGCCGCAGAACACCGCGACCGCGCCGTCCAGCACGCGCATCGAGCGTTCCACCTCTGCGGTAAAATCCACGTGGCCGGGCGTGTCAATGATGTTGATGCGATGGGGAATGTCCTTGAACGCCTTGTAAATTTTGTCCTCGCCCGCCTTGGCCGCCTTTTGCGTCCAGAAGCAGGTGACCGCCGCGCTGGTGATGGTAATACCGCGCTCGCGTTCCTGCTCCATCCAGTCGGTCACCGTGTTGCCGTCGTCCACGTCGCCGATCTTGTGGATGAGGCCGGTGTAAAAGAGGATGCGCTCGGTCGTCGTGGTTTTGCCCGCGTCAATGTGGGCGGCGATGCCGATGTTGCGTGTCCGCTCCAGCGTGTATTCACGCTTGGGCGAGTTGGGCGATTTCGTTTTGTCAGCGACTGTTTCCATTTTGTCCTTTGAAAATAAAAATGCCCCGGCGTTTCACCTCCGGGGCGTGTTCAAATAAATCTTACCAGCGGAAATGGGCAAAGGCCTTGTTCGCCTGCGCCATCTTGTGAACTTCGTCGCGCTTGCGGATGGCGTTGCCCTGCCCCTGATAGGCTTCCATGATTTCCGCCGCCAGCGCCGCCTTCATCGGCTGGCCTTTGCGGGCGTCCGCGAAATCCACGATCCAGCGCAGCGCGAGCGCGGCCTGGCGGTCGGAGGGAACCTCCAACGGCACCTGATAGGTTGCGCCGCCGACGCGGCGCGGCTTGGTCTCGATGCGCGGCTTGGCGTTGTCCACCGCGCGCTGCAAAATCTCCACCGGGTTGCTCGCCGGGTTTTTTTCGGAGATGGAGTCGAACGCGCCATAGACAATCCGCTGCGCGGTGCTCTTTTTGCCGCACATCATGATCGTGTTCACGAGGCGCGCCACCAGGACGCTTTGGAATTTGCCGTCCTTGGTCGTCGGCCTTCTGGTTGCTTGTCGTCTGCGGGACATGAATTTCGTTAAATCGTTGAATTGTTAAACCGTTGAGATGTCAGGCGGCGGGAGCGGCAGCCGCCGGAGCCGCTGGGGCTGCCGGGGCTGCGGGTTTTGAACCCGGCTTCGGACGCTTCACGCCGTATTTGGACCGGCTCACGCGGCGTTTCTCCACGCCGGCGGCGTCGAGCGTGCCGCGCACGATGTGGTAACGCACACCGGGCAAATCTTTCACACGACCACCGCGCACGAGCACGATGGAGTGTTCCTGCAAATTGTGCCCCTCATCCGGGATGTAGGCGATGATTTCGTAGCCGTTGGTGAGGCGCACCTTGGCCACCTTGCGCATGGCCGAGTTCGGCTTCTTGGGCGTGCGCGTCATGACCTGAATGCACACGCCGCGTCGGAACGGCGAATTCTCCAAGGCGGGCGACTTGGACTTGTATTTGACCTTGCGGCGGCCCTGGCGAACCAGTTGATTGATTGTCGGCATTGCGTCTTAAAAATAAAGGTTGGATGTTAGCAAATGGCTTTTTCGTTGCAATAAGTTTTTGAATCCATTGCATTCAGGCCAGCAGCGGATTTTCCGCCAGTGCTTCCGCCGGCTCCCCGGCTTCCGGTTCGTCGGGAATATCCACCAGCAGCTTGAGACGCGCCCTGCGGTGCATATCAAAGCCGGTGCCCGCCGGAATGATGTGGCCCATGATGACGTTTTCCTTGAAGCCACGCAGGCTGTCCACCTTCGAACGGGTGGCGGCCTCGGTCAGCACGCGGGTCGTGTCCTGGAAGCTCGCGGCGCTCAAGAAGCTGTCGGTTTCGAGCGATGCCTTGGTGATGCCGAGCAGCACGGGCGCGGCTTCCGCCGGCTTGCCGCCCTTCTTCTCGACGCGCTCGTTTTCCTCCTCGAACTCCAGCTTGTCAATCTGTTCGCCCCAGAGGAACTGGGTGTCGCCCGGCTCGGTGATGCGCACCTTGCGAAGCATCTGGCGCACGATGATTTCGATGTGCTTGTCATTGATGGTCACGCCCTGCAGGCGATAGACCTCCTGCACTTCGCCGACGAGGTGTTCCTGCAATTCCTGCGGGCCGCAGACGTCAAGAATTTCGTGCGGGTCCATCGGGCCTTCAGTCAACTGCTGGCCTTTCTTCACGAAGTCGCCCTTGAAGACGATGACGTGCTTGCCGATGGGGATGAGATGTTCCTCTTCCGCCTGCGTCTGCGCGTCCTTGATGACGATGCAGCGCTTGCCGCGGACGCTCGCACCGAAGTCCACGATGCCGTCAATGCGCGAAATTTCCGACGCATCCTTGGGATGGCGCGCCTCGAACAATTCCGCCACGCGCGGCAGGCCGCCGGTGATGTCCTTGGTCTTGGACGTCTTGCGCGGCGTCTTGGCCATGAGCGTGCCGGCGACGATTTTGTCGCCCTGGCTGACGACGATGTGCGCGCCGGAGGGAATCGGATAGTTCGCCACCACCTCGCCGCTGTCGTCGCTGATGGTGATCTGCGGATGCAAATCCTCCTTGTGCTCGATGACGACCATGGCTTCCTGGCCGGTGGTTTCGTCCATCTCCTGCTTCATCGTCACGCCTTCGATGATGTCGTGGAACTTCACCTTGCCGGCCTTTTCCGAGAGAATCGGCACGTTGTAGGGATCCCACTGCACAAAGGTCTCGCCCTTTTTGATCTTGCTGCCGTCCTTGAAGGAAATGACCGCGCCGATGACGATGGTGTGATTTTCCAGTTCGCGGTCTTTCTCACCGAGAACGGAAACGGAGCCGTTCTTGTTCAGCACGATGTTGTTGCCGTCCTCCAGTTCGACGTAGCGCAGCTCGTTGTAACGAATCACGCCGTCATGCTTGGCCTTGATCTGCGGGATCTTGAAAACCTGCGCCGCCGTGCCGCCGATGTGGAACGTCCGCATCGTCAACTGCGTGCCCGGCTCGCCGATGGATTGCGCGGCGATGATGCCGACGGCTTCGCCGAGCTTGACGGGCGCGCCCGTCGCGAGGTTGCGGCCATAGCAATGGATGCAAACACCGCGCTTGCTTTCGCAGGTGAGCACGGAGCGGATGCGCACACGCTCGATGCCGGCGGCTTCAATCCGTTTGGCCTTGTCCTCGTCAATTTCCTCGTTCACGCGGATGAGAAATTCCTTCGGGTTCGTCGGGTTCACGATGTCGTCGCACGCGAAGCGACCCACGAGCCGGTCGCCGAGCTTGACCACCTCGTCCTCGCCCTCGAACACGGCGGAAACCCAGATGCCGTTCGTCGTGCCGCAATCCGCCTCCTGAATGATCACGTCCTGCGAAACATCCACGAGCTTGCGCGTCATGTAACCGGAGTCGGCGGTTTTGAGCGCGGTGTCGGCCAGACCCTTGCGCGCGCCGTGCGTCGAGATGAAGTATTCCAGCACCGAAAGACCCTCGCGGAAATTCGCGAGAATCGGCTTCTCGATGATGTCGCCGCTGGGCTTGGCCATGAGGCCGCGCAGACCGGCGAGCTGGCGCACCTGCTGCTTGTTGCCGCGCGCGCCGGAATCCACCATGAGATAAACCGGGTTGTATTCCTTTTTGCCCTGGTTTTGTTCGAGAGTCTTGAACATCACGCTGGAAATCTGGTCGGTGCAATGCGTCCAGATGTCCACGATCTTGTTGTAGCGTTCGCCCGGCGTGATGACGCCCTTGCGATATTGCTTCTCGACTTCCTTGATCTGCTTCTGTGCGGCGTCAATCTGCTCGTCGCGTTCCTTCGGCACGATCATGTCATCAATGCCGATGGACGCGCCGGATTTCGTCGCCTCGCGGAAACCCAGCTCCTTCAATTTGTCGAGCATCGTCACGGTCTTCTCGTGGCCGGCGAACTTGTAGCACTTCCAGATCAAATCGCCGAGTTCGGATTTTTTGACGGACTTGTTCGGGAAGCCGAGTTCCGGCGGCCAGATTTCGCTGAACCGGACGCGACCCACAGTCGTCACAATCACTTTTTTGTCCGCGTTGCCAAAAACGGTCGGCTTGCCGAAATCGAAATTCGCCAGACGAATCCGGTCGTGCGTCTTCAACGCGCCGTCGTCGCAGGCAAAAATCACCTCTTCCTTCGTGCCGAACAGCGGCAGCGTCTTCACGTCCGCCGGCATCGGCGTGCGCGGCTCGGCGGTGAGATAATAACAGCCCAGCGTGATGTCCTGCGTCGGCGTGATGATCGGTTTGCCGGACGACGGCGAGAAAATGTTGTTGGTCGCCATCATCAGCAGGCGCGCTTCCATCTGCGCCTCGACCGACAGCGGAACGTGAACGGCCATCTGGTCGCCGTCGAAGTCCGCGTTGTAGGCGGTGCAGACCAGTGGATGAATACGAATCGCTTCGCCTTCGATGAGTTGCGGTTCGAACGCCTGCACAGACAAACGGTGCAGCGTCGGCGCGCGGTTGAGCAGCACCGGATGACCCTTCGTCACCTCTTCCAAAACGTCCCAAACTTCTTTCGTCTGGCGCTCGATCATTTTCTTCGCGCTGCGGACGGTGTGCACATAGCCGAGTTCTTTCAAACGGCGAATGATGAACGGCTCGAACAACACGAGTGCCATCTTTTTCGGCAAACCGCACTGGTTCAATTTCAGTTCCGGTCCGATCACGATGACGGAACGGCCGGAATAATCCACGCGTTTGCCAAGCAAGTTCTGACGGAAACGACCACCCTTGCCCTTGAGCATGTCGCTCAAAGATTTCAACGAGCGGTTGCCCGCGCCGGTGACCGGGCGACCATGGCGGCCGTTGTCAAACAACGCGTCCACGGCTTCCTGCAACATGCGCTTTTCGTTGCGGATGATGACTTCCGGTGTCTTGAGCTGGAGCAGCGTCTTGAGGCGATTGTTCCGGTTAATGACGCGGCGATACAAATCATTCAAGTCGGATGTTGCAAAACGTCCGCCTTCGAGCGGCACGAGCGGGCGCAAATCCGGCGGAATCACCGGCAGCACCGTGAGAATCATCCATTCGGGACGGCTCTTGGAAATGCCGAGGCCCTGGAGCAGCTTGATTCGCTTCGCCAGTTTTTTGCGGATTTGTTTGCTCTTCGTTTCGGTCATTGCCTCCTGCAAATGATCGGCCTGTTTCACCAAATCCACCTTTGCCAGCACCTCGCGCACGGCTTCCGCGCCCATCTTGGCGACGAACGCGTCCGCGCCATAGGTCTCGCGCGCCTCGCGGCACTCGTGTTCGCTCAACAACTGGTTTTGCTTCAACGGCGTGTTGCCCGGATCAATGACGAGGTAATCCTCGTAATAAATCACGCGCTCCAGATGCCGGGCCGTCATGTCCAGCGCCAGGCCGATGCGCGACGGCATGCACTTGAAAAACCAGATGTGGCAGACCGGCACGGCCAGTTCGATGTGGCCCATGCGCTCGCGGCGGACTCGGGCGAGCGTCACCTCGACGCCGCAACGGTCGCAGACGATGCCGCGATGCTTGATGCGCTTGTATTTGCCGCAGGAGCATTCCCAGTCCTTGACGGGGCCGAAAATGCGTTCGCAGAAAAGGCCGCCCTTTTCAGGCTTGAACGTGCGGTAGTTGATCGTCTCCGGATTCTTGACTTCGCCCTTGCTCCAGGAACGGATGGCTTCAGGCGACGCCAGCGTGATGCCGACGTAATCCACCTGGTTGACCTTGTCCAGTCCGAGCAACTCGCGAGCGCCTTCTTTTGAACTAATCATACAATTTAATTTTGCGAATGTTTCGCGGCAAATGGTGGTTAAACCGACGCCAGCGTGGCGGCGGCGGCGGTGGCGGCGGTGTCGCCGTTTTGATGTTCCAGCGGATTGGTGTAGCCGACCTTGACGTCAAGGCCGAGCGATTGCATTTCCTTCACCAGCACGTTGAACGACTCGGGAATTCCCGCTTCGAGCGCGTTGTCGCCCTTGACGATGGCCTCGTAAATGCGCGTGCGGCCCTGCACATCGTCGGACTTCACGGTCAGGAGTTCCTGCAGCGTGTAAGCCGCGCCGTAGGCTTCCATCGCCCACACTTCCATTTCGCCGAAGCGCTGGCCGCCGTATTGCGCCTTGCCGCCGAGCGGCTGCTGCGTGACAAGCGAATACGGCCCGACCGCGCGGGCGTGAATCTTGTCCGCGACCAAATGGCCGAGCTTCATCATGTAAATGTAGCCGACGACAATTTCCTGGTCGAACACTTCGCCAGTGCGCCCGTCAATCAAATGCGTCTTGGCGTGCTCCGGCAAACCGGCCTGCTTCAGATAGCCGCGGATTTCCTTTTCCTTGATGCCATCGAACACCGGCGTCGCAAATTTCAAACCGAGCAGCTTCGCCGCCCAGCCCAGGTGCGTTTCCAGCACCTGTCCGACGTTCATGCGGCTCGGCACGCCCAGCGGATTCAAAACGATTTCCACCGGCGTTCCGTCCGCGAGGAACGGCATGTCCTCCTCCTTCACAATCTTGGCAACGACGCCCTTGTTGCCGTGGCGTCCGGCCATCTTGTCGCCGACGGACAATTTGCGCTTGGAGGCAATATAGACCTTCACCGACTTGACGATGCCGGCCTCGGTGCCTTCGCCGGCCTCGGCGCGTTCCATTTCCTCGTCATATTGCATCTGCAAATCGTCGAACTTCTTTTTGAACTGGCCGATGATTTCGTTGATCTTGTTGCGGATCGGCGACGGATCAATCTCGATGCGGTCATAAACCGTCGCGAGCCGGCGCAGCAGCGTCTTCGTGATCTTGCGGTTGGCCGGGATGATGATTTCGCCGGTCTCGGAATTGACCACGTCCAGCGGA
>Ga0224534_1000808_pt1 | contig 18347 bp, 10 predicted proteins | sample 714E12024metaG_FD_172012 | JGI IMG/M metagenome (GOLD analysis project Ga0224534, IMG submission 172012) | Peat soil microbial communities from Stordalen Mire, Sweden - 717 E1 20-24 | ecosystem: Environmental > Terrestrial > Soil > Wetlands > Peat | place: Sweden: Norrbotten County, Stordalen... | reverse complement strand
CGCTCCGGCCCCGTTACGCCGATGCTTTCTTCAACTTCGGCATCGCCTGCCTGCAGAAGGGCCGCGTGACCCGGGCAATCGATTGCTTTCAAAAGACCCTCGCAATTCAGCCTGACTACCCGAAGGCTGATTATAATCTCGGCATGGGGTTTCTGCGAAACCGGCAGGCGGACCAAGCCGTCAACTGCCTTCATAAGGCGCTCGAGTTTCAACCCCGGAATGTCGGGGTCCGGAACGATCTCGCCTGGGTGCTCGCCACTTATCCCGGGGCATCGCTTCGGAACGGAGCCGAAGCCGTCGAGCTGGCCGCACAGGCGGATCAACTTTCCGGCGGCACGAATCCGGCCGTCCTCAGCACCCTCGCGGCTGCTTACGCCGAGGCGGGCCATTTTCCCCAGGCGATTGATGCCGCCCGGCGAGGCATCCGGCTGGCGGCGGCTCGAGAAGATGCCGCGAGAGTGAATTCACTGAAGACAGAGCTCGGATGCTATCTGGCGGGCGCCCCGTTCCGCGACACGAGCCTGACGAACCTGCCATGACGGATCGCATTGAGTACTCTGAACCGGGACGGGGTGGTGCATGCTTCCAGCGTGCGGATTCCGCCGCAATCCCTGAAACGGGAGGAGTGACGGTCGTGGCGGAAGTCTGAACCCTGCGTGCCAGAAGTGGGAGCGTCGCATTTTTACCGCTCACTTCCGCGGATTATCGCGGTTGATTTCCTGGATGATTTCCTCGGCGTGCGCGCGGAGATCCGCCTGGGCATTTGGCAACAATAGCGGCTCCAGGGTGCGCCGCGCCGCGTCCGGCTCTTTCATTCTCCATTCCACCTGAGCCAGCGACAGGAGGTAAGATAAGTCCTCCGGCTCGAGTTGGATCGCCAGACGCAGATGGTCCTCCGCGGACGCGAGATCCTCACCCTGGACCATTTCGAAAAAGCCGAGCAATTGATGCGCCGGCCCGAAAGTCGGCATCAGCGCAATCGATTTCAAAAGTTCCCGGCGGATTTCCGCCGCAGCCGCCCCTTTGAGCGGGGCGTACCGGTTCCCGGAATCCGCCGTGAGCCGGTACTTTTCCCTGGCATAAACGTAATGCGCCAGGAAGCTGTCCGAACCTCGCTGCAAGGACTCCCCCAGATTCCGCACCGCCTCCTCGTGCCGCTCACGACGGGCGGCGGTCATGCCCAGCCCTTCCCATGGCAACGGGCTGGCGGGGGCCAGCTTTCGCGCCTGGGCAAAGTACGATTCCGCATCGTCCGGACGGTCGATCCGGAGCAGTTCGTCACCCAGGCGGAACCAGGTTTCCACGGGTGTGATAAGCCGCGTGGAAACGGTTTTCGCCGACGAGACATTGGCCGGCAAGGATAGCCGGATCGCCGCAAAACTTCCGCGCTGGAGGTAGCGTCGCAGTTGGATTTCCATCACGGGCAAAGGGGTGCGCAACGCGTTGGTGAACGCATGCTCCGGAAGCTGGCCCTCCCGGAGAAGCCCCGTGAACTGTCCGAAGCCCGCCTTGTACGCGGGGACATCGCCCGCCATCAGGAAATGCGTGAGCAACCACGATTCGGCATAGAAAATTCCCTCGCGGTCGCGCTCGTTGTATTGGGGTGATTCAGGGGTGACGGCAAAGAGCTGGGGCAGCGACATGAGGGGTTGTTGCGACAGCAGGCGCAGGTAGGGAGCGATCGGTTCGGCAATGAATGCGCTGTAGCCGGACGTCTCGAAGGTGGAATAGATCTCCGCCATCCCCTCCTTGAGCCACAGCGGCCAAACCGGGTCGTTGTGCCGGAACAGCAGGTGGGTGTATTCGTGGAAGATGACCTCCATGCCCGTGAAGGGAGCGTCCGGACCCGGGAGCGCGAGCACAATCAGGTTCTCATCGCTGCCGCGTTTGAAAAAGCCGGCGATATTGCCGGGCTGACCCTGGTACAGGGGAAGGAACGGCTTCATGGATTCCTGGTCGGGAAAGGCCATGACCACAATCGGAGGCGAGGCCACTGCTTGAGCCCCGGCCAGCAGCGTGTAGGCCTCGCAAAATTGCTCCAGACGGGCTGAGAGTCTGTAAACGTCCCGTGGCGCGCCGCAACTGTAGATGGTGAAATGAGCGGTCCGCGCTTCGAACCAGACCCTTCGCACGAGCGGAACACTGCCCGGCTGGCCCGGAGCCCTGCAGATCCCCAATCCCAACAGCGCCAACATCACCCACAGCATCTCCAGCGTCCGGCTGCGTTCCCGCCGGTTCATGTACCGCCCCCGGCGGCTCAGCACGGCGCCGGCACGCGGCACGCGAAAATCCAGGGCTGAGCAACGGTCCATAAACCACCTCACCCTAATGGATTAGCGTGCAAATGTCACGGAGGGCAGTGGTGAGGGTGTGTCTTGATTTGGATCCGTTGGATGCGCTTGACGCCAGGGCCGCACTGGGTGCGATCGCGACCGGACCGACCGCGGATCGTCCCTGCCGTGTTGCAGGCCGTCGCCCTCTCAAATCAGGACCCTGCCCCCTGAGTCAACGGCCGAAATCGCCGTAACCGGGGCCGTTGCCGGCCTGGTCGTGCCCATCGTGCCCATCGTGCCCATCGCGCCCGTGGTCTCTGTCATTGTCATCATCGCCATGCCCATGCCCATGCCCACAGATCGGCGACAGCTTGGGCTCCGGCTTCACGATCACGAACGTCCCCCGGCCGACTTTGAATACTCGCGCGAAATCGCGGACCGCATTGACATCCGCAATGATATTCTTGAGATAGGCCGAGGTGGTCGGAACGACGCGTCCCGTCGCCGGATTAAAGGAGTATCCGGCAGGAACCTTGGCGCTTTCAAAGGTTGTCTGATTGTGCTTTCCGGGAGCAGTGTACTTGACCTCGACTTCTCCACTGACGCAGGTCACCGCCCCGTCGGCGCGAACGAGATACTCGGTGCCGCGGATGGTGGCCACCCCCCCCGGGATGTTGATGTCAAATCTCGACGGTTTGGACAGTTTGCGTTGGGAACCGATGATGGCGCCGGACTTTAAGTTCAGGGTCGTCTCGGTAACAAGTTGTTCCCCAGCCAATTCCGTATTCAATCTGGCCACCTCGAGCTCCGTGTCCGGCGTCATGCGCAACGCCGTCCCACTGTCTTCCATGACCAGATCCGCGGTCGCATCCGCGCCCGTCTTGAGCACCGCACCCCGCTTCAAAATGAGATCCGGTTGGAGCGGCCGCCAAGTGACGTGGTCGGTGGAATAGGTCGCCACTCCGTGAACGGCTTTGACAAGGACCTCTCCGGATTGGATTTCAGCGGAGGCTGGGGACAAATACAGAAAGGCGACCATCCCCGACATTGAGAGGATCATTCGAGCCCTTGGGTTCGATAGAAAACACTTCATAAAATTCCTTCCGGGTTACTGCTTAATGAGTACGTCATTAACCAACAGGCCTTCCGAAAAATCAAGCAAAATCGGTCGAAAGTTATTCACAAGGTTTCGGCAGGGCCAATTCATGAGGGGGCGGAGCCTCGTCCCCACTGAGGTTGCAGGAACTCAAGGGATCGCGGGGACGAGGCCGTCGTCGCCCCGATATCGCCACCTTCATGAATTGGCCCTGAGGTTTGGGTTTGGGCCGGTCATTTCCGGGTTGCATCATCAACGGTTTCCACCATCTTGACAGTGCATGAACCATGGCTGAAACCGCGAAACACAATTACGACGAGAGCAAGATCAAGACGCTTTCATCGCTGGAACACATCCGCCTGCGCACCGGGATGTACGTTGGGCGCATCGGCAACGGCTCCCACCCGGACGACGGCTGCTATATCCTGCTCAAGGAGGTCCTCGACAACGCCATCGACGAATACATCATGGGCCACGGCAAGGAGGTCCATGTCAGCATCGACGGCACCCGCGTCGCGGTGCGCGATTTCGGGCGCGGCATCCCGCTGGGCAAGGTTGTGGATTGCGTCTCGAAGATCAACACCGGCGCGAAATACAACGACGACGTCTTCCAGTTCAGCGTCGGGTTGAACGGCGTCGGCACCAAGGCGGTGAATGCGCTCTCGAAAACCTTCGTCGCGCGCAGCCATCGCGAGGGCGACTTCGCCGAGGCCTCGTTCAAACAGGGAAAGCTCCGGAATGAAAAGCGCGGCAAGAGCCCGGCGGAACCGGACGGCACCTGCATCCAGTTCGAGCCGGACCCGGAGATTTTCAAGGAGACCCAGTTCCGGGCGGAGCACGTCGAGCATCGGCTGCGGCATTACAGTTACTTGAACACGGGTTTGAAGCTGGTGCTGAACATGACCGGCCTGCCCGGGCCCAAAACGTTCCAGTCGCGTCTCGGCTTGATGGACCTGGTGATGGAGGACCTGGAATCCGACGGCAGCGAACCGGTGTATCCGCCGCTGCATTACTCAGGCAAGACGCTTGAGTTCTGTTTCACACACAGCAACAGCCGGTACGGGGAGACGTTTTACTCGTTCGTCAACGGACAGTACACGACCGACGGCGGCACGCACCTGAGCGCGTTTCGTGAGGGCCTGCTCAAGGCGGTGAACGAATTCGGCAACGCGAAATACGAGGGCGACGACGTGCGCGAGGCCATGATCGGCGCCGTGGCCATCCGGCTCAAGGACCCGGTGTTCGAGTCGCAGACAAAAAACAAGCTCGGCAACACCGAGATCCGCGCCGACCTGGTGAACAGCGTGCGCGAGGAACTGCTCCACTTTTTCAATCGCAACAAGGAAATCGCGGAGAGGATCCTCGCCAAAGCCGACGACACGAAGCAGCTCCGCAAGGAATTGCAGGACGTGAAGAAGCTGGCGCGCGAGCGGGCCAAGGCGATTACGATCCGCATTCCGCAGTTGAAGGATTGCAAGAACCACCTGGACAAGAAGCGCGACAAGGGCCGCGGGACCATGGTGTTCATCTGCGAAGGCCAGTCGGCGGCCGGGTCCATCACGAGTTGCCGGGACGTCAACAACCAGGCGGTGTTCGTGCTCAAGGGCAAGCCGCTCAATGTGTGGGACCTGAAGCGCGACGTCGTTTACAGGAACGACGAGATGTACAACCTCATGCAGAGTCTCAACATCGAGGACAACATCGAAGGATTGCGCTACGAAAAAGTCATCCTCGCCACGGACGCCGACGTGGACGGATTGCACATCCGGAACCTGATGATCACGTATTTCTTCCGGTTCTTCGATCCGCTCGTCCAGGCCGGCCATTTGTTCGTGCTCGAGACGCCGCTGTTCCGCGTCCGTAACAGGGAGAAGACGGTTTACTGCTACTCGGAAGCCGAACGCGACGCGGCGGTGAAGACGCTTGGCGGCAAGCAGGAGATCACGCGATTCAAGGGGCTTGGCGAGATTTCACCCGCCGAATTCAAGCAATTCATCGGAAAGGATATGCGCCTCAGCCGCGTGGAATACGCGTCGAAAATGGAGGCCGCGCCCATTTTCAATTTCTACATGGGCAAGAACACGCCGGAGCGCAAGGACTACATCATGGACCGCCTCGTCGTGCCGGTGGAGGAGTGAACGCTGATTCACAGGGCTGAAAGCCCGAAAGATAATAGCCCAGGGCAACGGCCGGGGTAAATCATTCCAATATCAATCCATGACACAAAATGGCGGTGTGGATTCAGACCCGCCAGACACATTCCCAACTCTTTGAGCCAAAGAGTTCGGAGTTGAGAATTGATTTCTCGAACCGGCGGATAGCGGAGATCAGTATAGGCTTTGAGAAACTCAAAGAGCTTGGTCAACCGTTCGCGCATGGCTTGCGTGTCCGGTTGTCTGCTCACGCGCACATCGTGCCGAGGCACAAACGAACTGACAAGCCGACACAATCCTGTTTCAAGCTTCGATTCCGTCCGGCTCGCAGACGGTCACTTCCAGCTTTCCGAAGCGTCTGGCATAGGCCGGCCCTTCCAGGGGCGTGACCAGATAGTTTTGTCCCTTGGGATAATACGAGCGGAACAGGTTCAGGGCGGAGGCGTCGAACGCGGCGGGATTCCATTTGCATTCGATCACATCCACCGTGTCACGAGCGCGCGTGACGACAAAGTCAATTTCACTGCCAGCCTTGTCCCGCCAGTAGCGGATGGGTGTGTCAGGCAGGTGCGCCTGCAGATGTTCGAGGGTCAGGTGTTCCCACAAGCTGCCGCAATCGTCGGAACGCAGCGAGTCCCAGCCGCGCGCGAAACTCACGAAGCCCGTGTCGAAGCCATACACTTTGGGTTGTTTTACCAGTTCCTTCTGGCCGCCGCCGGAGAAGGGTCGCACGAGGGTGATGGCGTGGGTGATTTCGAGCGCCCGCAAATGGCTTTCCACCGTGGGCCGCGTGATGCCCAGCGCGACGGCGGTCTTCGTCACTTCCAATTGCCCGCCGCTCTGGCGCAGGAGGTATTCAAACAATGAGTTGAACCGGTTCATGTCGCGGAAGGCGAACAGCCGCTGGATGTCGCGGGCAAAAAATGAATCCATCCACTCGCGGTAGAACGAGGGCTTCTTGGTTTCCGCAAGCAGCGCGGGTGGCAAACCGCCGTGCAATAAACGTTTCGGCAGCGCGACGCCAAAGGCTTTCAACTCGGTATTGAGAACTGGCGTGAGATGAATCTGCCGTTTTCTGCCGGTGAGCGTGTCGCGGAATTTTTTGCTCGCGGCCAGCGTGGATGAACCGGTGGCCAGAATCCGGAGCTTCGGAAACATGTCCGCGCCGATCTTCAGCACCCGGCTGGGATCGCCGATTTGATGGATTTCATCAAACACGATAATCTGCTGATGGCAATTCCGATAAAACAGGGACGGGTCGCGGACCATGTCCCCGGTCGCGGGCAAATCGCAATTGACGTAGAGGATTTGCTCATCGCCGAGATCGCGCGCCAATGTGGTTTTGCCCGTGCGCCTCACGCCGGAGAGCCACGCAATCGGAGCTTCCTGCCATGCGGTTTTGATGCGTTCGAGCCAAAAGGGTCTGGCAATCATGCTGGCGTAGTATGCGTTTGGCCCGACTATTTGTAAAGTATGCTTGCACTCGGTGGGTCCCTTCTGGCTTAATGCGCACTGCTTTAACTCATGTCAGCCAAACGTAAAAAAGAGTCTGATCAACCAGAATTGCCCATCGAAGGCGCGACGCCCGCGCCCGTGCAGAAAAAGCCCGCGAAGAAATCCGCCGCAACGAACGGCAACGGTGCGACGCATGTTCTCGCGGAGGACGTGGCCGCCGCCATTGCGCACATACCGTTTGACCCCAGGAAGTCCGACGGCGGTTTGCATCGCCGTGTGGACCGTGGCTTTCTCGAATACGCCAGCTACGTCATCCGCGACCGCGCGATACCGCACCTCGCCGACGGCCTGAAGCCGGTGCAGCGCCGCATCCTGTGGGCGTTGCACCAGAACGACGACGGCCGGTTCATCAAAGTCGCCAACGTGGTGGGCGACACGATGAAGTATCATCCGCACGGGGACGCCGCCATTGGCGATGCGCTGGTGGTGCTCGCGAACAAGCGTTATCTCATCGAGCGTCAGGGAAATTTCGGGAACATTTTCACCGGCGACCCCGCCGCCGCGCCGCGCTACATCGAATGCCGCCTCACGGAACTCGCGCGCGGCGAGCTGTTCGACGACGAGATCACGGAATTCGTCCCGAGTTACGACGGACGCAACCGGGAACCGGTCACGCTGCCCTGCCGGCTGCCGCTGACACTGATGCTCGGCGCCGAAGGGATCGCCGTCGGCCTGGCCGCGCGCATCCTGCCTCATAATTTTCCCGAGCTGCTCCAGGCGCAAATCGCCATTCTCAAGAAACAGCCGTTCAAGTGCCTGCCCGACTTTGCCACCGGCGGCCTCATGGACGCCCGCGATTACCAGGACGGCAAAGGCAGCGTCAAGGTCCGCGCCAAGATCAAGATCCGGGATGAATCCACGGTCGTCATCAAGGAGATTCCGCCGGCGACCACGACCGATTCCTTGATCGCCTCGGTCGAGGACGCCGCACGCAAGGGCAAGCTCAAGGTCAAATCCATCAACGATTTCACGTCGGAGGAGGTGGAGATCGAAATCAAGTGTCCTCCGGGCGTGGATGCAGGGAAAATGGTGGATGCGCTCCACGCCTTCACGGATTGCGAAGTCACCATCGCCAGCCACATCGTCGTCATCAGAGCCAATCGTCCGGTCGAGATGACGGTATCCGAGGTGCTGGCCGAGAACACGGAACAACTGGTTCAGTTGCTCAGGCGCCAACTCGAGTTGAAGCGAAAGAAACTCGAGGACGAGCTGCACTTCCGCACGCTGGAACGCATCTTCATCGAGGAACGGATCTACAAAGGGATCGAAAAGTGCAAAACGAACGAGGCGGTCGTCGCCGCTGTGCACGAGGGGTTCAAACCGTTCCGCCGGCAGATGTATCGCGACCTGGGGGATGCCGACGTGGAAAAGCTGCTCGCGGTGCGCATCCGGCGGATCTCGCTGTTCGACATCCAGCGGCACCGCGAAGAGACCGACCGGGTCAAGGCGGACCTCGAACAGACGCGCAAGAACCTGAAAGGCCTGACCCAATACGCCATCGCCCACCTCGAAGCGTTGATCGAGAAGTACGGCCCGCAGTATCCGCGCCTGACCACCAAGTCGAGCCGCCACGACGACATCGACGCCAAGGAAGTCGCGTTCAAGGCGTTCAAGGTGGCCTACGACCGCGAGAGCGGCTACGTGGGTTATAAAGTCAACGGCGAGGAATTCAAGGTCGAGTGCACGAAGTTCGACAGGATCCTGCTCGTGTTCAGGGACGGCACCTACAAAGTCACCGAGTTGCCCGAGAAATTCTTCGTCGGACCGGAGTTGTTTTACTGCGGCCTGCCGGAGCGCGACCGCGTGTTCACGTGCGCCTATACGAACCGTAACGCCAGCTTTCTGAAGCGGTTTACTTTTGGCGGCACGATCCTGAACAAGGCCTACTCCTGCATCCCGGAAAAATCGCGGATCCTGTTCTTCGCGCCGGACACGCCGCCCACGCTCTACGTCCGCTATAAACCCGCGCCGCACCAGAAGGTCAGCCAGCAAACCTGCAGCCCGGCGGATATCGAGGTGAAGGGCCCGAAGACCCGCGGACGACAAGTCTCGATCAAGGACATCAGTTCGGTGACGGGCGAACCGACGCGGGGCTGGGACGAGAAAGCCACGACCACGAAGCTGCTGTTCGCCTGAGCCGGGCTGGAGGTGAAATGGGATAGGGGTAGGGATGGCGCGATACGCCACCCCTCCCTCCAAACCGGACAGGCGGATTTCCCGCATCCGGCTTTCCAGTCAGTGGGTTCTCTGTCGAGAGGGAGCGGCTCTTCGCCTCGTCCCCAAGAAGAACGTGCAGACTTCCGGTGCCAACCAGGTCAATTGCGCCTGACTGTCTCCGCCGCCGGTAAGCCCTTGCGGGCACTCGCTTCGGTTCGTTGTCCGTTGTTCTATCCGTCATTCTTCCACTTTCCTGCGTCCCTTCGCTCCACGGTCGTTACCCGCTTCGCCGCTACTACGGACGCTCTGACTCCCGCCAGCCAGAGGCGCGGACTCTTTGCCCTACGCATCCACCAGCACCGGCGGGTCTCCCTGATTATTGCAGGAGGACTTCCGGCCATTCCGTCTCCAACCATCTGCGTGTTGACCGGGGATCGCCCGGTTGCCAGCGGGTCATTCCCGCCGCGACAGGCTTCGTCTTTTGCTAGCAGACTCGCCCACTCACGCCGACCGAATCGAGTTCACGGCGGCAGCCCATCCGGACCACCTGTGTTACGGACTGGTCGTTCTCGTTCCGTTGCTCTCCACCCCGCATTGCTGCGACGCAGTTACGGTTCGATACCGCACGATTCTTCACCGCACAGAAGCGGACTTCCACCGCTCCATCTTCCTGCCTTCTCAGGCGCACTAGCACGGGCCACTGGCCCGTCCCGCCCGGCGACCCGCCGGACGGAACGGAAGCGGGCGTCGAACTCGACATCCAGGCCAAAGTGTCGTCAGTCGCGCAGCTCTTCCGGTCGGCGAGTCGCCGACCGGAACGGGCGGGTCGCCCGTTCCACCCATTTTTCACGCACACTCTAAACGCAGCGCGCCAGCGCGTTTTCGATCGGATGGCAGCATCGAAATACGCCCATGGGCGCCTGCGATGCAACACGGTTCTTGCCACGGAAACCCGTTTGGCCTATTTTGGCGCACGATGAGCAAAAGAAAAGAGTCCTGGGTCGTCCTGGAGGGCCAGTGCGCCGGGCCGCTCGTTTGCCCGCTCAGCCGGATCAAGACGGGAAGCGTCGTCTGCATCAAGCAACTGTCGGCTTCCCCGGAAATCACCTCCCGGCTTCGTGAAATGGGCTTGTGCGAAGACCAGAAGGTCAAGCTGCTCAGCAGTCATTCCAGCGTCATTTGCCAGGTCTGCAACGCCCGCCTCGGCATCAGCAAACGCCTCGCCGAATGCATTCTTGTCGAGACTCTGCCCGCCCAGATGAAGGTGGCTTGAGTCATGCCCGCCGCCCCGCAGCCGCTGACTTCAGTCGCTGTCGGCACCCAGGCCACCGTCACTGAAATCAAAGTGCGTCCGGCCGGCCGGGCGCGACTGATGGAGATGGGCCTGCTCATCGGCACTCTCGTGGAGCTCGTCCGCTTCGCCCCGCTCGGCGACCCCGTCGAGATCAAGTTTCGCGGCTATCATCTCACACTCCGGAGAAACGAGGCGGAACAGATCTGGGTGACTGTGGCGGGTGATAAATGACCTGCGACAGGAAGTCTCCGTGATTCATCCGGCAAACATGGAATCCACACACCCAGGACCCGCCGCCGCGCCCGAAGGCGCAACAACGCCGGGGCCCGGCCGTTCGACTTCCGCCACCCGCCACCCGCATGTCGTCCTCACCGGAAATCCCAACTGCGGGAAGACAACCCTGTTCAACGCGCTGACGGGACTGCGCGCCAAGGTGGGCAATTACGCCGGCGTCACCGTCGAGCGAAAGGAGGGCCGGTTGCTCGGCGCTCCGGCGGGAACGCACATCCGGGTGCTCGATCTGCCGGGCACCTACAGCCTGAGCCCGCAATCCCTCGACGAGCAGATTTCCCGCGATGTCCTGCTCAATCGGCTGCCGGAATTGCCGCCGCCGGACCTGATCGTTGTCGTCGTCGATGCCTCCAACCTCCAACGAAACCTGTATTACGCCACACAAGTCATCGAACTGGGTCATGCGACGATCATCGCCTTGAACATGATCGACGTGGCCGAGAGCAACGGCCATCGCATCGATGAAGACAAGCTCTCCGCCGCGCTCGGCGTGCCTGTGATTCCGCTCGTCTCGAGCACCGGACGGGGCGTGCCGGAACTGCGGGCGCGCGTGATTTCCATGGTGCAGGCTCCCGTCGAAACCAAGCCGAGGTTGTTCGGTCAATTTCCCGGCCCTTTCCGGATCGAAGCCACCCGGCTGGCGGATCTGCTGGCCGAAGTGTTTCAGGGGCGCCGCGTCCAGGCCACGGCCGAGGCATTGCTGATCCTGAGCAACGAGAAAGCCCTGGCCTCCAGCGCCGCGCATTATCCGCCCCGGATCCAGGAGGCCGTCGCCGCGGCGCGGAAACGCCTCGATTCGCTGGGCGTGGATTGGCGGGCCGCGCCGATCGAATGGCGCTACTCGCAAGTCGCCGAAATCCAGAGGACCGTCACGACCGAAACCGCCCCGCCCGGGGAAAACTTCAGCGACAAACTCGACCGCGTCCTGACGCACAAGATCTGGGGCACTCTCATTTTCGTCATCGTGATGGCCCTCCTGTTCCAGAGCATCTTCACGTTCGCGCGCCTGCCCATGGATGCCTTGCAGGCGGGGGTGGACTGGCTGGGCAGCACCGTTGCAAACCTGCTTCCGCCGGGCGATCTGAACAGTTTGCTGGTGGATGGCGTGATCGCCGGAGTCGGAGCCGTCATCGTTTTCCTCCCACAGATTCTCCTGCTGTTCCTGTTCATCGGATTCCTGGAAGACACCGGGTACATGGCCCGGGCGGCGTTCCTGATGGACCGGTTGATGAGCAAGGTGGGGCTGCACGGCAAGAGCTTCATTCCCATGCTGAGTTCTTTCGCCTGCGCGATCCCGGGCATCATGGCCACCCGCACCATCGAGAGTCCGAAGGACCGGCTGGTGACGATCCTCGTCGCCCCGCTCATGAGCTGTTCGGCCCGGCTGCCGGTTTACACGCTGCTCATCGCCGCCTGCATCCCGGACATCAGAGTCTTCGGTTTTCTCAAGCTCGCGGCCGTGACGATGTTGTCGATGTATCTGCTCGGCATCGTCGTCGCGCTGTTCATGGCATGGGTCTTCAAGAAGACGCTGTTGCGGGGGGAAACGCCGATGCTCATCATGGAACTGCCGCCGTACAAGCGGCCGCTGCTCCGCGTGGTGTTCCGGCACATGTGGGACCGCTCGAAACTTTTCCTGCGCCGCGCCGGCACGGTCATCCTGGGCATCAACATTCTGCTCTGGTTCCTCGCGACCTATCCGCGAAGCTCGAACGCCGACGCGGAATTCGCCGCCCGGCGAGCGGCGATCCGGGAATCACAACGGAGCGATTCCGAAAAGGCGGCTGCGATCGCCGGGTTGGACAAGGGCGAGGCCGGCGAAAAACTGCGTAACAGTTTTGCGGGCCGGATGGGGCGGGTGCTCGAACCGGTCATCGCACCGCTCGGGTTTGACTGGAAAATGGGCATCGGGATCGTCTCCTCGTTTGCGGCGCGCGAGGTGTTCGTGAGCACAATGTCCACGGTGTACAACGTCGGTGACGAAAAGAACTCGGAAACCAAAACCAAGCTCGTCGAAACGTTGCGTCAGCAACGGCACGCCGACGGCACTCCCGTTTACACGGCGCTCACGGCGCTCACGCTGATGGTCTTCTACGTCTTCGCGCTGCAATGCGCGAGCACGGTGGCCGTCGTTCGCCGGGAAACCAATTCCTGGAAATGGCCCCTCTTCCAGTGGCTTTACATGGGAGTCCTGGCCTGGGGATTCGCCTTTGTCACCTTCCATGTCGGGCGGGCGCTGGGATGGGGCTGATCGGGATCGACGCAGCCTCCGGATCGGGCACGGGGCAACCTTCCGTTCGCTAAGCCGTTGCAAGTTCGGAGTTTGCGGGCGGCTGTTCGGTGTTGCTTTCAAGTATTTTATACAAATTTCGGGGTTCCGGTGTCTATCCAATGAAATCGTGAGCGATTGGTGTCAAGATCTCTACGAGGCGAAGGCGGCGGAGTTGATACTCTACGGCCGCGCGCTGGGTCTCGGTCATGGCGAGGCGGAGGACGTGCTGCAGGAGACGTTCCTCGCACTCCTGCAGAAGCCCCAGCCACCGCTGCAGCCGGATCACTATTGCGTTCGGAGCTTCCGGAATCGGGCGCTGAATTACCGGCGCTCGCTGTGGCGCCGGCTCACGCGCGAGTTGGAAGCGCGTTCGTGGTTTGAAGGGGCCTCCGCGGAAAACCCCGCCGAACGCGCCGCCATGCGCTGTCTGGCCGAACTGCCGGTCGAGCAACGTGAAGTCATCGTCCTGAAAATCTGGCACGGCTACACTTTCGAGGAAATCGCCGACCTGCTGGAGACCTCACCCAACACAATCTCGGGCCGCTATCGCTACGGTTTGCAAAAACTCAGAATTCGATTGGAAGGAGCATATGATGAAAGAGACGAACTTACTGGAAACCCGGTTGTGTTCCTGGCAGCCGCGCCGTCCGTCGGCAAGGCTTAAACATCGGATTTTCCTCGCGCCCGCGGGCGCGTCCCACCGGCTGCTGGTGCAGTCGCTCCGCTGCCTGGCGCCGGCGGCGGCCTGTGTCCTCACGGTCCTGGCCGCGTTCACCCAGGGCGGAGCTGTGGCCGGGGGTGCTTCCCGCCACGATCTGGTGACCGGCATGACGGGCAGCAACCAGGTGGAGTGCCTGCCGCTCGACTATCAACAGGACCATAATCGCATCGCACGCATCACTTTTGATTGGACAAACCGCAGCGATTCCACTTCTAGTATAGGCTCTTTTTTGCCGGGCAGGATAAACTGACCTCATCAAGCATGGACAAATCAGCCAAGAACCAAAAACAAAATCAGCCCGTCAGCGCGGCCCCCAAAGCGCCCGCGCCGGCCAAGCCGCCCGAGAGAGTGCCTCCGCTTTTCCGCAAAATCGATTGGGTGGCGCTCCTGATCACGTTCGCCGCGGTCGGGGTCGTCTATTTGCTGACCCTCGCGCCGGAGTTGACCCTCGAAGACTCCGGGGAACTTTGCACGGGATCCTTCTACGCCGGCATTCCCCACCCGCCGGGTTATCCGTTTTGGGCGATTTACTCCTGGCTCTGGACGAAGCTGCTTCCCATCGGCAACGTCGCATGGCGTGTGGAGGTGGGCGAGGCCGCCGCCGCCGCCATGGCCTGCGGCCTTGTGGCATTCCTCGTTTCCCGCGGCAGCAGCATGCTCATCGAAGGGATCGATGATCTGAAAAGCCTCGCGGGCAAGTGGGAGAGCGCCATTTGTATGGTGTCGGGGGTCGTCGCGGGCCTGTTGTTGGGCTTCGGCGGCGTCATGTGGAGCGAGTCGGTCGCCATCAACCGCATTTCCCTCTTCGGCGTCCCGTGGGTGATGATCGTGCTGGTCTGCCTGTTCCGGTGGATCTACGCCCCACGACAGTGGCGTTACCTGTTCTGCGCGATGTTCTTCTTTGGCATCTGCGCCACCATCCATCAAACGCTCCTCGTCGCGGCCATGGGCATCGAAGTCGCCATAGCCCTGGTCCAACCCCGGCTTGGCCGCTACGCATTTCTCGGGAACAGCATTCTCTTCGTCCTGGGCCTCATCCTGAACAAGCTGGGGTATATCACAATGCTCAACACCGCGGATATGGTGCTGGGAATTTACTTCGTCGTCGGATTCGGCTCGATCGCCGCCTACGTGTGGTTTGCGATTCTCACGAAGGAGACATTCAAGGAATTGTGCATGGACGCCTCGCTGGCGTCCTGTTTGATTCTGCTCTCGGCTGTCCCGGTTCTCGGCCGTCCCGCTCTGTTGCTCGCGCTGGCCGCCTTGGGAACATTCGGCTGGCTCGCCTGGCAAACCCGGAAACTGGGGCTCGAATGGCTGGTCGCCGTCATGCTCGCCGTCCTCTGGGGGCTCGGCGCCGCCTTCTACTTTTACGAGCCCATCGCAGGCATGACAGACCCGCCGATGCAATGGGGCTATCCGCGCACGGTCGAGGGGTTTTTTCACGCCCTGAGCCGCGGCCAATATGAGAAGGCCAACCCGACGGACATCATTCACGATCCGGGCCGCTTCATCACCCAACTGGGCATGCTCATCGGCGACATCGCCGGCGAATTCAACTGGGTGCTCCTGTTCATCGCGCTGGTGCCCCTGCTGTTTTACTTCAAGCTCCGCAAACGCGAGCGCGCCTGGATCTCGGGCCTCAGTGCGATCTACCTTTGCATCGGCGGCCTCTTGATGATCCTCATGAACCCGACGCCGGATCGGCAGTCGGCAGACTTGATCAAAGTGTTCTTCACGTCTTCACATGCGGTGGTCGCGGTGATGTTCGGCTACGGACTGGCGATGAGCGCCGCTTATATGGCGACGCACTACCAGCGATTCCGCGTCATGGGTCTCGCGCTGGGGATCGTGGTCCTCATTCCGGCCTCGCTGACGTTGTACAATGGCATCAGCAACACCTTCTACGGGGGACTCGGCGCGCTCCAGGCCCGGGATCCGCTCTACCTCTTCCTGTGGCTGGCGGGCGCCCTGGTTCTGTCTGCCATGGCCGGACAATCCTTCCTGCGCATCTCCGGCTCGGCGACCGTCGCAACCGACCGCGAACGATGGTTCCTGATCGGGTTCGTCGCCGCCGCGCTGCTCTGTCTGGGATCGTTTGTCACCCTGGCCTTTTTTCGCGCGGACAGCCTGACCTTCAAGCAGATTTCGTCGGCCCTGCCCCGAGTCTTCGCCCCGGACCAATACTGCCTTCCCGTTCTGGCCGGGCTGTTGATTATGGGCATCAGCGTGGCGTTCATCGGCAGCGTTCTGATTTACCGCCAGCGCGCGCCCCTGGTGATCACGCTTGGCCTTTTTATGCTCATGCCGCTTGCCTCCGCGCTGTCCCATTGGGCCGGCAGCGAACAGCGGCTGCACTGGTTCGGCTATTGGTTCGGACACGACATGTTCACCGTGCCGTTCAAGGACAAGCACGCCCAGCCGCTCTACCCGGACATGGCCAAAGATACCATCCTGTTCGGGGGGACCGACCCCGGGCGGTTCTGCCCCACGTACATGATTTTTTGTGAAAGTTTCATCCCGCACAACTGCCAGCCGGCGCTGGATCTGCACTTCGACCGCAGGGATGTTTACCTCATCACCCAGAATGCGCTCGCGGACGGGACCTATCTCAATTACCTGCGCGCGCAGTACTACCGCAGCCAGCAGACGGATCCTCCCTTCTTCAGTGAATTGGCCCGGGCCGTCCTCAAGGACAAGGATTACGAGACCAATTTCCTGGCCCGCCTGGTGTCGCCCCTCGACACGGTCTTCGAGGCCCGCGGAGCCCGCATCGAGAAGCGCTGGCGAACGGAGACATCCTGGTTCACCGGCATGGATTTCACGGATCTGCCGGGGTTGGTGGCCACGCTGCGCCCGGAGGGCGGCCAGGACGCGCTCTCCCGGTGGCTCTTCCAGAACCTCAGCGCGGAGACGCAGAACGGGATCACGCATTCCGGCAACGAACAACAGTTGCGCGGCGAGTTGGCCCGCGACTTGAACCGCCTGCTCGAGCGGGAGCTGGACGTGAAAGACCGTCTTGAGGCCAAACAAAAGGAAAAGGAATCGTTGGACGAAATGATCTCCGAGGGCGACGCCTCCGGGCGCCTGAAGGAGCAGCGGGAGCAGATTGCGAAGGAACTCTCCGGGCTCAAGGCGGAGCCGCTTTACGAGCCGAGCCGGTTCGCGCAGGTGAAGATTTCCGATTATCTCCGGAAGTTCATCGACCAGAATCCGCAAGGGGATACGCGCATTCGCCTGAACCGGCTGTTGTTGGAAGCGGCCTACCCGAAGGAAATCCTCGCAAGCCTCGGAGGCGTTTACCCCGATCGCGAGATCTACATTCCTTCCAATGAGGATTCGCAGCGGAGTTTCCAGGACTACCTTTCGGATGCCTCGGCCCGCCTCCTGCACGACCAGCAATTCCCCAACGAACCGAAGCAAATCAAGCCGGGGGAATACGTGAGCTTCGACAACGGCAAGGTGCAGGTCAGCGGCCAGGTCGCCGTCATGTCGATCAACGGCCTGCTCGCCAAGGTCATCTTCGACAAGAATCCCGACAACGAATTTTACGTGGAAGAAAGCATGCCGCTCGATTGGATGTATCCGCATCTGACCCCCTTCGGCATCATCATGAAGATCAACCGCCATCCGCTGCCGGAAATCACGGAGGACATCGTCCGGCGCGATCATGAGTTCTGGTCGCAATACGCGGATCGCCTGACCGGCAACTGGGTCACCTACGACACGCCGGTCAAGGAAATCGTTGATTGGATCGAAAAGGTCTATCTGCGGCACGATTTCACCGGCTTGACCGGTGACCGCAGGTTCATCCGCGATGACCAGGCCCAGAAGGCCTTCTCCAAGCTCCGCAGCTCGATCGGGGGCATTTACGCCTGGCGCCTCGGAATGTCCAGCGGCACCCCCACGCCCCGCGAGTATCTGCCAAAAACTGAGGCCGAGCGGCAGCGGATGATCAGGGAAGCCGACTTTGCCTTCCGCCAGGCTTTTGTCTTCTGCCCGTACAGCCCGGAAGCCGTTTTCCGCTACGTCCAGCTCCTGATGGGCATGAACCGTATCGATGACGCGCTCATGGTCGCCGAAACCTGCCGGAAACTGGATCCGGAGAATGGCCAGATCATCAGCATGGTCAACCAATTGGAGGATTATAAACGGCAGCCGAGTCCCGCCGCCCAGATCCAGAGCCATGTTGCGCAGTTGGAAAAAGAGGTCCTCACCAACCCGGACGACTTTCAGAAGGCATTCGATCTGGCGCTGATCTACTACACGCAATTGCAGGAACCGGAACGCGCGTTCCAGATCCTGGACCGCGTGCTGGCGAATCCGCGCGTGCAACCCGGGGTCGTCCTGGCCGTGGCCCAGGCCTACGCCAAAATGAATAATTTCCAGCAACTCGAGGGCGCCCTGCAAAAACTGGTCAAACTGGAGCCCGAACAGCCCGAGGCCTGGTACGATCTGGCCGGCGCCAAATGCCTGCTCAACAAGCCGAACGAGGGCCTGCAGGACCTCCGCCAGGCACTGGCTTTGAATTCCAACCGACTTGCCCAGGACCCGCATGCCCACGATATTCGTCGC
>Ga0224534_1000805_pt1 | contig 18391 bp, 12 predicted proteins | sample 714E12024metaG_FD_172012 | JGI IMG/M metagenome (GOLD analysis project Ga0224534, IMG submission 172012) | Peat soil microbial communities from Stordalen Mire, Sweden - 717 E1 20-24 | ecosystem: Environmental > Terrestrial > Soil > Wetlands > Peat | place: Sweden: Norrbotten County, Stordalen... | reverse complement strand
CCGCTGCAACCGCTGCAATTCGTCCAGCTTCTCCCGCAATGCCAGCAAAAGTTTAGCGATACGTTTCTGCTCTGGTTTATTTGGAACGCGGAACGTGAAATCAAACAACGCCGTTTGGTTAATCTTCGGCATCGCATTACGGTCTGACTTTTCAACTGCGTATTGGCTGAACGGTGGCGCGAGCAGCAGAAAAAGCAGAAACTCGCGTGTCACTTCGTCGGCGTTTGGTTTCAACGCATACATATCCGCACTGCATAGCCCGTCGTAATCTGGCAGACAAACTTTTCGGAGCGCGGGCCGAATTTTTGAATAAACGACGTGCTCTGGTGAGAAAACATATTTGCCGCTTTTCATCTCCAATTTTTCGACTGACACGCGTTTGCCGATGATGCGGCCAGTGCCGCTCTCAACGTGTTCCGGGCCAAGATAAGGCAAGTGTTTGAACTTCGGGTCGAGCGGACTGGCCTGACCGGATACAATCTCGAAAAGCTTTTCTGCGGGCACTTCGCGCCAATCTTCCGTGGCCTCATCAGCAAATTTGTTTTCAAGAACTCGCTCGAAAACCGAGGTTGCTTCGGGGATGGCTGCTTGGCGGGCTTGGCGGGCTTGGTCGAGGCGGCGAGTCAACGCTTCCACCCGCGCCATGATCCGCCTCTGCTCCACCACCAATGGAACAGGTATTTCAACCGCGAGCACTTCGTCGTCGCTGACGGATGGATAAGCATTTTTTTCGTCATGCCGCACAACTTGATTGATGAACCAATCACTACGGACAATTCCGAAAATCCACTCGGTCGTTACCAAATCAATTTTGGGACGAAGAACGCAAAAGCCCGTCGAGCAAATCTCGTTGTCCAAATCTGGCGGAACGATAGCAATATTTTTTAGATTGGGTCGCGTCGTGGCGAAGATAACGTCACCAGCACGGATGACTTTCTTCGCCCGACTTGGCGCGGTGGAGGCTTCGATATCGCTTGCGTCTGCGATGACACCACGTTCGTTATCAATTCCCGCCAACTCGACGTAATGGATGCGGTGGCGTGGATTGCGGCGCAAGTTCCAGAGTTCCTTCGGAGCAACACAATCACGGAGAGGCTTCACGGTCCAGCCAGATGGCAATTCATCGAGTTCCATTGCCATTTTCCTCCAAGACGAGTTCTTGCATTTCCCCGATGATGTCCAAAATCTTTTGTTCCTTCTCGGCCACGGAAGCCAGAATTTCCTCCGGCTCGGCGTGGTCAGTTTTCTCCGGCTCGACCAAGCCAAGGCTGGTGAGCGTCATGTTGTAACCGTTTGCGAGAATCTTTTCGACGGGCACGCGCCACGCGATGCCGTCGGCGGTCTGGCGCTTGGGCCATTTTTCCAAGAGTCCGGGAAAGTCGTTCAGAAATTGTGGGCCGAATTTGCGTGATGTTTTGAGCGATGAGCCATCGCCTCGCACATTGTAAAACCAAGTTTCCTTCGTGGGCTTGCCGGTCTTTTCAAAAATCAAGAAGCACGTCGCGTTCGTCGTGTAAGGTGCGAACATCCCATTGGGCAGCGTGACGACGGCCTGCAAATCGCACTCGGCGAGCAGGCGTTTTTTCACCTCGATATGCGAGTTGGAGTCGCCGAACAAAATGCCGTTGGGAAAAACAATTCCGGCGCGTCCGCCCGGTCGCAGGCTGCGGAGCGCGGCGGCCAGGAACAAAACGTATTTGTCGCCTTTTTCGATGCGCAGGGAACGCTTGGCGTCGCCGCGCTGGCCGGAGAACGGCGGGTTTTCCATAATGTAGTCGAACTGCACTTCGTCCCACTTGTCCTCGCTGCCGCAAATGGAATCTCGCCGCACGATGGGCGACTGGTCAAAGCCATGCAGCACGGCGTTCATGGCGGCCATGCGGATGATGTCCTTGTCGCCCTCGAAAATGTGGATCGTGCCGGACTGCAAAAATTTCCACTGCGACGGCTTGAGGCGGTCGCCCATGCCGCGCTTGACCGGCAGGCCGTAGGGCGCGGGCACTTCGCGAATGAATTCCGGCGAACTGTTCGCCAGCAAAATGTGTTCGTAGGCGGCGATGGCAAATCCGCCCGTGCCGCCGGCGGAGTCGCACACGGTCTGGCCAATCTGCGGATTCACCATTTCGACGATGACGCGGATGAGGTGGCGCGGCGTGCGAAACTGCGCGGCTTTCTTCTGGCTGCCAAGGTCGTTGACGAGAATTTCAAACAGGTCGCCCTTCACGTCGGCATCTTCGCTCAACAAATTCTGGCCTTTGAGCGTGTCCACGGCTTTGCGCAGCGTCGCGCCGTCCGGGATGACGACGGCGGAATCTTCAAACAAGGCGCGGGCGGCGGGCGACAGCGCGGGGTGCAGCGCGAGTTTCGGGAGCAAGGTGCGAAGCGTTTCGAGCATCCGCCCGTTGTCGGGGTCGGACGTGAGCACCGACCAGCGGAGTTTGCCGAAATCCACCTTGGCGTCGCCGATTTTTACTTCGGTAAAAATGGACTGTCGGCGGGCGTTGTCCGACTGCTCGGTGTCCATTTCTTCGAGCATCTTCAAAAACAGCAGGTAGGAAATCTGCGTGACGTAGGTGATGGGGTTGGTGACGTTGGCTTCCCACATCACTTTGCAGAGACGTTTGAGCAGATTTTGGAGCGAGGCGTTATCCATGAAATTATGCGGCGGCAATCAGGTCGTTCAATTCCTGCATGATGACGTTAAGCCGGTCGCGGCCAAAAATGGCTTCGGCGCGGGCGCGTCCGCCTTGGAACGTGAACGGCGGGCGGGTGAAAATGCTGGGGTCGAGCGCGACGTATTTTGTCTCGGTCACGGCGGCGGAAACAACGTTGCGGAGCAGACTCAATAGTCGTGCTTGGTCTGGATTGATGCTGCTGGAATTTTCGGCGACCCAGGCATTGAATGCGCGTTCGACACGTTGCTCGCGGGTGGGCAGTTGAAACAGTCCCAGCGCGGCACGGATGAAATCGGACAGCGAGCCGGACGGCTGCTCGAATGCTTTGCGAAGCGCAGGTTCGGCAAACCAAAATTCCGGCGCGTTGAGTTTTTGCGCGAGTTCCTCCCATTCGTTTTCGGTCAGGGATTCGCCCGCCATAATTTTGCGGACGGCGGGATCGGTGTCGCGCAATTCCTGAATCCGTTTGAACCAGCCATCCTGATACGTCTTGCGATCAATCGCCATGCCTTCCGGCCCGACGTGAATCAGTTCGCGGCGGCGAATCATGTCCTCCTTCATGCCCAGCGGGATGACGGTAAATTCGCGCGGCGGGCCGGGTGGCGGTGGTGGTGGCGGGCCTGGCTCTGGGCCGGGTTCGGGTTCTGGCTCGCCCGGCTTCGGACGTTTGCCGACTTGTTTTGGCCGATGATACTGCGCGCCGGGGTCGTTGAAGCGGGAATGATTGCCGACGAAATCGTAAATCAGGAACGAGGTTTTGCCGATGCGCGGACACAAGCGGCTGCCGCGCCCGCGCATCTGTGCATATTTGATGGCGGAGTTTGTGGGGCGGAGCATCACGAGATTTTCAATTTCCTTGTGGTCGTAGCCGGTGTCGAGCATATCCACGGAAACCGCGATGACCGGCAGCGGATCGAATTTGAAACGGTCAATAATGGGTTTGGGATTGCCGTTGTTTGAGTAGCAGGTGATTTTCTGCGCGAAACTCTGGCGGACTTCGGCGGGTGAACGGTTGGTTTGTTGCGCGATTCGCAGACAAGCAGCATCAGGTAAAAGCTGATTGAACAGGCGTTCCAGAATCACGGCCTGTTTTTCACTGACGGCAAACACGATGGTTTTGCGCGGATGCGGCTGCGGGCGTTCTTCCTCGACGCGGAAGTATTCGTCAATAATGAGCTTGAGCCGGTCTTCACTCTCGGCGTTGCGCCCCCAATCGGAAAAGCTGATTTCCTCGTCTTCCCAATCCGTGCCCTCGAACGTGAGAACGGATTCGGCGGAATAAATTTTGTAATCAGCGAGAAACTTTTCTTTGATGCCGTCGCGGATGGCGTAGGCGAAAGTCGGGCGGCCTTCCTGCGCGGCGCTGTCCCAGCAATCGAAAAACATATAGGTGCTGCGGACAAGCTGGCGTTCGTGTTCACTCACCCAATGGAGTTCGCCGGGATTCGGCGTGGCAGTCAGGCCAATGTGGATGGCGTCAAAGTGCGCGAGCGTGGCGCGGTGTGTGTTGTAAATTGAGCGATGGCATTCGTCGGTGATGACCAAATCAAAATAAGCGTGGCCGAATCCGCCCGGCCCAAGCTGCCCCGCAATCGTGTCCAGCGTGCCGACGACGATTTGACCTTCGAGCGATTTTTTGCCGCCGAAAAGAATCGTGGCCGGATAATCGCGCAAGTAATCGTCGAAAGTTTCTTTGGCCTGTTTAGCCAATTCAATGCGGTCGGCCAAAAACAGCACGCGGGAAATGGCGGCGGATTGAAACCAACGCTTCATCAGCATGGCAATCGTCAGCGTCTTGCCCGTGCCGGTCGCCATTTCAAACAGCATCCGGCGGCGACCGGTAATCAATGCGTTGTCTGCGGCTTTAAGGCAGCCGAGTTGGTAGGGCCGCGCGTCAACGTCCTCGCCCTTAAACCGGAAGCTCACCGGCATCGGCACTGCCCGGATGGAGGTCGCCAGATCGCCCTGCCGGTGCTGGCGGAGATCGGCGCGGTTTTCGAGGTCGGCCTGTGTCGGAAAACCGATGATTGGTCGGGCGTCGCCGGTTTCGTAATCCCAAAAATAGTGTTCGCGCCCGTTGCTCAAGATGATGAACGGAGCGCCAAGACTGACGGCGTATTCCTTGGTTTGCGTTTTCGCCGAGTAGGGATCAATTGAAAACCGTTTGGTTTCGACAACGCAGAGAGGCCGGGTGCGTGAATTTTTCAGGAGATAATCCGCGCGCCCGTCCGCTGCGGCTTCTTCCGTGGAGACGACTGACTTGTTTTCAATGTCCCAATCCGCCTCACGCAAGAGGCGGTCAACCACGATTCTGGCATCTGCTTCGGTTGGCATGGGCGGTGGTTATGACTGACGCGCCGAGCGTAGCGCATCCGCCCCGCGCCGTCAGCAATTTGTTCGAGTCATTCCAAAGAATTACCGGCGTCGAGTGGATAGCATTTCTTCCATCGTGCTGCGCTTCCAAGACGCGATGATTGACGCCATGATCCGCTTGGAAAAGGCCCTCAAGCCTTACATCGCAAAATTGCAGTTGTGACCCGATGTGCTGCCGAACAGAAGCTTCATCAATTCGCGACGAACTCGTAGGCGGTCACGCAACGGAAGTTGAGGGGGCTGACTCGACACGCTCAAGCGTTTCTGGATGGAATGATTTTTCTTCACATTTCTTGCCAGCGAACCACACGCAGTCAATCCAATCGCTTGTGTTGGCGAGTATGGCATCCACTTCCATTGATTTGTCACGTCCCACGACGGTCATGTCCGGCCACCTGATTTCAACCGGACGACCGCTCCAGACTTGAATTGTTTCTCTTTTCTCATATCGCCGGTTCGGGTGCTGGTGTGGCCTTTTGTCCGTTCACGTCACCCTGAACATTGACTTGCTTGCCGCCTTTGTGGGCGATGTTGAGCTGCAAGGCGGGAGTATTCCGCGCCAGTCGCCGGACCTTGGCAAGAGTCTCAATCGCTCTGAGAAAACGCGCCTGGTTGGACGACAACAGGTTGTCCCAATACTCGCCGTCCTTGAACGTGATGGACTGATTCACCACGCGCTCATTGTAGTTGAGTTCAGCATGGATGAGCCGGAGTCGCACGGTCAAGATGTGGTCAATCAATAGCTGTTCAAGAGGCGGCGCGGTGTCATAGCCGAGTTGCTTTTTCAGCACGTCCACTTCGGCCAGCATACAAGCACGCGACACCCCGTGGCTGATCTTCTCAATGAATTGATGCCGGATGGATTGCGTTGTTGAGGATGCCGAAAGAAAGCCAGGTGTCCGCACAACCAATTGACGCAGATGTTCCACGTCTTTCGGGTCCGGGTTCTTGGCCCTATCCATCCGCTTGCGGAGTTCGGCTATTTCGTCCCAAGGATCGGCGGGCTTCTTGATGAGTTGTTTATTTTTCATGGCGCTTCTTTCTCCATTGCCCTTTGTGCTTGTGGTAGCCGGCGGCGAATAATGTGGCGTGTGTCATCGCGGCGATGACCGATTCCACGTCGGCAAGTTGCCGGTCAATCTCCGCTTCAGCCTGCCGCGCAGCATGGTCGGTGGCGCGCTTGGCCGCTTGGTCTCGGCGTTTATCATTGTCGTCCCCAGCGCATATCTGCGCCACAATCCCGCTCCCCACATATTTCGAGCGGACACGTCCACCCTCCCGCACCTTGCGGTAGTAATAGGATCGTCCGTTTCGTTGTTCCCAGCCCATAGGTTGATTTTCTTGTGCTACATTTTTTCGCAACCCCCGCTTTGGCCTGTGGCGATTTTGTCAGTGGCAGTCATGGAGTGATTGATCCCGTCCGGCGTTTTTTTTGCGGAATCTGTGCGGGGCTCGCCTAAACCATCAAAAACATCGGTATTATTGGCTGTCCGACATGGATTCGAACCATGAATAACGCCTCCAAAGGGCGCTGTGTTACCGTTACACCATCGGACAAGCCGAAAAAAACATTAAACTTTACGTGCCATTCGCGCAAAGGGAAAATCATTAATAACAATTTTTGCAAAGAAAGAAGGTTTGCCCGCAACATCTCCTGCCCGCAAGATGTCGTAATTCGTAATGAACAACGTTTCAGTTGAAACAACTCCGCGTGTTGTCGCAGCCGTTCCTTCGGCGGCGCCGGCATCAGACTTTTCCAAGCCGGTCAGGCGGCCAAAGAAAGGCGTGCTCAAGATTGCCGCCGAAGTGCTTAATCATGGCGGACCGGGCTATCTCCAGTTTGCCATCACGAACATTTGCAATGCGGACTGCGATTTCTGCGGTTTTGCCCGTTCCAAGTTTGATCCCAAAGCCCGGCAGAGCGTGACATTGCAGGAAACGCGTGACGTCATTGACATCGCCGTCAAAAATCGCATCGGCTATCTGTTGTTCGTTGGTGGCGAACCGATGGTGCATCGCGATTTGCGTGCCATGACGCGCTACGCGGCGGAGCGCGGGATTCATCCGATGATTTGCACCAACGGGGGGCTTTGGACTGAGGAAAATATGCGCGGCCTCGCCAGCGACGGCCTGAGCAGCGTGATCATGTCCATTGACGCGCACGATGTTTCCAAACACGAGAAGAACCGCGGCCTGCCGGACGTCTGCAGGAAAATCAAACGCGCCAACGAATTCTTCCACTCGGCCGGCATCCAGACCACCGCCAGCATCACGGCGAGCCGGTTGATTGACGATTATGACCGGCTCCCGGAATTTCTCGAAACCCTGGGCTTCAAAAGCTGCACGTTCAGCTATCCGCTGACTTCGCTGGCCAGCAGCTATCTGAGCTTCAGCAACAGCGGGCTGGTCAATTACTCAAAGGATGAATTGATTGAGGTGTTTGAGAAAATCAAACGGATGAAACAGCGCAGCCGTTTCCCGGTTGTCAATCCGACGGAATCGCTGGCCGAAATGCAGCGGCATCTGCGTGGCGAAAAAGAGAAGTTCGGCTGCCTCGGCGGGCACAAGTATTTTTATCTCGACTGGAAACTGGAACTTTACCGCTGTCATTTCTGGGAGAAGCCCATGTGCAAAGTGCATGAGTGGGACGACTCAAAACTCATTCGCGACGGCTGCACCCGCTGCATGATTGACTGTTACCGCGACCCGAGCGTGCTGCAATTCGTTGCCATCAGCGCCAGCGACGCCTTCAACAATTTAAAAAAAGGCAGGCTGATTTCGGCGGCAAAAAACGTTTTTGATTCCCGCAACCTGACTTCCCTCAAGGCCGTTTGGGAGGACCGCAAGTGGATTGGCGGGGTATAATTCCTGCAAATTCCCTCTTGTCATACAGCGATTTTCTGATAGGTTTGCCATCCTTTTTATGAAGACGGCCATTCATCCGAAATATGTGGACGCGGAAATCCGTTGCGCCTGCGGCAATGAGATCAAGACCCGCTCCACCAAGCCCGTGATCATCGTGGGCATTTGCAACGTGTGCCACCCGTTCTACACCGGCCAGCAGAAGTTCGTGGACACCGCCGGCCGCGTGGACAAATTCCAGCAACGCGCCGCCAAGACCCAGGCCGCCCAGGCGGCTGCGGCCACCCGCAAGAAAAAGAAGTAGCTTTTCGATATTTATCCGCCTGCGCTCTGTTTCGGCAGAATGCAGGCGGTTTCTTTTTCCAAAGCAAATGCCCGCGAAATTTACGATTTACGATTGCCGATTGTCGCGTGTTTCGCGTGGCCATTCGTCAATCGTAAACACCGCTCCGCGCGTGCTCGCGAGAGGTCGGAGTCGCAAATCGTAAATCCAAAATGGACCTGCGACCGCACATTGAAAAATTTTCCAGGCGCTTTGCCGAGGTCGAATCCGTGTTGAGCGACCCAAAGGTTTTCGACAACCCGCAACGCGCGCAGGAATTGTCCAGGGAATACGCCCGGCTCAAGGAGCTGGTCGCGGACGGCGGGAACTATTTGAAAACACTCGCCCATTTGGATGAGAACCGCGCGCTGTTGAAAAGCGAACCGCCTGGTTCCGAGTTGGCACAACTCGCCAAAGACGAAGCGGCACGGCTTGAAATCGAGGAAAAACGCCTCGCGCAGCAAATCCAGTCCGGCATTCTGCCGCCCAACCCGACCGATTCGCGCAACACCATCATCGAAATTCGCGCCGGCGCCGGCGGTTCGGAATCCGCGCTGTTCGCCGCCGATCTTTACCGGATGTATTGTCGCTACGCCGAGGCGCGCGGCTGGAAGGTTGAAACCATGGATTCCAGCCCGTCCGATCTCGGCGGTTTCAAGGAAATCATTTTTTCCATCATTGGCACGGACGTTTTCAAGCGGTTGAAATACGAGAGCGGCGTTCACCGCGTCCAGCGTGTGCCCGCGACCGAGGCGCAGGGCCGCATCCACACGAGCACCTGCACCGTCGCAGTTTTGCCCGAAGCGCAGGAAGTGGACATCGAAATCAAACCGGAGGAATTGGAAATCAACGTCTGCCGCGCGTCCGGCAAAGGCGGTCAAGGCGTCAACACCACCGACTCGGCCGTGCAGATCATCCACAAGCCCAGCGGCCTCATTGTTCGTTGCGCCGATGAACGTTCGCAGCAAAAGAACCGGGTGAAAGCGTTAAAAGTCCTGCGCTCACGCCTGCTGGAACGCAAAATCACCGAGGAAAACGCGAAATATGCCGCGCAGCGCAAAGACCAGATCGGCAGCGGCGAACGCAGCGAAAAAATCCGCACTTACAATTTTCCACAAAACCGCGTCACCGACCACCGCGTTGAACTGACGCTGTACAACCTGGCGAATTTCATTGAAGGCGAACTCGACCTGCTGCTCGAGCCGCTGATGACACATGATTTGGAGGAAAAATTGGCGGCACTGAAATCATGAAATTATCACCCCATATCAAAGGGCTTATTTTCGATTGCGACGGCACGCTGGCCGACACGATGCCGTTGCACTGGCGCGCGTGGCACATGGTCACGCAACGGTACGGACTCCATTTTCCCGAAGACCGCTTCTATTCGCTCGGCGGAGTCCCTGCGCGCGACATTCTCAAGCTGCTCGCGCAGGAACAGGACCGTTCGCTTGACCACATCGCCGTCGCGCATGAAAAAGAAGAAACTTACCTGACGACCCTTTCGCAAATCGAACCCATCCACGCCGTGGTGGAAATTGCAAAAGCGAATCACGGCAAAATTCCAATGGCCGTCGCGTCCGGCGGCACGGAAAAAATCATCGGTATGGTGCTCGACCGGTTGAACATCCGGCATCTCTTCGACGCCATCGTGACGAGCGAAATGGTGAAAAACCAGAAACCCGCGCCGGATATTTTTCTCGAAGCCGCGCGGCGCATCGGTGTGGAGCCGAGATTTTGCCGCGCCTACGAAGACACCGATCTCGGCATGACCGCGATTCGTTCAGCCGGAATGGAAGCGGTGGATGTGCGGGAATTGCGCGGCTGAAATTTTGTAGGAGCCGAGGTGACGAGGCTCATTCTAAAAATTAGAGACTCCTTACGTCGTCTCCTGCCAATTTTTGAAGGCGTTTCTTGAACTGAGTGAGCGTAAGGAATTCGCCTTTGCCCGCTTCAACTTTGGCGAGGCGCTTGGCGAGAATTTTTTTGTGACAGCCCGGTGATTCCAATTTGTCCGGCTCGGCAGCCATCGAACGCCAAAGAAGTTCCATCGCTTGCAGCCGTTCAGCAAAGCTCATGCGCTCAATTTCCAAAGTCTCGATCAGGGTTGAAAAATAATGCTGTTCTTTGCTGACGGCAAACCCTTCGCGCGGCGGGAATGGTGCGATGGTTTGGAGTTCCGCCTTCAGGCGGCCACGCAACGGTGTTTGTCCGGATCGCGTAAACGTGGAACTCCAAACGTGAATTTGCAAATACGCTCCTACAACTTCACCCACCTGCCTTTTTGGGAGGATTCCTCGACGGCAGCAAGCACGCGCTGGTTTTTTAAACCGTCCTCGAAGGTCGGGTGGACCAGTTTTCCTTCGGCGCAGGCGTTCACAAAATCGGCGACCACATGAATGAACGTGTGTTCGTAGCCGATGCCGTGTCCCGGCGGCCACCAATGGCCGACATACGGTTGCACGCCGTCGCGCTCCGTCACGAGAATGTCGCGGAAACCCCGCCGGTCTTTCGGATCGTCGCCATTGTAAAATTTCAGCCGGTTCATGTCCTCAAAATCAAAATAGATCGAGCCTTTGCTCCCGTTGATTTCGATTTCGATGTGATTTTTGCGGCCGAGCGCGTAGCGCGTGGCTTCCACGTTCGCCAGCACGCCATTTTCCATCCGCCCGATGAACATCGCCGAGTCCGGCACGGTGACCTTGCCCATTTTGCGCGCGCCTTTGGCCAGCGCATCCGCCAGCGGCCGTTCCGGTATAAACGTGTTCAGCAAGCCGCAGACCTGCTCGAATTCGCCGACGAGGTAGCGCCCCAAATCAATGACGTGCGAATTGATGTCGCTGTGGACGCCGCAGCCGCTGGTCTCCTTTTGCAAACGCCAGTCCAGCGGAAATTCCGGGTCGGCCAGCCGGTCCTGCGCGTAACGCGCGTGAAAATGAAAAATCCGGCCCAGCGCGCCTTCGCCAATCATCCGCTTCGCCAGCGCGATGGCCGGAATGCGCCGGTAATTGTGGCAGACCATGTGGACGACCTTCGCCTTGTGCGCGGCGGCGAACATCGCCTCGGCCTGTTTGAGATTCAGCGCCAGCGGCTTTTCGCACAAAACGTGCTTGCCGTTTTTCACCGCGGCAATCGCCATTTCCGCGTGAAAATTCGTCGGCGTGACGATGTCCACGATGTCAATCAGCGGCGACTCGACGATTTCATGCCAGTCCGTCGCGGCTTTTTGCCAGCCTAATTGCGCGCGTGCCGCCTGTACTCCGGCGGCATGGCGTCCGCAAATCGTGTGCATCTCGACGTTGGCCTTGAGGTTGAAGAAACGGGGTGCCTGCCGCCACGCATTGGAGTGCGCCTTGCCCATGAAGCGGTAGCCAATTAGTCCGACGCGCAAAGTCTTTGCCATGCAAAGTAGAGGTTGAACTGGATACGCCTGCCTTTATAGTGAGCCGCGTTGACCAAGTCAACGGCAACCCGCACAAAATGCCAAACATGACCTTTACCACTGCTGAAATTGCAAAACACCTTGAAGGTGAAGTGGTTGGCGATGCCGCAGCAACGCTCACGGGCTTTGCTCCCGCCGACTGCGCCAAGCCGGGCGACCTCACGTTCGCCGAAAATGAGGACTATTTCGTCCGCGCCGAACAAAGCGCGGCGACCGCAATCATCGCCGACGACCGCTTTAAATCCGCCCGGAAAATTTTGATCCGCGTGCCCAACGCCCGCATCGCGTTCGCCAAGGCCATGGCACTGTTCTTTCCCGAACGAACCTATGCCGCCGGAATTCATCCCACGGCGGTCATTGCGGCGAGCGCGAAGATTGACACCGGCGCACACATCGGGCCGCATTGTGTCGTCGGCGAACGCGTGAAAATCGGCGCGCGGTCGGTCTTGCAAGGCGGCAACTTCGTCGGTGACGACTCCAAGCTCGGCAAGGAGGTGAACCTGTTTCCAAACGTCACCATTTATCCGCACACGGAAATCGGCCAGCGCGTCCGCATTCACGCCGGCACGGTGATTGGTTCGGACGGCTTCGGTTACGTGCAGGACGGCAACATTCACCGCAAAGTGCCGCAGATCGGAAATGTCGTCATCGGCGACGACGTGGAAATCGGCGCCAACGTGACGATTGATCGCGGCGCGCTGGGCCCGACGGTCATCGGCAAAGGCACGAAAATTGACAACCTCGTCCAAATCGCGCACAACGTCGAAATTGGCGAAGGCTCCCTGATTATCTCGCAGGTGGGCATCTCCGGCAGTTGCAAGTTTGGCAAGTACGTCATCCTCGCCGGACAGGCCGGTTTTGCCGGACATTTGAAAATCGGCGATCGCGTCACCGTCTCAGCGCAATCGGGCGTGATGCACAACATTCCGGACGGCGAAAAATGGCTTGGCACGCCGGCGCAACCGGACAAACAAGTCAAACGCCAGTTTATCGCCATCCAGCGCCTGCCGGACCTGCTCAAGCGCGTCGCGGAATTGGAAAAAAAACTTGGCGGGAAAACCGAATCCTAGAACCGGAATTGAAACCACGGATGGACACGGATTCACACGGATAAACGTTGGGATCGGTTTATTGTGAGGATTTTATTTTGGAGTGCGGTGGCAGAGCGCAGCGGCGACACCGCTTTTCGGTCGCGGACAGAGCTTCCAAAGCGGCGTGGCGCTTCGCTTCCCGCCGCAGTCCAAAACAATTTGGTTGCGTCTTTGCGCCTTCGCGCCTTTGCGTTAAATTCATCTCCCCTCTGGCCAAACAATTCAGTTGTCAGCACGCCATCAACCGGCTCATTGTAACCCCATGACCAAGCAAGCCACCCCCTTGCTTTCCAAACCCGGCCCAACCCGCGTTTGGTTGAATGACTGTTAGGCAAAAATGAATAAAGCTAACCTATTCCCAATTTCGCACGATGAACGCCTAACTGCCGTTGTCATGCTATCGTGGCGCATTCTTCAAACGCGCTTTATTCAAGGGCGGCATCGCATTCCCACGGAAGCCCCGTTTCAACACTACTTCGGACATATTCTATCCGTCATCGGCGAGAGCTTTTGTGTTACCCGTGAGGACAAATTCGTTGTCGATTTAGCAGGCTGCTGAAAAACTCATTTTGACCGAAATTTCATGCATATTTCCCAATGAATTTGAGGGTCATTTTTCTGAAACATGGCTTTTTCAGCAGCGTGTTAGAGGAGCGAGTCCCAGACATAAAAGACAAAAACAAATATATTGATATAGTATGCGGATACCAGAATACGAACACCTATTGTGCGATTGAATTGAAATTTAAAAAGAAGAGCCAAGGCGCCCAAGACTACGGAAGGATTGATTCGTTTGTGGATATAGAGGCCGTCGAATTAGCTATTGAGAAGAAGAAATATGCGATGGGCTTTTTCTTTATCATCACAGACTGCACAGCGTATGTGAATCCTTCGCGCGTAGGAGTTGGCACTGTCTTTGCCATGCATGACGGATCTCGTATTGGCCCCGGTGTTTTCCAGTGTGATTTCTCGAAAGGTAGAGAGGATGTTATTGTTACCCTTCGGAACTCCTATTCGTTTAGTTGGGAGCAAGCTGGCGGCTGGTATTTTCTCAGCGTTCCAGTAAAAAAGACAGAGCCTCCTATGAGGGTTCATGAGTCAAGGGTTACGCCTTCAGGTTAGGTCGCCACTTGTTCTCACCTTCAAGCTAACACTGGGCCAGCCGGTCCGCCGGATTTTTCCGGAGTGACCAGTTTGAGACCACGCGCCCGCCATAAATAAAATATCGCCGGATACACCAGCAGTTCCATGAGCGTCGAGGTCACGACACCGCCCACCATCGGCGTGGCAATGCGTTTCATCACGTCCGCGCCGGTGCCGTGGCTCCACAAAATTGGCGCCAGACCGGCGATAATGACGCACGCGGTCATCGCCTTCGGTCGAACGCGCTTGACGGCGCCGTGATAGATGGCGTCGCGCAAATCGGCGGCGTGGCGCATCAGCCCCTTCTTTTTCCATTCGTCGTAGGCGAGATCGAGGTAGAGCAGCATCACCACGCCGGTTTCCGCGTCGAGTCCGGCCAGCGCGATGATGCCGACCCAGACGGCGACGCTGAGATTGTAGTGCAGCAGGTAAATGATCCAGAACGCGCCGACGAGCGAGAACGGCACGGCGAGCATGACGATGGCGGTTTTGACGAGCGAGCGCGTGTTGAGATAGATGATGAGAATGATGATCAGCAGCGTCAGCGGCACGACAATCATCAGGCGTTGCTTGGCGCGCAGCATGTATTCGTATTGGCCGCTCCAGAAAATGTTGTAGCCGGGCGGCAGCTTGATCGCGCCCCTGACGATGGATTCGTTGACGGCGTGCATGGCCATTTGCACGTAAGTGCCCACGTCCACGCCGCGGATGTCCACGTAAATCCAGGCGTTCGGCACCGCGCCTTCGCTCTTGATGCCCATCGGGCCGTCCACGACCTTGAGCGTGGCGAGCTGGCCGAGCGGCACCTGCGCGCCGCTGGGCGTGGGCACGACAATGTCATCCTGCAGCGAGCGCAAATCGGAACGGAAATCGCGGTCGTAACGGAGATTGATGGTGTAGCGTTGCAGTCCTTCGACGGTGGTGGTGAGCGGCATTCCGCCCAGCGCCACGGAAAGCACATCCTGTACGTCGCCGATGGTCAGGCCGTAACGGGCGATGGCGTCGCGGTTGATTTCAAATTCGATGTAGCGTCCGCCCATGACGCGCTCGGCATAGGCGCTGGCGGTACCCGGCACGGTGCGCATGACCGCCTCAATCTCGATGCCGATACGTTCCAATTCGTGCAGATCCGGCCCGGCCACCTTGATGCCGACCGGGGTTTTGATGCCGGTGGAGAGCATGTCAATGCGCGTCCGGATGGGCATCGTCCAGGCATTGTTGAGGCCGGGAATTTGCACGGCGTCGTTCATCGCGTCCGCCAGTTCATCCGGCGTGCGGCGGCGATGTGCGATGACACGGCCGGTGTCGTCCTTGATGTCCACCACCGGCCATTCCGCCTCCGGTTTCAACTGGATGGTCGTTTCGATCATGTCCATCGGCGCGGGATCGGTGGCGGTCTCGGCGCGGCCGGCTTTGCCGAACACCGTTTTCACCTCGGGAAACGATTTGATGATGCGGTCGGTGATCTGGAGGATCTGCCGCGCTTTGGTGGGCGAAATGCCGGGGAAGGTCGTGGGCATGTAAAGCAAATCGCCCTCGTAAAGTGGCGGCATGAATTCCGACCCGATGTTTTGATAGGGAAAGAGTTTCCCGATTTTGATGGCAAGGCTTTGAAGTTTGGTAGGGCCGACCTGCTGGTCGGCCTGGACGCGCGGCAGCGCGTCCCTACCGGCCAGATTATCCACCACCAGCCGGTTCCAGGGAAAGAAAACCCAGACCACAATCAGCGCGGCGGTGATGACGACGGTCCAGCGCCGTTTGATGACCCAGTCAATCACCGGATGGTACAGCCAGATGAGAAAGCGGTTGATAAGATTTTTTTCCTCCTTCGGAATTTTGCCGCGGATGAACCAGCCCATCAGAATCGGCGCAAGGGTGAGGGATAAAACTGCCGCCGCCGCCATCGAATACGTCTTGGTGAACGCCAGCGGCTTGAACAACCGGCCTTCCTGCGCCTGCAACGTGAACACCGGCACGAACGACACGGTGATGACGAGCAGCGAATAGAACAGTGTCGGGCCGACTTCGATGGCCGCGTCGCGGATGATTTCCCAGTGCGGTTTTTTGCCCTGGTCGCGTTCCAGGTGTTTGTGGGCGTTCTCGATCATGATGATGACCGCGTCCACCATCGCGCCGATGGCGATGGCGATGCCGCCCAGCGACATGATGTTCAAGCTGATGCCCTGGCCGAACATGACGAGGAACGCAATCAACACCGCGATGGGCAGGATGATGATGGCCACCAGCGCACTGCGCAGGTGCAGCAGGAACGCGAGGCAGACGAGCGCGACCACGAGGCTTTCTTCCAGGAGCTTTTCTTCGAGCGTCTTGACCGCGCGATCAATCAGCGCGGTGCGGTCATAAACCACCGTGTATTTCACGTCCGGTGGCAACGCCTTCATCGCCTGGTCGAGCCGCTGCTTTGCCTCTTGAATGACCTGGTTGGCATTCGCGCCATAGCGCACAACGACAATGCCGCCCACGGTTTCGCCTGCACCGTTCATCTCGGCGATGCCGCGCCGCATGTCGGGGCCGAATTGTATCGTGGCAACGTCACGCAACAAAATGGGCACGCCGTTCGGGCCGGAACCCACGGCGACCTTCCTCAAATCATCCAGGCTTTGCACGTAACCCTTCACGCGCAGGATGAATTCCCGCTCGGAAAGTTCGAGCGAACGACCACCCACTTCGCCGTTGCTGCGCTCGATGGCCATGCTGACTTCCTTCAACGACAGGTTGTAGGCGCGCAGTTTCGTCGGGTCCACCGTCACCTGGTATTGCTTCACGAAGCCGCCGACGGAGGCGACTTCGGACACGCCGTCCACGGCCGTGAGTTGATATTTCAAATACCAATCCTGGTACGAACGCAGTTCGGCGAGGTCGCGGTTGGTCGAATTGATGGAATACATGAACGCCCAGCCGACGCCGGTGGCGTCCGGGCCGAGCGACGGCGTTACGCCTTTCGGCAACTGGCCGCTGAGACCGCTGAGGTATTCGAGCACGCGGCTGCGCGCCCAGTAAGGATCGGTGCCGTCCTCGAAAATGACGTACACGAACGAGAAACCGTAAAACGAATAGCCGCGCACGGCCTTTTGCCGCGGCACGGACAACATCTTGGTCGTGATGGGATAGGTGACCTGGTCTTCGATGATGTTCGGCGCCTGTCCCTCCCAACCGGTGTAAATGATGACCTGCGTGTCCGAGAGGTCGGGAATGGCGTCAAGCGGGATGTTCTTCACTGCGTAAACGCCGCCGAGCACCGCCGCCACCGTCACCAGCAGCACGATGAACTTGTTCTTCAGCGAAAAATCAATGACGCGTTGGAGCATAACTTTTTGGCGGCGCGGCAGCGCCGCCCTACCGGGTTGCCGGCGGTGTTTCCATTACGGGAATGAGCGTCATGCCGCACTTGGGACATTTGCCGGGCTTGTCCGAATGCACATCGCTGTGCTCCGGCATGGGGCAGGTGTAATAAAGCACCTTGCCACCCGGCTGGATTTTTTCGAGCAGGCTTTTGGTCACCGGCACCAGCGTCATGCCGCAAATCGGGCATTTGCCGGGATGATCGTAGGTGATCGAAACGTGCTCCGGCATCGGGCAGACCCAGACCATTTTGTCTGCATTGGTCCCGACCGGCGTAGCGTTGCTGGTTTCGCTGGTACCCGGTACAGTTGCCGCCACCGGAGACTCGCCGGGATTCGACATTTTTTGGATCGCCTCGCGCAACTGGCTTTCCGAATCGAGCATGAACTGGCCGGACGTGACCACGCGTTCGCCTTCGTCCAGGCCGCTGAGCACCTGGTCTTGGTCATTCTCCCCGCTCATTCCCAGCGCAACAGTACGCGCCTCGAATTTTCCGCCCGGCAACGCAACAAAAACCGTGTTCTTCTGGCCGCTCCGCAACACCGCCGAGTCCGGCACCAGCAACGCCGACGGCGCAATGTCCGCCACCAACTCCACCGTCGCGAACATGCCGGGCTTCAGAAAGTAACCCGGATTGTGGAACTCCATGCGCACCCGCGCCGTGCGCGTCTTTTCGTCCACCGTCGGGTAAACGTAGGTGACCCGCCCGCGGAATTTGCGGTCGGGCAGATACGAGAGCGTCATCGTCGCCTCCTGGCCGAGCTGGACGGCGGACAAATCCTGCTCGTAAACCTGCGCGTAAACCCACACGACGCCGATGTCCGCCAGCCGGTAAAGTTTCATGCCGGAATCCACCATCTGGCCCGCGACGATGTTTTTCTCGACGACAAAGCCGCTGATGGGCGCGGTGATGGTCAGCGTCTTTTTTGCCGAGCGCGTTTTTTCAAGTTCGGCAATCTGCGCGTCGGAGATGTCGTAAAATTTCAGCTTGGTCCGGGCGCTTTCGAGCAGCGCGCGGTCTTCGGTGGAAGGCGGACCCGGCTCCACGGAAAGCGCCGCCAGATATTCCGTCTGCGCGCTGTAAAGTTCCGGCGAATAAATTTCAAACAGTGGATCGCCC
>Ga0224534_1000804_pt1 | contig 18446 bp, 21 predicted proteins | sample 714E12024metaG_FD_172012 | JGI IMG/M metagenome (GOLD analysis project Ga0224534, IMG submission 172012) | Peat soil microbial communities from Stordalen Mire, Sweden - 717 E1 20-24 | ecosystem: Environmental > Terrestrial > Soil > Wetlands > Peat | place: Sweden: Norrbotten County, Stordalen... | reverse complement strand
CCACCAGAGGTAGACCAAAAATAGTTTTCACTACGGTTTTTGAAATATCCCGAGCAGAAAGCTTGATCTGGAGGGATTCTTGCCCTCCGAAGTGCCCCAAAAAGGCGATTTACTGTTCAAGTTGGGTCAAAGATGAGGAGGAGTGCTTGTGCGGCACTTGTGTCTTTTTATGTTTGCTCCGGCGGGCGTTGGCAATCTGCGCCCGCAGGGAGAAATCCCCTGGGTGCTCTATTTTGTCAAGAAAGGAGCGGATCGGAGGAATGAGAGGCGGTTGTTTTGATGACGAAAGAAGATTGGATCAGGCGGCGAGGGAGATGTCCTGGGAGGACCAGAACTGGTTGCTCAACTGGCTCATGGAGCGGTTGTGGCCGGATCTGGTGAGCAAGAAGGTGGTCTTTCATGAGGCTGTCCGGATTCTGGGTGCCGGCACGTCAAAAACAAAACTAATGCTTGCAATGGCTTACAGTTCAGCGATCGCGCCGGATGATGTCTACCCGAATCTCAAACCCAAAAGGAGGACGGGTTATGCTTAACGAGACAGTTATGGCTGAACCGAAAGATCTGGCGGCAAGGCTCAAGTTTTCCATGCACAAGCTTCTTGCTGAGCTTGAATCCCAAGTCGAAGAAGCACAGAAGATACACCGTAGGGCTGAGGATGCCGAAGATAGTGAAGCCGAATTCGATTCCCGAATCTACATGCATACCATCGAAGGTTTTCAGGACGCTGTTCAGCATGCCTATCATTATTGCAAGTATCTCCTGGGCGATATCGACGCCGCTGGCCGGCTTAAATTGAACGAATGGGGCAAGTTTTATCTTCCGGCCGTTGGTGAGAGGCGCGACACCTTCGAGTTCTCTTGCGGGTGCAGTATCGAGATCTTGGACGAGCAAAAGCAGAGGTGGCTGTATGGCAGCGTGGAGTATGCCGATCGGTATGAGCACGGCTACTATTTCAAGCCGGCTGGTATAGCGCTGCAGCCCGGTATCAAGGCCAGGCACCGCTATATCAATCCATGGGATGACTAGGGCGATCGTTGATCAGGCGCCAGAAGCGCCAGAAGGATAGGAGAGGGGGTAGGCGGGCATGAGCCCACCGAAACAGGCTGGCCAGCGTCCGATCGGCATCTCCTTGATGATCTGGGAAAGAGAACCTGATTCTCGTAAACGAGGGTCAGGTTTTTATTTCAATTCGATCGAAGGGATGTGGATTTATGATGTCTGTTGATGTGAAGCGCCGTTAAGCCGGTCGCGATGCGCTGATGCTGACAGCGGCAAGACTTCTAAACGCTGCCCTGTGCTTTACGCCTGATGGAGATCTGTTTGTGAATTATTAAAAGGAATTTTGGGAGGCGAAGTTAATGGTTTGGGAATTTGGCATTGACATTGGTTACTCTGGAACAAAAGCGGCCGCGGCCGATGTTCCGCTGGTCCAGTTGGCGTCGTTTGAGGCTGATATTCCGGACAGCAAGGGTGATGACCTTTTTAAGGGAAAAGCGGAACATCTGGTACAGCTGACGTTCAATGGCAGCCAGGTTGAAAAGTTAGTGGGAGGGGCGGCGCTGCGGACCGGCTCGGCAAAAGGGATGATGGGACAGGTGGAAAAGCCCGACACCACCCATGATTTGCTGCTGTTCACCGCAGCGTACCTGCTCTGCGCCGGCAGCAAATACCCTGCCGATCATGATGAAGTAGATGTCGTGCTGGGTCTGCCGATTGACTATCTCAGGCATCAACGAGGCGCGATCAAGCAACGACTGGAAAGGAGACCGGCCTGGATCTCCGTGGATGGTGGCGCAGAAAAGTGCATCGTGCTTCGAAACGTCGATGTGCGACCCCAGGGCGCCGGTATCATGATGTCAACCGACCCATCGATATTTCTGGTAACGGATCTGCCTGTAAACTATGTCCTGGTGCTGGATCTGGGCAGCTACACCATCAACTTTCTACTCTTCGAATTCCGTGCCGGCGAGAGCCCCCAATTGGTGCCTGACTGCTACGGGACGATAGAAAAAGGTGTGTCACTCGTCCAGCAGCGTATGGCCGACGTCTACCTGGAGTTGACGGGAAAGCCCCTGCCGTCATACATGATGGCCGATACCTGGCGTCACCGGCAGATTTACTCCGGCGGGAAGCTGATCGACCTGTCAGAGGCGATTGTGCAGGCGGCAAAGGTGGTTGCCGATGAAATCGTAAACCAGTTGCGTCTATTCTCAAGGAGAGGATGACCTATATCACTTCGACCATCGCAGGCGGCGGCGGGGCGCTGATCATGGGAGACGAACTGCGCCGCATGACTATGCGGACAAATGGCGACGTCAGATTGGTGTTTCCACACTTCGTCATCGTCGAAAACCCCGTTTATGCCAATGCCATCGGTTTCTTGAACGCCTGCAGGTCGCGTAAATCCCGGCAAGCCTGATACCTTGCGCTGTATGCATTTGAGCGCATTATTCGTGTCCATTTGCCGGTATGGTTTCGGGTTTGAACGATTTTTCCGTCTTCATACCGGCGAAAGGTGGTGGAAAACATGTCTAAGCCCTTGAAACGGCTGGAGATTCGCTTACCGGCTGATCACTGGATTTTCACCGTATCAGCAAGAGAGCGGACCGCCTATATTCGGCAGGCGCTGGACACGGCCTTACTGATAAACAAGAGATTCGACCGGGTCGAGGAAATGATGCGGCATGACCGCCTTGGAGAACCCTGGGCAGCCAGAGCGACAAAGGAAGCGCCAAAAGAGCCAGGCAATTTTGTTGCCGACATTCTCAATACGATAGCGGATCTTTAAATAGCAAAGTAAGGCGGTGCAAGGGAAGCAGAAAATTATTGGTTCAAAGCGCCGGACATCATCATTCAGGGTGTCTGGCGCTTTGTTTATGAGCATGAAATACGAGGTGATTGCTTTGCGTATTTTGAACGGTCCAAAGGGGGATCCAAAAAATACAGTTGAGGTTTATTTCGCTGACTCCTATGGCATCGTCGCTGGTGTCAAAATAACCGTGAAATCCAAAGACACCGGTATCTATCCCCGGAGCTTCACCGGCCAGGTGGAGACTATCTACCCCGCTTTCGCGCTGGTGCGCACCGTTGCGGGCTACCGCGTCACGATCCACCTGTCCGACCTGATCTGCTCTGTTGTCCATGTTCTGATTCACGGCAAAGCAGCGGCGGTCCGGACTGTCGCTGCAACCGGACGAAAGGAGATTCGCCATGCGGATCAGGCACTTGTATCAGCCAGTCTATAACCTGGGCGCCAAGCAAATAATCGGCCACGAGGCCCTGCTCCGGGGACCGGGGAACGAGGGGCCGGCGAAAGTATTGGCGGCGGCCGCCGGTTGCGGAATACTCCGGGAAGTGGATGCGGCCTCGTTTGCCATGGCCGTGGCCGGGGCGCCACCCGGCATCGCCTTTGTGAATATCCTCCCGGAAACATTGGTCTGGCTGGTGAGTCAGGACATCAGGATCACCAAATACGCCGGCAGACGCACCACGGAAGAGGTATGCGTCGAGATCGTCGAGATGTCGGCGCTGAACAGTGTGTTCCCACGTTTCATGCAGGCCATCGAGGCCGTGCGCGCTTCCGGTTTCAAGCTGGCGGTGGACGACGTATCCAGCGGGAATGACCGGCTCCGGCTGATAGCGGAACTGGCGCCCGACTATATCAAAATCGACCGCTACCTCGTGGCGGAGTGCGATCGCCACCCCAACCGGCTGCATACGATACATCGCCTTCTGCAGTTGGCCGGGGATCTGGGGGCTGCGGTCATCGCCGAGGGCATAGAGCGGCAGGAGGAGTTGTCTGCCCTGATCGATCTTGGTGTTATCTACGGCCAGGGTTTCCTGCTTGGCAGGCCGATGGAGATGGAAAGGTGCGTGGCGGAACATGTCTGACCATGAAGAGCGGCAAGTGCTGATTGACAAGCGGAAAAGAGGCTGGTTTTGGGATTACAATGACCTTTTCGACTCCTCTCTTTCGGAGCACGCCATTATCGTTCGCCTTTTTCTCGCCAGATGCGCCAACAAGAATCAGGAGGCCTGGCCGTCCTTGAACACGATTGCGAGGAGGTGCAAGATCAGCAAGCCCACGGCGATCAAGGCCGTGCGGGAACTGGAAAGTCAGGGCTGGATACGCCGCACTGTCCGGAAGACCAACGACGAGTACGACAGCACGATCTATTACCTTGAAGACCCACCGGATGCTGCGGAGGAAGCCCGCGGAGACGATGAAGCAAGCACACCGCCTGGCGCAGCGGGGGGTGGTAAAGCCAGTTTACCAGGTGGTAAAGCGGCTTTACCACCTGGTAAAAAAGAGGATAGGGGGGTGGTAAACGTAGTTGACCACCTGGTAAAGCCAGTTGACCCTAACAATACCCAGATAACAATACCCAATAAAAAAGAAAAAGATCAAGAAGATGCCGCTGATTCCGCTTCAGGACCGGAACCGGGTCATGACCGATTGTCTAATGTCCCGGAAACCAGGTTTAACAACAGGAGTGCTACAGACCCCGCTCCCGGCAGACCGCCGGGAGCCATCATGAAGGGAGCGAGAAAAGATGGCGCAGCCCCAACCAATTGCCAAGCTGATCGACCTGTCAGCCCTGGCGGAGAGATTGCGAGGCTTGAAGAACTCAGGAGACGGCAGGGCTTTTACGACCACCTCGGAGAGGCGCCAGGCGACTTCCCGTGCGATGTCTGACTGTCCGTTCAACCTGTGCGACGGATCGGGGCTGGTCGTCAGAATCATCGACGGCTTTGAGGTCGCCCGGTTCTGCAAGTGCCATGAGCAGCAGGAAATCGATCAGAGGTTCCGTTCGGCGGCCATTCCGGCAGAATTCGCCGCTCTGACCATCGCCTCGTTTGCGATCGACAGATATAAAAGACCAGAACACCGGAAGCGGGCCTTCGCAGCCAAAAAGATCGCCGTGAACTATGTGGAGCAGTACCGGGTCATGCAGTCAAAGGGCAAGGGCCTGTATCTATACGGCAGAGTCAAAGGCTCGGGTAAGACCAGACTGGCGGCGTCGATGGCGAACGCCCTGATCAGGAAATACAGCATCAGCGCCAAGTTTATCACCACGTGGATTTCTTCAACGAGATCAGAGCTACATTCGACAGGGAGACCGGCATCTGCGCCTCCGACCTGATCGATGCCGCCCGGCAGGTTGACCTGCTGATCCTGGACGACATCGGAACGGAAAAGCAGGAATCGTCATGGGTCAACGAGACCATGTACGCCGTGCTGGACCACCGCCTGAACCAGCGCAAGACCACGATGTTCACCAGCAACTGCACGATCGAGGAACTGCGGCATCACGACAAGATCAAGTCGCGCATAGAGCGCATGGCGCTCCCGGTGTGGATGCCCGAAGAAGAGATCCGGGCGGATCTGGCCAGGGCGGAGAACGAGGAACTGCAGAAGCTGCTGCTGGGGGTGTGAGATGTGAGCGTGGAATTGGCGAAAAGAGACCCGCTTGTAACCGCTGCGGCGGTTATTTTTACGGTCCTTTTAGCCTGGTGGTGCTGGCCGTTCGCCCTGATCGCCGCCGTATCCTGGACTATCTGGCTGAGGCGCCGCTCACCAGGGCTGGCCGCGATCATAGCGCTTCTTGCCGCTGCGTTCCTGGTGGCGGACGTGGCGACCATGGGTTGCGCGGCGGCCTGGGTCGCCAAGGCTTTGTCGTACAACCCCCTCTTCAAGAAGGCGGCGGCCTTCCGGGCGGTAGCGCCGCGGTACTACCTGGCCCATCCCCTATCTGTCCTGCGGGCATGGGCAACCAACTTTAAAGGCCTGCAGTATTCCTTCGTGCGGAACGTATTCCTCGTCCTCAACGCCCTGGGCGGCACGCTGATCTTCCTGGTCTGGCAGCTTTACTTCGCGGACCAGGCCGGCGCAAAGAAAGACACCCACGGCCCCGCCCGCTGGGCGGAGAAGGCCGACCTGGCGCGGGTGTGCGAGTTTGGCCATGGGCCGGGCATCGTCCTCGGGGCGATGATAGATCGGAAGAGCGTGCGCATCCCGCCGACGCTCAAGGTCTGGATGAACAAGCACGTGCTGGTGGTCGGAACGCCCGGCAGCGGCAAGAGCCGGGCCTATGTGCGCCCCAACATCATGACCGCCGTGCGGGAGGGCATCAGCGTTCTCGTGACCGATCCGAAAGGGGAGATCTACAGGAGCATGGCCCGGTGGCTGCGCTCCAAGGGATATATAGTCAGAAAGCTCGACCTGGTGCAGATGCTGGAATCCAACCAATGGAACCCCCTGAACGAGATCAGCGAACCGCTGGATGCCGACGTGTTCTCCGAGGTGGTGATCTCCACCACGGATAACGGCGCTCAGAAAAACAGCGACAGTTTCTGGAACCGAGCCGAGCAGAACCTGCTCAAGGCGCTGGTCTTGTATGTCTGCTACGAGGCGGATGGCCGGAGATGCCCGGGCACGGTAGGGCAGGTTTACGATCTGGTGGCTCTGGGCGACAGGCTGGCGCTGGACAGCCGGTTCACCATACTGCCCAAAACGCATCCGGCTTACGGCCCGTACATGATCTCCAAGATGGCCGGCGAGAACATGTGGGGCAACATCGTGATCGGCCTCGGCACCCGGCTCCAGACCTTCCAGCAAGAACAAGTACGGCGGATCACGGACTCCACGGAAATAGACCTGGCCCTGCCGGGCAAGAACCCCTGCGCCTACTTCGTGATCACCCCCGACACGCATGGGGCGTTCAATTTCCTGGCGTCGCTCTTCTTCACCTTTCTCTTCGTCCGCCTGGTGGCTCTGGCGGACTCGGACAGCACGAACCGCCTTCCGGTGCCCGTCAGGGCATTATTGGACGAATTTGCCAATATTGTGGTCATCCCGGAGTTTGAGAAGAAGATCGCCACGGTGCGCAGCCGGGGCATCGAGTGCCACGTGATCATCCAGGGTCTGCCGCAACTGGAGCGCAAGTACGGGAGAACCTGGGAGGAGATCCTCTCCTGCTGCGACACGAAGCTGGTCCTGGGCGTGAAGGACAACCACACTGCGGACTACGTCTCCCGGCTGATTGGCCGGGCTACCGTGGCCACCGAGAGTGATAGCTACGGCCCCGGCGAGGGGGACCACCGGGTGACCAGGAGCAGCGCCGGAAGGGAGCTGATGATGCTGAGCGAGGTCGTGAACACCCGCGCCAGAACCAGCCTGGCGTTCCTGCCGGACGGCACGCCGCCGGTCAGGCTCCGGACGGTGGATTACCTGGAGTTTCCCGAGGCCGAGGAATTGTCCGCCTCCGGCATGGATCAGCCACGGCGGGAAATAACTCCGGAGCAGCTGGATATAGATGTGGACGGCTTGCAGAACGAGGAGCAAGTTGATCTCCCCGAAGGGCCGGGGATGGATGTTCCCCCGGACCTCGAGGAGCAGCCGGAACTACCGGAAAACGGCGGAAGAGGGGTTGGTGAAAAAAGCGCTTGGTGGCAAAGCTGAGTGGTTGACAGGAAAGAATGATGGACATGCCTGAATTGCTGCGTTTTAAGTTTATCCTGACCAGAAAGGAGCGGCCAATGCTTCGGCTGTTTTGAAAAGTTTCGCCGGCACGAGATGAGCGCTGAAACGAACGTCAATGAAGACGGTATCTATACGCTGAACATCTTCCTGTCGTGCCGGGAGCAGCTGGTTCTTACCGGTGATTGCCGGTGGCAGTTTAGCTAAAGTGCGGGCTATAATGGCCGGCGCTTTTTTTGTTTGGATTCCGGACGGGGCAATGGATCTGGGAATGGGCAATAAAAACAGAACAAGCTTAGAGAAGGAGAGGTGTTTCTCATGGTAATTTCCAAGGTAAAGCAAGATTTCATCGATGATAAGCAAAAGACGGGTATTGTGCTGGAAGATTACGTTGCTCCGGAGAACCAGATTATCGATCCTGAAGCCTTAGACAGAGATCTGCCGGATGAAGGGCGGGTCGCCTTAGAGCCGACGGCAACTCCTGTGCCTGAGAAGAGCAAGAAGACAAGCGGAAAAAAACCAAGGGAGACGTTCCCTGCGGCTATGCAAAAGGTAAAACCGGAGGGCTTCGTTCAGGAAGCGGATCGATGGGAGTATCTATGGTTCGTTCACAAGAAAGACCGGCCAATAGAGGCTTGCGTGGAAAAGATCACCTTCCCCGACAACTTGAAGACGGCCGTCTGGGAACTCGACCTCGGCGGCGTGAAGGGCGTCTGCCCGCTCAGTGAAACCGGCCTGGAGAGCCAGCGGCTCATGTTCCGTTACGTCGGCCAGGTGGTGAGAGTGAAAATCGCCGGTATGGATAAGGAAAATCGCCTGGCGGCCTGCTCCCGCCGGGCGGCCATTGCCGACGCCCGGGAAAGGGTATTTGCAACGCTTCAGCCCGATCAAATAATCGATGTGGTGGTGAAGGCAGTCCTGCCGGCGGAAGGCGACAAGCCGCCAAGACTCGTGGTGGACGTGGGGGGCGGAGTGCTGGTCGAGGTGTCCCGGGGTTCGGCGACAACGCGCCAGGCCGAGAGGCTGGAGCGGTTGTTCCGTCCGGGCAAACAGGCCAAGGCGAAGGTGATCCGGGTTGACCGCCAGACAGACACGATCAGGGTGTCTCTGACTGCCGTTGAGGCAGACCCATGGGCAACATACAGCTGCCAGAGGGGCGACGTGGTCGCGGCCAGGGTTGTCAGGCAGGTAAAACAGCAGGATGGCTCGCTGGTGCTGCACCTGGAAGTGCAGCCCGGGCTGATCGGGATCGCCTCGACTCTGCACGGACTTCATGTCGGGGAAAGAGTGCTCGCCAAGGTCAATGTCTATTCGCCCAAGGAGCAGAAACTGCGTCTTGACCTCTGGGGTTAGAGCAAAAAGCAGCTGGAAAGGAGTTGAATGCGCTGGAACAACTATTGGAACAAAAGTTGAAAGCGGATAGTTTTTATGCCCATGGAGTTTGCCTGGTCAAGATGAAGGCCGGCTCCATGAAAGAGAGGGACGATTGCGATGGCAAAGCAGTTGCTCTTATGGAATGCCTGGCGGAGGCCGGGGCGCTGACCCAGACCGCGGCCGCGGTGGCGCTGCGGCGCAACCGGCAAGAGATGGGCGCTGCGGCTAAAAGTCTCTGGCTCGCGGGGGTGGTGGATATCTACAGCGTGTTTTCGCAGAGCGCCCCAGGCACTACCAATGCGCAATTCCAGCTCTGGGCGGTCAAAGGGCGCCAGCATCCTGCCGATGCCAGTGATGCCTGCCGGCAGGCGGTCCTGGGGCTGTTTTACGCCCACGCCAGGCTGGAAATGCCCGGGTTCGGCTGGAGGTTGGTCCGCCGCCCTGGCCGGCCGGTGATGGCGGAAGTCAGTTTCGCCAGCAAGGACGGCGAGGCGATCCGGTGGCTGGTCGACGCTCCGAGACTGGGCGACGATCCTGCGCCGGAAGCGGATATATTTATTTACCCGGACTGCGAAGACGCTGAACAGAAAACGCCACCGGGAAAAAAATACACCTGGGATCTTGCCGTCGTGGGCGCCAGACCGGACGAATTCAGTCGCGCCGTGAAGCTGAAAAAATAGTCCAGGAGCCCTGCGTGTCCCGTGTCCTTGACATTACCTAGCAAGTTCTGTTAAATGTAAGTAACGAGATTGGTTAGCGGTTATTAATACATCACTACGCGGCACATCTTCTTCCCCGGCAAGTCGGGGAAGAAGATGTGCCGTCAGCTCTTGACGTTTAAGTTCTACTTCACATGCATGAACGGTGAAAGGAGTCTGGTATGTATGGCTGAGAGTCAGCCCGGTTACGTGATTAAGATGGTCGCAAAGCCTGGTCGCGGTGACACCCTGTTCGAGCTGGCGACGAAGTACATCAAGGAGTCAGGTGCCAGCGACCCTTGGGTCATGTGTGCAGTGCCCGGCGAGCCGGACACGATGTGGTCATTGGAGTTGTTTAAGGACGAGGGAGCGAAGTCGCGCTACGAAGGGAGCGAAGATGCCGACAAGTGGCGTGACGAGATCCTGGACCTTCTGGCCGAGCCCCCGTTGCGGGTCGAGGTTCGCCCCCGCACTGCCAGCTGGCTCAAGTGAGCGTGTGCGGTGCCATTATTGGTGGTGGCACCACCGATCGTTTGCCCGGCAGGGAGTGACTACCTGGCGGTCCGTCCGATGACGAGGTCGACCGGCCTCGCCGAACCCGAAGGTTAAGTGACAGGTAAGGGCGAGCCGATCTGATCTGACACGGAACTGACGGGAAGCGAAGTTCTCGGTGATTATTTACGGCGCGAAGGGGCGGAACTTAGACCATTTCAGGAATCGGTAAGATTTCGATGTGAGTGATCCGGATCCCCTCGGGTAAGATTTTAGGTGAGCGATCGCTCCCTGTTGACAACCTTTTAAAAAGGTTGTAGAGTTCGGATAAAGAAGCCCGTGGCAGAAGTTGTCAAAAGTCACGGGATGCCCAAGTCAATAAACTTGGTATGCCTGGTCTCAGAGGCTTTATAACTGAGACAACATCTCTTCCTGTCCACCGGTATCCCAAATACCGGTGCGGATGAAAGTTCCGGAACCTGCATGAGAAGAGCGAAGAGCGATCGCAGGCTGGCAGGGAAGGACACAGGAAAAGTCCCAGTGCGAAGAGCGGGTGTACTCCTGTGGCGGACGCTGAGAGCGAAGAGCGAGGCGTCTTTCGGAAAAGGCTTAAGAGGAAGTTTGCATGAAATGCGCGAAGAGCGATTGCGAGTTTCCCGCCTTGACGGAACCTCTGTGGTGCGAAGAGCGGGGCAGAGGCGGTGGGACCCAGCCGTGAGTGACGGGCAGAACGGCCACTGGGCAGAGAGCGAAGAGCGATGCGGTGGCCTGCGTGGGCAGTGCGGTAACCTGCCCGGCGGAGGAGCGGCGAATGCCGCAGCGGTTGGCGGGGGTTTACGCCTAGGAATCGCCCCCAATTGGGACCCGTAGTACTCCGCATGAAGAGATTCCGAATTCCGGTGCGTTGTTGCAGGCGCGCTGGCAACTGAATAACTTTTGAAAGACGAGACACTTTTGCCATTAGGAGCAGCATGCTGCTCAAGGTGGTTTTGTGTCTTTTTTTGTTTGCCCCGGCGGGCGTGGAATCTTGCGCCCGCAGGGAGAAATCCCTCCGGGCACTCTATTTTGTCAAGAGAGGAGCGGATCGGAGGAATGAGAGGTGATTGTTTTGATGACGAGAGAAGAGTTGGAACGGGCGGCGCAAGAGATGAGCTGGGAGGACCAGAACTGGCTTTTCAACCGGCTCATGGATCGTCTCTGGCCGGATCTGGCGGGGAAGAAGGTGGCCTTGGTTGAGGCGACCGGATTCTTTGATGAAGATGAATGGACAGATGACGACTACGAAGAGTTGGAAGAATGAAAAGAGGAAGTTCAGGCCGGGCGATGTGGTCATAGTTGAACTGCCCTTCCGGCAGAAACCTGGCTCTAAAACCAGGCCTGCAGTAGTGGTGAGTTCGGAGTACCACAACCAGGCAAGACAGGATCTGGTGGTTGCAAGTGTATCCAGTCAGCCGGCAGCAGGTCCCTGGGATCTGAATATCGAACATTGGCGGGAAGCCGGACTGAAAATACCGTCCAAAGTGGTCAGTGACCAGATCATGACGGTATTCCAAGACAAGCTGAAGCTGGTGGGGCATATCGATCCTGAGACCTTAGCCGAAATGAAGGTGAAAGTAGCTCTGATCCTGGAGCTCTGCAGCGACTGTGACGAACTGGACGGGTAGCAACAGGGCCGTTGGCCCGTAAATCCAATCACTCAAAGGAGGCGATTGGGTGCGGGCCGAGAGGCGGCCGCGCACCCGCACAAGATGGCGAGCGGAATAACTGGGAACGACTCGATGTTTTACGTAAGACAGACCCCCTGGCACGGCATGGGCGTCCGCGTTGAAGAAGCGCTGACCAGCGAGGAAGCGCTGCGTATCTCCGGGCTTGACTGGCGAGTTGAGCAGGTGCCGGTTTTTTACGGTGAGGGACACGCCTTAACCGATGAATACCGGGCAAACCTCCGCGACGATACCGGCGATCTATTGGGTATTGTCAGCGACCAATACCAGATCTGCCAGAACGCCGAAGCCTTCGCCTTCACCGACCAGCTTCTGGGCGAGGGCGTCAGGTACGAGACCGCAGGAAGTCTCTTTGGTGGCCGGAAAACATGGCTGCTGGCCCGGATGGAGCAAGTCACCATCCTTGGCGACCAGGTTGACCCGTATCTGCTCTTTAGCAACGGGCACGACGGATATAACGCAGTTAAAGTGGCAATCACGCCAACTCGGGTAGTTTGCAATAACACCCTGACTGCGGCGCTAAGAGGAGCCAGGAGAATCTGGACAACCAAGCATCGGGGCGACATGATCTCCAAACTGGAGCAGGCCAGGATGACCCTGGTCAACGCCAACCAATACATGGAGATCCTGCGTCTCAAGGCGGAGGAGTTCGCAAGCCTGATCCTGACTTCGGCTCAAGTGGGAGAATACATCGAAAGCCTGTTTCCCATAGACGAGACCAGGGCAACGGCACGGGTCAGAAACAACGCCATCGAACTCCGCGAGGACTTCAGGGCAAGGCTGGCGGCGCCCGACCTGGCGAACTTCAAAAACTCGGCATACGCCTTGTTCAATGCGGCTGCCGACTTCGCCGACCACCGGGAGCCTGCACGGAAAAGCGCCAACTGGCAGGAAAATAGACTTGCCAGGGTAATCGACGGAGATCCCTTTATGGAGAGAGCGCAATTGTTGCTCAATCGCTATGTGGAAAGTAAATAGAGTTAGTTGAAACCCATTTTCCGCTCCAAGGGAAAACTTATTTGAACATTGACAAGCAAGTTTTTAAAAAGTCGTTCGTTCAGCAGTTTTAGCCGGTGTCCACACCACCATCCAGCTCCAGAGGTTTGACGTTCAGGGCGGCCAGGATCTCCACCATGAAGGGCTTGATGTTGCCGATCTGCTGCATGATCTGTCCATTGACCCTTAAAGTGACGATGGCCGGCATGCGGAACATGAACAGCGCCTGCCTGGCCGACGTGGCAAGTCTCTCCTGCTTGACGACGTATTCGATCAGGGCGTAGACGATCAGGGAGATGATCATCACCAGCACCAGAGCCCTGATCCGCTCATCTTTCTGCAGGAACACCGGCCTCACCTTCAGGGTGCTTTTCGTCGTCCGGAACCGGTGCTCCACCAGGTGTCGCGACTTGTATAATTCCAGCACCTCATCGGCGTCGTGGGTCTTTTCATCCAGGCTGGTGGCCAGAACATACTTGCCGAGGAGGAGGCGCTCTTGGTCTAAAAGTTCTTTCTCATATTCCCAGGTCAGGGTCATGGCATCCTCATCCCTGGCGTCAAGAATGACATGAAACAGCCTGCCGTAACTACCGTGCTTGGCGAGCATCTTTTTGATCTGGTCATTGGCGTAATCATAATTCTTGTATTTGAATTTATTGAGGTGGCTTCTGATCTTTTCAAGGTCGGCAGCGACTTTGGCCAGGTTTTTATCGAGCGTCTTCCCCTCTTGTTCGGAAAGCTCGTCACTTTTTACGACCACCGCCCGGCACTTGTAGAATCCGCCGTCCTGTTCGAAGCGGTAGCTGGTGTCGATGCCCGAGTAGCCGCCCCGGCCCTTGGCGGTAGTGTAGGCAAGGGGCTGGAACTGCTCATCGGGAAAGCCGAGGATGAACTCTCTTTCTTTGGAAGCGAGCGGTCCCACGAAGTCGATCTTTTTGTTGATCAGTCCGGCCAGGTTCGCCCTGGTGAACAGCGCCCGGTCGCCGATGATCAAGAGGTCTTTGTTCTTGAGGCGTTTCCTCAATGTATCCAGATTGGCGAGGGCCTCTTTCTGATCGGAGGCGTTGCCGGCTAAGGCGCGGTGACAGACGGGAATGCCGTCCCTTGCCGTCACGTTCAGCTCCACCACCGCCTGCTTCTTGTCCGGTTTCTGATCACGGCTGTAGCCGTACGTGATCAGTTCGCTCTCGTCATGGTCTCCCTCGAAATAAAAGGAGGTGGTGTCCCACAGGACCTGGCTGGTGTCGATCTTAGCAAACCGGGACAGAGCATGAAGCACGATCGCCTCTTCGATATCGTCGATGTAGGGTTCGACGGCGTCGAGCGCTCCTCCCAGCCGGTCGTCGTTAAGCTGTTCGGGCCTGATATGGCAAAGTTCCAGGATGCCTGTATGCTCCGCCCAGTCCTCTATATGGACCAGCGGGCAGGGATCGTTCAAGCGGTTCAGCACCAGTTGCTCGATCACCTCACCGTGGGTGAGGCCGCCGCTGTCACGCTCCATGGGCACGATCCGGTCGACGATCTCCCTGATCTTCAGCGCATCCACGAACGGCTTTAAGAGGTAGAGGGAGCCGATCGTCTTGACGGTGGCGATCTCAATGTCCATCCCGGTGGTGTTCTGAAAGTAGTTGGTCGTACGCCCCTGATACAGGCCGGAATAGTCTCTTCGTTTGTAGGTCATCAATAGGCGCCTTCCCTCTAAAAATGCCATTTAATAGGAATTCGCGCCTTGTTAAAAAATTCCTCCTTTTTTGAGAGAAATATTTTATATTTTTTCCCCCTCGCTCAGCAGGAGGTGAGCGAGGAGTCAAAGGGTCATCTACATCACAATAAAAATTTTCTTAGAGCGGAAGATGGGCTTTTAGTATTGATGGCCGCGATTTTCTGTTCGTGGCACCATATATCAATCTGCCTGGTATCGGTCAGTTGTGCTTTGCACTGGTCGCGCTGTTAGATTTGTAAGGCCAAACGAGGGCTCCTGCGTCCCATTGGGCCAGATAAGTACGTCCTGGATCTGGGCGTCCCAGTCTACCTGATACCCAAGGCCATTCGCTACCCACTTGGCCGGTAGGTACGTCCTGCCGTTCTTGATCACCGGAGCCTGGTCCATCATCTGTGTCTTTCCGTTCACAGTCAGGAAGGTGCTACCGATCACCATCGAAATTCGGTATACGCCAGTGCTCACGGAAACTGTTTGCGTGCCAGCGTCCCATCTGGTCTGAGCGCCCAAGGCGTCTGCCAGATATCGGACCGGAACCAGAGTGCGCCCGCTACCCTTGTCGACATACGGAAAAACGTCCATATCAACACCAGCATTACTGGCGTTTAGGAAATACGAGTTCTGACTAATAAAAAACTGTACGCTGGTAATACTTTCTGCAAAAGCCGGTTTTGAGGATAAAATCATGAGCGCTACCAAAAGCAGCAGTGTAACAATCTTTCTCTTGCTAAATGTCTGCATTAAAGATCACTCCCCCATAATTGCTTTTTCGAAATAATTCAAGGAAATGTTGCCAAACCGGCGTGTTAACTACCGTCTGGCTTCGTTGATCCCTTTGTGCTGTAATAACACTCCAGCGGATGGCTATATAACCAGCTGCACAAAGCAACAGCAGGCAGATCACGATAAGGCCAGTTTTCTTCATAAGACCACTCCTCCATTAAAACGCAATATTTCCATGAAAGAGGCGTTTGATAATGTATCAACCTGAAAGCCTTTCAGCTGGCTATATAGAGCAGTACAGGCTGCCGTAAATTTGTATTCTTAAACTCTTGGTTGCCTTAGAACTCATAGCTGTCGCCGTTGGTTTGCTGTACAAAATCAATTCGGACCATTGATGCCATAAATGCCTGCCAACACCTTCCAAACCGTTCCCTCATAGTCCTGCAATCCTACACCATTGACCGACACGCTGTCCGTGTCAATATTCACGGGTATCTCTTCTCCTGTGGATGTTTGGAATACCAACTCAGCAGTCCCCCAAATCGATGGTCCTCCAGGGTTAACCCCTTGAATGACCTGCTGAAGTGAGTTACTAGCTGACAATAGGCTCTGAATCTTCGTAATATCGGTGATGTGTACCTTATACTGGGTGACTTTGGTGCCATACACTGTGATGCTTCCGTCAATTTCGGTCACATCGCCGGGTATGAAATTGGTGGCCGGTCTGGGTGGTACCACAAGGTCCGTTACCCAGTATTCAAGCAACGTTTGCCCCTTGCCGAAGTCTTGAAAACTGAGATCGACCTCTAAGGTATGTCCTTGTGGCTGTCGAATCGGCTTAAATATTACGCCTTGAGTACTCACACCTGTTTTGAGGTTTCCCGTTGTGGCGTTACCGTCCTGTTGAAACCCGAGGTCATTCATATGCTGAACGTACCACGCCTCCAAATTTGTCAGACCAGTACTCGCTATGTAATCAGCCTTGGCTGTGCGTAAATACCAAGACATGGGCGCCTCTTCGAATGGCATCAAATACTCCTGTGAAGTTGTTATCGCACTTGGATACAGTGGTAATGTCACAGTGGTCGTGCCAATTTGGGGCGGCACTGCCGGCATATCTGGAGACTCATTCTGCGGTACAAGAATCAAAGTTACATTTTTTACGTTGGCGGGATCTGTTTCTATATCCAAGAGCTTATTCAGCTCCCAGATCACCACCACCGCTTCGGCACGGGTCGTTCTGGCCTGCGGGGCAATGGTATCGACGGTCCTGCCGTGAATGATCCCCTGTTCTATTGTCAGGGCAACAGCGCTCCGGGCCCAGCTTTCCACGGAGCCCTGGTCCTGGTATTTGGCCAGTATCGCTATTGTTGCCGCTGGATCAGGGTACGACGCCTTCTGCTGTGACAACAAGACCTGAGCAGCCATGGTAGCCATCTGCTCCCTGGTAACTAGCTCATTAGGGCCAAACCGGCTGCCGCCGTATCCGGAGATCATCCCTGCATACACGGCGGCGCTCACACTATCATGGTACCAGGCGCCGGCCGGAACGTCGGTGAAGGTCGGGCTTGTACCAGGTGGCAAGCTGAGGTTGAGATCTGCCGCCAGCATCGTTACGAACTGAGCGCGGGTGGTGTAGGCATCGGGCATGAATTCGGTCGGAGTTACACCCCTGATCGCCCCCCTGGCTGCCAGATCGGCGATCTGCTCTTGCGCCCAGTAATTGTGGAGATCGTTGAAGCCTGCTGTTCCCGGTGTTACCATCACGGCACTGGTGGCTGAAAGGCCGCCTTCCACCGTGGTGGCGGTGATGTTTGCCGTGCCCGCGCACAATCCAGTCACGATACCGTTGCTGCCGACCGTGGCCACGGCAGTGTTGTCAGATGTCCAGTACACGGCCTGGTCTGTTGCGTCCACCGGGGTGATGTTCACAGTTAGGCGATCGTTGCTGTCGGCGGCGATGGCGTCACTGGTCTTGTCAAGAGAGATCCCGCTGGGCAGCGCTCCATATCCTGTTTCATTGTTCTGGACAGCACCGGTTGCAACCGGACAAACCATGCCTAACAGGCCAAGCAGCATGGCCAGAAGTGAGGCAACGACTGCAATATGGCACACCCGTTTCTCATGTCTCACAGTACTCATCTCCTCGTCCGGGCATGTGCCCGGCTTTACGACTTTAGGATCCAGGTGTGAGCAGTAACGATTGCATAACCATCAATCCTGCCAGCAGATGCTCACCGAGGCCGGCAGGCTCTTCACTGTAAACTCCTCCAGATAGGCCTATTCGGGTACAAATTCCATCTTCCATTGGTCGGTCTTGAGCCAGCCATAGAGTTGCGCCGACTTGAAATAGGAGACACCCGTTGGGCTCCAGAGGACAATCACGTCTGGAATGTAGTTAGCCTGTACCTCTGTCCACGCGTTTTGCTTACTGACTATACAGTAGTAGGCCGGATAGATGCTCAGGTGCCGGTGATCCGGAGTTGTAAGATGCAGTTGCGATGGGCCAACATAGTCTGTGGTAATTACTGTTGGTGAGAGCGGTATTTTTCCTTCATACGGAGCGGCCGTTTTCAGCCAGGCCAAGACTCGGGCAATGATGTGGCGTTGATCCCGTGGCACCCAACCCCGGATGCCAGGCCCTTCATCACTGATTTCAATAGACTGGATCGACGCCGGCAAATCGGATAACGATGCTCGTCTTATGGGTATTGTCGGTAATACACCAGGCTTAAGGACTTGATGAAAATTATTTTGGCTGCCTACAATCTGCAACATAAATCTAGGCGCAGGCCGGTAAAGGCATAAAGAGGCTGCGGACGACAACACGCCAATGAAGATGCATAGAATCACTATAGCCGCCCGTTTCACTATGCCGTCCTCCCCAGGGAAAAATGAGCACGTTCCTTTCTCAAGCAAAACAAGGGTGTCGAAATCGTTAAATACAGCGTATAGCCCAGCACAATTCCGGCACATCCTTGGATCCAAGTATCAAACGCCCATTGCATGAGCAAACAGTTTCCGATCATATGTATGACCTGTCCGAAACAAAGAAGGAAGCGGCCACTTATTTTATTTCCACCGGAATTGATAGTTCCGTCAAGGGCTTATAAGCCTCTACCCGAAAGAAATACTGCTTGCTCGGATCCAGTTTGGGAAATTCGGCCACCATTTCGTGGTTGTTCGCGAAGTACATATCCTTGGGAAGAAGCATACCGATCCCGTTTGACTCAGTGGTC
>Ga0224534_1000797_pt1 | contig 18615 bp, 18 predicted proteins | sample 714E12024metaG_FD_172012 | JGI IMG/M metagenome (GOLD analysis project Ga0224534, IMG submission 172012) | Peat soil microbial communities from Stordalen Mire, Sweden - 717 E1 20-24 | ecosystem: Environmental > Terrestrial > Soil > Wetlands > Peat | place: Sweden: Norrbotten County, Stordalen... | reverse complement strand
TGAGGTGTCAAGCAGGTACCGGAGCCACTGTCGCCCAGGTACCGGAGCCGCGTCCGGAAAGTGTCAACCAGGAGCCGGAGCCACAGTGGAAAGCATGAACCGGAATTTCACAGTGTCACCCTGTTGGGTTTTTTGGGTCTTTTGTTGGGATCTTCACTAGCGCGACTTCAGGAATACCAAGCATAAGCCGCTTACCTGGACTTTTAGGGTGGGCGCTATCGGACTCGAACCGATGACCTGCTGGTTGTAAGCCAGCTGCTCTGACCAACTGAGCTAAACGCCCGGAGCTGTCACGCTAGTTTGCCGCCGCGTAGCGAAGGGCTTCGAACAGGGCCGGGGTGGATGCCGCCAGCGGTGCCCTCCGATCGGTGTGCACCAGGGTGACCAGCTCCTGGCCGCGCGCCTCCCCCACCACGGCCCCGGCCTCGGTGCACACCAGCATTCCGCCCAGGTAGTCCCAGCTCCCCAGCATCGACCCTCCCACGACCGCGTAGCCGTCGAGCACCCCTTCGGCCACCGCGCACAGGTCCAGGGCGGCCGCGCCGAGGCCCCGGTACTGCGACCAACCGAAGTAGCGGGGCGGATACCCCGAGAAGCCGACGATCGCCTCGCTCAACTTTTCACAGGCCGACGATCGGATCGGGGCACCGTCCCGTCGGGCCCCACCGCCCCGGACTGCCTCGAACCGTACGCCTGAGGCCTGGTTGACCACCACCGCCACCCGGGGTCCCTCGGCGTCGACGGCGCACAGGCTGGTGGCGTACCAGGGGATCCCGCGCGCCGCATTGGTCGAACCGTCCACCGGATCGAGCACCACCACGACCGGGCGCTCCAGGCGGGACGGGCCGGACTCCTCGGACAGCACGCCGAGCCCGGCGCCGTCGAGGACCCCCACCGCTGCGGCATCAGCGACCAGATCCGACCGGTACTGGCCGTCGCGGGTGCCGGCGGGACCCCAATCGCTGAGGCCGCCGAGCGCTTCGGAGACGGCGGTTGCACCAGCGTGGAGGACCTCGAGCAGGGTATCGTCGTCCATGGGCCGACGATACCGGAGTGGCCGGAGACCAGTAGGCTGGTGATCCTGTGGCAGTCATCGATGTGGCCGGATACGTAGCCGACCTCAAGGATCACTCGGTCGACCATGGCTTCCACGTGCATGACGAACGTCATTTCGTCGAGACGTACTCCCTCCGGCAAGTCTGGGAGGTGGAGCTCCATCCCGAAGACGGGTGCGGAGGCCCACTCGACCTCCACCTGGCACTCGAGGTCGACCCGAGGACCCTTCTCTCCTTCGAAGATGCGGTGTTCGTCCTGCCCGAGGATGAGGAGCCGCCCGACGAGTACCACTTCCCCCTGACCTTCACCTGGGCCCTTCCCCCCCTGCCCAACGGGCCCGACCTCCTCCGCCTTGCCATCGATCTGGCCGGGGTGGGTGGCATCGAACTTCCCCTCGAGGTCTCGGCCATCGACTCCTACGCGTCGGCCACCGATGCCGCCGAGCGCCGGCTCAACATCGTCGCCCGCTCCCCCGTCTCGCTCGCCCGCGTGCTCGCCGGCGAGGAGATGTTGTGCGAGGTCTTCGACCGGTGCCTGTCGGTGAGCCGCTACCTCCTCGACTCCGCAGGCAGTTGGCTGGGGTGAAGAGCCTGCAGGGGCGAGGACGCTTTGCGCGCCTCGCCACGGGGATCGTCGCCATCATTGCCGTCGGCGCCGTGGTCAGCGCCTGTGGCAATTCAGGACTGACGCTGGCCCGCCAGGCCTGCACCCATGTCGACCGGTCGATCACCCTTCTCCACCAGGCACAGCAGCAGCCCACCGTGTACGAGGGCACGAGGCTCGATCAGCAGGCCTACGACGCGCTCCGGGCGGCGATGCCCATCGCTGCCGAAGCCGCCTACCACGATGGCCAATGGCAGGCCTTGATGACCTCGCTGTCCGAGAGTGACCGGGTGCCGGAGGCCACCTTGGTGCCTTCGCTCCAAGCCGAGTGCAGCATGGCCACCAACTCGATCTTCGACCAGGCGCCCCCACCCTCCTCGATCCCCGCACCGTCCGGCACCTGAACACTCCCGCTATCCGGACCCAGGTGGTCGACCCGCATCGGGCGACGGTGAGGAACTCGCCGGCTCAGGGCGGGGGTAGCCCAACTGCCGCGGGGGCTGGGGGGGCCGTCGCCGCTGTGGTGGTCGGCGGGGTGGTGACGGGGGTCAGGAGGCGGCCGGCCATCTGCAGTCGGCCCACCCGGATGACCTCAGGGAGCACCTGGGCATCGAGCCACTGGCCCGCTGCCGGCGTCGGGACGATGTGCACCCCGTCGCCGTCACGAATCTGCACCCCGTTGAACGACGTGGTGTAGGTGCCCCCCGGGCAGAGGAGGCCACCGAAGTCGTCCACCTGCACCGTGGACGGATGTTCGGCGGCCACCTGGCGCACCAGCTGGTTGTAGGCAGCCAGCCGGCCGGCAGTGTCCTCCGGCCAGGGCTGGCCGTTGGGCTGTTCGCCGGAGTCGAAGCACGGGGCGGTCATCAGCACCATGAGGGCGCCGGTGGAGGTGCCCACGGCGACGGCCTGCTCCAACGAACGCTTCAGGTCGGCGTCGAAGGCCGGCTCTCCGATGTGCAGCCAGCGCCCGTCGATCAGCCGGTCCATGACCTCCCACCGCCCGGCGAGGAGCACCACCACATTGGGTTGGAACTGGTCGAGGTCACCCTTCCACTGTGCCGGCCACTGTGCGGAACTGGGTGCCGACGTGTTGCAGTCCGCGGTGACCGGGCTGGGCACTCCGTGGGAGGAGTACTCGGTGCTGCGCAGCACCCCACACCCCACGAAGGCACCGTTGTCGATGTCCACGTCGTAGCTCTCCTGGGGTTGACTGGCCAGCATGGCGAAGGCCAGCCGCCACGCCACCGAGTCGCCGAACACCGTCACCCTGACCGGCGGGCCCGTGTACTGGGCGCCGACCGCCCGGACGGTGCCGGCCGCCTCCGCCGGGGACGGGAGGGTGGCCGCCACGGTGGCCGCCACCACGGCGAGGAAGGCGGCTGAGGTCATCAGCCACGCCCGCCACTCGGTGAACGAGCGCATCCGGCCCCGGCGGATGGGCTCCTCGACCAGGTAGAACGAGGCGGTGGCCACCACCAGGGTGACTGCGATCCGCACCGTCAGGAGCGGGAGGCCGTAGAGGTGCATCCGCGAGGAATCGAGCAGGGCGAACAGCGGGAAGTGCCACAGGTAGGTGCCGTAGGAGATCTTGCCGACGTAGCGGAAGACCGGATTGCCGAGGGCCCGGGACAGCGAGGCGGTCTGGGCCGTGACGGCACAGAAGATCACCGTGGCCACCCCGAGGGCGAAGAGCAGGAAGCCGCCCTCGAAGAGGAAGGCACTCGGCTCGGTCAGCTGCGACCACAGGTAGACGCCGGCGGCCAGCACTGACCACCCGAGGACCTGGAGGGCGACGCGGGCGTAGATCGGGGTGATCTCCCAGGCGGCGATGGGCTTGATGCTCGGGCCGAACCACGGCGTGGGTATCCGCCAGGGGGTCGGATCCGCTCCCTCCGGCAGCGCCCGCCGGTGCTGGGCCCACATGGCCATGCCGATGGCCATGGCTGCCCCCACCAGGACGTCCTGGCAGCGGGTGTCGGTCCCCTCGTAGAGACGGGTGATGGACGCCCCGCCGTAGTAGGACAGCCGCATGTCGAGCGCCGAGGCCGCCGCACCGACCACGGCCACCGCGAACACCGGCCACAGCCGGCGGGAGGGCTGCAGCCGGCGACCCAGATGGAGCAAGACCAGCGCCACCGGCGGCCACACGATGTAGAACTGCTCCTCGATCGCCAGCGACCACATGTGCGACACCGGGGAGGGCTGGGCGGTCTGGGAGAAGTAGTTGGCCCCGGCGAAGATGAAGTGCCAGTTGGCCACGTAGAAGAGGGTCGACAGCGAGTCGAGCCGCAGGTTGGCGAACTCGCCGGGGGTGGCGAAGACCTTGGCGTAGATGGCCACGCCCACCAGCATCAACAACAGGGCCGGCAGGAGGCGCCGGGCCCGCCTCGTCCAGAACTGCCCCAGCCGGATGGTCAGCCGCTTGGTCCACTCGCCCAGCAGGAGCGAGGTGATCAAGAAGCCCGACAGGACGAAGAAGACGTTGACGCCCAGGAAGCCTCCGCCGGCCAGCGGCGCCCCGCCGTGGTAGAGCATGACCCCCGTGACGGCGATGGCCCGCAGCCCGTCGAGGGCAGGGACGAAGCTGAAGCTGATCGGACGGCCCCGGGCCTCCGTGGTCAGCACCAGGGGCTGGCTGGTGCCAGGCACGTCGATCGCAGCACTCATCGGGACTGGGTCCTCCGAACCCGCCGGTGCGGCCCGGCCCCTTCACCGGACGGCGCACCCTCCTGCACATGATCCCAGACGTTGGCTTCCACCCGGTCGCGGCCTGTTCTCGGCACGACTCGGGCGCCGGCCGGACGGCCGGCTCCGATCACACCTCCGGGGTGAACCCGGCCGGAAGGTTGATGGTCTTCTTCTCGAGGAAGAGTTCCAGACCGTCCTCGCCGAACTCGCGCCCGACGCCGGAAGCCTTGTACCCGCCGAAGGGCGAGGAGAAGTCGATGGGGATGTTGGTGTTCACCATGTAGGTGCCGGTGCGGACCTGCCGGGCCACCTGGAGGCCCCGGTGGTTGTCGCCACTGAATACCGCGCCGCACAGGCCGTAGTCCGAATCGTTGGCGAGCCGGACCGCATCGGCATCGTCGCCGTAGGGGATCACCGACAGCACGGGCCCGAAGATCTCCTCCTGGGCGATGCGCATGCTGTTGTCCACGTCCACGAAGACGGTCGGCTCGACGAACCAGCCTGTGACCAGCCCCTCGGGGCGCCCGCCTCCGACGGCGACCTTGGCCCCCTCCTCCTGGCCGATCCGGATGTACCCCTCCACCCGGTCACGCTGCCGTTCCGCCACGAGCGGCCCCACCTCGGTGGCCGGATCGAGGGCGTCGCCGACCTTCATGGCCCGCACCAACTCCACCAGCGCCTCGGTCACCTCGGCGTAGCGATCGCGAGGAGCGAGGATCCGGGTCAGCGAGATGCACGCCTCGCCGTTGTTCATGATGGCGTTGGGCAGCATCAGGGGAAGCGACTCCTCGAGATTGACGTCGTCGAGGAGGATGGCCGCCGACTTCCCTCCCAGCTCGAGGCTCACCCTCTTGAGATTCGCCCCACAGGCCGCGCCGATCTTGCGGCCGGCCGCCGTCGACCCGGTGAAGGACACCTTGTCCACCCCGGGGTGGTCGACCAGGTGCTCGCCGACCTGGCGCCCGGCCGGGACCACGCTCAGGACGCCCTTGGGCAGTCCGGCATCGGCGAAGAGCTCGGCCAGCACGTTGGCGTCGAGCGGGGTTTCGGGTGCCGGCTTGAACACCACCGTGCTGCCCGACAGCAGAGCCGGGGACAGCTTGGCCGCGGCCAGGAACAACGGGACGTTCCACGGTGTGATCGCAGCGACGACGCCCACCGGCTCCTTGGCCACCAGGACCGGGCCGAGCAGCCCGTCCTTGACGGTGTCGAAGGCGAAGGTCGAGCCCAGGCCGGCGTAGTAGTCGAGGATCATGGTGGGTGCCAGCACCTGGGCCAGCAGGCCCCACGAGATCGGCGAGCCCATCTCGTTGGAGATCAACTCGGAGATGCCCTGCATGTCGTTGCGGATGGCATCGGCCACCTTGCTCAGGACGGCACCCCGTTCGGCCGGGGTCATCCGGGGCCAGGGCCCGTGGTCGAACGCCTCACGGGCAGCGGCGACCGCCCGGTCGATGTCGGCATCCTGGGCCTCGGGGACCCGGCCGACCACTTCCTCGGTGGTGGGCGACACCACGTCGAAGACCGAGGACGACGACGGCTCGACCCACTCCCCACCGATGAACAGACGATCGTACGACTTCACAGGCCCTCCCAGGGTGTGACTCGATGTGCATGATCGGCCGATCGCGACCTCCGGCGAGTGCGGGCGGACGACCGGGCGAAGGGGGAATTGTAGCCCGGGACCGGTGGTGCCGCCCTGTCGCCGCCAGCACGGATACGCTCGGGCCGACCCCCACCGATCGGGACCCGATACGCGGCCGAAGGCCGGTGACCCACAGGAGGAGCCGTGCTCTCGCCACTCGACGACTTTCCGGTCCATCAGATCTCCGAGCCCATGCGCTTCGTGGCCACCTCGGACCGCAACTTCTACGACCGTTACTACTTCAACATCCACGGGACCGGTGAGGTCCACGGCACCGACGACGAGCTGTTCGCGGTGATCGGGGTGGGCCAGTACCCCAACTTGAGCGTCGCCGACGCCTTCGTCTCGGTCCTCTGGGGGGACGACCACCGGGTGGTCCGGTCCTCCAAGGTCCTCGGTGCCGACCGCATGGACGCCTCGGTGGGGCCGATCCGGGTGGAGGTGGTCAAGGGGCTCGAGCAGGTGCGGGTGATCGTCGAGCCCAACGAGTGGGGCATCGAGCTCGACGCGTTGTACGACGGCTTCTCCGAGGCCCATCTCGAGTCCCGCCACTTCGATCGCCAATTCAGCAGGGTCACCTTCGACTCGACCCGCTTCGCCCAGCTGGGTTCGTGGACCGGCACCCTCCGGCTCGGGGATCGGGAGGCGCGACTCACCCCGGAGCGCTGGTGGGGGTCGCGGGACCGCTCGTGGGGGGTGCGACCGGTGGGCGAGCCCGAGCCCCCGGGCATCCGGGCCACGGACACGGCAGGCGGCTTCTTCTGGATCTACGCGCCGGTGCGGTTCGAGGACCACGGCATGATCACCATCGTCCAGGAGCGACCTACCGGCGAGCGCATCATGCAGGACGCCCACCGGGTGTTCCGCCTGGGATCGGGCCGCGAGGCCGACTGGCTGGGCAGGCCCGAGCACCAGTTGCGGTTCGCACCTGGGAGCCGGTCGGTGATCGGGGCCACTCTCTCCTACTACGGCGCCCACGGGGAGAGGACGGCGGAGGTCGAGGTCGAGACGCTGTTGGCCTTCCCCCTGCTCCTCGGCACCGGGTACGGGCTCGAGCCCGACTGGAAGCACGGTATGTACCAGGGCGACCTGGTGGTGCAGGGCCAGGAGATCCCCCCGGCGGATCCCACCTACTCCAACTGGGGCCTCACCGAGTACGCCGCCCGCTTCACCTGCGGCGACCAGGTCGGGTACGGCATGTTCGAGTGTGCGGTGATGGGAACCCACCAGCAGTACGGCTTCGAGGGTTGGGGCTGAGCGGGTACGGTCCCGGTCGGCTCAGGCGCCCAGGGGGAGCCCGTCCCATCCGGCACGCTCGGCGCACCAGGCCCAGAGCTCCGAACCGGCCCGGGCCAATCGGTCATCGCTCAGGCGCGTCCACGGGGCCTTGTTCTCCCAACGGGGGCGTCGGTCCAACCAGAACCGGCCGTCGGTGACCACGGCCTCGGGTGCCGCGGCGAGCCACACCACGGTGTCCGCCCCTTCCTCCGAGGACCGGAGCAGCGGGCGCATGACCTTGTAGAACCCGGGAAGGCCGGTGCGGACCCCGGGGGTGTCGGCCCACCCGGGATGCATGGCGTGGAAGACGACCCCCGATTCCGCGGAGCGCCGGACCCATTCGTGCATCAGGACCAGCTGGGCCCGCTTGGCCCGGGTGTAGGCCACGGTGCCGTCATAGGCGGACGGCTCCATCTCCAGCTCGTCGAGTTCGAACCGCTCGGTGTACATGCCGCCGGAGGAGACCTGGATCACCCGGGACGGAGCCGACGCCCGGAGCAGCGGAAGGAGCAGTCCGGTCAGCGGGTAGGGGCCGACCACCTGCGAGGCAACGGTCACCTCGTTGCCGGCGCTGGTTGCGCGGTAGCGCTTCAGTAGGGCACCGGCATTGTGCACCAGGACGTCCAGGCGGCCGTGTCCGGGCGTGAACTCCGCGGCCAGGGCCCGGACCTGATCGAGCTCGCCCAGGTCGCCGAGGAGGTAGCCGGCATCGACGCCGGGGGCAGCCTCGGTGATGATGGCGAGCGCCTGCTCGGCCCGCTCCTTGCCGCGGGCAACGATGCGCACGATGGCCCCCAGTCGGGCCATGCCTACGGCGGTGGCCAGGCCGATGCCCGAAGTGGCACCGGTGATCAGCACGACCCTGCCGTCCATGCGGGGCGGCAGGCCCCACCCAGCCGTGCGCTTCCTCACGCGGGCGCCGACCGAGGAGAAGCTCCCGACCACGGTGGCCTCCAACAGCTCGTCCGCGGTGCGGGCCACGGCCTCACCCGCCGGCGGGTGGTCACCGCCCTGGTCGACCTCCGTGGACAGCGCCCGCCGCAGGCCCCCGAGACCCCGGTCCCCGATCCGCCGGAAGGGGAGGGCGAGCACGGGGTTCGCCAGCGACAGCGGTCCTTTGAGCCGGAGGTCGGCGTCGTAGGTGAGGATCGAGCCGCCCTCCTGGGTCGGCACCTGTGCCCGACTGCTGCGCCCCGACGGGCTGATGGCACTGCAGGCGATCACCGTCGACGACCGCAGCTACGAGCGGGCGAAGAACGGTACCGACTTCGTGCGCAAGCTGATCTTCCCGGGTGGGTGCCTCCCCTCGGTCGAGGCCATCACACGTTCCCGGCGGGCTACGCCCCTGGCCCTGGTGGACCTCGAGGACATCGGACGTCACTACGCGGAGACCCTGCGCCGGTGGCACGAGAACGTCGAGAGCCACCGGCCGGAGGTCGCCGCTCTCGGCCTCGACACCCGTTTCCAGCGCCTGTGGGACCTCTACCTCTGCTACTGCGAGGGCGCCTTCCTCGAGCGGCATATCAGCGACGTCCAGATGGTGATGGCCATGCCCGGCTGGGAGGCGCCGGTCGCCGTCCGCAGCGGGCCGCGTGCCACTCCTGCACCGAGGAGGGTCCCGGGGCGCTGAGCGCGGAGCCCCGTTCCTAGGGGACCGGACGGATGGCGCCCGGCTCCCAGTAGGCCCGGATGGCCGCGATCCTGCCGTCCGGTGATCGACGGTAGGTGTAGACGCCGTCCACCTCCACGCCCGACCCGTCCGCGAACGTGATCCGGATGACGCCGACATTGGCCGCCTCGTCACCACAGAGGAACGACTGGCGGATGTCGAACCTGATCGACTCGTTGGCTGCGATGACGGTGTCGTAGAACGAGGCGATCGCCTCGGGGCCCCGATGGCCGGCTCCCTCAGGGTCGAACAGGGACGGGCCGACCGGGTCCTCCACCACGGCGTCGTCGGCGAACAGGGCCAGCCAGGCCTCGCGGTCATGGGCCTCCACCGCGGCCATCGATGCCTGGCCGAGCTCTCGGGCCGTGATCACGGTCGTACGTTCCCGATCACGTCGTCCGCGAACCGGCGGAGGCTGTCGAGCTTGGACTGCAGGGGCTCGACGTCCGGCCCGACCACGTACGGCCACCGGAAGCCGACGATCACATCGGTGACTCCCTGGTCCTCGAGGCGATGGACGCCATCGACCGAGAACGCGTCGAGCGAGATGACGTGGACCTCGAACGGCCGGTCGGTCGTGCCCTCCTCCTCACGCAGGCGGGCCAGCTGCTCGAGCAGCCCGGGCAGCTCCGCCGGATCACCGCCGCCGTGGAGCCAGCCGTCCGAGCGGGCCGCCCGTCGCAACGCCGGCGTGGCGTGCCCACCGACCAGGATGGGGAGCGGCCGGCTGGGGGTGGGGCTGATCTTGACCGGTGGCAGGTCGTACACCTCGCCGTGGTACTCGAACCAGCCGCCGGCGGACAGGCCCCGCACGATGTCGACCGCCTCGTCCATGCGCCGCCCGCGCCCCTCCCACGGCACGTCACACAACAGGTAGTCCTCCGGCCACGGGCTGGTGCCGACTCCGAGTGCCAGCCGGTTGTCGGTCAGTACCGCCACGGACGTGGCCTGCTTGGCCACCAACAGCGGATGGCGGGTGGGCAGCTTGAGTACGAAGGTGATGAACCGGAGGCGCTCGGTCACCGCGCCCATGGCAGGGATCAGCGAGAAGGGCTCGATGAACGGCTTGTCCTCGAGAAACTCACGACTGTGGTCGGGCGAGAACGGATACTTCGCATCGGACTCGAGCGGGTAGCAGATGCTGTCGGGCACGACCATTCCGTCGTAACCGGCGTCTTCGGCGGCCTTGGCCAACGGGAGGTAGAAGGCGGGGTCGACCATGGACTCGGCGTAGGAGAACCGCACCGCTCACTCCCCCCACTCGACGTGGGCTCGGACGGCTCCGTCGTCGGCGATCCACCCCTTGCCGGCCGCGTACTCGAGCATGCCGCCAAACCGGGCTTCCCACCCGGGGTCGAGCGGTCGGCCCTCCTCGAGTGCGGCCTCGGTGGCCAGCCGCCGCACCGCGGCCGGTGGCACCAGGGCGTCGCCGGCGGGGTCCACCGTGCCTGCATCGTGGAGGCTCAGCGCCGCTGCCAGTGCTCCGAGCGCCTCGTCGGCCTCACCGTTGTCCGGGTGCCCGCGCCGGGCGTGCACGGAAAACAGCCCGAGCTCGTCACGGTGCTCGAGGAGCACGCGCCCACCGGAGAGATCGACCACCGCTTCCATCGCTGCCCGTGCCCCCCGTTCAGCCGCTCGACGCCCCGGACACTACAACGTCCCCCCCGGCCCACGGCAAGCACGTGCCCGGGTACCGGGCCGGCACCGGGCGGACGTCGTTCACGACGGTTCGGCGGCCGCCACGCCGTTGGAGCGAAGGCGCTCCGCCACCCACGAGATGCCGTCGGGAGTCGCCATCTTCTCGGACCATCCGGCCAGGATGCCCTCGACCGCCTCGAGGGTGGGGATGTTGCCGACGACGGTCACCACCAGGCGGTCGACCGGCAGGTTCTCGACCTCGATGTCACCGAACGGGGTCCACGAGTCCGCCTCGGGGATGAGCTCCAGCATGGCGTAGAGCTCGCCGGTGTCCTCCACCCAGCTGAGTTCGTACCGGTTGCCCTTGTCATCGAACCAGTTGGTGCCGAACTCGACCTCCGCCGACTGCCGGCGTCGCTCATCGGCACTGTAGAACTGCTCGATGTCCATGGTTCTCCTGTCGTCGTCGGATGAGGCTGCGTCCGGATGGATGTTCTAGTGCCTTTCGGCCCCCTTCCTCCCATCGGGTGGACGATGGTCCGGTCCGGGGGAGGGACGCCTAGGTCTTGGCTTCGATGTTGACCTGCCAGCTGATCCCGAATCTGTCTGTCAGCGTTCCAAAGGTATCGCCCCAGAACTGCTTCTCGAGTGCCACGACCGTCGAACCGCCGGCGCTCAACCGGTCGAACAGCGCACGCGACTCCGCTTCTCCGGGGCCGACGATCGACGGGGCAACGCGATGCTGCGGAACGGGGGTTGCGTCGGCCCGATCGCTGGCCCGATGCGAATATCCTCACGAACCAGCGCGGCGTTGATCACATGATCCCTCTCAGCACCCTCGGCGCTCGGGTCGACCTCACCTTTGGTCGTGTGACCGTCAACTCTCCGCCGAACGCCGCCTGGTAGAACTCCATCGCTTCGCGGGTGTTCCCCGGGAAGAAGAGGTATGGGTCGATCCTCATGGTCGATCCTCCTCCTTTCCGAGAGCGCTGGAGGCTCTCGTTGCACAGCGATCCTACGGCCTTCCGGAAGCCGGAGGAGACGTGGCACCCATCGACGCGAAGTCGACAGCACCCGTGCCCGACGCGAGCGGAGGGTGCGTTCAGGACTCCGGCTGCTTGTCGTCGAAGACTCTGCTGACCAGGATGTCCTCCCGCTCGATCGTACTGAGGGCCTCGACCGACACCACCCCGGAGTTCACCAGCCGCTCGGCTTGGCGGAGCTTGGCCCGGTCAAGGGCGTTGCGCACGGAGCGGGCGTTGGCGAAGTGCGGTTGCCTGCGGCGGAGTGCCACGTACTCGGCGAAGGTTGCTTCGGCCGCAGGGCTGAGCCGGTAGTTCTGCTCACGGAGCATGAGCTCGCCGATGGCCACCAGCTCCCGATCGGAGTAGTCGGGGAATTCGATGTGGTGGGCCATGCGCGAGCGGAACCCGGGGTTGCTGGAGAAGAAGTGCTCCATGCGGTCGGCGTAGCCGGCGAGAATCACGACCAGATCGTCACGATTGTCCTCCATCACCTGGAGCAGGATCTCGATCGCCTCCTGCCCGTAGTCCCGCTCGTTCTCCGCTCGGTACAGGTAGTAGGCCTCATCGATGAACAGGACGCCGCCCATGGCCCGCTTGAGCACCTCTTTGGTCTTCGGAGCCGTGTGACCGATGTACTCCCCCACCAGGTCATCACGGCTGACGGTGATCAGCCGTGAGGTCCGGATGTAGCCGAGCCTGTGGAGCACCTCAGCCATGGTTTTGGCCACCGTCGTCTTGCCGGTGCCCGGGTTGCCGGTGAAGCTCATGTGCAACGTGGGTTTCGTCGTGGCCAGGCCCAGACGTTCCCTGACCCGGCTCACCAGCAACAACGATGCGATCTCCGCGATCCGGGCCTTTACCGGTGCGAGCCCGATGAGACTGGTGTCGAGTTCGGCGAGGTAGACATCGATGCCCGACTCGGCGCGTTCCCTGGCCAGGTCGATGCTGACCGGACCGGCTGCGGGCCCGGTCGGGCCCGACGCATCAGACATCTCGGTAGCGCTGCTCCGGCGGCTGGTCGGTGGCATAGCTGCGCGTCGTGTAGTTGATCTGGCGGCCCGGCCCATTGGAACGGACCACCTGGAAGCCGGGCTCGACCGCCGGCCGTTGGGCGATGAACGAGAGCCGGAGACTCTCCCAGCCCTTCTCGGAGTCGCTGGCACTGATGCGGATGTAGTGATTGGTGAACGCCTCACGGCATGCCTGGAGCGCGTCCAGGACCGGCCGGGCCGACGCCAGGTCGAACATCGGCATCCCCCACATCTCCCAGTAGGTGTTGCGGGGGTGAGGATCGTCGGTGTACTCGATGTTCACCGCCCAGCCGTGGTCGATGCAGTAGTTGACCTGCGCTTCGATCTGCTCGTCCGTGAGATCCGGAAGGTAGGAAAAGGCTCCTTGGGTGAGTCGCATGGTCTCTCTCCTCAGCTGACGGTCGGTGTGGCGACGAAGTCGGGCGTGTCAGTGGAGGTGTAGTCGAAGGTCACATCACCCCACGTCTCGAGGGCCCGGGCCAGGGGTCCACACGTCTTCGCCGCGTCCCGCAGAATGTCCGGCCCCTCGTTGTAGTAGTCCCGGCCCTCGTTGCGGGCCATGACCATCGACTCGAGTGCCACCCGGTTGGCGATCGCTCCGGCGGCGATTCCATCGGGATGGCCGATGGTGCCTCCACCGAACTGGAGAACGACGTCCTCGCCCAGATAGTGGAGGAGCTGATGCATCTGACCGGCGTGGATACCACCGGAGGCCACCGGCATCACCTTGTTCAGGGATGCCCACGGCTGCTCGAAGAACACGCCGTGCTCGAGCCGTTGTGGGGTGACTTCCTCACGCAGGGTGTCATAGACGCCGGCGATGGTCAGCGGATCGCCCTCGAGCTTCCCGACGACCGTGCCGGCGTGGATGTGGTCGACGCCGGCCATCCGCATCCACTTGGCAATGACCCGGAAGCTGATCCCGTGATCGCGTTGGCGGGTATAGCTCCCGTGTCCGGCCCGGTGGAGGTGCAGGATCATGTCGTTCCTGCGGGACCAGTTGGACAGGGACTGAATGGCGCTGTAGCCGATGACCAGGTCGATCATGATCACGACCGAGCCGAGTTCCTTGGCGAACTCGGCTCGTTCGTACATCTCCTCCATGGTGCCGGCGGTCACGTTGAGGTAGGTGCCCTTGACTTCCCCCGTTGCGGCTTCGGCCCGGTTGACGGCTTCCATGCAGTAGAGGAACCGGTCCCGCCAGTGCATAAACGACTGTGAGTTGATGTTCTCGTCGTCCTTGGTGAAGTCGAGCCCCCCACGCAGGGCTTCGTAGACGACCCGGCCGTAGTTCCGGCCTGACAGCCCGAGCTTGGGCTTGACGGTGGCGCCGAGGAGGGGGCGTCCGAACTTGTCCAGGCGTTCCCGCTCCACGACGATGCCCGTCGGAGGACCGGCGAAGGTCTTCAGGTAGGCCACCGGGATACGCATGTCCTCGAGCCGGAGTGCTTTGAGCGGCTTGAACCCGAACACGTTCCCGATGATGGATGCTGTGAGGTTGGCGATGGAGCCGCCTTCGAACAGGTCGAGGTCGTAGGCGATCCAGGCAAACCACTGATCGTCACGGTTGGGCACCGGCTGGACACGATACGCCTTGGCCCGGTAGCTCTCGCAGGCCGTGAGGCGGTCGGTCCAGACCACGGTCCACGTGGCAGTCGACGATTCGCCCGCCACTGCTGCGGCGGCCTCCACGGGATCGACGCCAACCTGCGGCGTGATGCGGAACAGGGCGATCACGTCGGTGTCCACGGGTTCGTAGTCGGGCTGCCAGTAGCCCATCTGGGCGTAAGGCATGACTCCGGACTTGTACCGGTCCTCTGCTGACCGCTCGGTTGGTTCCATTGTCGCTTCTCTCTTCAGTCGGAAAAGGTCTCTTCGGTTGGAAGTGGCAGTTCGATGCGGGACGTCGTTCCTCTGTTGTTCACCCAAGGTGCCAGTTCGTCGGTTGCGTGCAGCCGGACGGCGGCTGACGAGCGGATACCCCCACCAGTCTGCACCGGCACGGGGATCTCTGCCGGAATCCCTCGCCCCAGCCACCTGCCCGCCTGCGCCGCCGGCCGAGAAGTGGCGTGGGCACCCCGCCCGGAACCCAGGCCTGTATGCGCCATCGGACGATGCTAGCCAAGGTACTTGTCCGATAAGGAACGCCGCCACGATCAGCGCCGTTCCCCGAGGGTCGACGGTGGTCCCCGGCCCGAATGGGCACTAGCATTCGCCTTCCTCGGCGCGAACACGTCAGGCTGCTCGGGCACGGCCCATTCGCGAATCCGATGAGGTGACGGTTGGAGGGGGATTGATGGCGTCACAGGCTGCCGTGCTGCTCGACGAGTATCTCCCTGCGGCGACGCAATCGATGGCCCAGGGGGCTGCCGTGGCGGCAGCACTGCGTGCGCTGGTGGCCACTTCGGTCGACCTGGCCGATCGCCTGGCCAGCGGACACGACTCGCCGCCGATCGAAGTGGCGGCGGACGGCAACGGCGAGGGGGATGCCCGACACCCGCTGGACGCCCTGGCCCATCAACTGTTCACCGGGTCCCTCCGAGGTGCACCCGTGAGCGCCGTGTTGTCCGGAGAGGCCGTCGACCCGATCACCCTCAGTCCGGACGGACAGGTCGTCGTCGCCATCGACCCGATCGATGGATCGTCCAACGTGGGCCTCAACGGCGCCATCGGCACCTTGTTCTCGATCCTGCCCGCCGTGGCCGACGACGCCGGACCGCACGCATCCTTGCTGGTGACCGGTGACCACCAGTTGGCTGCCGGCCTCGTGCTGTACGGCCCGGCCACCGTGCTGGCACTCACCCTCGGAGCAGGCACGGATCTCTTCGTCCTCGATCGGGCCCGGGCGACCTTCGTATTGGCCCGGTCGTCGATCCGCATCCCGGATCAGGCGGGTACGTTCGCCATCAACATGGCGAACCGCCGCCATTGGCCATCGTTGGTGCGGCGGTACGTGGACGATCTCCTGGCCGGTGCGGTCGGGGTGCGCGAGCGGGACTTCGACATGCGCTGGGTCGGCGCAGTGGTGGCCGATGCCTTCCGCATCCTCACCGACGGTGGCATCGCTATACACCCGGGGGACGACCGGCCCGGTGGGCGGAACGGGAGCCTCCGGCTGGTGTCCGAGGGCAATCCCGTCGCCCTGCTGATCGAACAGGCGGGCGGGTCGGCGTCGAATGGGTCCGAGCGGATCCTCTCGATCCAGCCCAAGACGCTCCACCAGCGGACTCCGCTGATCTTCGGGTCATCGGACGAGGTGAGGCGCTGCGTCGAACGTCTCGATCGGCACCCGAACCACGGTTCGGACTCCCCGCTGTTCAGGTCTCGCGGCATTTTCAGGGATTGAGGAGGAACCTTGTCACGCAGGTATCCCATCATTTCGGTGACCGGCTCGTCAGGAGCCGGGACGTCCACCGTCAAGACCACCTTCGAACAGATCTTCCGGCGCGAACACGTTCGGGCGGCTGCCATCGAGGGCGACGCCTTCCACCGGTTCGACAGGGTGGGGATGGCGGAGCAGATCGCCAGCCAGGAGGCACAGGGCAACCGGCACTTCAGCCACTTCGGTCCTGGCGCCAATCTCCTCGGACGCCTCGAATCATTGTTCCGTGCCTACGGCGAGACGGGCCAGGGCCAGACCCGGCACTACGTCCACGACGAGCACGAGGAGGCGATGTACCGAAGCCCGGTGGGTACCTTCACCGAATGGGTCGGCCTCGAGGAGTCCGATCTCCTGTTCTACGAGGGCCTCCATGGGGCAGCCGCCGCCGGAGAGATCGACATCGCCCAGTGGGCGGATCTGATGATCGGGGTCGTCCCCGTGATCAACCTCGAATGGATCCAGAAGATCAGCCGCGACAAGGCGACCAGGGGTTATTCGACCGAAGCGGTGACCGACACCATCCTGCGACGGATGCCCGACTACGTCGAGCACATCTGTCCCCAGTTCACCAGGACTGACATCAACTTCCAGCGCGTGCCGACCGTGGACACCTCCAATCCGTTCGTGGCCCGTTACATCCCGACCGCCGACGAGTCGATCGTGGTCATCCGCTTCCGGAACCCCCACGGCATCGATCTTCCCTACCTGGTGTCGATGATCCACGACAGCTTCATGTCGAGGGCGAACTCGCTTGTCATTCCGGGCGGAAAACTCGATTTGGCCATGCAGCTGATCCTCACGCCGATGATCCACCGTCTGATCGAACGACAGCGGTCCGCGTAGGGCGGTTGCCGTTACTGCATCGAGGCCGCGTCCGTGCCGAGCGGTCCGGAGTGGGGCAGGCAGGGATCGAACCTGCGACCGAGGGATTATGAGTCCCCTGCTCTGACCACTGAGCTACTGCCCCTGAACTGGGTTTTCTTTGCCGGTGGGTTGCCTTGCCCTAGTTTTTGCCCTAGTTTGTAATTCATGGCGGGAACCATCAGGGAACGTTCACCGGGGCACTTCGAGTTGCGAGCGTACAACGTAGCTACGGACCGTCAAGTGACGAAGACGTACAAGCACCCGAGCAAGCTCCCGGGTGTCGGTGTCAAGGAGGCCAAGCGCCGGCTCGCCAAGCTCGTGGACGATGTCGCCGCCGGGAAGTACGGGGTGAAGACTGACCCTGAGGAGATCGTCACTCTTTCAAAGCTGCTCGACGAATGGATCGCCCACGGAGAGAGCCGAGGACGATCACCGAACACCCTGCACGGCTACCGGTCCAAGCTGGCGCGCATCAAGGCCGGCCCGCTAGGGGACGTGGAGGTGCGAAGGCTCACCACCAGGAACATCGACCGCTGGTACAACGAGCTACTGGCCGAAGGCATGTCCCCCGCCACCCTGATGCATCACCATCGCATCATCCGCGCCGCCCTCAATCAAGCGAAGAAGTGGAAGTACATCCCCGTCAACCCGGCCGAGGACGTCGACCTTAGGCCCGCGCAGCGGCCTGAGATGCACGTGCCCACGCTCGACCAGGCCCGGGCGCTCGTCCTGCGAGCGGCCAAGACGTCATCGCCGGACCTTGGGCCGATCCTCCTGTTCGGCATGTTGACGGGCATGCGCCGGGGTGAGCTGTGCGGGGTTCAGTGGTCCGATATTGACTGGGACGCATCCCGGGTCACCGTGCGCCGCTCGGTGTGGCAGATCCGTTCCTCGTGGGGTCTGAAGGATCCGAAAACCCACCAGATTCGGACGATTGCCCTCGACCCGGTCGGCGTGTCGGTGCTCACCGCACGGAAGGTACGGGCCGATTCCGACGCGGATCGCGCCGGCGTTCCACCCTCAGCGGACGCCTTCGTGTGGTCCGCTTCCCCCGACGGGCTCTCCCCTCGGACACCGAACAGCCTCACAAGGGCATTTCACCGACTGTGCCAGGCGATGGAGTCCGAAGCGCTCTCCGCCGATCCACCGAGATCCGAGTCGTGGCCGTTCCGTTTCCACGATCTCCGCCATCTGAGCGCAACCGAGATGGTCGGACAGGGAATGGACCCGAGAACGGTGGCAACTCGGCTCGGGCACGCCAATCCGTCGGTGACGTTGGCGGTGTACGCGCATGCGGTCGACGCCCGGGATCGCGATGCCGCTGCCGGACTTGGCAGGGCGCTTGGGGCGTGAAGGCATGCGGACTTTGTCGTTCGAGAACACGGACTTGGTGGCGGAGCACGATGATCTCGATGTCCTTGTCCGATTCCGTGCGCAAAGACGACACGACGAGGCCGAGGATCCGAGACAAGCCGATGCAGAGAAGTGAGAAAGCCACGGTGGATGATGCCCGAGCCTCAATGTGAAGTGCCAGTCCAGCGGCACAATTGACATTTTGGCGCCCTACACCACACGTTGACCATCGAGCGGTCAGTCGCCACGATGGGCCGAAAGCAGCTGATGACGAAGGACACGAAGACCCACGCCGCCAGGCGCCTGGCACTCGACACCTTCGGGGAGGAAACCCTAAAGCGTCACCTGAGGATTGCCGAGGACAGGGCCGCTGACCTCGG
>Ga0224534_1000796_pt1 | contig 18624 bp, 8 predicted proteins | sample 714E12024metaG_FD_172012 | JGI IMG/M metagenome (GOLD analysis project Ga0224534, IMG submission 172012) | Peat soil microbial communities from Stordalen Mire, Sweden - 717 E1 20-24 | ecosystem: Environmental > Terrestrial > Soil > Wetlands > Peat | place: Sweden: Norrbotten County, Stordalen... | reverse complement strand
TATCACAACTACTGGATGATCGTGGACGGCGCGATCGTGGTGGACCCGGGCACGCAGGCATTCATCGGTTACGGCCACATGTGCAACGGCTTTGAGATCCCCGAGCCGGGCGTGGATTTCTATGACATCAAGGACGTGCCGCACGGCGATGTGCTGATCGAGAATTACTTCGCCAAGACGACCAATTCCTGGCGGCATATCTTTGTCTACACGCCGCCGGGGTATAACGCCGACCTCAAGAAGCGCTACCCGGTGTTCTATCTGCAACACGGCGGTGGCGAAGATGAGCGCGTGTGGATCGAAATGGGCCGGACGAACGTGATTCTCGATAACCTGCTTGCGGCGGGCAAGGTCAAGCCGATGATTGTCGTCATGGAGACGAGCGCAACGGGCGCTCCGGACGCCGCTGGCGGCAGACCTGGTGTGGGCGGAGCCCCTCCCGCCGGCGGCGCAGGCCGTGGCCCTGGCGCTGCCCCTGGCGCCCCTGCTCCTGCCGCCGGCCCTGGAGCTGGCGCTCCTGCTGCCGCCGGCGCGGGACGTGGACCCGGATTCGGCGGATTCGGCGGTCCCGGAGGCGGAGCGTACGGGCAGTTTATGATCGCGGAGTTGATCCCGTGGATTGACAAGAACTTCCGCACGCTGCCTGACGGGGGGCATCGAGCAATGGCCGGTCTTTCGATGGGCGGCATGCAGACCGCATCGGTCACTATGGCGAACCTCGACAAGTTCTCCCACATCGGCTTCTTCAGCGGCGGAGCCGCCACCGGTGGCCGTGGCCCGGGGCGAGGCGCCGCTCCGGGGTCGCCTCCCGCGCCTGCCGCTGCGCCCGCGCCGCTCGACCTCAAAACCATCTACAACGGCCAGATGGCCGACCCGGCCGCGTTCAACAAGAAAGTCAAAGTCCTCTTCATGAGTTGCGGTTCGGTAGAGAACCCCGACGCTTTGAAGGCGCACCAGCAACAGCTCATCGCCGCCGGGATCGCCAACACCTACGTATACGTTTCCCCCGGCACCGCGCACGAATGGCAGACCTGGAGAAGGAGCCTATATGCGTTTGCTCCTCTCCTGTTCAGATAAGCTGTCAGGACGATTCAAGGAGATTCTCGGTTTATGAAACGAGTATTGTTCTTGGCTTCGTTAACGGTCATTTTGGGTGCTGGGACCAGTCTGGCTCAGGAGCCTGCTCCCGGCGCGCCGCCTGCGCCGGCCGTGGGCAGAGGCGGCGCGCGAGGCGGATTTGGCGGGCCCATCGAGTTGGGCCCGGACGACAAGCCCGCCTTCCCCGATCCGCCTGAAGGGTTCAACGTCAGGCGTGACAATATCCCTCACGGCGCGTTGACCCCCGTTCAGTACGACTCCAAGTCGCTCGGAACGCATCGCCAGATGCGCGTCTACACGCCTCCGCGCTATTCCACCAGCCGCAAGTACCCCGTGCTCTATCTGCTCCACGGCATCGGCGGCAACGACCTCGAATGGGTCTACGCGGTCCACGCGGACAACGTCATCGATAACCTCCTGACCGACGGCAAGATTGAGCCGATGGTCCTCGTCTTTCCCAACGGCAATTCAAGCGTAACGGCCGACGCCGCAGCCGCATTCCCCGGGGAGGGTATTGCCGGACGCGGCCCTGCCGGACCTGCTCCCGCCGGAGCTGCTCCCGCTGGAGCCCCCCCCGCTGGCGCCGCCGTCGCCGGACGCGGAGGCCGCGGTAGGGCAGGATTTGATAGCTGGGGTACGCCTTTTGAGAACGACTTGCTGAAAGACATCATCCCCTACATCGAGTCCCACTATTCCGTCTACACCGACCGCGAACATCGCGCCCTGGCCGGTCTCTCGATGGGTGGCGGCCAGACCCTGAACATCGGCCCCTCTCACCTCGACACGTTTGCCTGGATCGGCGGGTTCTCCTCGGCCCCGAACACCAAGTCTCCCGCCGAAGTCATGCCGGATCCGGAAGCCGCCAAGGCGCAATTGAAACTGATGTGGCTCGGTTGCGGCAACAAGGACGGCCTGATCCGCATCAGCCAGGGCGTCCACAACTACCTCAAAGAGAAAGGCGTGCCGCACGTCTGGCACGTCGACGGGAACGCCCACGACAACACCGAATGGGCCAACAATCTGTACCTCTTTAGCCAGCATCTTTTCAAGTAAGTCGCAACGTAACGTGGGAATCGCACGCAGGCGGCCCGGCGTCTTTCCCGCTGGCGGTTTGCCTGCGAACGGCATCTTCAGCCAGCCTGTGAGAAGTTCCGGTTAATGCGCCACTATAGCTGATATTCGAAGTTCCTAATTGTGCCAACACGCGCGCCGGCCTAACATGAACGGTTGGAGTGTATGAGAACGCTGATGATCCTGCTGCTCCCGATGCCCTTTGCTTCGGGCAGGTGGGACCGGAGGCGTACCGGGCCGCCGCGTTCTTCTTTGAGGAGAACCTTATGCGCAGAGTTTTCTTGTATTCCCTGATTCTGTCGATTGCCGCGGCGGCGCCGGTCTCCGGCGCCGACCCCGTGCTCTGGTATCGGCACCCCGCCCAAAGATGGGGCGACGCGCTCCCTGTCGGCAATGGCAGGCTCGGCGGCATGGTTTTCGGCGGCGTCGCGAAAGAGCGCATCCAACTGAACGAAGATACGATCTGGAATGGCAAGAAACGCGACCGCGTGAATCCGGAGGCGCTGAAGGCCTTGCCGGAGGTCCGCCGCCTGCTCTTCGAGGGCAAACCCCGCGAGGCGGAGGCGCTGGAGGAGAAGGACCTCATGGGCATCCCCAACCGCCAACCGCCGTATCAGCCGCTGGGGGATCTGAACATCGAGTTCTCCGGCCAGGACAACGCCGCCGACTACCGCCGCGAGCTGAACCTCGCGACGGGCATTGCGCGCGTGACCTACCGCATCGGCGACGCGCATTACACTCGCGAAGTGTTTTCCTCCGCCCCGGACCAGGTCGTGGTCGTACGCATCTCCTGCGACAAGCCCGGCCAGGTATCGTTTCACGCAACGCTCACGCGCTCGCAGGACAGCCAGACGACGGTAGCGGCGCCCGACCTCGTCATCCTGCAGGGCGAAGCGATCGCCCACACGAATTTCTGGATGAGTCCGGGGCAAGTCGGCGATCGCGCCAAGGCTGAAAGGGACCAGCTCGAACCGACCGGGGTGAAGTTCCGCGGGGTTCTGCGCGCCATCAACGCAGGCGGCCGGGTTGAGGTTTCCGGAACCGATCTGATCGTCTCCGGCGCCAACGCCGTGACCTTGTTGGTTGTCGCCGCGACGGATTATCGCGGCGGCGATCCGGCCTCCGCTTGCACCCGCTACCTGGCTCGCGCCGCCAAGCCGTACGCGGCGCTGAAGACGGCCCACATGGCGGACCACGAAAAGCTGTTCCGCCGCGTGGACCTGGAACTGGCGTCGCCGGCCGGAGGTCCAACGGTTGAGTCCCTGCCCACCGACGAGCGTCTGGCCAGGATCAAGACAGGCCAGGACGACCCAGGTCTCTCCGCGCTGTACTTTCAGTTTGGCCGTTACCTGCTGATGGGCAGCAGCCGCCCCGGCTCCATGGCAGCCAACTTACAAGGGATCTGGAACGAGAGCATGGCTCCGCCATGGGACAGCAAGTACACCACCAATATCAACCTCGAAATGAATTACTGGCCCGCCGAGGTTGGCAACCTATCGGAAACCACCGGACCTCTCTTCGACTTGGTCAAAATGTCTCTCGACAGCGGCCGCCGCACCGCCAAGGAGATGTACGGGGCCCACGGCTTCGCGTTCCATCACAACATCGATGCATGGGTCGACACCGCGCCCGTCGATTACGCCTATTGCGGCGTCTGGCCGATGGGTGGCGCGTGGCTGGCGCTCCATTACTGGGAACACTATCAATATGGCCTGGATCGCGCTTTCCTGAGCCGCGATGCCTATCCCATCATGAAGGAAGCCACGCAGTTTCTTCTCGACTTCCTGATCGATGACGGCAAGGGACACCTGGTCACCAATCCCTCCTATTCGCCCGAGAACTCGTATCGTATGGCGGATGGAACGGTGGGCCGGCAGACGGTCGGAGCCACCATGGACTACGAAATCATCTACACACTGTTCCATGCCACCATGAGCGCTTCGCAGATTCTGGGCATTGACGCCGGTTACCGCGGTCAGCTTGAAGCCGCGCTCAAGCGCATCCCGAACCTGAAGATCGGCAAGCTCGGTCAATTGCAGGAGTGGAGCGAAGACTACGACGAACCCAGCCCGGGAATGAGCCACGTATCGCATTTGTTCGCGCTGTTTCCCTCGGACGAAATTACGCTCCGCGGCACGCCCGAGCTGGCCAAAGCCGCGCGCGTCTCGCTTGAGCGCAGAGTACAGAATGGCTCAGGGAGAGGCGGCTGGCCCGCCGGTTGGTACACGAATCTCTGGGCGAGGCTCGAAGACGGCGATCGCGCATATCAGCATATCCGCTTCTTGCTCTCCACTTCCGCGGAGAGCCTCCTGAACGCCGGCCGCCAATTCCAGATCGACGCCAACTTCGGAGCGTGTTCCGGCATCGCCGAAATGCTCTTGCAGAGCCACTCGGGAGTGATCGCCATTCTGCCGGCGCTTCCCGCTGCATGGCCAGACGGGCATTACAAGGGGCTTCGCGCTCGCGGGGGCGTGGAAGTGAATGCATCCTGGAAGGGCGGCCGCGCGGTTTCCGCGGCGCTGCGCCCGGCGATTGCGGGCGAATTCAAGCTTCGGGCGCCGCACGGCCAGCGCATCGCCAGGATTCAATCCGGCGGCCAAACCATCAAGGCGACCGAATCCAACGGCGTCTGGCAGGTTCGTCTCCAACCGCGCCAGGAATACGCGCTCACTTTCGAATAAGGGACGCTCCAGCGGTCACGCGCCCAGAGGGTTGATCTTGAATACGTACGCGTAATCGCACGGCGGTTTTTCCGGCAAGCTTATCGTGACTCCGTCCGCGTTACGCGACCACACAAGATTGGACTCCGACCCCAGCAGCCCGATTCTGGCGATTTCGCCGCGGTAGTGCGGAGAACTCGAAGCCAGCGACTTAATTACTAGTCTTCCGTCTCCGGGCCAAGCCAGCGCGATCGCGTATAGAGCGTCCCCCTTGGCCGTAAACCGGATATCGCCCGCGACGAATTGCGCAAGCGGGCCGTACGGCGTACTGCCCGCGCTCTGGGTCGGGCCCTCTCCGGCAATCTTCCAGGGCCGCGTGGAGTAGATCGCCTCGCTGTTGAGCGCCATCCAGGCGCCGAATTTGTCGAGAAAAGCGAATTCATCGTCATCGGGCCGGCCGTGGCCGGGAAGCGGGATGTTCAGCAGCAGATTACCATTCTTGCTGACGACGTTGACGAGAAGATGAACCATGGACTGGGCGGTCCGGTACCGGTGATTCTCCAAAATCGACCGGCTGTAATGCCAGCCTCCGATACAGGCGTCCGTTTGCCATGGATTCGGTTCCACCGCGTCCGCCTGGCTCATTTCAAAATCGCGGACCAAAGTGCTCAACACAGGCTTGGGAACGTTCTTGATATTGAACACCGCATCCAGCTTGCCCGCGTTCCGGCGGATGTTCGCGTTGTAATAATACGCCATGATATGCGGTGTGAGCTCCGGTATGCCGAGCCAGACGTTCAGCTCTCTGCCGGAGGGCGCTCCCTTGTCAAAGTCCCAATCGCAGTTATCGTCAAAATACAAAAGATCCGGGCTGTATTTGTCGATCAAGTCCTGAACGCGCAACATGAAGGTCTCGACGAACTCCGGGCAGGGGTCGTCCGGCTGGTGCGGACTCCCGTTGAGCTCCCGCGGGTCCATGCCCTCCCACCACTTGCCCTTGCCATCGGCTTTCGTCAGAACGCCATCGTAGGGCACGCCTTGCAGAGGGCCCGTCGCGTCGCTGCCATACCGGACCGGCATGAACTCCCTCCAAACCCGCCCCGGCGTACCATGAACGGTGATCCCGAACTTGAGCCCCTGCGCACGAGCGATTCTTCCCCAGGTCCCGACCAGGTCTTTTTTGGGTCCAACCTTCATGCAGTTCCAGGGTTGGTACTTCGAGTCCCAGCAATCGAAGTTGTCATGGTGATTGGCAAGGGCGACGAAGTACTTGGCGCCGGTCTTGGCATAGAGCCGAATCAGTTCCTCGGGATTCCAGTTCTCCGCCCGCCAGATATGACAGACGTCTTTGTATCCAAATTGCGATGGATGCCCGTATGTCTTGACGTGGTAGTTGTACTGGGAGCTGCCTTGTATGTACATGCCGCGGGCGTACCAGTCTCCCTGCTCCGGAACGCATTGAGGGCTCCAATGAGCCCAGATTCCGAATTTCGCATCGCGAAACCAGTCGGGGAACCGGTAGGACTTCAGCGATTCCCAATAGGGCCGAAACGGACCGGTGATCGGGCCGCCGGCAAAATTGCCGTCAGGGTATGCGCCCTGCTGACTCAATGCGGTTTTTGCGGCCGCAAGCAGACTGGCGCCGCCCGCGACGAACTTCCTCCGGTCGAAGCCGCCGGTTTTACCATTCATTTCCAGGTCACTCCTCTCTCCGAAGGGCGTCTTGAGTAGTCCTCACTTCGACTTATTTTCTTCCGCCTTGACGATCTTCCGCATGTCCCGGTCGAACCGCACCCCATCGAACGGAACCACCAGGACCTTACTCCCGTGATTGTCGTTCCCATGCTCCTGTTCTTTCGGCACATCGAGCGCCGCGAAGGTGAAATACGCCGGGTGCCCCTTCTCCAGGTAGACGCCCGGCCGCTCCAGCTTCTCCCAATGGTTAACCGTTCCGTCCTTATACCGGACGAAGTCCGTGGCCGGATCGTAGGCCACCCCCCTGTTCTTCCAGTTGCCGATGCCGTCGAGCGAAGTCAGGTGGTACGCCTTGCGCTCGCTCCAGCAGTTCACCACGATGTGATACATGCCTCCGCTGTACCAGATCGCCGGGTCTTCCAGGTTCTGCTTCGCCGCCGGCAACCCGGGCATGTCCCTGTAGATGCTCGGCCCCTGGATCTTATACGGCCCCAGGATGCCTTCTGAGCTGATGAGGATCGCGCCCGACCGGCCCACGATCTCGAACTTGCCATCCGGCCGGACCATCACGGCGACGTTCGACATGCTGCCGTCCCGCGGATTGAATCCGTTGGCGTCAACCTTGATCGATCCCAACTGCTGCCACGGCCCGTCCAGCGACTGGGAGACGAAGACGTCGCCCGGTCTCGTCTCACTCACCACAACCGCATAGCGTTTGTCCGGAAGTTCGAGCGCCGTGACGTTATGCCCCCTGCCGCCTCGATTATCCGGCCAAGTGGGCCCCGTGTCTCTGTATGGCCCCATGGCCTTATCGCTGACCGCATGAACGGCCAGGGACCCGACCCAGCCTCCGTGTCCCGCGCTCTGATTCCAGCGGCTGGCGAACAGATGGAACTTGCCATCGGGCGCTTTCAGGATCTGGCCGTCCCAGTAGTACCACTGCTTCAGCGTCGGGTCCTCCAGACCGTTCTGCGGATCGCGCGGCAGCACGTTGCCGGCACCCCAAGCATCCTTCGTGAGCCGTCCCTGAACCGGCATCGGAAGGAAGTAGTCGATCAGCGTCTTGTCCGCCGCTCGTGAAAGGCCGGTCACCGCCGGCAAGAGTGTCAGAACCTGCCAGAGAATCCGCGTGGATTTCATGAGTGCGCCCGATTTTCCGCTAGGATTGAGTATACATTTATTTGACCTTTCAGGTCCGTCAATCCGCAGTTACGCTCGCCCGCGGCGTCCAACCTGGCACGCCTCGGCGAGCCGTGCGAGAATCACTGCTGTGGGATCCATATGAACAACCAGCCTAAATGGACCAGGCGGCTCTTTGCAGCCGCAATCGCGGGTTCGGCCACAACTCTCGCTCAACAACCGGCAGCCTCGCCGGCTCCGCCCGCGGCGGGCGCCGCGCAGGTTCCTCCGACTCCCGGCAGACGGCCGCAGCCGCCGGAGCCGCTGCCGTTCGCCGAGACCCTTGTCTTTACGCGGAAGGACGCTCGACCGCGCATCACGCCTTACCCCATGGCGCAGGTGCGCCTTCTTGCCGGTCCGTGCAAGCAGGCCGCGGATTCCAACCGCGCGTACATGATGCGCATCGCGCCGGACCGGCTTCTGCACACGTTTCGTCTGAATGCCGGCCTCGCCAGCTCCGCGCAGACGCTTGGCGGATGGGAAGCGCCTAACGGCGAGCTTCGCGGCCATACCACGGGACACTATCTTTCCGCGTGCGCCCTGCGGGCCGCATCGGCTGGTGATGCGGAAGTGAAGGCGCGCGGCGATGAGATCGTAGCTGAACTCGCCAAGTGCCAGACTAAACTGGCGGGCGGCTACCTGAGCGCGTATCCCACCGAGTTCTACGATCGCCTGGACAAGGGAAGGAACGTCTGGGCGCCCTTCTACACCTACCACAAGATCCTGGCGGGAATGCTCGACATGTACTTCCATGCCGGCAACAAGCAGGCGCTCGAAGTCGCCAGCGGCATGGCTGCCTGGGCGGACGAGTGGAGCGCTTCCAAGCCGGAAGCCCACATGCAGGAGATCCTGCGGGTTGAATTCGGCGGAATGAGTGAGGCGCTTTACAACCTTGCCGCCGCCACCAACGACGATCGCTGGGCGAAGGCGGGTGACCGATTCAACAAGAAGGAGTTCCTCACGCCGCTCGCGCAGCGCCGGGACGAACTGCGCGGGCTTCACATGAACACGCACGTTCCGCAGGTGATCGGCGCAGCCCGGCGCTTCGAGCTGACCGGCGATCCGCGGTTCCACGATGTGGCGGAGTTCTTCTGGTACGCGGTCGCATCGGGCCGGACCTATGCCACCGGCGGAAGCAGCAATAACGAGCACTGGTTGACGTCTCCGGGCCGCCTCGCGGCGGAGTGGCGGACAGCCACGCATCACCAGGAGTGCTGCTGCGCTTACAACATGATGAAGTTGACGCGCCATCTCTACTCGTGGACCGGAGATCCGCGCTACTTCGACTACTACGAGCTCAATCTGTTCAATCACCGGCTGGGCACCATCCAGCCCGAAACGGGCCATACCGTCTACTTCCTGTCGATGGCGCCCGGAGCCTGGAAGGGACTGTGCGCGGAAGACAAGTCGTTCTGGTGCTGTACGGGTACGGCGTTCGAAGAGTACTCGAAATTGAACGACAGCATTTACTACCGCGACGAGCGCGGCATTTCGGTGAACCTGTACATCGCCTCGGAGCTGGACGATCGCGAGCGCGCGATCGGGTTGCGGCAGGACACGCGATTTCCGGACGAGCCTCGCACATCCTTTACCATTACGAAGGCGCCGGTATCGGCCTGGACGCTGCGCCTGAGGATTCCATCGTGGACCTCCGCCGCGGCGGTCAAGGTCAATGGCCGTCTCCTTGAAGCGACGCCCGGAGCGGGCAGCTATCTCAGCATCACTCGCGCATGGAAGAAGGGCGACCGCGTCGACCTGGAGCTTCCCATGAGCCTGGCGGCCGAGCCCTTCCCCGACGAACCGCGCGTGCAGGCCTTTCTGTATGGACCCATCGTTCTGGCCGGCGACCTCGGCGCTCAGGGACTCACGGACGAGTTGGTCCTCGACCAGCAGGGCCCCGCGGTCGGCAAGATTCCAATGAGCGTGCCGGAGTTGCACGCCTCGGGGAAGAAGCTCGAAGACTGGATCAAGCGGGATGGCTCTGCGCCACTTTCGTTCCGCGCCGCGGGTTCAGAAAGCGGCGTTACGCTGAAACCGCTGAACCAGTTGTGGGGGAGATTCGCGACGTATTGGAACGTGGCGTGACCGCGGCGAAAAGCCGTCTTATAGCGCGATCTTCAACGCGATCGCATGGTCGCAGGGCTTCTGCTCGGGCAATTCGACGGCGAGGCCCTTATCGTCCTGGGTCCACTTTACCTTGCCTTTGAAGCCGAGCAGTTCCACGTTCTTGATTTTCGTTTGCGCGACGGCGCTGGTAGTCGCGAGAGGCCGGATGACGGCCTGCTTCTGCGGCCAATCCATTACGAACGCGTAGAGCGTGTTGCCCTTGGTGGTGAAGCGCACTTCCTCGGCGGTGAGGTCTCCACGGCCGGCCTCGTTGAACCGGGCGCCTCGGCCCGAGGGAGGCGCCGTGGCCACCGGCCCGTCGCCGAAGATCTTCCATGGCCGCGTGGCGTAGATTCCCTCGCTGTTGACCGCCATCCAACGAGTGATCTCGTCCAGGATCTTCAATTCCTGATCGTCCAGCGGGCCGCTGTTCGGCAGCGGAAAGTTCAGCATCAGATTGCCGTTGCGGCTGACGATGTCCACCAGCATGTCGATCACCCTCTTCGGCGTCTTGTACTTGGCCTCTTTGTCGTAGTGCCAGTTGCCGATGCAGGTATCGGTCTGCCAGGGATTGGCGGGGATGCCTGCGGCCACGCCGCGTTCCCAGTCCAGAACGCAGGTTCCGGTTTCGCAGTCGCTCGGCAGCTTGCTGGTGTAGACCGCTTCCACGCGCCCGCCGTGCAGCTTGGCGTTCACGTTGTACAGGTTGGCTACGAGGGCCAGGCCGTATTCTTCAAAAAAGATATCGCCGTCGGTATAGAGCAGGTCGGGCTGATAATTGTCCACCAGGTCCTTGATGCGTTTGAAGTAGTGCAGTTTCCAAGGGTCCGGCGCCTGGCGGTCCGAGATCTGCTGACCATAGGGGTAGTCCGCCGGCAACTCGTGATAGAGGTCGGCGAAGGCGGGGTTGGCGCCGTCGTAGGGGACGCCGGCCAATGGGCCGGTCTTGTCGCTCGTGTGCGAAGGGGAAAACCAGTGATAGCTGGGCGCCAGGTGCTCGCTCACGGCGAACTTCAGCCCGTGCTTTTGCGCGGCCTTCTTGAACATCCCGACAATATCTTTCTTCGGTCCGGCCGCCACGGCGTTCCAGCGCGGCTGGTGCGCGGACTTCCACAGATCGAACCCGTCGTGATGCACCGCCATACTGCAGAAGTACTTCGCGCCGGCTTTCTTGTATAGATCCAGCAGGTGCTCGGGATCGAACTGATCGGCCTTCCAGGTGGGAATGACGTCCTTGAAGCCGAACTTCGTGGGGTGGCCGTAGTTCTTCACATGGTACTCGTACTGCCGCTGGCCCTGGATGTACATGTTGCGGGCGTACCAGTCGCCATACTCGGGAGCGGACTGCGGCCCCCAGTGCGCCCAGATGCCGAACTTGGCGTCGCGGTACCAGGCGGGAACCTGCCAGGTCCTCAGCGATTCGCGCGTACCCTTGAAAGGCCCGGGCGCGATCTCCAATTGTGCGCCTGTGGCCCGCGCGCGTTTGAGAAGAACCGGCGCTCCGATGGCAGCCAGCGCCTGGCGTCTGGTGAAGGTCATGAGTGCGCTCCTTAACCGGATAAACGAATCTCTTGGACTACTCATCATAGCCGAAACTCCCGCGGAGCGTGATGCGGTTGCGAACCGGTTCTGGCGGCGATACCATCGGCGTTGTTCTTTTCTAATAGGAGACTGGAAGTTGAGATCCACTCTATTCGCAATTGCATTCGTAACGGCGGGTAGCGCGTTATTGGGCCAGCAGCCGCCGGCCGACGCTCCCTACCTGAATCCGAGTTTGTCGCCCGAGCGCCGCGCGGCGGATCTCGTCTCCCGGATGACGCTGGAAGAGAAAGTTCTGCAAATGCAGAATAGCGCTCCGGCGATCCCGCGTCTCGGGGTAGGCGTTTTCAATTACTGGAACGAGGCTCTGCACGGCGTCGCGCAGGGGCGCGCCACCGTGTTCCCCGAGCCGATCGGGATGGGAGCGAGCTTCGACCCGGACCTGGTGCATCGCGTCGCCGACGCTATTTCCACGGAAGCGCGGGCCAAGTATCATGAGGCGCAACGGCGCCCGCCGGTGCCGGAAGTTCCGCCAGGGAACTCTCCGGGCCGCATCGCATGGCTCACCTACTGGTCGCCGAACATCAACATCTTCCGCGATCCGCGTTGGGGACGCGGCCAGGAGACCTACGGCGAAGATCCGTTCCTCACCAGCCGCATGGGCGTCGCGTTCGTGAAGGGCATGCAGGGCGACGATCCGCATTACCTGAAGGTAGTCGCCACGCCCAAGCACTATGCCGTGCACAGCGGCCCGGAGCCGCTGAGGCACACCTTCGATGCCAAGGTCAGCGAGCGCGACCTTGTGAATACCTACCTGCCGGCGTTCAAGGCCGCGATCACGGAAGGCAAGGCGGACTCCATCATGTGCGTCTACAACTCCGTCAATGGAGCGCCGGGCTGCGCCAATGCGGACTTGCTGCAGAAGCGCCTGCGCGACCAATGGGGATTCCAGGGCTATGTGGTGAGCGATTGCGGCGCGATCGGCGACATCTTCAGGAGTCATAGATACGTCGCGACCCAGGGCGCGGCGTCGGTGGCGGCCGTCAAGGCAGGCACGGACCTCACCTGCGGCGGCGAGTATCGCAGCCTGATCGACGAGGTTAAGGCCGGCACGATCACGGAAGCCGAGATCACGCGCTCGGCGGAGCGGCTTTTCGTGGCGCGGATTCGCCTGGGCATGTTCGACCCTCCCGAGCGCGTTCCTTACACGAAGATTCCATACTCCGAGAACGATTCCGCAGCGCACCGGCAACTGGCGCGCGATGCGGAGCGCGAATGCATCGTGTTGTTGAAGAACCAGGGCGGCTTCCTGCCCCTGAAATCCTCCGTGAGTAAGATCGCGGTGGTTGGCCCCTCGGCGAACGACCCGATCGGCCTGCTGGGCAACTACAACGGCATTTCCTCGAAGCAGGTGACTCCGCTCGAAGGCGTCACGAAGCAGTTCGCCAAGGCCAGGATACAGTACGCGCTCGGTGCCACCTACACAACCTCCACGCAGGCTCTGGTGGACTCGAGCGTGCTGGTTCCGCCGGACGGCAAGGGCCAGGGCCTTCAGGCCGAGTATTTCGATAACCCCGATTTCCAGGGCCAGCCGAAGCTGCGCCGCACCGAGCCGCGAATCTACTTCGACGCCAACATGGAAGAACCCGACGTGGTTGCGGCCGTCAATGGCGACAAGTATTCGATCCGTTGGACCGGCGCGCTGATTCCCACTGCCTCGGGCGATTACGCGATCTCCGCCCGCACAGGCCAATGGAACCGCAGCGGCAAGATCACGCTGTTCCTCGACGATAAAGAAGTGAACCCCAGCGGGCCCGCCGGCGCACGTCCCGCGGGATTGGGACCGGGCCAGGGACAGGGAATGGGGGGGCGGCGCGGCGGGCCGGCGCCGATACCGTTGGAGGGTGGGCGCAAGTACGCTCTGAGAGTGGAATACACGCAGAACGGCAAGGGAGGCGGCGCCGAACTCAATTGGATTCCGCCGGTCCCGGCGATGCTCGCCGAAGCGGAAAAGGTGGCGAAGGATTCCGACGTCACGCTGGTTTTCGTCGGTTTGAATGGTTCCCAGGAAGGCGAGGGCCACGACCGTAGCGACATCGCCCTGCCTGAGCCGCAGGAAGGCTTGGTGAAGGCGATGATCGCCACCGGCAAGCCGGTCGTGGTGGTCCTGACCAGCGGCAGCGCCGTAGCCATGAACACCGCCGCGCAGGGCGCGACGGCGGTGCTTTCGGCCTGGTACGGCGGCGAGGAAGCCGGCACGGCCATCGCCGAAACCCTGGCCGGGGTCAACAACCCGGCGGGCCGCCTTGCGGTGACCTTTTACAAAGGCCTGGACCAGGTGCCGGACTTCCAGGATTACTCGATGAAGAACCGCACCTACCGCTATTTCAAAGGTGAACCGCTCTACCCGTTTGGCTACGGACTGAGCTATTCGACCTTTGCGTATTCGGGCCTGAGCGCGAAGCGCACTTCCGGGGGCGCCGAAATCCGCGCTACGGTGAAGAACAAGTCCTCCCGCGAAGGCGATGAAGTGGTGCAGCTTTACTTCGCCGGCGGCGCCGGAGAGGACGCGCCGGTGCGTAGCCTGCGTGGCTTCCAGCGCATTCACCTGCGGGCGGGAGAAAGCCGCCAGGTAAACTTCACGGTTGCCTCCGAAGACGTGCCGACGGACAGGCTGGAAATCAGCGTAGGCGGCGGGCAGCCAGTGGGTAACACGCCGCACGTGCAGGGCTCGCTGTAACCATTCCGGGTTCCTGGGGGAAGAAAGGCGTCAAGTTGATCTTGCTAAGCACGGGCGCAATCGGGATCAGGCGTCGTAGGGTGTCGACCGCTCCTGGTTCGACCGGGTTGCCGCCGGGTGATTCCACAGCGTATTTGTGTTAAGGTTGCCCTCGATCCAGTCAAAGATAGGCCCAAGGAGAGTATCGTGAAGCGCAGAGATTTTCTTACGAAAGGTACGGTGGCTGCCGGGCTGGCCAGTTCTACGAAGTTGCTCCCACCGCTCGCGGCCGCCCAAAGCAGCGCCCCCAAGCCGGCGCAGGCCGCGGCGAAAACATCGGTGGCGCAGGAAGAGATTCGTTCCGTCGAGTATCTCCAACGCGCGAAGCGGGATAAGTTCCTGCCTAAGCCCCCGGCGTTCAGGGAATCGGACGGGCCGGCCGGCGTGCCGGTCTCGCCCATGCCGCTGGCGGAACGGATCAGACGGAAGATTGTGCCGCGGCGAGGCTTTTGCAGCATCGCGCCCGGCAGTGATGCGCTTCTCATCTCCGGCAATGGGCCGATGAATATTGAGATGCCCTGCGATCCATACTCGGAGCAGATCCTTTTCCGTCACGAAAGCCTGTTCATGCCGCATAGGAGGCCTTTCGAGGCGCCCAAGATCGCAAATATTTTCCCGCAGGTGCGGCAAATGCTGCTGGACGGAAAATACCACGAAGCTGCGAAACTCGGTTACGACGAGTGGCACAAGACCTCCATAGGGGGAGGTGGGTTCTCCGCAGGCGCGGCATTCTCGATGCGTCTGGATTTTCCCAAAACCGCGTCGGTCAAGGACTATCTCCGCACGGTGGATTTCGAAAGCACCGAGTTGAAGGTCCACTGGACGGACGAGCGCGGCGAGTGGGTTCGCCGGACCTTCGCGTCCCGGCCCGACAACGTCGTGGTTCAGTGGCTCACCGCCCCGAAAGGACAGCCGCTGAATGTCCGAATCTCGCTGGCCAGGTCGGCGGGAGGGGGTCGCGGCATGGGAGGAGGAATGCCGACCCTCGGCGGGAGGGGAGGCGCCGCACAGAGCAATGCCCACCAGGACTTTAGCGAGCAGCGGCTGATTTTCAAGGGCATTTTGGATCCCTCGGTGAACAACAGCGGCTACGCCGGCGTGACCCGCGTGGTTCGCAACGGCGGCTCGGCCCGCATGGATGGCGACACGCTGGTGGTCGAGAATGCGTCGTCCGTGATGCTGCTCACGCGCATCGAACATTTCCCCGACTACGGCGAGGAGCAGGTGGAAGCGCTGCGGCGGGCGGTGGAAGGTCTCACCCCGGACTACGCGGCGCTGCTGGAGCGCGCCAGGAAGGTCCAGTCGGAGATGCTTAACCGCGTCACCGTGGATTTCGGAGGCGCCTCGAAATATGCCATGTCTTCGGAGGAGCTTCTGTCCGATCAGCGGTCGAGCCCAGGCTATTCGGGCGCTTTTCTCGAGAAGTTGTTCGAAATGTGCCGCTACTGGTTTATCCTGACCAGCGGCAAGTATTGCAGCATGTCGGCCGAGACCAACGCCAATATCAACCTGCAGATTGCGCCTGGCGTGCAGGGCGATCACCGGGAAGGCATGGAGGCCTACTTCAACTGGATGGAGAGCCTGTACCCGGACTACCGCACCAACGCAAGGAACATTTTCGGCATGCGCGGCGCCCATTATTCCCTCACGCCGACCAAAGACGAGGGCGTCGATAAAATGTACGACTACGCTGCTTCGACCGGGGAGACATGGCCGCATCCCTACTGGCTTTCCGCCGGCGGCTGGTGTGTGCGCCCGTTCTGGGACCACTATCTTGTCACCGGCGACCTGGAATTCCTCCGCAAGCGCGTGGTGCCGGCTTATAAGGATCTGGCGCTGTTTTACGAGGATTTCCTGACAGTCACTGACAAAAATGGGAACTACATCTTCGTCCCATCCTTCTCGCCGGAGAACAATCCCGGCAACCTGGACCCTTCGTGCATGTTGGTGATTAACGCCAGCATGGACATTTCGGTGTGCCGGGAAGTCCTGGCGAATTTGGTCGAGGCTTGCGAACTATTGGGCATCGAGGCCGACAGCGTGCCGAAATGGAAGGCGATGCTGGCCAAGTTGCCGCCCCACCTGCTCGAACCGGACGGCGCCATGAAGGAATGGGCCTGGCCCTCGCTGGCAGAGCGTTATGATCATCGGCATATCTCTCATCTCTACGGCGCCTGGCCGGGCGACGAAATCGACCCGGACCGCGTGCCGCTACTGGCAAAGGCCGCGTTGATCGCGGACCGGCACCGCGTTCCGGAGCGGCTGGCCGCGCATGGCCGCTGCCATCGCGCATTGGTTGGGGCGCGGCTCAAAGACAGCTACCTGGTGGACAGCGAACTGCGGCAACTGATTGAAGAGGGCAACGTCGGCCCGACGCTTCGGTGTTCTCACGACCCCTACGCCGGGCCGATGCCGGATGCGCAAGGCGGGATTCAAACCATCATGCTGGAGATGCTGGGTTACTCTCGCCCCGGTGTGATTGAGGTGCTTCCGGCCCTGCCGCCCTCGCTGGTCAAGGGATCCATCAACGGGATGCCGCTCCGCACCTTTGCGCGGCTCAACAAACTGTCCTGGGACATGGAAGCCCGGACCGTGGATTTGACGATTACCTCGGTCAAAAAGCAGGACGTTACATTGATTGCGCGGCATGGCATCGAAGCGGTTTCCGCCTCGCCCGGAGCTTTGGCGGCAAAGCCACCGTCCGGCAAGGCCGCCTGCGACCTGCACTTGCCGGAAGGAAAACCGGTGGCGGTTCATTTGAAGCTCAGACGGCGCAACCCGATGGATTGGGTCAACGGGGTCGCTTGATGCTCTCCTAACAACGGACCGGAAGAGGAAATCATGAAACGCAGAGATCTTCTTAAGACAAGCGCGGCGGCTGCCGGCTTGATGGGTTCTCTAAAGATATCGCCGACGCTCGCCGCGGCCGAAGGCGATCCCCAGAAAGCATCTGAACAAGCAGGAGCGCCGCTGACGGACAATCGTCCGGCTGAATATCTTCACCGCGTGCGGGGGGGTTCGTTCTTGCCCAAGCCGCCGGCGCCCGCGAGATCGTATCCGGTCTCACCAATGCCACTGGCGGAACGGGTCAGGCGGAAGATTGCGCCGCAGCGGGGCTTTTGCAGCATCGCGCCCGGCAACCTGGTCAGCGAGAGTCTCACCTCCGGCAATGGAGCGGTGAACATCGAGTTGACGGGAGATCCCTACTCGGAGCAGATCCTTTTCCACCACGAAAGCTTGCTCATGCCGTGGAAGAGGCCCTTGGAGGCCCCGAACGTCGCGAATATTTTCCCGCAAGTGCGGCAAATGGCGCTGGACGGAAAGAGCCGCGAAGCCATGGCGCTCGCCATCCAGCACATGAATGATAACCCGATCAAGCAGGACACCGAGCCGCACCTCACCGTCCCGGCATTCCTGATGCAGCTTGATTTTCCGAAAGCCGCGCCGGCGAAGGACTATCTCCGCACCGTCAATTTCGAGAACAGCGAGATAAAGGTCGCCTGGACTGATGAGCACGGCGATTGGCTTCGTCAGACTTTCACTTCCCGGCCTGACAACGTCGTGGTTCAGTGGCTCACCGCGCCGACTGGTCAGCCGGTGAACGTCCGAATCTCATTGCAGAGGTCCGCCGCGTGGAGCATGCGTTCCGGGATGGACTGGGGCAGCCACTCGGGAGTTGGCTCCACAGCACCCGACCGGGGAGCATTCACCCCGGGAGCGTCGGGATCACCCCCTAAAGGATCCGTCCCGAAGGGCGTCGAAGCCAACGAGGTTCGGCAGGACTGCAACGTACAGCGGCTGATTTACAAATGCCGTTTGGATCCCTCCGTGGACAACAGCGGCTACGCCGGAGTGGTTCGCGTGGTGCGCAACGGCGGATCGGCCCGGATGGATGGCGACACGTTGGTGGTCGAAAATGCGTCGTCCGTGATGCTGCTCACTCGCATCGAATGGTTCGCCGACTACAGCGAGCAGAAGGTGGACGCCGTGCGGCAGGCGGTGGAACAGATCACCCCCGATTATCCGGCATTGCTTGACCGGCACCAAAAGGTCCAGTCGGAGGCCTTCAACCGCGTCACTGTGGATTTCGGCGGCGCCTCGCAATATGGCATGTCCACGGAGGAACTTCTGGCCGATCAGCGGTCGAGGCTGGATTACTCGCCCGCGTTGCTGGAGAAGGTTTTCGAAATGGGACGCCATTGGTTCATCCTCAACAGCGGTAAGTATCCCAGCATCGCGGCCGAGATCAATGCCACCATCAACCTGCAAACGGCGGGCGCTGTGCAGGGCGGCTTGCGGGAAGGCATGGAAGCCTACTTCAACTGGAGGGAGAGCATGGCCCTGGATTACCGGGTCAACGCCAAGAACATCTTTGGTCTTCGCGGCGCCTCGTATCCCCTCTTTCCAGACAAGGGTATCGGCGTCAATTTCTATTACACGAGCAGCTCTGCAATCGGAGTCTGGCCCTACTGGATTTCCGCTGGAGGCTGGTGCGTG
>Ga0224534_1000794_pt1 | contig 18653 bp, 15 predicted proteins | sample 714E12024metaG_FD_172012 | JGI IMG/M metagenome (GOLD analysis project Ga0224534, IMG submission 172012) | Peat soil microbial communities from Stordalen Mire, Sweden - 717 E1 20-24 | ecosystem: Environmental > Terrestrial > Soil > Wetlands > Peat | place: Sweden: Norrbotten County, Stordalen... | reverse complement strand
GATGTCGGCTCGTCGCATCCTGGGGCTGAAGCCGGTCCCAAGGGTTGGGCTGTTCGCCCATTAAAGCGGTACGCGAGCTGGGTTTAGAACGTCGTGAGACAGTTCGGTCCCTATCCGATGCAGCCGTAGGAGATTTGAGGAAGGCTATCCCTAGTACGAGAGGACCGGGATGGACGAAGCTCTCGTGTGTCAGTTGTCCTGCCAAGGGCACCGCTGATTAGCGACCTTCGGGTGGGATAAGCGCTGAAAGCATCTAAGCGCGAAGCTCGTTCCAAGATGAAATCTCCCACAGGGTTAACCTGGTAAGGCCCGTGGCCAGACGACCACGTTGATAGGCCGGAAGTGTACGTGCGGTAACGCATTCAGCTGACCGGTACTAATCGGCCGAGGGCTTGGAAACTTGCTCGTGCTCGCTATGGAACGCTCAGGGTGACCGATCTCGGTCACACCGGGCTCTGAGGCCGACCCCGGTGGTCGGGACCTCGAGCCCGAGGGCGCACAGTTTCCGGTGGCCATGGCGGCGGAGAGACACCCGTTCCCATTCCGAACACGGCAGTTAAGCCCGCCAGCGCCGATGGTACTTGGGGGGTAGCCCCCTGGGAGAGTAGGACGCCGCCGGGATTTCTCAGACAATGCCCCCCGCTCGACGGGGGGCATTGTCGCGTCCGGGGCCCGGTGGTGAGGGGCGTGCGGAGGCCGTGCCCGGTCCAAGGGGAGGGCGTCAGGGCGCCAGGGCGCTGTCAACCGGCACTGCGCCCTTGGCGGGGTCCGTGGTCGTGGCGTTGCCAGATCTGTGCGTTCTCACCGAACCCCCGGGGCAGGATCGGCAGCTGACCACGCCCGACATCCCCGATCTGCCTGGAGAAGTCCCTACCGATTGTCGTCCGCCATCCGTTCGACGTAGTCGATCAGCTCCTTCCGATAGCTGCTCGGCGGCGCTGTGCTGGTCCATGGGGAGACTGCGATGAACGATTTCCTTTGCCTCTCCCAGTGTCATGTCGCCCCCATCCCGCAGAGCCTTGATCGCCGGGATCGGTGCAAGGTGATGATCCTCGATTAGGACGTGGGCGATCTGGTCTGGAGTGTCACCGGCGTGCAGTGTTGCCTTGACAATCTCTACAGGATCCATCCCTAGAACATGCATGAGCAGGTGGCCGTCCTGGCATCAAATTGCCGAAGTGGGCCACCAACCGGCGATCCGGGGCACTGTGCTGCCTTTCGGCAAGAGTCCACGTCTGTACGATTGAGCACATGCCTGCCGTTGTCCTCCGAGGTCCAGCAAACACAGCCCCCGAGGTGATCGTTGGTCCCTTCCCGTCGATGGACCAAGCTGAGGAGTGGGCCCAGGCGCATCCTCGGGACGGTGGCTATTGCGTTGCCGAAACACTCACGGATCCAGCCGAGGTGCCCTGAGTAGTCCGCACTTCTGCAGGTCGTGCGTCCCACCCACCCTGCCATGGGGCCCGTTTCCATAGGCTCAGACGTGTGCAAACACCTCACGGATCGTTAGATGGAATCGCCTCGGCGAGCGATCCGGTGTCGTCGTTGCACAACCTGGTCGGTGATGACGCCGTCATGTTCGTCGACCTCGTCTAGCAGAGCGGGACCGTCGAGGCCTGGTTTCCGGTCGGGACGTCGATCGTCGAATCCGTCGCCGGTCCCCGACCTCCCCGATGAGCCGGTCCTCGGCCAGGTAGCGACGGGCTATCCCCGACGTGCCTGATTGAGGGCGGGGCGCAGCAACTATCAAGCGAAGCACGGTCGTGGCTGGGCGACCACACCCCGCTTGGATCCGAAGACCCGCCAAACGAGACGAGTTGGACGACCGAAGGACGGCAGGTCGACAAGCTCAAGCACCGGACGCTCTTTCACTCGGGCGACCACCCCGCAGCGCCCACACCCTGTCCGGGAGACTCGGGTCTCGACGTGGACACGGAGCATCTCGCCGACCATGTCCGCCACGCCGTGGACGATCAGTTCCGGCAAGCCCAGCAGCGGCTCACACATGCGCATAGGGTCTGACTCCAGAGGGGCTTTCCACTCTGAAGGCGTTGAACGCCGTCAGAGTGGAGAGCGCCTGCTACGCGCTCGGGGATTCCCGACTCCGCTGAATTCCGAATTGCCCTGAAGACCCGACTTTGGCGAAAAGGCGGCGCGAAACCGTCGCCCAGGATCGCCTCCGTGGCCGGCAATCGATTCGGCCGGCACCAGGGTGCGGCTCGGTGACATGGTCAACCAATTATCCGGGAGCCTCCATGTTCCGGGGGAAGCCCACTGTGTCAGGCACAGGCCTTTGTCCCCTAGTAATGGCGCCAGTCGTCTCATATCATGACTCTGACCTTGCATGCGAGGAAAGGAATCGCCGTGACCGACAACACCCCTGAGCAGCGCTCCGGGCAGCTCGGCGTGCGCACCATCCTCGTGGGAGTGGACGCCTCAGACGAGTCACGCGATGCTCTGAGATGGGCAGCGCGTTACGCGGCACTGGTGGGGGACCGACTCGACGTCGTCCACGCCTGGAGCACGAGAGAGGAGTTCGTCTGGGTGCCTGAAGGACCCCCTCCGCCGCCCCCCATCGACGTGGCCCGCAATGGTCTGGCCGAGATGGTCGGCGACGTCTTAGGTGCCGATTCGCCGGTGGCCGTGTCTGTGGATGTCGTCGAAGGACACGCCAGCCACGTGCTTGTCGAACGCAGCCGCCATGCCGAGCTGCTGGTAGTCGGCAGTCGTGGCCGCGGTGGGTTCGATGGGATGACCCTCGGGTCGGTGAGTGGGCATTGCGCAGAGCATGCCCACTGCTCGGTGATGATCGTGCGGCCATCGAACGAGTCCCAAACGTCGTCGGGCAGTTGACGCACACCGCCGTCCCGTCCCTCCCGCCGCGCGCTGGATCCCAGACCGCGCTCAAATCCGAAGTGCCAGCAATCTCCGATTACACGTATAAGGCCGGAGGCCGGCGCCTCGCGAATGCCCAGTCAGGTCCTTTGGGGACGCGTCTCAACTGTCCCAGAAGCCGGGGCTAAGTCCCCCAGAACCCCATGGCTTCGGGGGACGATGGTGGGTGGCGTCGCTGGGGTGGATCCGATTCCGTGAAGAAACGAGTCAGCTCCGGTATCCTCCCGTGCAGGGACCAGTGGGTCGTCGGGCCTCGACGGAGACTGATCGCTGGCGGCCGCGGCTCCGTGATCACGGAGTTCGAAGAGAAGGGAACCGAGGTCATATGGTGGACCAGGACGTCGAGCTCATCCGTGAAAAGAACGTGGTGGCCGTCATCGCCTTTCGCGAGAGCGACATCTACGCCACTGATGCGGCACCTGGTGAGCGACCCAAGCGCGTTGTCGCTCCCGATCCGCGCGGGCGGTTCCACAAGATCCACCACCACGCCGGGAACCCATCGGGGACCTACGAGGATGACAGTCCGGAGTACTGGAGGGAGATTACCGAGGAGCTCGCTCCTGCAGGCGCAATCCTCGTCTTCGGTCATGGCAACGGCAAGGCCAACGCGTCGCACCACTGGGTGACGTACGTCGAGAAGCACCGCCCAGATGTTGCGGCGAAGTTGGTGGCTGACGTGCGTGTCGACATCGACCACATCGATGAGGAGCAGGTGCTGCGGCTCGCACAGGTCTACTTCGGCGAGGCGCCACAGCGCGACTTCGGCGACAACCGCCGAGGTGCGTCCGAGAGCTAAGAGGAGCCTTCACGTGGTGGAGGTCCCGGCAACGTCTGGATCCTCTGACCGGACGGTCACGGCCTTCGGCCTGACGCAGCGATTGCTGGTGGAGCCCTGGGTTCCACCCATGAATCGGCCTACGCCACATCAGCTGCAGCGAAAGCATGACGGCACCGCTCGCTTGCCCAATGGCAGGCCTCGGGAGACTCTCGGATGGATGACGCCGTCACAATTGTTGGCCAATGCCGTTGCGATGACCGGTTGAGGACACACCGGTACGCTACGGCTGTGCACTGACAGCGGTAGGTCGGGGTACCCAGCTCGACTCGAACATCGTCAGGGTTCGTCTCCAGCAAGAGATGCCGAACCTCATCGATTCGTTCGGGGGAAACTCTCACCAGCAGTTTCTCTTTTCATCAGGCCCCCAACCAGTAGCCCCATCTTCGGTGGCGAATGTCCCCTTCAAGCGGCTTGTCAGGTCCGAGAAATGGCGGCAGGTGTACCTGAACCGGATCACGCTCAGGCGGCCGGGGAAGTAGACGAGACTGCGCGTAGTCGCAAGGCACATGTCCGTGGCCACGGACAGCACCTACGGCCCTGGCGTCAATGGGTTCCGCCGTTGGGCAGTCTGGTCCCTGTGTCCCCGGGAAACCAGCCAGAAGGGCGTGCCTGGGCAGGGGGACCAACTCTCATCGATCATTCTCAAGGAAACCGCCGGACGCCGGGGCTAGGACTTGGCTACGGTCCAGCCTCGACGCCGTAGCTCGGCGGCAAGCCGCTCGGAAGGCAAGCCTCGCACCAGCTGCTCTGTGGAGGACAGCTCAGTCGCCGGGACAATGGCGGTTTCTGCCCCATCGAGCTCCGAATCTTGCAACCGGTCGATGAACGCTGCCGCTTCGTCCCGAGTGAACTTGCCAGCGGCCTGTCGCTGCGTGAAACCCATGGGGCCGCGCGCGTCTCGGAAGTCCGTGTGACCGGCGTTCTTCAATAGGGCAAGCAACTGCTGCACTTGCCTTGCCGACGCAGTTGGACCTGACTGTTGACCGAACGCCATTGCTTGCAGTTTGGTCCAGGTGGCGGCGCCTCGCTCCCTCTTGCGATCCTGCCGCCCCTCGATGGCGTGGCCGTGCCTCCTAACAATGCCGGGTGCGGACCAACTAGCCCGCGTCTGTACGATCGACCCAGTTGGGCGGCGATGGGCACTAGACGGAGGGCTGAGGATGCCGGTTACCGCTGGTGGAGCACAGAGTGCAGCCATCGGGAAGCTCGCGCCCATCAACGGGCGTGATCTGTACTTTGAGGTCCACGGAACCGGTCGACCGCTCGTCATACTGCATGGCGGCCCACTCACGATCGACCTCACTTTTGGGCGGCTGATTCCCGCGCTGGCTGAAGGCCATCAAGTGATCGGAGTCGAGCTACAGGGCCATGGTCACACCGTTGACATCGACCGACCGATGAGCTTGAGGAGCTAGCCGGCGACGTCGCATCGTTGGTGGACCACCTCGCCATTGAAGAGGCCGACTTCCTCGGCTTCAGTCTTGGCGGCATGGTCGAGATCGTCCTTGCTCTCAGACGACCCGACCTGGTGGGCAAGCTGGTGATCGCCTCAATCGACCATCGACCTGGCCACGCTGAGTTCCACTCGCCCGACGATCCCGAAGTCTCCCAGCGGATGCCAACCGAATCGGACTTCCAGGCAATGAGCGATGCCTATGCCCAGGTGGCACCGGATCCCGACCGTTTCGATGAGGTGGCGTCAAAGACTTCGGCGATGGTGCAGGCGGCCGAGGGCTGGACCGACGATGAGCTTGGATCAATACAGGCGCCCACGTTGCTCATCGTGGGGGACACCGACTTTGTGCCCCTGGGGCACGCCGTGGAAATGTACGAACTGATTCCCAACGCTCAACTGGCGGTTCTTCCCGAATACGACTCACGTTGCCGTCACACGGCGCCCAGAGCAGATGCAGGCCCTCATCCTGCCATTCCTCGACAACGGACCGCTGTGATTACAACGTGTTTCCCGGATCCGCATGTGGGCTGGGTCTGCCCGAACTAGGAACCAGCAGAATTGGGAGGGGAGGCTGAGTATCCCCGAACAATGGCTCCGGATCGGGCCGTACCTGGCTCAAGCGAGGGGTGTTTTCTACTGCTCGCGCATTCACCCCCCGATCAGATCCCGACAGCCGGTCTGTCCTGCACTCAACGAGCAGGAGCCGCCACGGCACACCGCCCGGTGTGCGGCGATGCCGGCCGGTCAGGCGCGCCAAGCCGATCCATCGGGGCCGATGGGCGCAGTCAGTCTCCACCCGTAGCGACGAATATGTCCCAGATCGCATGCGCCCCAGAGTCGCGAGCAGATGAGCTCTTGTTGAGGTGTGAGTGCAGCAACTGACCTTCGGTCTCTACGATCGGTTCGAGCTCGCCCGTGTACGAGGTGCTCGGAGGGGGGTCTTTCGACTCCACCCCAGCATCCCGGACGAGCGCCGTCGGAGTCCCATCGGAGAACCAGCGGGCTTTGTGCTGACGGTACGGATCGGAGAACCAGCCCTGCGGATGGGGAAGCGTGTGTTCCATGAAGGCAGTTTACTGTAAGTTCACGTCCTTGTCACGTAACGTTAACCTTCCGCTGAGCAGTGGAGACCTCGAGTCAGAGCCCCAATTCCTCGGGTGCGCTGGAGAAACGATCGGGTCAGGTGCCGGCGCAGTGTCCCGGGACCCTGCGGGTCAGGTGCCGGCGCAGTGTCCCGGGACCCTGCGCCGGCACCTCCCGGGATCGACCACGTCGTTCTCTAGCCGACGAGGATCACGGGTTGCGGGGATGACCGCAGGCTGGTCGAGGGGACCGATCCGATCCCTACCACCGGGGCGTTCAGGGGCTGGCCACCCATCGACCCCGAGAACCCGGCGCTCCCCAAGGCGAAGACGCCTCCGTCAGCGGCCACCAGCCAGTAGCCCGAGGCGTCAGGAGCAGCGGCGATCCCGACCACGGGTTTGTTGAGGGGGGTGGCGCCCATCGAGCCCTCGAACGGTGCGTCGAAGCTGAAGACCCCGCCGTCGGATGCGATTTCCCAGTACCCGCCAGTGCTCCAATCCGCAGCTATCCCGACCACGGGCTTGTTGAGGGGTGCGCCGCCCATCGAGCCGTCGAATGGAGCGTCGAAGTTGAAGATCCCGCCGTCGGATGCGACCAGCCAGTACCCGCCGGTGGCGGCATCGGCGGCGATCCCAACGATGGGCTTGTTCAAGGGATGGCCGGCCATCGAACCGCGCTGGACCGCGTCCCCGAACGGATAGACGGCGCCGTCGGAGCCGACCTCCCAGTAGCCGAGGCCGTCAGCGGTGGAGGCAATGCCGACCACCGGTGCGCTGAGGGCGCTGCCGCCCTTGGAGCCCTCGAACGGTGCGCTGAAGGTGAAGATCCCTCCGTCGGCCCCGACCTCCCAGTACCCGCCGGTGGCCGGGTCCTCGGCCACTCCCACCACAGGCTTGTTGAGGGCGCTGCCGCCCATCGATCCGGCGAACCGCGCCGAGCCGAAGTTGAAGATGCCTCCGTCGGCCGCCGCCAGGTGGTAGCCGGCGGGGAGCACGACCGTGCCGATGGCCGGCTGGGCAGCGTAGGGCTCGGTGAACCAGACGTTGCCGTTCGGACCGGAGGTGAGGCCTGTCGTCGCGGGAAGGGCCCTGGGGTTGGCATCGGCCTGCCGGGCCAAGGGCACGACCGCGCCGGTGGTCACTTCAGTGATCACACCGGTGGTGGTGATCTGCCCGAGGGCCGGCGTCGTCCCCTGGTCGGTGAACCAGATGTTGGCATCTGGTCCGACGATGATGGTGCCCGGTCGGGACCCGGCGTTGAGTCCGGTCGAGTACTCGGTGATCAGACCGGCCGGGGTGATGGTGCCGATGGCGTGTGTCGTCCCCTGGTCGGTGAACCAGACATTGCCGTCCGGTCCGGCCACCAGATCGATCGGGATCGCACCGGCGTTGAGCCCGGTCGAGTACTCGGTGATCACGCCGGCCGGGGTGATCCTGCCGATGGCCGGGGTGCTGCCACCATCGGTGAACCAGAGGTTGCCGTCCGGGCCGACGACCAGGTCGCGCGGGGAGGACCCGGCGTTGAGCCCGGTCGAGTACTCGGTGATCACGCCGGCCGGGGTGGTGCAGTTATCGGTGAACCAGAGGTTGCCGTCCGGTCCGCTCGCCATGACGTAGGGACGCGATGCGGCGTTGAGCCCGGTCGAGTACTCGGTGATCACGCCGGCCGGGGTGATCCTGCCGATGGCCGGGGTGGTGCCGAGGTCGTTGAACCACAGATTGTCGTCGGGCCCGGTGATGATGTTCTCCGGTCGGGCGCCGGTGGCGAGGCCGGTGGTGTACAGCGTCGCGGACAACGCGGGGGTCGTCACCCGGGCACCTGCTGCCCCAGCGCCGGAGCCAGAAGAAAGCCCGCCGCCGAGGGTGGCAAGCGCCACGGCGAGCAACGGGACAAGGGTCAGTCGGGCAAGCAAACGCACACAACCTCCAGCTGTCGTGTGACCCCGTGAGGGACCCTACTCCGCGGCGCCGATGCGATCGAACGGTCGTTGTCCTCTCGTCGGCCGGTCTCCCGGCAGATCAGTGCGTCGAGTCGGAGTCAGGGGCCGAACGCATGGGTCAGACCAGTCCGTGTCCCAGCCCCTGGGCGTCCTGGGTCCCGGGCGGGCAGGCGAAGATCCCGCTCCCGGTGTGGACGACATACTCGCTCAGGGCGTCCTGGTCGGACAGGCGCTGCTGGATGGGGATGAACTGCTGGCGCGGGTCCTTCTGGAAGCAGATGAAGAAGAGCCCGGCATCGAGCTCCCCACTGGCAGGGTCGACGCCGTCGGCGAAGCTGTAGCCCCGCCGCAGGATGGCCTCGCCGTCGTTGGTGGAGGGCGCCGCCTGGCGGATGTGCGCGCCGTCGGGGATGAGGGGCAGGCCATCGGGCCCAAGGGCCTGGAGATCGACCGGGTCCGATTCGCGGCTCCCCCCGAGCGGGGCGCCGCTCGCCTTGACCCGTCCGATGGTCTCCTGCTGGTCGCCGAGGGTGCTCCGGTCCCAAGCTTCGAGGTGGACCCGGATCCTCCTGGCCACCAGGTAGGTCCCTCCGACCATCCAGGGCTGGTCGCTGTCCCGGTCGACCCAGACGAACCGCTGCATCGCCCCCTCGTCACCGGCGACTAGGTTGTCTGTCCCGTCGCGGAAGCCGAGCAGGTTGCGCGGCGTCTGCTGGCCGGCGCCGGGCGAGGCGGTACGACCGAATCCGAGCTGGACGTAGCGGACGGTGGCCGAGCCAAGGGCGAGGCGGGTCAGGTTGCGGACCGCGTGGAACGCGACCTGGGCGTCGTCGGCGCAGGCCTGCACACACAGGTCGCCACCGGTGCGAGCGGGGCCGAGGTCGTCGACGGCAAATGACGGTAGGTCGACAAGCGCCTCGGGCCGGCTGGGCCGGAGCCCGAATCGGTCGTCGAACAGCGTGGGGCCGAAGCCGACGGTGATCGTGAGACGGGACGGGGGCAGGTCGAGGGCCTCGCCGGTATCGGCAGGAGGGGCGAACGGGCCCCCGGGTCCCGTGAGGGCCTGGCCCGCTGTCATCCGGGCGGCGGCATCGGTCCACGCCGCTAACAGTGCCGCCAGGCCTGACACATCGCCGGCGGTCACGTCGTAGGCGGCGAAGACCATCCGGTCCTGCTCCGGGGTGGCGATGCCGGCCTGGTGAGGACCGCTGAACGAGATGGGGATCAGGTCGCCGGGAGAGGTCCCGGAGGCGTCGGCCCCGGCCGGGACCGCACCGGCCGTGGCCAGCAGTGCAGCCGAAGCCAGACCGGACCTCGCCAGGAGCTGTCGGCGGCTCAGCGCTCCCGATCGTGGCGGGTCGACCGGCGGCGCGGCCCCGGGCTCAGCACGGTTGCGTTTCACGACGACGGAGCTCCCGCGGTTCCGAGAGGTGCCAGCCGTGCTGCCAGCTGGGCGAGCTCGGCGGCGGTGGCATCCACCTGCTGGGAGACCGAGAGCCGCAACGTGGTGGGTATGGCGGCGTCGGGCACCTGGGTCGGGGGGCCGAGGGAGCCCACGTCCGCCTCGAGAGAGCTGAACACCTGTGCGACCGAGGTGGTGAGGTCCGGATCCACGGTGCGCCCCACCGGCTCGATGGCGGCGAACGCCTGGTCGGCGGCCCCGACGGCGGCAGCGATATCCACCGCATCGAGATGGGAGAACCGTTCCTCGCGGCCGGGGAGGGCCGTGCTCACGACCCAGCCCAATTCACTGACGGCGGTGGTGCCGATCGCCTCCGGGGTGAGGCGGTCCCTCGAAAGGAGGTACTGGGCCACCGGGGCCTGGACACTGAGTCCTGCCACGTCGGCCCTGGCGTTGCCGGACGTCCACAGGTCGCGCTCGACGGCATGCAGCCCGGCGAACGATCCGTTGGGCGCGACCTCGGTGGCCAGCTCGTCGAGGGTCGATGCGTTGACGGCATTGCCGCCCTCCAGCTGACGGAAGGTGTCGTACTGGGCCTGCGCGGCCAGCTCGTCGCTCTTTGCCGCCCCGATGTCGCCGCCATCCACCGCCTCCTGGAGCGTGCCGATGTCAGCGACGAACGCGGCGGTCGCATTCCCGATGTCGGTGCGGTACGTCTCGGTGGCCGCCCCGGCGGCCACCGAGAGGGCCACCGCGGTAGCGGAGGCCGGGTCGGTGGTCGGATCGTGCGCGGCACCACTCGATGGCGTTGCCCCCGAGGGTTGGTAGCGGGCGGACGCGGTGTACCCGCAGGCACCGGCGAGGGCGGCGACCACCAGGAGGCCCACGAGAAGGGTCCGTGACGGCCGACGGATCGGTCGAAGCCCGGTCGCAGAAGATGGTGAACGGGTCGTCGGAGTCATGAGCGTGCTGATTTCGTGTCCCGGAGGCGCTTCCAAGGGTAGGTGACGAAGGGGGGTGTGGTCGGCACCGGCCGCCACACCGGAAGTTCCGGCCGTCGCAGGTAGAGTGGTTGCCATGGCACCACGCACTCCCTCTGGTTCTCCGCGCCCGCGAGGATCCGGCGGAGGCCAGCGTCCCTCGTCGGGCCGCCCGGCCGGCGGAGGAGAAAGCCGGGCGGCACCGGGCCGGTCCGGGTCGGACCGCAGTGGCACCGGCGGAGGAACCGGACGCTCGCAGCGTTCCTCCGCCAGTAGTGAGATCGGGAATTCCGAAGGGCCCGGGCGCACCGGGAGCGGACAGGGGCGACCCGATCGGACCGACGGCCCACGAGGATCCCGAACATCAGGTCGCCCATCGGGCAGCTCGTCCGGCACGGGCGGCTACCGGGGCAACCGGAGCCGGTCCCCCGGAGGTGCAGGCTCGTCCGGGGGAACGCCCGGCGGTCGCCGGACCGATGGGGTGCACCGTGGCGGCGGCCGCCCGACGGACGGGAGCTCCCGGCCGGGAGCCAAGGGGGACGAGCGGTCGTCCCGGGCCCCCGTGGTCCGGAAGGGATGGGGGAGTGTCGCCCGGCGCGGCGCCAGCACCGTACGCGAGGGCTCCGGGGGGCACGGGCCGGACGAGGACACCCCTGAAGGCCGTCGCCGGGCGAGGAAACGGAGCGACGAGTTCGTTCCCGAGCGATTCGAGCGGACGGACGACCGGGCGCGGACAGGGTCCACGTCCGAGAAGCTTCGGCCGCCGGCGCACCGGGCGGTGCAGGCGCCCGCGGAGCTCCCGGCGGACATCGCCAACGAACTGGCCTCGGCGGCCGGCCCGGACTGGAACCACCTCCGGGACCGGATCACCGAGCGGATGGCTGCCGGCATCGGGGCCTACGAGCGGGAGAGGTACCGGGATGCCTCCCGCATCCTGAAGACCGTGGTCGATGCCGTGCCCAATGCGCCCTCCGCGCGCGAGTTGCTCGGCCTCAGCCAGTACCACCAGAGCTTCTGGAAGGCAGCCCTTCCGAACCTCGAGGCGTTCGCTGCGCTCACGGGCTCGGTCGATCAGCACCCGGTACGCATGGACTGCCACCGGGCCCTGGGACGGCCGAGACGGGTGGAGGAGCTCTACAACGAGCTGCGTCAGGGGTCTCCCGACCCCGAGGTCCTCTCGGAGGGTCGCCTGGTGCTGGCCGGGACCCGGGCCGACCGCGGGGACCTGACCGGCGCGGTGACGTTGCTGGTGGAGTCCGGAGCGGGCCGCCTGGTGCGCAATCCGGCCGAGCGCCACCTGCGCCAGTGGTACGTACTGGGTGACCTGATGGAACGCTCCGGTGACCTCCCCAAGGCCCGGGAGCTCTTCCTGCGGATCGAGGCGGTCGATCCGGATGCCTACGACGTGGCCGAGCGCCTGGAATCCCTCGGACCCCCGACGAAGGTGCGGCGGACGCCGAACCGGCCCCGCGGCGCCCGTTAGGCTCTCTCTTCATGGACCTCGAACAACTTCTCGGTGACGAAGCGGACTCCCTCCTCGGGCATGTCTCGAAGGCTTTCGGGGCAGAGCACCTCGTCCTTCCCGGACCAGACCATCTCGACCGGGTCTTCATCGACTCGGACCGGTCCCCGACCGTCCTGCGCAACCTCGGGACGGTCGTCAACACCGGCCGTCTGGCCGGCACCGGTTACCTCTCGATCCTTCCGGTCGACCAGGGCATCGAGCACTCGGCGGCCGCCAGCTTCGCCAAGTTCCCCGCCTACTTCGATCCGGCGCGCCTGTGCGACCTGGCCATCGCCGCCGACTGCAACGCCATCGCCACCACCCTGGGGGGCCTCGGAATTGTGTCGCGGCGCTATGTCCACCGGATGCCTTTCATCGTGAAGCTGAACCACAACGACTTCCTCAACTACCCCAACACCTACGACCAGGTGATGTTCTCCGAGGTGCGCCAGGCTTCGGACCTCGGAGCGGTTGGGGTGGGTGCGACCGTCTATTTCGGCTCGGAGGGCGCCGACCGCCAGATCGTCGAAGTTTCCAGGGCCTTCGCCGAGGCCCACCGGCTCGGGATGTTCACCGTGCTCTGGTGCTACCTGCGCAACCCGGCCTTCAAACAGGGGGACACCGACTACCACGTCTCGGCCGACCTCACCGGACAGGCCAACCATCTCGGTGTGACCATCGAGGCCGACATCATCAAGCAGAAGCAGCCCGAGAACAACGGCGGGTACAACGCCCTGAAGTTCGGGAAGACCGACCCCCTCGTCTACAGCAAGCTGACCACGGATCACCCGATCGACCTCACCCGCTGGCAGGTGGTGAACTGCTACGCCGGCCGGATCCCCCTGATCAACTCCGGGGGCGAGTCCAAGGGTGGCGACGACCTGGCCCAGGCGGTACGGACGGCCGTGATCAACAAGCGGGCCGGAGGTGCGGGGCTCATCGTCGGTCGAAAGGCGTTCCAGCGACCCACCGACGAGGGCGCAGCGCTGATCCACGCCATCCAGGACGTCTATCTGGACCCCGCCGTCACCATCGCCTGACCGGCGCGCCGGCCTCCTCGCGTCAGACAGCGGCGGGCCGGCGGTAGACTGCCGCTGTGGCACGCAACCCATAGGTTCCGGCGTTCATCCGGGCGGGCTCCGACGAAGACACACGGCGCCGAAGTCGAAGTCCGGTGACAGAGCGCGGCAGATCAGCACGAAGAGGAGCACGGTGCCCGACACCACCGCCGACCCGAAGCCCCACCACCTCCTGCACCGCGTCGTCATCCGGTTCGCCGGCGACTCCGGTGACGGCATGCAGTTGACCGGGGACCGCTTCACGACGACGTCGGCGCTGCTGGGGAACGATCTGGCCACCTTCCCCGACTTCCCCGCCGAGATCCGGGCCCCTGCCGGGACGCTGGCCGGGGTGTCGGCCTTCCAGGTGCACATCTCGGACCACGACATCTCGACGCCGGGTGACTCGCCCAACGTGCTGGTGGCGATGAACCCGGCCGCCCTCAAGGCCAATCTGTCCATCCTGCCGAAGGGTGCCACCATCATCGTCAACGCCGATGCGTTCGATGAGCGCAGCCTGGCCAAGGCCGACTACGAGACCAACCCGCTCGAGGACGGGTCGCTGTCCGCGTACACGGTGTACGAGGTCCCCATGACGTCAATCACCACCGAGGTGTCCAAGGAAGCCGGGGTCAAGCCGCGCGACGCCGAGCGGTCCAAGAACTTCTTTGCTCTTGGGTTGATCAGCTGGCTCTACACCCGTCCCATCGAGGACACCATCGTCTGGATCGAGGAGCGGTACGCCGGCAAGCCGCTGGTGATGGAGGCCAATCTCCGGGCATTCAAGGCCGGCTACCACTTCGGGGAGACCGCCGAGCTGTTCGAGTCCTCCTACGAGGTGAAGCCCGCCGTACAAAAGCACGGCGAGTACGTCAACATCACCGGCAACACGGCTGTCGCCTGGGGTCTGATCGCAGCCTCGGTCCGCAGCGGCCTTCCCCTGTTCCTCGGCACCTATCCGATCACCCCGGCCTCCGACATCCTCCACGAGCTGTCCAAGCACAAGCAGTTCGGCGTGCGGACCTTTCAGGCCGAGGATGAGATCTCGGGCATCGGCGCCGCACTCGGGGCTGCGTTCGGTGGTTCCCTGGGTGTGACCACCACGTCGGGGCCGGGCCTCGACCTCAAGTCGGAGACCATGGGACTGGCCATCAGCCTCGAGCTCCCGCTGCTGATCGTCGACGTGCAGCGCGGCGGTCCTTCGACCGGCCTCCCCACCAAGACGGAGCAGGCCGACCTGCTCCATGCCATGTACGGTCGCCACGGCGAGTCGCCTCTGCCCATCGTCGCGGCAAAGACGCCGTCCCACTGCTTCGAAGCGACCCTGGAGGCGGTGCGACTGGCCGTCAAGTACCGCACACCGGTCATCCTGCTGTCGGATGGCTATCTGGCAAACGGGACCGAGCCGTGGCGGCTGCCGGACATGGACGACCTCCCGTCCATCGAGCCTGGCTTCGCCGCGGCACCCAATCACACCGACGCCGAAGGCAACGAAGTCTTCTGGCCCTATGTCCGCGACGAGCAGACCCTGGCCCGACCGTGGGCACCCCCGGGGGTGGCCGGCCTCGAGCACCGGATCGGTGGGCTCGAGAAGGCGGACGGATCGGGGAACGTCTCCTACGACGGCGCCAACCACGAGACGATGACCCGGTTGCGGGCGGCCAAGATCGCCGGCATCGCCCTGGACATCCCGCCCACGGACGTCGACGCCCAGGACGGCGCCGAGGTCCTGGTGATCGGCTGGGGATCGACCTACGGAGCCATTGCCGCCGGCGTCGAACGGATCCGTGCACGGGGGCACAAGGTGGACCAGGCCCATCTGGTCCACCTCAATCCGTTCCCCGCCGACCTGGGGGAGGTGGTCGGGCGCTACCGGCGGGTATTGGTCCCCGAGGTCAACACGGGCCAGTTGAGCCGGCTGCTGCGTGCCGAATACCTGGTCGATGCCATCTCCTTCACCCAGGTCGAGGGCATTCCCTTCCGGGCAGCGGCCATGGAGGCGGCCATCCTTCGCCAGATCGAGAGCGCCGCCGGGAGTACGACCGGCCCCGGTGGCAATGGCTCGGCACCGTCCACAGGAAAGGCGACCGACTGATGACCGACCTGGCCAACGCAGAGAGCACCGGGGTCCCGGTCGAGCTCACCACCCGCAAGGACTGGTCCTCGGACCAGGAGGTCCGATGGTGCCCCGGATGCGGGGACTACTCCATTTTGGCCGCCGTCCAGATGCTGATGCCCGACCTCGGCGTACGCCGCGAGAGCACCGTGTTCCTCTCGGGCATCGGGTGCGCGGCGCGCTTCCCGTACTACATGAACACCTACGGCATGCACTCGATCCACGGCAGGGCGCCAGCCATCGCCACGGGACTGGCCACCACCAGGCCCGACCTGGACGTGTGGGTCGTCACCGGCGACGGCGACTCGTTGTCCATCGGGGGCAACCACCTGATCCACGCCCTTCGCCGCAACGTCAATCTCACCATCTTGCTGTTCAACAACCAGATCTACGGGTTGACCAAGGGCCAGTACTCTCCGACCTCGGAGATGGCCAAGGTCACCAAGTCGACCCCCTTCGGATCACTCGAGCAGCCGTTCAACCCGTTGAGCCTGGCCCTCGGTGCCGAGGCCGGTTTCGTGGCCCGCACCCACGACATGGACCGCAAGCACATGATGGAGACGTTCCGCCGGGCCCATGACCACAACGGTGCTTCGTTCGTGGAGATCTACCAGAACTGCAACGTCTTCAACGACGGGGCGTTCGAGGCGATCACCGGAAAGGACAACCGGGCGGACATGCTGATCCCCCTGGTGCACGGCGAGCCCATCCGCTTCGGGCCGGAGGGTGAGCACGGGGTCGTCAACCACCGCGACGGATCGGTGGAGGTGGTCGAGGTGGCCGACGTAGGGGAATCGGCACTGCTGGTGCACGACGAGCACCGTGAGAACCCCGGCCTGGCTTTCCAGTTGAGCCGCCTGTCACGGGGCCCGCACGAGCCGACGCCGATCGGCGTATTGCGCGACGTGGAGCGGCCCGAGTACGGCGCCCAGATGGCAGCGCAGATCGAGGACGCAACGGCCCGACGGGGCCCGGGTGACCTGCGGGCACTGCTCCGTTCCGGTTCGTCCTGGACGGTGGAGTAGTCGCTGCCCCGTCCGGTTTGGCGACCAGGTACCGGGCCCGGGGGAGCGGGCCCGGTGGGCGTGGTCGTGGCGATGCTCCGCAGCATCAATGTGGGTGGGCGCAATCGCGTGGCCATGCCCGACCTCCGCGCTCTCGTGACCGGCCTCGGTTTCGGGGACGTGGCCACCTACGTGCAGAGCGGAAATGTGGTCTTCACCGGGGCCGGAACCCCTGGGGCCGCGGCCAGGGCGATCGAGGAGCGGATCGCCGCTGACCTGGGCCTCGAGATCCCGGTGATCGCCAGGACCGCCGACCAACTCCTCGACCTCGTCGACAGCAATCCGCTGGCGGATGCGGACGAGGACCCGACGAGGCTCCATGTGACCTTCCTGTCCGCACCACCCGATCAACGCAAGGTTGCCGCCCTCGCCGCTCTGGAGGGCCGGTTCGGTGCCGACCGCTTCGAAGTGGTCGGACAGGACGTCGTGCTCCACTGCCCCGGCGGGTACGTCGAGACCAAGTTGAACAATGCCTACTTCGAACGACGCCTGGGGGTCACGGCCACCACCCGCAACTGGCGGACGGTGTGCACGCTGGCCGACATGGCCGGTACAGCCGGTACAGCCGGTACAGCCGGTACTGGGGGCCAGCCGGCGTAGGGGGTATCGATAGTGGGGACGCCAGAACGGGGCCTGTCCGCCATCGGTTACGGAGCAGCAGGGGTAGAGCCGACGGCCGGCGGAGGTTGTGCCGGGGTGTAGGTGGCGTAGTCACCGTCGCCGTTCATCACCATGCAGAACCGGTTAGCCGTGCAGGACACCGTGGTCGGGTCCCCGGTGTACTCAGTCGCGGTCGGAACCACTTTCTGTGGCGCGGACCACGAGCTGCCGTTCCACGCCACGACTGATCCGCCGCGGTCGGCGGCGAGACAGAACGAGGCGGTCGGGCAGGAGATCGAGTCGAGGCCGCCCCCGGGGTCGACGGCCTGCAGGGGCGACCAGCTCTTACCGGTGATGCGGTACGACACGTCGGTGTCGCGCACGATGGCGCACAGGGTGGAGGTCGGGCAGGCGACGGCACCGGCCTGTGCCGTGGAGGCATCCGGTGCGGCGTTCCAGGGTGCCGGTTCCTCGTGCCAGGTGCCGCCGTCCCAGTCGAGGATCGACGTGCCGACCACGGCGATGCAGGAGGAGCTCGAGGAACACCACACTCCGATGCCGCCCGCCTGGTAGAGCGCGGTGCTCGGAGCGCCCGCTCCTGGTGCCGGCGGGGCGCCGAAGGATTGCGGCGGCAGCCAGGCTCCGTCTCTCAAGGTGTAGGCGTGGCCGGTGTTGTCGACGACCGCGCAGAAGGTGGACGTGGGGCACGACACGCCCACGCTCCTCGAGCCGGCGTGTCCCGGCCCGGGGTCGGACGGGTTGGTTGGCAGGGGTGGCCCCGTGACGAGGGCGGAGGGCACCGACCAGTTGGTCCCGTCGCCGGTGCTGACGTGCCCGGAGCCGTCCACGATCATGCAGAAGGGCCCTCCGGTGCAGGCGACGGCCGGGAGGACCGGGGCCACGGTCGGTCCGACGGCCGGGGCCGCGTAGTAGACGGACGGTTCGGACCAGGCGGCCCCGTCCCACGAGACGGTGACTCCCGATCCGGTGGTGTCACTGGCGTCGGCAGCGTTGGCGCCGCCTCCGACCGCGACGCACAAGGTGTCCGAGATGCACGACAGCGAGGTGAATCCCCCTCCCGGGGGGAGGCTGGTGAGGGACCCGGTCCATCCTGGTGCCTGGACGACGGGGGCGACCACGGTGGTCGGCGTGGCCGAGGGCAGGGTCGTGGTCGTGGTGGGGACGGTGGTGCTCGGGGTGGGGAGGGTGCTGGTGGTGGGGCTGGTCGACAGGGTCACCCCGTGGTGCGTCGCCGTCGGAGCCACCGACGCCTGGGTGGAGCAGGCGGCTGCCGTAATCATCAATGCCGCGCAGGACACTCCTGCGGCCAACCGCCTCATTGTCACCTGCCCCCCTGACGTGGGTTCGAACGCTGTTGACCGACCTTCGAGGCTAGTGGGCGCAGGGGTGCATGCCAACGGCGCCTGCTGTGGCGTGCCTACCCGGGCTCGTCGAGCGTGCGGAAGACCATCCCGGTGCGGGGCTTGGGGCGGAAGTAGGTGGTCTTCGGTGGCATCCGACGGCCGGTGCGGGCCCATTCGGCAATCTGCTCCACGGACACCGGACGCAAGAGGATGGCCGCCTGGGCGCGCTCGGTTCCGACCTCCCGGATGGCCTCTTGCCACGAGTTGGAGAATTCGAGCTCGTGATCGGGGAGCTCGGCGATGACTAGGGCAACCATGGAGGAGTCCAGCCCGGACCCGGCGGCCTCCGCCGTT
>Ga0224534_1000793_pt1 | contig 18725 bp, 23 predicted proteins | sample 714E12024metaG_FD_172012 | JGI IMG/M metagenome (GOLD analysis project Ga0224534, IMG submission 172012) | Peat soil microbial communities from Stordalen Mire, Sweden - 717 E1 20-24 | ecosystem: Environmental > Terrestrial > Soil > Wetlands > Peat | place: Sweden: Norrbotten County, Stordalen... | reverse complement strand
GACGAGACGCGGCAGCGCATGGCGAATCTCGTGGCCAATAACCCGAAGATTTCGGGCGAGTTCACCGAGGACGCGCTGGCGCAGCTCAAGGAGCTGGAGGACGACGAAGACGGGTTCGAGCTACTGGCGCTGGATGAGCTGGAAAAGGAGTTGGCGGCGGAGTTGGGCGCAGTCGCAAGCGCTAGCGGCGACGGGACCGGCTCTGAAGATCAGTCCGCCGAGCTGCGCGAGAACTTCCAGATCGTCGTTACGTGCGTGGACGAGGTTCATCAGTCGACGCTGCTCGAACGTTTCACCGAGGAGGGGCTAAAGTGCCGCGCATTGATCTAGCGCTCACGGCGCCGATCACCCGCTCGGCAAAGGTGCTTCAAGTTGAAGGCATGTTCGACGTGCCAGAGAAGCGGCACTCGAACGTCGAGTTTCATTTCGAGGTTCCTCTGGACGCGCAACCATGGCAGGTCGGACTCATCACCGGACCCTCGGGCGCCGGCAAGTCGCAAGTGGCACGCGCGATGTTCGGTGAAGCCCTGATCGATGGCTACAGTTGGGACTCCGACAAGGCCATCGTGGACGGCTTCGGCTCCATGCCGGTGCGAGACGTTGTCGGGGCGTTGTCGTCCGTCGGCTTTGCCTCGCCGCCCGGCTGGCTCAAGCCATATCGGGTGCTGTCCAACGGCGAAAAGTTCCGCGTGAACCTCGCCCGTGCCATCGTAGACGAGCGGCCCCTGGTGGCGTTCGACGAGTTTTCTTCCGTGGTTGATCGACAGGTGGGACGCATTGGAGCGCACGCGTGCGCCAAGGCCGTGAGAGCGCGACCGGGCAAGCGCTTTGTCGCCGTGACGTGCCACGAGGACGTGCTCGATTGGTTGCAGCCCGACTGGGTGCTGGAACCTCATATCGGCAAGTTCTCATGGCGGGAGCATCAGCGACGCCCAAGCGTCAATCTCGAAATCGTTCGATGCACACGTGAGGCGTGGAAATGGTTCGCTCCACATCACTATCTGACGGCAGATCTTCCGGGCGGGTGCCGATGTTTCGCGGGCCTCCTAGATGGGACATTGGCGGCGTTCGCGGCGGTGAAGTTCTTCCCGCATCCAAAGCTTCAACGGGCGTGGCGTCTATCTCGGATTGTGGTGCTGCCAGATTTTCAGGGGCTCGGACTCGGCGCGCATGGATTGCCGAATACTTGCGGGGCCATTATCCGCGCGCTCGGGGGCACGTGCATTGTCCAGACCTCGCATCCCGGACTAATCGCTGCGTGGGCGAAGTCGGCGGCGTGGAGGATGACCGCCCGGCCGCACATCCCTGGGAGTCTCAGCAGCAGCAGCAGCATCAGGGACATGCCGCGGACCTCGGCGAATGCGCAGGGGCGAAGGGTGGCGTCGTTTCGCTACGCCGGCAAGGGCCACCCGGATATCGAGGAGGCGCGACGCTTATGGTCATGACAAGCACGGCAAAGGGCTTGACGCCGTCATGCGGCATGAGATACTTAGCGCATGAGGGCATTGACGGTCAAAGCACCTTGGGCATGGGCGATCATCCACGCCGGGAAGGACGTGGAAAATCGCACGTGGTCGACATCCTATCGTGGGACGTTGGCCATTCACGCCGGCAAGGGCTGCACGCGCACCTATCACGCGTGGGCCGCTGGGTGGATGGCCGCGATAGGGGTGGATGCTCCCGCACTCGACGATCTGGCGAAGGGCTGCGTGATCGGGACGGTCGACCTGGTGGACTGCGTGCGCGCCTCGGGTCGACGATGGGGCATGCCGGACAGCTGGCACTGGATTCTGCGCGACCCCAGGCCAATCCAGCCGCGATTTGTGCGCGGTTCGCTCGGACTCTGGACGCTCGGCCCAAGCTTCAATCCAACCCATCGGCGGATAAGGTGCGCAGAGTTTCCACACACTTCGACTTGGCGCCGTACTTGCGGAAATACGACATCGACGAACCGCACCCGGCTGACTTCCTGACGAGTTTCACGCCGCGCGCGAGATTGAGAGAGATCGCGCGAGATATGAGAAGGCGCGCCGATGGCTGACGACTCCCCCTTCCCGCCCAGCAAGCGCGGGACCCACCCAAATAGCCTGGCGAATCTGCGCCCGGCTCGCGCGGGTGAACCTGGCAAAAACAAGACCGGGTTCAACGGCCGCACGCGCGCCGAGACGGTGGCGAAGTTCCTCGAAGAGACAGACGACACCGACATGGGCAAGGCGCTGCTCGCGAAGGTCGGATGCTCCGGTGGTACGCGCATCCGCGGGCTACTCCACCGTGAGTGGCTGGCCGGCATGGGCAAGAGCGACTTGGCACGCAAGACGCTGATCGAGCAGTACGCGGGCAAGGCGCGCGTGCAGCTCGAAGTGATGGGAGAAGGCGGCGGACCTCTGACGACCGTGACCCGCCAGGAGACGCTATCGGCTGAGGAGATGGCCCAGCGATTCCTGAGAGCCGCTCGAATAGCGAAACAGATCCTCGATCACGATGCAGCTCTATCTACGGCTCCGCAGGCGTTTAGCGAGATCGATGTGAGCGCTCAGGAATTGCCCGAGCCAAGCACATCAGAGGCTCCGACTCCCCACGGTGCCTCAATGGGGGCGCTGTCTGTCGGGCAGGCGCCGACACCACAGCCAGGCGCGCCGACTACAACGGGACCCAATGCGGGGATGATTCGACGAGGCTCTTGATGTCCGCCGCCGTCGAACGCAAAGACCTCGAGGTCCTGGACTTCACCCGGCGCCACACCGAAGCCAAGTTGTGCGCGGCGGCCCGCTCGGACTTCCGCGCGTTCGTCCAGTACGTGATGCGAAACGAGGAGACCGGTAGAACCATCGACCTGGCACCCCTGCATTATCGCTGGTTTCAGATTGCGGAGAACTACGATCGGCTGGTGCTGTGGGCGTTCGTTGAGTCGGGAAAGACCCTGAGCCTCAGCGTGGCCCGAACGCTCTACAAGCTGGGGCGCGACCCGACGCTGCGGTTCGCGATCGTCAGCAACACGTCGACCATGGCGACCAAGATCGCCAACCTGATCGGCCGCTATATCGAGTCGAGCGAAGCTTTGCACGAGGTGTTTCCCGATTTAGTGCCAGACCCGTCGATGCCGTGGAACAGCGAGCAGCTTACGGTCCAGCGATCGACGATGTCGAAAGATCCGTCGGTCAACACGCTGGGCGTCGGGTCCAACACGCAGGGCGCGCGCATCGACGAGGCGATCTTGGACGACATTCTAAACCGAGAGAACACCCGCACCGAATACATGCGGGCCGGCGTGCTCGACTGGTATCTCAAGACGATTCCCGGCCGTATGACCGCGCGCGGGCGCATTCTCGCGATCGGGAACGCATTTCACCCGCAAGACCTGCTACACACGATGGCTCGCAACCCGCGATGGCACGCGTTCAAGTACCCGATCTTGTCGAAGGACGGTCAGAGCGCTTGGCCCGAGGTGTGGTCTCTCGCGCGCATCGAGAAACGACGCCAGGAGATCGGACCCATCGAGTTTCAGTCTCAGCTCATGTGCCAGGCCACCGACGACTCGACTTCTCGATTCAAGCGCGAATGGCTCGACGCATGCAAAGCCCGCGGCGAAGGCAAAAGCATGGTGTACGCGCTGCGGGCGGTCCCGACTGGGTGCAAGGTCTACTGTGGCGTCGACCTCGGCGTGGGGCTGAAGGCAAACAACGACCTGACGGTCTTCTTCGTGATCTTCGTCCACCCGAACGGCGACCGCGAAGTGCTATGGGTCGAGTCGGGTCGCTGGGTCGCCACCGACATCATGGCCAAGGTCGTGGACCTGTACGAGCGGTTCCACTGCGTGTTCGCGATCGAGAACGTGGCTGCCCAGCAATTTCTGGTTCAGATTCTCCAGAACAACACCTCAATCCCCATCGTCCCATTCACCACCGGCAAAAACAAGGCTGACGCCTCGTTCGGAGTCGAGGCCATGGGGATTGAGATGGCGTGCCGGCCGCCCAAGTGGATCATCCCGAGCCAGGGCGGGCGCTCGCATCCCGAGATCGAGGAGTGGGTGGGCGAGATGCTGAGCTATCACCCCGACGCGCACGCCGGAGATCGCCTCATGGCCTCGTGGTTCGCCAAGGAAGGCGAGCGTCTCGGCAGAGTCGAACCCAAGCCGGAAGTCGGCTCGGTATACCTCAACCTCTCTAACTGGTAGGATGGCCCCCCATGAGCAGCGGAATTTCTCGCGACATCAACGCCGGCCCTCAAGTCGTCGGAGCAGCGGCCGACTCGAACCTGGTCTCAGATAAGATCCGTCGGCTCGGGCTCAGCCCGCGCCAGCTCGAGCTGAACCGCCTCTACAGCTATTTCCGGACCGCGCAGCACGATGACTGCGCGACGAACTGGGACGGGAGCCAGAACGCAGATAACGTCACGCGTGCGAGTATCGTCTCGTCGGCCGCTCTCCCGCCGGGATACCAGGACACATTCGGCGAGCTCGAAGCGCTGCCGATGCGGTACCGCCGCCCGAGCGTGCCCTGTCACCTGTGTCACCTGGTGGTATCGCGCTTCACCGGACTGCTGTTCGGCGAGCAGGCGTCGCCGACCTGGAAAGTTCCGGGCGACCCCGACACTGAGGGTTGGGTGCAGGCGGTAACGGACGCATATGGGTTGTGGTCCGCGATGCTGCTCGCGCGCAACATGGGCGGAGCCATGGGGACTGCGGTGGGCGGCTTCAAACTGATCGGCGGAAAGGTCGTGTTCGAATCGCTCGACCGGCGATGGTGCTTCCCCACGTTCGACCCAACGAACCCGAGCGAGTTGATCAAGCTTGAAATCCGCTACATGTACCCAAAGGAAGTTCGGGACGCCGACACCGGCCAGTGGAAGGAAGAGAACTACTGGTATTTGCGGATCATCGATACCACGACCGACTGCGTGTGGAAGCCCCAGCCGGTAGGCGACGGCAGCAGCGAGCCCAAGTGGGACGACCCGGAGACAGTCGAAGAGATGCGCGAGCACAACTTCGGAGAGGTGCCGTACCGGTGGATCCCAAATATCGAGGTCTCGGACGACTTGGACGGCGACCCCGATTGTCTCGGGGCCTACGACTATTTCGACCGCATCGGCGAGCTGGACAGCGCGATCCACGGGGGCGCGTTCCGGAATGCCGACCCGACGCCGGTAATCTCGAGCGACGCGAGCCTGACGAAGGTCGGAATGGGGAGCAAGTCCGCGATCAAGCTCGAGAAGGGCGGAACGCTGGTTTTCGCGGAAACCAGCGGCGCGGCCACGGAAGCCGCGGCCAAAGAATCAGATCGACTCGAAGACAAGGCGCTGCAGATCTGCGAGTGCGTGCTGGCAGACCAGCGGTCGACCGACGGCGCTCCCATGACCGCCACCGAGATCACGAAGCGCACGTCATCGATGTTCGCAAAGGCGTCCATGTTGCGCACGCAGTACGGACAGCGCGGGGTGGTGCTGCTCATGGAGATGCTCCTGCGAGTCGCGCACAAGCTCGACCGTGGGCGGCCGGCGGTGCCCGGCGAAACCGACGAGGGCGGAAACCCGATCTTGCCCGGCACGAACGTACGTGAGTCCATCTTCGTACCGCCCAAGGTGCAGGGTGATAAGCTGGTCGAGCACAAGCTGGCCAACGTCAAGGGCGCTCAACTGAAGCTGGTGTGGCCGCCGTTCTCGCGACCGACTCCGCAGGAGACCGGCCAGAAAGTCACGGCCACCGTGCAGGCGCGCGCAGGGCGGCTGATCACGCTGGACACGGGCGTCCGCAATCTCGCGGCGGACTTTTCGATCGAGAACCCGCAGAAAGAAGTCGAGGAGTTGAAGAAAGAGCCCGCGCCGGAAGATGACCTGGCGGCGAAGTCGCTTACCGAGCTAAATGAGGGCAGGTAATCATGCGCCGGGATGAAGCTCAAAGGGTGCACGCATATCTCGGAAGAGCAGGCGCGACCGGCGGCACCACCAAGGGCGTCAGTGCGAATCTGTGTTGATTTTGACGGCACCATCGTCAAGCAAGACCGACCCTATGAGGACGTCGTCACGCCGTTGGAGTTCGTCGACGGGGCGAAGGAAGCGCTGGTATCCCTCCGCAGAGCTGGCCATCTTCTGATCTTGTGGTCGGGACGATCGAGCCGTTCCTTGCTGTACGACCCTGACTTAGATCCGCTTGTCCGCGCAGGCGCCGTGCCCAGCAACCGGAAAGAGTGGTTGACCTCTCGTCATCTGCACCGCGCGCGCTACGAACAGATGGTGGAGTTCGTCAACCGCGAGCTGCCGAGCGTGTTCGATGCCATCGACGACGGCCTTGGCGGCAAGCCCGCGTGCGATTTGTTCGTTGATGATCGCGGCGCCACCATGCGCGGCCCTGCGACCTGGGCGAGGATTGCCAGGCAGTACGGCGAGACCGAGCCGCTGTTCGACGACCCCCTGCCGGCACTGCTCGACACGCCAGTGGCGCGCCTCAATCTCGTTCCGACCGGCCAGCTCAAGGGAATACTCGACAAGGTTCGGGGCGAGCTGCGCGCCGACGGGATCGTGCACTACGAGCCCATCTTCGCGCTGGGGGACTCCGGCTTCTGGTGCGCCGACCGGGCGATCACGATCAATCTGCCCTGGTTTCTCGCGACGCCCGAGTTATACGAGCTAGCGCAGGCGCGCTACCCGATGCGGTGGGAAGACGTCGCGCGCGGGGTCCGGCACGAGGTCGGCCACGCGGTCAACTACAGCTTCGAGCTCTGGAAGCGTCCAGACTGGACCGCGACGTTTGGCGACTTCGAGCAACCATACCCGAAGACGACCGGGTCGTGGCCCATCCTGCCCGCGGAAGACTTTGTCGAGTACGTGCAGGACAGCGGGCCGCACTACGCTATGAAGCACGCAGATGAGTCGTGGGCGGAGGCCTTCGCGGCGTGGCTCGATACGGAGTTCGACGTCTCGGGCCTGCGCGCCGGCGCCCGCCGCAAGCTTGAGTACGTCGACCGCATCGCGCGCGAGGTGCTCACCGGGTGGCCAACCAATTACGAGGTCGGAGTCCCGAAGGAGTGGCGTGAAGCGTACTCGGGGCAACTTGTCCGGCAGGCGCTGGGAATCCCCATTGACGTGCCAGATATTATCTCTAGGATATCCAGGGTGGATGCCGAATCGCTTGCCGAGAGGAGCTAAGCGTGGACAACGAAAGAGCCGACCGCATGACGAAGGTCATTAGCAATCTGATCGGTCCGTTGTGGATCCTGGCGTGGACGAGCATAACAGTCGGGACGTATTTTTTATTGTCGAACATCATAACCACGCGCTACCAAGGCCCGTCCACAGCAGAAAACTGCTTGTCGACCGTAGCGGCTCACGTCCACATAAAATCCTGCGTAACGCAAGGACGTCCTCCTCGCGACTGCCTGGAAGAAGCGCACGCGCTTTGCCTCAAAGACTTGGCCGACAAGGGAGAGTAGGAAGTCACCATGGGACGCGCATCACGCTCGAAGGTAGCCCCCGGATTCACCAAGAAAGCATGGGGCGGGTTGCGTACCGCCCGCGACGTCTGGCGCGAGCAGGTGCTGGGCGGCCGGCTCTGCACGCACTGCCAGACCAGCCATGCGATCGGCACGCTCAACATGTTTTGGCCGGCCGATGAACTCGAGCACGACCAGCCGGCTCTCGCGGTGAGGATGGCGCTCCAGCACCAGGGAAGCATCCCCTACGTCGAGTTCAATGTCTGCGGCGAGCCCAAGAAGTACGTGCCGATGCCGGTGATGTTTTTCTGCGTGTACTGCCGGAAGACCATGGAGGAATGGGCCGCGGATGCGCCGAGCAAAGTCGTGACCGAAGTGCGGATGGGACCGGACGAAAGACGGCCGTTCGGGCAGGTTCCGGGAATCGTCACCACGGAGTAGACTGCCGTCATGTCCAAAACCGCAGTCGACTACGCCCAGACCAAACAGAAGCCACAGCAGGATCACGACAAGCCCAAGTGGAACGCGCAGGAAAGGCTGGCACTGAAGAAGATTCGGCGCGAAGCGAAGGCTGCGGGCGCGACGCTGAAGAGCGACGGCGAGGGCGGGCTGCGACCGTCGCTCGCGTTGGGGGTATTCAGAAAGGGGGGGTGGAAATGTTCCAACGAGGACTGCCCGACGCCGAAGAAGGATTTAGATCTCGATCATGTGAGTGGGCACGCCAAGGAGATCGCCGCAGATCCGAGGGCTCGCAAGCGGAAAGATCTGAAGCGCGCGATCAAGCTCGGCCACGTCAGTAAGATCGATGCGCTCCACGTGCTGTGCAAGCGATGTCACGACGTGTGCCACCAACGGGAGAGGGAGATCGACGATGGAGAAAAACCAGAGCCGATGCGAGGTGGAAATTGATCGGGCAGCGCTTCGGGAGATGGATCGTTCTCGCCGAAGCCCCGAAGCGTCCGTACGGAGTGTATTGGAAGAGACACGACAATAAATGGCAGGCACAGATCTGTCATAACTTCCACACCTCGCGATGCCATCGCTCTACGAACAGGTGATCGCCAGTCACCGCAAGACGCTCGACCGCGTGGTCGAACGCGGCTCCGTGGAGAGGCTGCGGTCCGTCTACATGAAGGCATCCGCCGAGGTGCTGGCCAAGCTCGAACGTCTCGGCACGGGCTCGGCGACGTTCACCGCCCAGCACCTGCGCATGACCCTCGCGCAACTGCGGGCTGGCCAGCTCTATATCGACGATCAGATGCTCGGCGAGCTTTCCGCCGCCAGCCGCGAAGCTCAGATCGAATCCTTGCACACGCTCATCCGCAGCTACTCGAAGCTGGAGAAGCACTTCACCGGCCAGTCCTTCGTGCTGCCCATCGAGGAGGCCGCCAGGTTCGCGCGCGTGATCGACAAGAGCCGGCCCACGCTTCTGCGCCAGCACCAGACCAGCATCAAGCGGTACGGCGTCCAAATGATCGGGCAGTTCGAGGACCAGATGGCGCTGTCGATGGCGGGCGGCGAGACGCTTGATGGTGCCATCAACCGCGTGCACGGCATCTACAAGGGGGAATTCTGGAGGGCCGAGAGAGTGGCCAGAACTGAAACGTCGTACTGCGTAAATAAAACGCACAGCGATGGCATTGTGGAGATCGCGAAGGAACACCCCGACCTCTATTCACAGTGGGTGGAGTTCTGCGCGCCCGATGGCAAGCCACTCGACAACCGGGTCGGAACTGATTCTATTGCGATGCACTCCCAGGTAGCAGACCCAGGCGGGGAATTCACCATGCCAGCGACAGCACCGTTTCCCGGTGCAGATGGAAAGACCGACGTTTCTCCTTCGCTCGTCGGAAAGACGTGGACCGTGCCACCAGCGAGACCCAACGGAAGAGAGACGCTGATGCCCTGGCGCAAGGAATGGGGAACGCCTGGCTGGCGCTATCGCGGCGGGAGACGAGTTCCAGCCTGATGTCCGGCGAAGATCGCGAGTACGTTTCTTGGGTCCGCACGCGACCGTGCGGCGCGCCGAGCGGAGCCTGCAACGGTCCGATCCAGGCTCACCACGCCGGTCTTGACCGCGGCCTATCTCAGCGCGCGCACGAGGGCCGGGGTGCAGTAGGCAAGATCGCCGTCCTGGCCCTGCGTGAACGCGGAGAAAGCGGTCGCACGGTTGGATTCCCCGTGGCCTCAGTGGACAGCGCAACGATTCACGCTGAGATCCGCGCACATGTTGAAGCGGGATCCACGCTTCACACTGACGAAGCCGTGGTCTACAACGGGTTGGAACCTGCCTTCAAACACGAGAGCATCAACCACAGCGCCCACGAATTCGCACGCGGCGACGTGACCACCAACGGCATCGAAAGTTTCAACGCCCTGTTGAAGCGTGGCATTCTTGGCGTGTACCATCACGTCACTCCGAAGCACCTCCCACGCTACGTCAACGAGTTTTCATTCCGATTGAACGAAGGCAATGTCCGCAACCACACCACACAACGGCTTGACAGTCTTATCCGTCGCTCGGCTGGCAAGCGACTCACTTTGGAGGCACTGACAAATGCCTGAGACAACCAACGAAGTCCCAAAGGCTCTTGAGGCTATGGTGGACATGGTGCTGCGCTACAAGCCCAAGCCAATTTCCAAAGCTAGTAAGAGAAGAAAGCGTAAAGCTAAGAAGGTCAAGGCAGCGTGAAAGGCGCCAAGAACAAGTTCTGTCGTTCCGACGATCTGTCCAACGAGGCGAGCGTTGAACAGTTCTTCGTCAATCGGCTTCTGTCATCTCTTGGCTATAAAGATCGGGAGATCAAGCCCAAGACCGCCATTAACGAGTTGCAGATTGGCAAGGGCCGCAAGAAGGAACCTTGGAAGCCTGACTATATACTCGTTTGTAATAAGAAACCGCGTTGGATTGTTGATGCGAAATCTCCGACTGAGAATCCTGACGCTTTTGTGGATCAAGGGGGCGGTTACTGCTTCGCTGTCAATCAGAAGACCGAGGATAACCCAGTCCACTACTTCATGCTCACAAATGGATTCTTGACCCGAGTCTATCCATGGGACTCGGCCGAGCCAGTTCTGTCATTGCGCTTCGGTGACTTCGCCGATGGAAACACCAAGTACGAAGCCCTGCGGAAGCTGTTAGGCGTTGACGCCGCGCGGACGGGTTGGTCTGATGCCGGGCCGGTGGCCGTGCCACACGAGATTCACCGCCCGAGCATGGAGGAGGCCAAGAAGACATTCCTCCGGTGCCATCGGATCATCTGGAAGGCCGATAAGGTTGGACCACAGGGTGCGTTCGAGCGGTTTGCAAAAATCCTGTTCGTGAAGCTGTGGGAGGACCGCCGGTTGCGCGACACCGCCGAACACCTCTCTACCATTGGGCGAGGCGACCCGCTGCCCGCTGATGCCGTGCGCTTCTCAACGCGATGGATCAAGCAGCAGGAGGACAACACTGAGAACCCGATAGACAGAATCCTGTTTCGGGACTTGGTCGAGTCGCTGGAGCAGGAGATCCAAGCGAAGAAGCGCAAGCGCATCTTCGACCCTTCGGCCCGTCTCGGTGTCCAGCCGGGCACCGTCAAGCTGGTTGTGGCAGAGCTGGAGCATCAGTACCTCTTCGGCATTGATGAGGATCTGAACGGCCGGATGTTCGAGGCGTTCCTTGTCGCTTCGATGCGGGGCGACGATCTTGGGCAGTACTTCACCCCGCGCAGCATCGTGAAACTGGTCACGAGGTTGGGCGCTCCCGTGGCGAGCCCAGCGAAGATAGAACGCGCACTGGACGGCTGCTGCGGTACGGGCGGTTTCTTGATCGAGCTACTTACTGAGATGCGCCGCCAAGTATACGAGAACAAGTCGCTGAGTAGCGCGAAGCGAACCGCGATGCTCGATCAAGTCGCCAACGAGGCGATCTTCGGGATCGATGCCGCACAGGATCCACCTCTCGGCAAGATTGCGCGCATCAATATGTACCTGCACGGCGATGGGGGCAGTCGCGTCTACATGACGGATGCTCTGCGCGCGATACCCGCTCCGGCGGACACGGACACGCCGGAGGCCAAGCAGGATGTGCAGGAGCTTCGCAAGCTGCTCACTGGGGATGATCCGCTGCGCTTTGACTTGGTGCTAACCAACCCACCCTTCTCAATGGACTACACCCGCGATGCTCCGGACGAGTGGGAAGTCTTAAAGGACTACGAGCTGAGAACCGGAGGGGACAAAGATCGTGCCACGCTGCGATCCGCTGTCATGTTTATCGAGCGGTACTACCACCTACTGAAGCCCGGCGGACGGCTCCTCACCGTCATTGATGATGGTGTCCTGTGCAGTAAGAAGATGGACTTTGTGCGCGACTACATCCGCTCGAAGTTCATCATCAACGGCATCATCAGCTTGCACGGCGACGCCTTCCAGAGGGCCGGAGCGCGGGTCAAAACCTCGGTGCTCTGCCTGACGAAAAAGTCTAGTGAGGACGAGCAGCAACCATCAGCGTTCGTCTATGAGACGCGCTACGTGGGGTTGGACGACGTGCCTGGGCGCACACCCCCTAGCGTGGCCGAAGAGGCGCGCAAGAAGGCGTTGGAAGAAATCGAAGCGGTAGCGGCTGCTTACTACGAGTACCGGAACGGACAGGCCGGACCGTGGCTAGTGGAGCCCGACCGACTTCAAGGACGCCTCGACGCGAAGAACCTCAATCCGTGGTCTGTCGAGAAGCTGTCGCGCACATGGAGCAAAGTTGGCGCAACCACCGAAAAGCTTGGCGAGCTGGTGGACCCGATTGAGGACTTGGTCCAGCTCAGCCCCGACAGCCACTACACGTTCCTGCGGATCTCGTATCTCGGCTTCGCGGAGGATGGAGAGAGGCGACTTGGCAAGGAAGTCTCTTACGCTGGGAAGGTCGGTCACGGAAAGGTGGGGGACATCATCGTCAGCAACATTAGCGCCGTATACAAAGCGATCTGCGTCCTGCCGAAGACGCGGGAGCATTGCTTGGTGACGCCAGAGTTCACCGTCCTGCGGGTCAAGAAGGAGCGTGAGGCTGAGGTCGATGAGGTCTACTTGTGGTCGGTGCTTCGCTCCTCTGCCGTGATTGCGGAATGGTTATCCGCCTCTACGGGGGTCGGTCGGCATCGAGTGGAGTGGAAAATGCTCAAGGAGCAGCGGATACCGATGCTCCCCATCGCCAAGCAGCGGGCGATTGGCGGGCTCTACCGGAAGGCGGCGGCGCTCGCTGAGGAAAGCAACGCAGCGATGGAGCAGGCCGCGCTTGGTTTGGCCCCGCTCGATCTGGACGGAGAGGTTGCGCGGGACCAACTCGCCCGCGCCAAGCCGCCAAAATGATGACCGCCTGATTAGGCCAAGAGAGTTTTTGGGCTTGCGCGCTATCCTACATCACGAGGGAGTCAAGTATATAATTCCCGTTGGTTTTGAGGTCGACTCAGCGTATCCACGCTCGATCATGGATTCTTCCCCGCCGCGTCCCGCGCGGCGATCTTCTCGGCCAGCTCTTTAGCTGACCAGGGATGCACCGGCAATCCTCCCGCGGCGGCCTTGATGGTCTGGCGCGAGCATCCGAATATTCGCGCGGCCTGCGACTTGCCATTCTTGGCGGCAATGATGGCGGCGATGCGTTTCTGGTGAGCTTCGGGGATCGGCTGGTAGTTGATCATCGGTAATCAGTCAACACCGAAATGGCCTCAGAGGTCAAGCGTACATTGCGACGGCGAGCGCGTTGTGGTGCCCTGAAAGCACACGACCAAGGACGCTCGACCATGTCGCATACTGACCCGCGCAAACTCAAGGCGATGATCCAAGACTCCCAGGCTGTCATTCCGGAGCCGGAAGAGGACGGGGAGGACAAGGATGGCGCCGCCGACGCCGATGAATACGACGACGAGGGTGAAGACGAGGGTGGTGACGGCGAGGAAATGACGGTCGAATCGCTGGCGAAGGCGTTCAAGCCGGCCGTCGCGACCATCAATGAGATCATCGACGAGTTCCGCACGGGCAGCGACGCGCAGCCCAAGGCGGGATTGGAGCAGCTCGAAGAAGACGTCGACGCCGAGACGGTGCACGACTTCTGCGCTTGGACCGACGACGTCGGGAAGAAGGACTTCCGGAAGCTCGGCGAGTCCCTTGACCTCGAGGACGTCGACGGCTTTGTCGGCTGGTGCCGGGCCGTCCACAAGCTGGAGGCCTCGGGCGAAGGCGAGGACAGCAGTGGCGGAGACGACGAGGGTGGCGACGAAGGCGAAGAGACCGGAGACGAGTCGGACGAAGATGCCGACGAATCCAGCGGCGATGAAGAGGCCAACGGGTAGCGATGGACTTGCGAAAGAACAGCTTGCGCCGGTTCTCGGTCCCCGCGGCGGGCACGGTCAACACCGATCTCACGCAGACCGAGCCGCCGGTAGATCCGCGATTCTCTGGTGAGCCGGCAGAATACCCACCGGACGCCGCAAGCGGCATCACCATCACGGGCCCATCGACCGAAGCGAAGATTGCAGTCCGCCACCAAGCGGAGCTGGCCGAGACGGTGCCACCGGCGCCGCAGCAGCCATTTCCACTCACGATCCACGGAAGGAAGCGACGATGAGCGAGATCGGCAAAACCATTTCGCCTGGCCGAGCCCGCGCGCTCGAGATTTCGGGCGGCAAGATCGAACCCGACCAGAAGTACATGGCGCCCGACGGCCATCCGGCCGGCCCTGGTGCCGCAGAGGAATTGGCGGCGAAGCTCCCTGCTCCGCTGTCGCCGGGCGGAAACGAAACGACGCCGAAGGCATCGCGACCGTTCCCCGTCTCGAAAAAGTAAGGCGAAAGGATCCAGTCATGATCGAAGAGCGAGACCCCATCCAGGAATACGACGAGAAGCACGGCACGCCCAAGGGCGAAGAGATGTCCGAGAACGACACCGGCCCGGCCGCGGCGCCGATTCACAACAAGCCGTACCCGATCAAGCACATGGCGGGCGGCGAGTCCAAGTAGGACGGTCGTCGCAACCCATTTTCTGAAAGGAATTTCCGATGTCCAGCAGCACTACGCAAACGACTGCTCTCCAAGACAAGCTCAACAGCCCCGCGCTCGGGAAGTTCGCCGATGCACTCGCGCTCGCCCCAGTTGGCGACATTCTCGCCGTTCTACTTGCGGCCGCGACCGCGACCGAGACGGGCCTTTCAGCGTCGGGCAACAAGGGTGCGCTCGGCCAGGCGCCGACGCCGAACGGTCTGTTTCAGGTCAACGCGACCACGGCGACCCACGCAGGCGTGAAGCAGATCGTAACCGATCCGACCGCAACCCTGATCACCGGCCAGGTCTACTGGGACGGTGGGGTCAACCTGACCTTCGCGGCCGTCGACGGCGTGACGGCGTTCTCCGCCTTGTACTGCAAGGGCGACGGGTCGGTGAAGGTCTCGTCGCTGTTGCAGATCGTATCGCCGTAAGGAGACGACATGGCATCCAGTACGACTACCCAACCGGTCACGCTGCGGGACAAGCTGAACGAGCCAAGTCTCGGGAAGTTCGCCGACGCCTTGGCACAGGCTCCCGTGGGCGATGCGCTGGCGATCCTGCTCGATGTGAGCAATCCTTCGACGACTGTTCCGGCCACCACCGTGGGGGCCGCGGTCAGCCAGACCGGTGCCACTGTGGCGACGGCGAGCGCGGCTACTCAGACGTCGAGCTACGTCCAGGCCGACGTTCAGAGCATTGCCACGTTGGCGAATGCCCTCAAGGTCGACTACAACAAGACGATCGCGGACGTAGCCGCCCTGGTGGCGCAGGTCAATGCTTTGCGGGTCGACGATCTCGCTCTGCGGGCAGCGGCAGCGGCGGCTCTGGCCGGAACGCTCGGCGGTGCGACCGAGACGAGCGTCACCGTCACGAGCAACAAGGCGGTGCTCGCGCAGGCGCCGACGCCGAACGGTCTGTTTCAGGTCAACGCGACCGGCGGCACCACCAAGGGCGTCAAGCAATTGGTCATGGATCCCACGGCGACCCTCGTGACCGGTCAAGTCTACTGGGATGGCGGAGTGAATCTGACCTTCGCGGCCATCGATGCCGTCAGCTCGTGCGACCTCATCTACGCCAAGGGCGACTTGAGCCAAAAGGTCTCATCGCTGTTGCAAACCGTATCGCCGTAGCAGAGGCGATCAAACCCCAATGTTTTTCACCAGCTCCACATGCAGCCTCGGATGTCCCAAGGAAGCCCCTGTGGCGCGAAACGTGACTCGGACACTTGCGAGTGCCAGCCCGTTGAAGTCGTCATTCGTGACGACGGCGACGATACAGCCGGTAGACCGCGACGAAAACGAGTAGCCCCACAAGGAGCGAGTCATGCCGAACGAGAACGTACAAGTCCCGAACCCCGGACAACAGTCAGCCGCAGATCCCATTCCGAACGTCACCCAAACCAGTTCACCGCCACCGCAAGTCACAGCGCCCGAATCGTCGGGCAAGAACATCATGCTACCGCAGGCCGCATTCAAGGAGCGCGTACAAGCCGCCAAGCAGTCGGGACGCCGTGAGCTCACGAGCGAACTCGACAGGGAGGCGCAAGCGTTGGGGTATGCCAACCACGCCGCGATGATGGAGATCCTGCGTGCGAGGAAAGGCCAGCAGGCCGCTCCGCGCCCGTCGGGAAATCAACAGGCCAGGCAGCCGGCCCCGGTGACCATCCAGTCGTCGCAGCCGGAACCATCTGCACCGCCGACCCCGCCCAAAAACGGCCAGGACCGCAAAGCCTGGCAGAAGTACGAGCAGGACAGGCGAATCTGGGACCGCGACCGCCAGCAGCTCCAGAAGCAGCTGACGGAAGAGTCCAACCGGCGCAAGAAAGCGGAGCGCAAGGCCGCAGCATCCGAGGCCCGCGCGAACCTGGAGCGCATTGCTGCCGGCTGCGGTGTCAAGCGCATCGGGCAGGCCATCTATCTTTTCGAGCAAGCCCAGCAGGGCAAGACGGTGGAAGAGCTGGAGAAAGTCGACGAGGCAAAATTCTTCGAAGGGCTTCGTCAAACCGATTCTTATCTTTTCGGGGAAGCAGTGATCCCAGCCACGACGGGCACGACCAGCGCGCCGCCTGGGTCGCGAACTCCTCCGAGGCCGGCCGAAACCTCGACCGCCGCCGGAAGTGCGAACGATGTCGACGTCATGAACATGACCGAGCAGGAATTCGCCCTCCGCCAGCGTCAGCGAGGGATCCGAACGGTCCCCATGGGATTGGGCTGAGCGATAGGCACGGGGACACGAAACACAAACAAAAGAGGAAGTCATGGCACTGAATTTTTCCGTCATCCAGCAAGATCCAACGATTCGAGCCCTCGTGCAGGACAACTCGCTTGTCCGCCAATTCCGCGACCCCCTGTTGCCGCGCAATCTGTTCCGAGGCGAAGCGATGCCTGTCCATCAGCCGGGCAACGCAGGCGACTTCTTCTACTTCACTGGCGCGGGCCTGATGACGCCGAACCCGAACCCACGCAATCCTCAGCACGAGCCCGTGGCGAAGGACTACCAAAAAGAGCAGTGGAGCATGCAGCTCCACGAATACTACGACCGATGCCCGGACACCCACATGCCGACATCGATCGTGGCCATCGTCAACCTGCTCAACGAGAACCTGAAGGCTCTCGGGTTGAACGCAGGCCAGACGCTCAATCGCGCGGTTCGCGACAAGCTCTACAACGCCGGGATGAGCGGCTGGACCGTGGCGAGCGCAAACGTGGGTGGCGCGAGCACGATTCCGGTGACCCGACTGAAGGGGTTCACCACCGCGCGCCGTCCCGATCTGGCCAACGGCAGCCCCGTTGCATTCCAGGCGGTCAGCAGCACCAACCCGCTCTCGATCAGCTACGTCCACTCCGCGACCACGTACACCGCGACGGTTGTTGGATACACGCCGACAACCGCGGGAGACGATGTCGGGCCCGGCACCCTCACGGTGCTCGAGACCGTGACGCTGACGGCACGTGACCCGATCTTCGCGAGCGACGCGAGCTTCGTGGTGCGCGCGGCCGCTGGCGCCAACAGCATCGACGCTCTCACGAGCACGAGCACGAACGGCTTCACCTACGACCTGTATCGCCAGGCGATCGGCCGTCTCGAAGACATGAACGTGCCCAAGTATGCCGACGGCTACTATCACGTGCATATGAACAGCTACTCGAAGGGGCAACTGTTCGGCAGCGAAGAGCAGCGCCAGTTGCTCACGAGCTTGCCTGACCATTATTGGTTCAAGCGGTATACGCTGGGCGAGGTCCTGGGCGGACTGATCTTCAACGACACGGACTGTCCGCGCAAGAGCACCGTGGTGGGTGGCCTAACGAACACCTACGTCGGCGGAGAGAACGGCGAAATGTTCGCCGGCGAGACCATGAACGCGACCGGCCTGGAAATCCAGCGCCCGATCTTCTTGGGCGCCGAGGCGGTGTACGAATACTACAACGACCTCTCGGGCCTCATCACCGAGGCGGGTGTATGCGGCGTGGTCGGCGAGTACCAGCCCGCGCAGCTCACCAACAACGGCGTCGAGGTGAACGTGGACCGCGTGCAGGTCTACATCCGAGCGCCCGTGAACGTGAAGGGCGACATCGTGACGAGCATCTGGCGGTCCATCATGGACTGGCCGACCCGCACCGACGCCACGACTGGTGATGCCGCGCGCCACAAAAGAACGGTCGTGGTGGAACACGTCTAATCGCAGAACGTCCCCACGATGGAACCTCAGCGGAGCAGCTCGCACACGGACGGCCCTTCGGGGCTGGCGGGCTGCTCTGCGTTTGATTTGCCCTTCGGGGCAATAAATGGACCTGGGCTTGCTTCTGGCAGCCGTAACCACACGCGGTCGTGTCGCTGTGGTCTGGTCCGCCGGCTTGGTGGCGGCATTTCGGTGCTTGCCCATACGAACAGGCCGGTACGCCGCACTGGTCGCCTGACGGTTGCTGATACGTGCTGTGCCCGCTTGGTCGGTGGGTCTTCATGCCAGCCTTTAGATGGCGAAGTTGGACTGGCTTCGGCCGTGTCCAATTTGTTGTGCGGTTTGGTGAGCACGCGATCTTCGGATCGCGCGCTCTTTGGTGGCTCGGATACTAGTGATCCGCAGGTGGCTTCGGCCATGACGTCGGCTTCGAGTCTGTGCAGACCCCATCGTCCTGGGAAAAAGGACGTAACTGCAAATACTGGATTCCGACGCCCCACCGCTCTTTTCTCGACCACCCAAAGGACGGACCCATGAGCCAGTGGAGCGACAAGAACCAGAAGCGGGCGCCCGATCAGACCAAGCTCGACGTCGACGACGCGAAGATGACGC
>Ga0224534_1000787_pt1 | contig 18829 bp, 27 predicted proteins | sample 714E12024metaG_FD_172012 | JGI IMG/M metagenome (GOLD analysis project Ga0224534, IMG submission 172012) | Peat soil microbial communities from Stordalen Mire, Sweden - 717 E1 20-24 | ecosystem: Environmental > Terrestrial > Soil > Wetlands > Peat | place: Sweden: Norrbotten County, Stordalen... | reverse complement strand
CATCGTGAAAACTCCTTTTCGTGTGCTTGGCTGCTCACGTCTTGGAGTTTTCCGGTGGACTGCCGGAAATGTCAAACGGCTACTGCCACCCCGGCAAAGCCGGGGGATCTCCTATTCTTGTTTAGTACTGGCAGTACTTTCACCGCGTTTGCGATCTCCAATCCATTCAGATCTTTAGGCCTTTCTCCATCATTGGGTGCAAACGTGCCCTTTATATTTGGATAGCGTCAAATATTGAGAATCCCGGAGGTTTGACTAATGAGAATTCGGGCCTTGCTTTTCATTGCACTCGCACTTGCCTTCGCGCAAATGAGTTTCGCAGACATATCGAACGCCAACAACGGATCGATCTCCAGTTGTGCCAACCTGCCGTCCTCGCCAGCCAACATTGCTAGCACCGGGTACGCGCAGTTCGGCTGCAGCCTGTACAACGACGTCAGCTCTTATACCATCAATCTGACGTCGCTCATGACGCAGGATAATGCAGATTTTTACACCAATCTCGTCGGGGCCGGTTACACCGTCGTGATTAACGGCGATCCCAACGCGCTGCCCGACGACAGTACGGGCTTGTTCAACCAGAATCTCTGGGTTGCGGTTCTCTTCTGGCCGGGCGATCAAGACGCCGGCACAGCCAGCGACAAGCTCACCATGTACTGGAATGGGGATCCGTCGTTCCCTACTGTCTCAGACGTTCAGACTTTGGATTACGGCCTCTATGGTACGGACGACGACCCGGAGTTCTTTGTAGAACAAACCGGCAGCGAAACCGTGTACCAGCCGAATGCCCATAACGAGTACGACGTTATTTTGACTCCCGAGCCCGGCGCGATACTGATGCTGGGCGCCGTGCTCCTGACATTGGCTGGCGGAATTCGCCGTCGTTTTCACCAATAGGCCGGGCCAGAGCGGGCGAAAGCCCCCACTTGCGCAGCCGCGCGAGCCTTTCGTAGTGTGCCCGCGCACTCTGCCGCCACAGTCGGCTTTCGGTGCCCTATGCCGAGCTTCACCGCCCACGCCGCCGCCACCGATGTCCGTAGCTTCGCCATCAGCGTCGCCGCGAGGCCGGTCCGCCCGATGCGCCCATTCGGCGTCCTGCGCAGCAGCGCGAACTCCACCCCACCGCGCCTGCCGCTGGTAGTGCCAACACCGGAGGCCAAGAAGGAAATCGAGGAAGCCTTCGAGGATTTGAAGGGTTGATCTACTTCGCTCGATAGACGATAGCGCCGCGCCCCCCCAGCCAGGAGCCGACGAGAGTTCCCACCAGCGCTCCGATCACGCACACCACGGCGATGACCGCGGGCTTCAGGTTTCTAAAGTCGCCGCCGCTCGTTTGGACAAGGCTCTCACCCGCGGCTGCGCCGATGCCGGCGCCTGCCCCCGCCCCGACTCCCAACCCGACCAACGTGTATTTCAGGCGCTTGCTCGCGCGAAGGCTTACGCGCGCAATCTCCGCTCGCGGAACCGCGACATTCTGAAGTTTCCGCTCCAGGCTGATTGACTCTTCGGAAGCACTCACGAACGTACCCTTCAGCGCCTCGCCCTTCTTGGTGGTCACTTCGATCGGTTGCCCGAGCGCCAGCCCGCTGAGATTCTGCCACGACGCCGCATCAGTGGTCTGCCCCAGCAGGTTGGACGCAGCCAGCACGGCTGCCAGCAGCGTAATCGTATTTCGCATGACGTTTTACCTCCGCAGCCTCGCCACTCGCCGCAACGCTCTCGCGCACTCGTCCACTCGCAGCCAATACGTGATCGCGAAGTACACCACTCCGTACGTCCCCAGAATGGCCACCGCCGCCACAATCGGCTTCCGGTGCCCTATGCCAAACCTCACCGCCCACGCCGCCCCCGCGGCCACCGCCGCCGATACCCATAGCTTCGCCATCAGCGCCGCCGGCAACCCCGTCCGCCCGATGCGCCCGTTCAGCGTCCTGCGCAGCAGCGCGAACTCCACCCATCCCGCCACGCCCGCCGAAGCCGTCAGCCCCGCCGCGCCCCAGCGCGGATCGATCCCTATCCATATGGGCAGCGGAATCGAGCACAGGTAGCCCAGCCCCGTGGTGAGCGCCACGCGTACCACCGCGTATCGCAGCGGTGTTCGCGTGTCCCGGAGCGCATAGTAGGTCGACGAATACAGCCGCCCCAGCGTCGACGCCAGCAGCCCCACCGCCGAGCCGGCCAGAATTGCCCACACGTAAACCGAGTCGCGGTGCGTGAAATTCCCCGTCTCATACAGCCCCGCCGTCACCACGTCGCCCAGCGCCAGCAGCGCCATCGCCGAGGGCACCACGAAAAACGCGATCTGCCGCAGCCCCGCATCCAACCTGTGCCGAAGTTGCGCCCCCACCTCCGTCTGGTCGCCCAGGGCGCTCGACATGGCCGGCAGCTCCGCCGCCGAGACCGCCATCCCGAACAGGCTCACTGGCAGCGTGTTGATGGACTGCGCATTGGTCAGCCCCGCCACCGCGCCCTCGCCCAGCTTGCTGGCCAGCAACTGGTCCACGTATCCGCTGATCTGCACCACGCCCCGGCTGACGAACACCGGCGCGAAGTTGCGCATCACCTCGCGCACGTGCCCGGCGCGCGTGTCGAGGCGCAATCGCAGCTTCCGCGTCAGCCGCAGCACCACCGGCAACTGCACCCCGAATTGCAAACCGCTGCCGATCACCGAACCCCACGCCAGCTTGACCGCCAGCGCGCCCTGGTCCATCCCCCCGTACATCGCCAGTGTGGCGATCATGGCCGCGTTCCAGATCACCGGCGCCGTGTAGGAGAGGAAAAACTTGCGATGGCTGTTCAGAATTCCCAGGCACCAGGCAGAGCAAACCAGCAGGCCCGCGCCCGGAAACAGGAACCGCACCAGCCGTATGGTCAGCTCGCGTTTGGCGCCGTGAAAGCCCGGCGCAATGGCGAAAATCAGGTACGGCGCGGCCAGCACGCCCACCACCACCAGCACCGACGTGGCCAGCGCCAGAACTGCGCCCACCGCGCCCGCCACGCGCCCCGATTCTTCCTCGTCGCCCTCCGCCACGAGGCGCGCGTACACCGGAATGAAGGACGCCGAAAGCACCCCTTCGCCGAACAGGTTTTGCAGGAAATTTGGGATTCGGAAGGCCGCGTTGAACGCATCCGCCGCGTCCGACAGCCCGAAGTAGTACCCGAACACGCGCTGCCGCACCAACCCCGCGATGCGGCTCACCAGAATGCCCGCGGCTACCAGAAACGCATGCCGGCCCGTGCGTTCGCGCTGCGGAAGTTGCGCCACTAGCTCAGCTTCTCCAGCACCGCGTCGGCCACTTCTTCCGTGCTGCTGGTCCCGCCGAGGTCGGGCGTGCGCACCGTGCCCTCCGCCAGCACCGCGGCCACCGCGGTTTCCACCGCGCGCGCCGCCTCGGCCATCTCGAGGTGATCGAGCATCATGGCCGCGCTGAGAATCGTCGCCAGCGGATTCACCACGCCCTTCCCGGCGATGTCCGGCGCCGAGCCATGCACCGGCTCGAACATCGAGGGGAATCGCCGCAGCGGATCGAGGTTCGCCGAGGCCGCCAGCCCCATGCTCCCGACGATGATCGCGGAAATGTCGCTCAGGATATCGCAGAACAGGTTCGACCCCACCACGACGTCGAAGCTCTGCGGCCGCCGGATGAAATTCATGGCCGCCGCATCCACCAGCAGCGACTCGGTTTCGACGCCCGGGTACTGCGCCGCCACTTCCTGAAACGTGCGGTCCCACAGCACCATGCTGTAGCCCTGCGCATTGGATTTGGTGACCGACGTGACACGCCTCTTCTGGTTGCGCTTCACCGCCAGCTCGAACGCGAACCGCACCACGCGCTCGATGCCCCGCCGCGTGAACACCGAGGTCTGAATGGCGATCTCTTCCGGCTGGTACTGGTAGACGAACCCGCCCACCTGCGTATACTCGCCCTCGGTGTTCTCCCGCACCACTACGAAATCGATGTCGCCGCCCTTCGCCCCCGCCAGCAGCGATTGGACGCCCGGATAGAGATGCGCCGGCCGCACATTGGCGTACTGGTCGAACGCCCGCCGGATGGGCAGCAGCAGCCCGTTGAGCGTGGTGTGGTCGGGGATGTCCGGATGCCCCACTGCGCCCAGCAGGATGGCGTCGCAAGGTTGCAGCAGGTCGATGGCCCCGGCCGGCATCATGCGCCCCCAGCGGAAAAAGTGCTCCGCGCCCCATTCGAAGTCCTGAAACGCGAAGGTTACGTCATGTTTCCTGGCGATCTTTTCCAAAACGCGCCTGGCCTGCGGAACGACTTCGGTTCCGACGCCGTCTCCGGCGATCACTGCGATGGTGAATGTCTTCATGGTCTCGAAGACAATTCTAGCGCCCCACGGATGAACCGCCGCGAGAGCTGAGCGCCAGCCATCCCAGGAAACCCGCCAGCGCGATCGCGGTGGCGATCCAAAACGCCGCGGCGCCGTCTCTCCCCGCTCGCGGACATAAGCTCAGATGATATCCCATACATGCTAAACTACGCTTTCGCCCCTATATAATGCTCCTTGCAAGAGAATTTGTTGCGTACCTCTCCCGACAACTCGTCAAGAGGCTGATGCCCGGCGTCATCGAGACCCCCAACCCCGAGCTCGTGGCACAGAAAATTGCCGAAGTCATCACCCAGGAACTGGCCGTCGAAGACCGCCTGAACGACGAGGTGCGCGACCTGCTCAGCCAGTACAGCGACTACATGCGCCGCGAAAGCGTCAGCTACCAGGAGATGTTTCGCCGCATCAAGAACACGCTCATCTCGCAGCGCAAAGTCATCCGCGCCTCCGGCCGCGACACCGGCGACGGCATGAAGCTCTCGCGCGACAAAGTCACCGACATGTCCCACCGGATCGTCGAGATGCTGCGCAAGAGCCGCGAACTGCGCCTCAAGGACAAAGACCCCAACAACGTTCGTCTGGAAATTCTCCGCCACATGACGGAGCTGCTGATGGCGGAAGACAAGGTGGACCGCGCCGCGCGCCAGAAGATCAAATCGCAGAAACGCGAAGTTCCCGAAGGCAGCGAGGAGTGGGACCTGCTGCACCGGCGCTACTACTCCGAAGAGCTCAAGAAGCTCGGCATCGACCTGGCCAGATAGCTCAGCGCTTGTACCCAATCATTCTTAGGAACGCCCGCCGCTTCTCTGCGTCTTCGGCCGACTCCACGCCTTTGGGCGGGAAGCCGTCGATCACGCCCAGCACGCCGCGACCCTGTTCGCTTTCCGCCACCACCGCCTGCGCCGGGTTGGCGGTGGCGCAGAAGATCGAGCACACCTCGGGGACGTCTTTGATTCGTCCCAGCACGTTGATGGGGTAGCCTTCGCGCATCGCTACCACGAATATGTGGCCGGCCGCGACCGCCGTGGCGTTGCGCGCGGCCAGGGCTTTGAGTGCGTCATCGTTGCCGTCCACGCGCGTCAGGCACGGCCCCGAAGCCTCGTTGAACGCCACCCCGAACTTGATCTGAGGGACGGTATTCACGATGGCCTCGTAAACGTCCTCGACCGTCTTGATGAAGTGCGTCTGGCCAAGAATCAGGTTTCCGCCCTCGGGAATCTCGAGCGGCACAATCTTCAGTTCCATAAATGCCATCCTACTCCGCTGTGCCGCCGGGGCGCCATGGCCGCCGCGCAACCCGTGCACGTTGGCCGGGAGCGGCGGTGTACACAATAGGAAGACAATCCGAGTGGGCGAGCCCAGGCGGAAGAGGGGCTTCTACAGCGGTGCTCCGTGATCGGCGGACGGCGCTTTCTTACGCCCCTTGCCGGGGCTGGCAGGCTTCGGACCGTATACCCAGCGCTCACGCGCTGGGCTACTTTCTGACGCCCCTTCGGGGCTGATGGGCGTACCCAGTACGCTCAGAAACTTGCGCCTTCCCCACTTTCATGTCGCGACCCGCACGAGCCGGGTGGACGGTGGGACCACCCTCATTCAGGGTTGTGGCGGACGAAATCCACGGCTTCGTCGATCGCCGCATCCAGTTCGGCCTCGGAGACGTTCCTCACCCTGTCGGCCGTCTTGTCGATCCGGCCCAGCAGCCGTCGGTAGGCCATGCCACGAGCCGGTCCAGCCGGCGCATTCTTGGCCCGGTAAGTCCGGATGCCAACGGACTCGTCTTCTTGCAACACCCGCCCCAGCAGGCTTTCGATCGCCTCTTTAACCGGAGGGGCAAGCTCGCCCGCCTTGTGCAGTGGTTGCATGGCGACTCCTATGGAACACGCGTCTGCCCTAATTGTACCCCGAGTGGGTGCAGCGCTCCAGCTCTGCTACACGCCGGAGGCGTTCATAATAGACGTAGTGCCGCCTTTGACGTTTACTCAAGCCCGCGAGACCGTTGTCGCCGCCGTACGAGCCGCGCGCCCGGCCCCCGCCACCGAAGAGGCTGGCTTGGAATCCGCCGCCGGGCGGGTGCTGGCCGAAGACGTGGCTGCCGACCGCGACGTCCCCGCGACGGCCCGCTCGGTTCGCGATGGTTATGCGGTGCGCGCCATCGACCTGCCCGGCGAGTTGGAGATCATGGGCGAGGTGCGCGCCGGCGAGCGCTTCGCGGCCGTGGTCGGTCCCGGCCAGGCGGTCGAAATCATGACCGGCGCGCCCGTTCCCGCGGGCGCCGATGCCGTCGTGATGATCGAGCACACCATCCGCGAGAACGGGCGAGTTCGCATCGGCCTTTCCGCGGAGCCGGGCCAGTTCATCAATCCCCAGGCCTCGGAAGCGGCGGCCCACGAAGTCGTTTTGCACGCCGGGAAGCGCCTGGACTACAGCGACGCCGCCATGCTCGCCGCCTTTGGCCGCACGAACGTCCAGGTTTACCGGAGGCCGGTTGTGGCCATCGTCGCCACGGGCGATGAAATCGTCGAAGTGGGCCAAGTCCCCGAGGCATTCCAGATTCGCAACTCCAACGTCTACTCCCTGGCCGCGCAGGTGGCGCGCGCCGGCGGCACTCCGCAAATCCTGCCAGTGGCGCGCGACAACGCCGGCCACACCCTCGAGATGGTCGAGCGGGGGCTCGCCGCCGATCTGCTGCTCCTTTCCGGCGGCGTCTCCGCGGGCAAGTACGACATCGTCGAGCCAGTGCTCGCCGGCCTGGGCGCCGAGTTTTTTTTCGACCGCGTGCTCATCCAGCCCGGCCAGCCGCTGGTCTTCGGCCGCGCGCGAGAGAGATTCTTTTTCGGCCTGCCGGGGAACCCCTCCTCGACCATGGTGACGTTCGAAATCTTTGCGCGCGCCGCCCTCGAGCTGCTATCCGGCCAGGAGGAGATTTCGCTCCACATGCCCTTCGCGCGTCTCACTCGCGAGCTCCATCACAGGGCCGGGATCACGCGTTTCCTCCCCGCGCGTTTGAGCGCCGACGGCGCGGAGGTCACGCCCGTCGGATGGAGCGGTTCCGGCGACATTCCCGCGCTCACGCGCGCCAACGCCTTCCTGGTGACCGACGCCAGCCGCGCCGAATACCCGCGCGGCGAGCTGATCCGGGTGCTGCTCAAATGAAGAAACTCTCGCACTACGATTCCTCCGGAAGCCCGCGCATGGTGGACGTTTCCGCCAAGCCGGAAACGCGCCGTACGGCGCGCGCCCACGCCTTTGTGCGGATCGCGCCGGCCACGCTCAAGGAACTGCCCCGCAATCCCAAGGGGAATCCCCTCGAGATCGCGCGTATTGCCGGCATCGCCGCCGCCAAGCGAACTTCCGAGCTGATTCCGCTCTGCCATCCGCTGATGCTCACCCACGCGGATGTCCAGGCCACCGTGGAAAAGAAGGGCGTGCGCATCATTGCCACCGCCGCCACCACCGCACAGACCGGCGTCGAAATGGAAGCGCTCACGGCCGCTTCGGTGGCCGCGCTCACGGTGTACGACATGCTCAAAGCGCTCGACAAATCCATCCAAATCCAGGATCTCTACCTGCTCGAAAAGACCGGAGGCAAAAGCGGAGACTTCCGCCGCAAGGGGAATGATGACTAACGCCGCGGTCCTCACCATCAGCGATTCCGTGAGCGCCGGCACGCGCGCCGACCGTTCCGGCCCCGCCGTGCGTGAACGGTTGGAACAACTGGGCTGGAGCGTCTCGGTTATGGAAGCCATCCCCGACGAGACCTCTGAGATCAGCGCCCGCCTGGCCACGCTGGCGGACGGCGGCCAGGTCTCCGCCATCTTCACCACCGGCGGCACCGGCGTGGCCCCACGGGATGTCACGCCGGAAGCCACGCGGGCGGTGATCGACCGCGAAATCCCCGGCCTGGGCGAACTGATGCGCGCGTGCGGCCGCCAGGCCACACCGCTGGCGGTGCTTTCCCGGTCGGTCGCCGGCACCCGCGGGCGGGTCCTGATTGTCAACCTGCCCGGATCGCCCAAAGGCGCGGTCGAGTCCCTGGATGCTATTGTGGAGTTGGTGCCCCACGTGCTGGAGTTGCTCAGAGGGCGGACCGAGCACATACCCGAGAGGCAGGATTAGTATGCGTCGATTTTTGTTGTGGATGCTTCTTTGTGGATGGCTTGCCGCGCCGCCCAACCGCGCGCAGCAGCCGCAGCAATCGCAGCAACCGGAGGAGCCGGCCGTCAGGATCGGCGTCACCGTTGAAAATGTGGTGGCCCCCGTCCTGGTCTTCGATAGAGACGGGTCGTATGTGAACAACATCCGGGCCGACCAGTTTCACCTGTACGACAACTCCAAAGAGCAGAACATCGCGGTGGACGTGGTTTATCAGCCCATTTCGCTGGTCATCGCCATTCAGGCGAATTCCCATGTGGAGCAGTTGCTGCCGCACGTCCAGAAGATCGGCAACCTGATCACCCCGCTGTTGATCGGCGACCAGGGCGAAGCGGCCATCATCGCCTACGATGCGCGCATCCGCGTCCTGCAGGACTTCACTTCCGACCCCGACAAGATCACGCAGCAGATCAAGAAGATCTACCCTGGCAGCACATCCAACCGGCTGATCGACGCCGTGGTGGAGGGCACGCGCATGTTGAGCACGCGTCCCAAGAACCGCCGGCGCATCCTGATCGCGATCGGCGAGACGCGCGACCTGGGCAGCGAGGGCCGCTCGCGCGAGACCCTGCTCGGTTTGCAGTTTGCCAACGTGTTGTTTTACGGCGTGGATATGTCGCGCTTCATGAACGTGCTGACGGCTCCGCAACCGGTCCCGCGATCGGACAACCTCCCGCCGGCCATGCATCCAATGCCACCCGGGGTACCGGCCACTCCCACCTCCGTGGCGCAGTTATACGGCCTCAACGGCGGCCGCGCCGAGTTCATCCCCGTGATGGTGGAAGTTTTCAAGGACGTCAAAGCGATTTTCAAGGACAACCCGATCGAAGTCTTCACCAAGGGGACCGGCGGCAGCGAATTCGGTTTTCACGGCCTGCACAGCCTGGAAGAGGCTATTCAGAAGGCCGGCGAAGAGTTGCACAGCCAGTACACCATCAGCTACAACCCCAACAACAAGGATGAAGGCGGCTTCCACCAGATCGTTGTGCAAGTGGGCGGGCATCCAGAAGTCAGCAGGGTCCAGACGCGGCCTGGGTACTGGCTCGCGCCGAAATAGCTGCGGGCGACTGGGCCAAAGTGGGGCGGATGCCCTCGTCCGCGCGCGAGGTCCTCGAAAGCGGCGCTACAGTGTACTCTTGAATTGGAGTAGGATGTTTTGTCATACTGGACAGGTGGTTCAGAAAATCGCCGTCACGTTGGATCAAAGGACCGTAGCAGACCTCGACCGGTGGGTCAAACAGGGCAAGTATCCGAACCGAAGCCGGGCGCTGCAATCGGCCGTGAATATCCTGACTGAGCGCGAGAAGCGGACCCGGCTCGTACGCGAGTTGGCAAAGATCGACCCGAAAGAAGAAAAGCAGTTGGCCGAACAGGGCTTGGGTGACCGCGCTTGGCCCGCATACTGAGAGGCGAGATCTACTGGGCGGACTTGAACCCGGTCCGAGGCCGCGAACAGGCCGGATTGCGGCCGGTTCTGATCCTCAGCCACGACCTGTTCAACAGGAAGTCTGGAACGGTAATCGCGATGGCGATCACAGGCCAGCCGCAGAAAGCCGGATTCCCGTTGACCCTGGAGCTACCGGCGGAAATGCTGCCCAAACACTCCTGGGTCAAGATCTCGCAGATTCGGACGATCTCCGTCGATCGTCTGGGCAAGAGGATCGCGGTTCTCGGCGCCGATGCGCTGGACCAACTCATAGACGGGCTGCTCGAATTGATTGGGTAACTCGTCGATCCACATGCGCTATCGGTACAATATTCTTATGCATCTGGCAGCGAGGGGAACCAAGATCGCCGCGTGCTGCGTTCTGGGAGTCGCGCTGCTGCTGGCTCAACCAGACTGGAAGACCGTGGACAAGCTGCCGGGGGTGGACTTCTCGGGCCTGTCGCCGGTGAAGACCCGCGCGCTGCTGCGCCTGCTCCGCAACCACGACTGCGCCTGCGGATGCGGCATGAAGGTGGCCGAGTGCCGCGTCAAGGACCCGAATTGCTCGTGGAGCAAGGGCTTGGCCGCTGCGATGGCGGATGCGATTCGCGCGGGCAAGGACGAGAATGAGGCCATCGCTGCCGCGAACGCATCGAAATGGGCCAAGGGTCCGGAGCCCCCCAAGCTTCTGGAGGATCCGGTGACCATTCCCACCGCCGGGTCGCCCGTCCGCGGCCCCGCTGGCGCGGTGCTGACCCTGGTGGAATTCTCCGATTTTCAGTGTCCCTACTGTTTGCTCGCAGTCGCCAAACTGAATGCGGTGTTGGAAGCGTATCCGGGGAAAATCAAGCTCATCTTCAAGCAGTTTCCGTTAGACATGCACTCGCAGGCTGCGTTGGCCGCTGCCGCCGCCGTCGCGGCCCATCGGCAGGGGAAGTTCTGGCCCATGCATGATGCCCTCCTTGCTCATCGGCGCGAATTGTCGCGTCCCATGATCCTGACCTTGGCCCGCACCGCCGGACTCGATATGCAGCGCTTCGAGGCGGACCTCGATTCCGCGGAGACCAAGAAGACCGTCGCGCGCGACATGGAAGACGGCGACCGCGCGGGCGTGGAGGGCACCCCCTCGGTATTCATCAATGGCCGGAAATACAACGGCTCGCTGGACCTGCCGGCGATCCGGAGGGTCATCGACGAGGAACTGAAGACTGCGGGACCTCGCGCGGCACCGCGATGAGTTTTCCTTGGCCGTCGGGCTCGAAGCGGAACTGCGTGACTTTGCTGCCGCGAACTGTGTAGAGGCCGTGAGAGGTGCCGCAATACAACGTGTCTCCGAGACGGTCGATGGTGTGGATGTAATCCGCCACGGCATACTTCGCGACCGCGCCGGTCGCTATGTTGTAGCGGAGCAGGCCCGCGCCGAATTCGGCGCCCTCGGGACGGCGCATCAGGCCGATCCAAAGGTTCCCGCCGTCAAGCAGGATGGCCGATCCGGACCATGGTGCGACTTCCGGAAGGTACCGCATATCGTACTTGCGCGTCGAGATATCGAAGGAGCCTATGGCCCCGACGCCGGAGACGCCCTCGGCATCGTAAAACGTATTCGCGAACCAGATCTTGTTGCGATCGAGTACGAAAGGACCGATGTCGTTCTCGATTTCGCCGCCGGCTGGCTTGTCCGGAAAAACTTCGCGGTATAGCGCCATGGTTGGAATCGGCGCCGGATAGTACTGCTTCGTCCCCGACTTGCCGATGACGTCGATGCCCGAGGGTTGGTGGGGCTGGCCCGGCGGCGTCTTGTTCTCGACGATCACGGACTGGCCATCGGTTGTATCGAGCGGCTCCGGTTCCGCGGCGGAGTCTGGCGGAGCCGGAGCGTCCGTGAAGCTGTATGCGGGTACCGCATCTCCCGCGCGGGGTTCGATGACGATCGTCGCGTGACGCTCGGTCCAGCCCGCCATAACCTGGCCGGAGCGACCGAACGAAGCGGTGTAGCGCAGCTTGCCGTCCCGGCGCTCCGAGGAGGTGAGCGCGAGGATTCCGTAGCGAATCTTCAGCGGCGGTCTTTGGCTTGAGAGATCGTAAATGTACTTGATGCTGCCTTCGTAGTAGCCATAATCCGAATAGAAGTGCGCGTAAGCGACATGCGCGGTCGGCTGCTCCAGGGTCGGGTAGGCGCCTGTGCTCCTTAAAGGATACGTGTCGAGCACCAGCCGGACCTGATTGGCTACTCCCGACACGACGAAGATCCCGATCTGCCTCAGCCCATATACGGGCACACGCTGGGGGGTGCCGGGCCGGAGTTCAGTGGGTGCAGCCTCGACCACCATCAGCGAATAGGCCGCATCCACCACCTGCTTGGCCACGACGTGAAACCAATCGAGCGATGCGTCTCGCTTTTTCAGCGCGTCTTGAACGGCGCGCAGGTCTTCCTTCTGCAAATCCGGCGGCTGGCCGGCGCAGCAGGCACACGGGGCGATGGCCAGACAGAGCAGTAATACGAGGCGCACTCTCGTCCTACGCGCACGGCAACTGGGGGATATTCTTGAAATGTTTGTCACGTGTGATCAGTTGCAGGTCGTGTTGCAGCGCAAGTGCGGCGATCCAAAGATCATTGTCGGGAACTGGGGTGCCGGCGCGCTTGAGTTGAACAAACAACCGGGCGTAGTGCTCAGCCGTCTCCCGATCCGGGAGCAGAACCCCAACCGTGGCCTTGGAGAGTAGCTTTCGCAGCAGGATCTCATTCCGATGCCGCCGATTCCCCCCTAAGAACCCAGCCTTGATCTCCGCCAGGACTATAAGCGGAATCCAGACTTCGTCACAGAGCCCCAGCCGTTCCGCCAGAGCGGCGTCTCCCTGAAAAAGATCGGTCAGCCGGTTGGTGTCCAGCGCGACTCTCACTTCCACTTGTCCCGATCAATCTGGCGCTGCGCGGCCAGGATCTCGTCGAAAGCAGGGTCCGGGGTCCACCCGCCTGCGAGGTCCGAGAAGTCCGCTCTGCGTCGGCCGCCGATGGCTGCTACGGTCAGTTCTTCCAGAATCACCCGATTCAGACTCTGCTTCCGTCGTGCGGCTTTCTGGCGGAGGACGTGATCCACCTCCGGCGGAACGCCGCGAATCGTGTATTGGACCGCTGCCTGCCGCTTCATGCCTACATGGTACCACAAAGTGCAGGCAGACCAGTCTGGCGCCATGAACACCAGCGCCTGGCGGGTTGCCGACCCGCCGCAGGCTACCAGCCTGCCCCACACTGCGGCGTTAGTCGTCGCCCGAAATGCGCACCAGGTTCTCCGGCTCGGTTCCGTTGGCCACCTCGGCGGCCTCTTCCGCGGTGAAAGTCTCCACCTTGGCGGAGATGTTCATGGAACAGAACTTGGGACCGCACATCGAGCAAAAGTGCGCGTCCTTGAAGCCGTCGTCGGGCAGCGTTTCGTCGTGCATGGCGCGCGCGGTCTCGGGGTCGAGCGAGAGTTCGAACTGGCGGTTCCAGTCGAAGCGATAGCGCGCGCGGGAAAGCTCGTCGTCGCGGTCGCGCGCCCCGGGGCGGTGCCGCGCGATGTCGGCCGCGTGGGCCGCAATCTTGTAGGCGATGATCCCCGCCTTCACGTCGTCGCGGTTGGGCAGGCCCAGGTGCTCCTTGGGCGTGACGTAGCACAGCATGGACGCGCCGTACCAGCCGATCATGGCCGCTCCAATCGCCGAAGTGATGTGGTCGTAACCCGGCGCGATGTCGGTGACCAGCGGCCCCAGCGTATAGAATGGGGCCTCGTAGCACATCTCCTCTTCCTTGCGGACCTGCATCTCGATCTGGTCCATGGGAATGTGGCCGGGCCCTTCGATCATCACCTGCACGTCGTACTCCCAGGCCTTTTTGGTAAGCTCGCCCAGAGTCTTCAGCTCGGCGAACTGGGCCTCGTCGCTCGCATCCGCCACGCTGCCGGGACGCAGCCCGTCCCCCAGCGAAAAGGTCACATCGTACTTCTGGAAGATCTTGCAGATGTCTTCGAAACACTCGTAGAGCATGTTCTGCCGGTGGTTCTTCACCATCCACTCGGCCAGGATGGAGCCGCCGCGGCTGACAATGCCGGTGATGCGCCTGGTGGTGAGCGGGATATGCTGCACCAACACGCCCGCGTGGATGGTCATGTAGTCCACGCCTTGCTCGGCCTGCTCCTCGATGACGTCCAGCATCACCCGCGCACTCAGGTCCTCCACGCGCCGCACGCGCGAGAGCGCTTCGTAAATCGGCACCGTTCCGATGGGCACCTGCGAAGCACCGAGGATGGCCTTACGGATGGCCGGTATATCGCCGCCGGTGGAGAGGTCCATCACCGTATCGGCGCCGTACTTCACCGAGTAGCGCAGCTTCTCCAGTTCCTCTTCGACGTTGGACAAAACGGCGGAATTCCCGATATTGGAGTTGATCTTGCACCTGGAAGCGATGCCGATGCACATCGGCTCCAGGTTGGGGTGGTTCACGTTGGCCGGAATGATCATGCGGCCGCGGCCCACTTCGGAGCGAACCAACTCCGGAGATAGATTTTCCAGCCGCGCGATGTGGTGCATCTCCTCCGTGATCATGCCCTTGCGGGCGTAGTACATCTGCGTGCGAATCTTGTCGTTCTTGCGTTTGGCAACCCACTCTGTGCGCATGTTGGCTCCTGTGGTGGCTGCGGGCGGGTTTTCATAACCGAACCCGCCCGCACCGCGTGCGTCTGGACCGGGCATGCCCGGCCCCTTCACTTCTTCTTCTTAGGTTTTTTGACTTCCTTTTTTGGGCTCTTGTCCTTGGACACAGGAATCCTCCCTTATGTTGAGATTATACTCTGTACCGGTACCCCCGCCACTCGATGGTGTTCCCGAAAGCCGACGCGGCCAGCCCCACCAGCCATATCCACGTCGCCAGCGGAACACATATGACGTGCACCCAGGCGCGCCGCCGGAACCATGCCTCATATTCGGGCAGCGCGGCCTTCGCCAGCGTCGCCCGGTTGAATCCTTTCAGCATGCCGGGGGAAAGTTGCGCGACCAGCGCCAATTCAGCCAAGCGGTAGCCTTTGACCGAGGCGATCACCGACGCCGCCATGCCCCCGCAGTAAAAAACATGCGCGATGAGGCCGGGCCACCACTGGCGCGGGTTGTACACGCGTGTGATCGCCAACTAGCGGCGCATCCAGGAGAAAAACCGTGCGGCGCTGATGTGCTCGAGGCACGGCGTCAGCGCGCCCGGCGCGTAAGCGATGGTTCCACCGGCGGCGTGGACCGCGGCGCTGAGCGCGTAGTCGTCGCTGAGGGTGTTCTTCCAATACTCCGCCACCCGGGCCTCGAGAAACGTCTCCTTCCGGATGGCCATCGCGCCTCCCCAGGCGAAGCGGTTGTCGCCGGGCCCCAGAGTCCCCGCCACCACCGCATCCCACACGCCGCGCATGAGCGCCCAAAACGCGGGAGGCACGGGTATGAACCAACGGTATCCGGTGGCGGCGCCCACGCCCGGCTCGCCCAGCGGCGCGGCCAGCGCCCGCAGCCAGCGGCGCGTCACGCGGCCGTCGGAATCGGCGAAGGCCAAGATCTGGCTGCGCTTGCGCGTGGCGCGCACGGCCACTTGCAGGTTCTGCACCTTCTCAGCCGTGTACGGCGCGGTTGGACCAGGGGGTCCGGCGCGTCCGGGGCTCGGTGGGGCAGCCAATCGTGGCTGCAGCCGGCTTTCAGCCGGCGACTGTGGCTCCGAAGAAAGCCGCCTGAAAGGCGGCTGCGGGCAAGATTGCCCACCCTACAAGAAATGCTGCACCTTCTCAGCGGTGTGGCAGCCGGCGCCATGGGCCAGCACGATCTTGGCCCGGGCGGGGAGCACACCCGGCGGTATGTCGGCGGCGGCGCGCGCCACCACCAGGAGTTCGTAGTCGGGATAGTCGAGGGAAGCCAGCGCCGCCAGGTTCTGGCGCAGTCCTTGGTCTTCACCCTTCACCGGGACGATGACGCTGGCGGGCGGCAGGTATTCCGACGCCTCGGAAAGCCGCCACACCACGTATGCCGCGCGTTTCCGCTCGCCGCCGAGCGAGAGGGCCGCCAGCACCAGCGCGGGACCCGCGAAAAGCCAATACCAGAGCACCAGACCGTCTACTTCCGGCCCTTACCCTTTGCCTTTGCCTTGGCCTGGGGCGCTTCTTCCTTGGGCGCTTCCTCCACGATCGGGTCGGCAGGCACGGGGGCTTCGGCCGCGGCCTCGTCGGGGCTGATCGACTTGAGGACTTCCTGAAACAGCGCCGCCTTGCGGAGATCCCCTTTGGACGGCGGCACCTGCTCGTGGCGGTAGTCGTGATCGCTGTGGCAGGTCCGGCAGCGCACTTTGGCCGGTTCGCGGTTCAACACGGAAACCACCGCGTGGTTCATGATGCGCTTGCAGCGCACACAATAATCGTCGATGATATCGCCCAAGCGGTATTCGGACATGCAGGCCTCCTAACTAGCCGTGGATTGGCTGGCGGGTTCCGGTTCCGGCTGCTTGGGCTCGGGAAGCGCCCACTGGGCCGGCTCGAAACCCACGTACTTACAGATGCGCAACTGGCCGGCTTCGGTCTCCACCAGATCGCCTACCGCCAGCGGGTCTCCCGATTCGCGCAGATCCCGCCACGCGTCGTATTCGTTCAGCGCCTCCACCTGCCCGCGCTGTTCGTAGTCCCTGGGCTTGACCGAAGCGCAACCGGCGACATGCGGCGCCCAGCGGAACTGCTGCCGTGGCGAATCCTTCATGCGGTAGATCCGATAGAGCGGCATAAACTTTACATTGTAGTCGAACTCAGGTGGGACAGACCATCGCCTTGCGTGGTCTGCCACGGTTCACCGCCAGAACCGCGGAAGTGGAATCACTTCGTTTACCCGGGCGCGGTAGTCGAGATAGGCCTGGCCGAAGCGCCGCTCGAGGTATTCGTCCTCGCGGTCAGTCGTTTCTCCATGATTCAACTCCTTCCTACCGATGCGCCGGCGCATGTGCGAGATGTGGATGCCGCCCATCCGTCCCACCACCTTGGCCAGCTCGATCACTTCTTCGGTCGGCGTGTAATTTCCGGGCACGTAGAAGAGGCCGGTGGAGAGCCCGAACGCGCCGTCCCGCATGGCCTGGGCCACCAGTCCCTTCATCTTTTCGATTTCTTCGGGCGTGGCCTTCCGGTTGGCCAGCCCGATGACCAGCTCGCGTATGCTCCCTTGCCCCACCATGGTGGCGAAGTTGATGGAGATGGGCGTCTGCCGCACCTTGTCGAGGAACGGCGCCAGGGGCACCGGAGAACTGCGGTCCGGCCCTTCGACAATGGTGGTGACGCCCTCGCGCAAATAGTTCTCCGCCGTGGGCACGGCGAATATGCCCCGCCGCCCGTGCGAGTGAATATCGATGAAGCCCGGAGCCGCCACCAGGCCCCGCCCGTCGATGCGAACAGACGCGTCCGCGCCGGCCAGCGGCCCCACCGCGGCGATGGTATCGCCCCGTATCCCGATGTCGGCGTAGTACCACGAACCGCCAGAACCGTCGATCACCCTGGCCCCGGTGATAAGCAGGTCGAATTGGCTGGTCTGCCCGAGCAGCCCGGTTGAAGCCAGCGAAAGTAAACCAAGAGCCCCACGCACCATCGCGGCCATTGTATCGCGGGGCAGCCGGAACGGTCCGTTTCCGGGGTCCCCGGCCTCGGTTAGTGGCTTACTTCTTCAGTTCCACCAGGATCAGTTCCAACCTCTTGTCGCCCGTGTTCTGCGGAAGGTGGCTCCCGGCGGGCGTCCACGCAGCCGCCCCGGCCTTGGCCGGCATCTCTTGTGATTTCCCATCGGGCGTGGTCATACGAGTCTTGCCGTCGGTGAGGTAGACCGCCACTGCATTGGGGTGGTAATGCATCACCGACTTCTCTCCCGGTGCATAAGTGATGCGTAGGACGCGCACGCTCTCATTCTCGAATTCCACCTTGTAATGCTTGGCATCCACCTTCACCGGATCGGCCTTACCACCGCCAGCCGGCTGCGCGAGGGCCGCCACGCCATATGCCATGACGCCGGCCAGAATCAGAGTTCCTGCAATCGTTAAGCTCTTCATTTACCCCTCTTTTTCAGTTGGAATCCCCATTTCGGGCCTCCTGGCTGCGTTGGCAGGCCACAGAAAACGATGGCCTGCCCCACCAGTTTTGCAACCCAGGGTGCAATGATTGTACCCCCTGTGGCCAGACGGCGAATTGCGAAAACGCAAATTGAAGGCGTGCCCGGTTCAACCGGCGCTCTACTTCTTCGGTGGATTGATCATAATGTGCGCACCCGCCGTCCCAGGGGACATCAGCCACGGCGCGCCCTCGCTCGCTTTGGTCGATAGGCCGGTGGATTGGGGCGTGGCGAAAGGCACATAAATCACCCAGCGCAGGTACGGGTCCTGCACCTTCCCGCTGGCGCCGTCGAAGCTTGTGCCGGTCAACACATAAAGCGTCCGCGGCTCCCTCGGCATGGGGAGTTTCCCGTCCTCAATTTCCTTGAAGCGGATCTCGTTGCGCTTGGCCCCAGTCACGTTTTGCGCCAGCAGTTCCCGGCCCCGCGCCATGAATGGCTCCAGATCCTTGTGGTAGCAGGCAACATTGAAGGCCGTCTTCGTGGGGTCCGTGGCGAGACAGATCAGTTCGTTCTTACCCTCCCGAATCTGCACCCGCCCGCCCTGCGCGTCGTACCCCAGCACCGCCGCGCCTTCTCGCAATTCAACCGGCGCCGCCAGAACCGCGCCCGCAATCTGGACCTGCGCGGACGGAACGTCGGCTGCGGCCGCCATGGAAGCAAACAGCACCATCGAAAACACGATCGTCGATTTCATAGAGAACCCTCCTGCCCACACGCCGCATTGGCAGTGAGCCCGTGGTCACTACAATATCACCGATCGCCGTA
>Ga0224534_1000783_pt1 | contig 18865 bp, 18 predicted proteins | sample 714E12024metaG_FD_172012 | JGI IMG/M metagenome (GOLD analysis project Ga0224534, IMG submission 172012) | Peat soil microbial communities from Stordalen Mire, Sweden - 717 E1 20-24 | ecosystem: Environmental > Terrestrial > Soil > Wetlands > Peat | place: Sweden: Norrbotten County, Stordalen... | reverse complement strand
CTGATCCTGTGGGACAGCCAGTGCGCCGACACCATAAATTCTTAAACCGATTTGTCATTTTCCAATTTGATTTTCAGGACAATCCGCTCAAAAATGCTGCGGTATCAATCGTTATTGGCCGGGAATGGCACAAATTGAAACTTTTTTATCGGAGCATCATTCAACTGGTCAAACAGGCCTGCTTGCTTCCGAAGACCATCGCGAATGCCGTCAAGCAGAGGCAGCAGCAGTCAGTCCTGAACGAACTTGAGGCTGAACGACTCGACCGGATACGCAATCCTTCGAAGTATCTTGGAAAATGATTTGACCTTCGTTGCCTGGTTTCTTTCTTGTTCATCAAAATCACACGGAAAGGTCAACGCCAATTCCCGGTCAAGTTGAAGGGCGGTTTTCGCATTGCGACTGCGGCCAGCGGTCTATAGCTTCCGCGCATCGCATTCCATGAACGCCGCCATCGAGACCACCAACCTGACGCGGGATTTCGGGAAGTTTCGCGCCGTCAATGAACTGAACCTGCGCGTCGAGGCCGGGCGCTTTTACGGCTTTCTCGGCCCGAACGGCGCGGGAAAATCCACGACCATCAAGATGCTGACCGGCCTGCTCGCGCCCAGTGGCGGCGCGATGCGCATCCTCGGCGAAAACGTGGGCGACCCGAAACGCGCGCTCGCGGTGAAACAGCGCATCGGCGTGGTGCCGGAAAACCTGGCGCTGTTCGACAATTTGACGGCGCGCGAATACCTCACGTTCATCGGGCGGATGTATCTCCTGCCGCGCGACACGGTGCGGGCGCGCTGCGAGGAATTGCTGGCGATGATGGATCTGGCGCACGAGGAGAAAAAGCTGACGCTGGAATTTTCGCACGGCATGAAAAAGAAACTGTCCCTTGCCGCCGCGCTGATTCCGAATCCCGATTTGCTGTTCCTCGACGAGCCGTTTGAAGGCGTGGACGCCGTGGCTTCGCGGGTGTTGCGCGACACGCTCAAACAATGCGTCGGCCGCGGCGCGACGGTTTTTCTCACGTCGCACGTTTTGGAAATCGTGGAGAAGCTTTGCACGGATGTCGGCATCATCGCGCAGGGGAAGCTGGTGCATCAGGGCACGATGGAGGAGTTGCGGCGCGACGGCTCCTCGCTGGAGGACAAATTCCTCGCCGTCGTCGGCAGCGACGGTCACGAAACGCAAAAATTAAGCTGGCTCGAATGAACTGGCCGCAACTTCAGACGATTCTGTGGCTGCGCTGGCGGCTGATGTGCAACCAGGGACGGCGCAGCGGCGGACTCGGCGCGGTAATCACCGTTGTCATTGGCATTGGCGCTTTCCTGCTGGCGGCTTTGTGTTTCGCGGGCGCGTTGCTCGGCGCGGTGTTCGGTCTGGACAAGGCGTCGCCGACGGTTGTGATGATGGTTTGGTTCGGCGTCACGGTCTTTTTCCTGTTTTTTTGGATGATCGGGCTGCTCACGGAACTTCAGCGGTCCGAGACGATTGATTTGCAAAAGCTCATGCACCTGCCGGTCGCGCTCGGCCAGATGTTCGTGGTCAATTATCTTGTGTCGCACTTCACCTTGAGCATCGTCGTCATCGTTCCCGTCATGCTCGGTCTGGGCATCGGGCTGGCAATCGCGCGCGGGCCGGAAATGATTCTGCTGATCCCGCTGGCGTTGAGCATGGTCTTCATGGTTACGGCGTGGACGTATTGCCTGCGCGGCTGGCTGGCCACGATGATGAGCAACCCGCGCCGCCGCCGCACGGTCATCATGTTCATCACAATGGCCTTCGTGCTGCTCGCGCAGGGGCCGAATCTTTATTTCAACGTCTTTCAACATCACAATTATTCCGGCGGACAAACCGTCACCCGCGAAGAACGGCAACGCCAGAACAAGGAGCGGGTCGCTTCAACGAAAAAAATGTTTGACAACCTGATTGCGGCGCAGAGTTACATCCCGCCGCTGTGGGTTCCGGCGGGCGCGCGGGCGCTGGCCGATGGCAATCCCCTGCCCGCCCTGCTCGGCACGCTCGGCTGCGCCGGCATCGCAATGCTGGGTTTGCGGCGCGCGTATCGCAACACGGTGCGGTTTTACCTCGGCGAAACCGGCGGAACAGCGGCGGCAAAAATCAAATCCGCCGGCGAACCGAAAAAGATTTCCGCTCCCCGCCCAAGAAACAAAAAGGATTTTCTCGAATTGTCCATCCCATTCGCGCCCGAACAGTCCTCCGCGCTCGCGCTAGCCACGCTGCGCTCGCTGCTCCGCGCGCCCGAAGTGAAAATGGCCTGGGCGACTTCGTTCATTGTGACGGTCATCCTCGGCGCGACATTCATTTTTCGCGCGACTGCGAACCTGTCCGACGCCGTGAAACCCTTCGTCGCCACCGGCTCGGTGGTGTTTCCGGTTTTCTTTCTCGCCCAATTTTTCGCCAACCAGTTCGGCTTTGACCGCGACGGCTTCCGCGCCCTGATGCTTTCGCCCGCGGACCGGCGGCTGATTTTGCTCGGCAAAAATCTCGCGGGACTGCCGATTGCCGCCGCATTCGGCGCGCTGTTGATCACGCTCACCACCGCGCGGCTGCAACTGCCGCCGCTGACAGTTTTGGCGACGCTGTTTCAATTCGCCAGCGTGCTCTTGATGGCCGGCATCGCCGGAAATCTGCTTTCCATTCTGATTCCCTACCGCATCCAGCCCGGCTCGATGAAGCCGACCAAGATGCCCGGCCTCGCGATGGTGGTGTTGATGTTCTGCCAGATGCTCTTTCCGATGGCGATGCTGCCGGTGTTCGCCGGCCCGCTATTGGAATTGTTCTGGCGCCGGTCTGATTTTCCGGCCTTCGCGCCGGTCAACCTCATTTGTTCCGCGCTGCTCTGCGGCTTGATGGTGTTTGCCTATTGGCGGATGCTCGCGCCCATGGGCCGCTTGCTCCAACGCCGCGAAACAAAAATCCTCGGCGTGATCACGGTGGAGGTTGAATGAAACGGGGCCAATTATTTTGCAAAATATTTCTTGAGAAATCACCGCCGGGGGGCGATATAGAAGCAGTGACAGTTGTTCTTTGGAAAACCAGATTTACCCTGCCCTGTTCGTGATTCGCTACAAATCCCTGAACCGTAGTAAAACGATCAAAGGAGCCAATCTGTGACTGTGGCCGACACGCCTTAACTGGAAGTCGAAAGCAGCCCGGCGGGTTCCGCATGTTGTAAACATGTTCAAGAGATACTGTCGCACACGGCAAGGGCGGGGTTTTTTATTTGTGATTGCGGATTGCCGGTTTTCGGTTTGCATCTTCATATCGGAAATTTCCAACCGCCATTTGAGCCGCATCCATTGCGGCTTTTTTGTTTTGGGCAATTCACCACGCCGCTGCTAAATTGGCCTCATGGCGCGCGACGATTTGTTCCAGAAACCGGCGGAATCCAAACCGGAAGCCGCGTCCGCTGCCGCCGCTCCCTGGCGCGACAAGCCCGCCACCGAAGATTTTCCCCGCAACCAGCCGCTCGCCGCGCGGATGCGCCCGCGCAACCTCGATGAATTTGCCGGGCAAACACACATCCTGGCGCCGGGACAATTGCTTCGCCGGGCAATTGAAGCCGACCGCATCCAGTCGCTGATTTTCTTCGGGCCGCCCGGCACGGGCAAGACATCGCTCGCCCAGATCATCGCGCGCCAGACCAAAAGCAAGTTCGAGCGCTTGAGCGGCGTGGAATCCAACGTGGCCGACATGCGCCGCGTTCTGGCTGGCGCGTTGAACCGGCTCGAAAACACCGGCCAGCCGACGATTCTGTTCATTGACGAAATCCACCGGTTCAACAAGGCGCAGCAGGACGTGCTGCTGCCGGATGTCGAAAGCGGCGTTGTCCGGCTCATCGGCGCGACGACGCACAACCCGTTTTTCTTCGTCAACTCGCCGCTCGTTTCGCGTTCGCAGATTTTTGAACTGCGCCCGCTGACCGAGGACGAATTGTTTTCACTGCTGCAACGCGCGGTGGCCGACGCCGAACGCGGCCTTGGTTACTTGAAAGTTCAGGCGGAGGAAAATGCGCTGCGCCATCTCGCCAAGATTTCCGACGGCGACGCGCGCAAGGCTTTGAACGCGCTGGAAATCGCCGCGCTCACGACCGCGCCGGACAAAAAAAGCGTCGTCCGCATTGACCTCGCCGCCGCCGAGCAGAGCATCCAGAAAAAAGCGGTGGTTTATGACGGCGACGGCGACGCGCATTACGACACCATTTCCGCGTTCATCAAGGCGATGCGCGGCAGCGACCCGGACGCGGCGCTTTACTGGCTGGCGAAGATGATTCACGCCGGCGAAGACCCGCGCTTCATCGCGCGGCGGATTGTGATTTGCGCGGCGGAAGATGTGGGCCTCGCCGACCCGATGGCTTTGGTTTTGGCGAACGCCTGCCTGTCCGCGTCGGAATTTGTCGGCTGGCCGGAGGCGCGGATTCCGCTGGCGGAGGCGACGATTTACATCGCCACCGCGAACAAGAGCAACAGCGCATACCTCGCGATTGACGCCGCGCTGGCGGACGTGAAATCCGGCCGGACGATTCCGGTGCCGGAGCATTTGCGCGACACGCATTACCAAGGCGCGGAGCGGCTCGGTCACGGCAAGGGCTACGAATACGCCCACGACCATCCCGGCCATTTTGTGGCGCAGGATTATCTGGGCGTGGACAAAGTTTATTACGAGCCGACCGAACAGGGCGTGGAAAAGAAAATCAAGGAACGGCTCGAAAATTGGCGGAAACAAAAGCAGGGCGCGCTCAAAAAGGCTGGCAATTGAGGTATCGGTTGGTTCAATCTTGGTTAAAGTTTTATCAATTCAGGTCGGCCAGTGAATGCGTGGCAGACTTTGGCTGTTATGAAAAACAAAATTGTCTGCGGTCTTTTAATTGTTCCCATTTTTGTTTCGGGATGTTTTACAGCGGCAAACAGCATTGGTGATGGTGGTGGAGGCGCAACTCCCGCAACTGTGGCCCTCGACGTTCTCACACTCCCGGCTCAAGCGGTGATTATTCCTCCTGCCCTCGCGGTGGATGCCCACAATGAAAAAGTTGCAAAACGTAATCTGGAAGAGAGAACCAAAGCAGATAGACTTTTTATGTCAATGTTGGAAAGAGATCCAAGCACCGGCCTAAAAGAAAGATGGGATTTGAAGAATGATATTCACAGCTATGTCTTCAAGGAATCCTTCTCAAATACGAATGTGAACTACACCGATGATTTGCTGGAGAACATTTATCAGACCTGCCCAAGTATCCGAAGTGAAGTGTTCAGCTGCCTGTATTGCTCAACAAATCTTTTGGCCAGACATTTCGATGAAGAATTTAAGCAAGTCAGCGTTACACAATTTCCAAGGGGACTGATACTCATGATTAAAAATCCAAATATGCCAACCGAGCTTCTGGAAAAGGTTGCGTCCTCCAATAATGACGAACGCTCGGTCGCTGCATACGCCAAAGCAATTTTGACAATAAGGCAACGAAAACTGATGACACAGCCGACAAATAAATAAAATCAGCCTTCGCCATGACTGCACCTCTCGCCAATTCCAAATCCGACCTGCGCCAGAAGATCCGCGCCGCGCTGCATAAAATTTCGCCGGCGGCGCGTTCCGCCGCGTCCGCGCAACTTTGCGCCCGGCTGACGGAACAATCCTTCTGGAAAAACGCGGCCACGATTTTGTTTTTCGCGCCGCTGCCGGACGAGCTGGATGTCTGGCCGCTGCTGGAACAATTCCTGGCAGCGGGAAAAATTTGCGCCCTGCCCTTTTTCGATTCCGTCACGCAAGCCTACTCCGCGCGGCGGGTTCAAAATCTGACGACGGACATTGCCATCGGGAAATTCGGCGTGCGCGAGCCGGCTTCAGGCTGTCCGGAAATCCCGCTGGAGAAATTCGATTTGATTCTTGTGCCGGGCGTGGCGTTTGATTGGAACGGCAACCGGCTGGGACGCGGACGGGGTTTTTACGACCGACTGCTGGCAAAAACCGGCGGCTTGAAATGCGGCGTGGGCTATGACTTTCAGTTAATTGGAAAAGTCCCGGCGGAACCGCACGATGCGAAGGTGAATTTTGTCGTGACACCGGGGCGCTGTCTTAAAGCAGCGGGATGACGGGCGGCTATTCGTGCTGCTGGTTCATGATGGGCATGCCGCCCTCCCAGCCCTGCGGCGTGTTCCACGGACGAACGGACTCATTTCCCGGCTCGTTGCTGGCGCAACCACTGACGCCGAAAAGCACCGCGCCCAAGGCGAGCAGCCAGAGCCAGTGGACGGCGCGGCATTTCATGTCAGGAAGCCGGATGGGCCGGCGAAACCTGGTCGCCTTCAAAAACCTCGCCCAGCTTCCAGCCGGGCATGACGTTCGCGATGCAGCGGTCCTTTTCCACGGTGCGAACGATGACCTTGGCAACCAATTTGCCATCGCGGCTGACCAGCAGTTCGCCATTTTCAAGCACGCCCTGCTCATCGCCGATGTCCAGCACCACAAAATCCCATTTCGGATCCACCACGACCACCTTGCCCTTGAGGTCGGCGCGGAGTTTGACGGTCAAATCCGGCCCGGTGTATTTCGCCAGTTCGTTTTTCAGGCGTGCCACGGAACGGGTGAGCAACGCCTTTTCCCCGTTGATGGCGTCAATGGCGTCCTGATCTTGTTTGATCAGCAGGACGAGTTTGCCGATTTCATCGGGGGTCTTGCCGGTGGCCTTGTAAGCGGCCAAGTCGGCTTGCGCGGCATCGCGGTCTTGCGTGGCCTTGGTAAGTTTGTCGGACAAATCATCGGCGCGTTTGATCTGGGCGGCGGCGGTGTCTTCGGCTTTCTTGCGCGCGGCTTGGGCATCCGTCAATTGCTGCTGTGTCTGCGCCAGATTCTTTTGCGTCGTGTCCAAATCTTTTTGCGTCTTGGCCAGTTTGCCCTGGGTGTCCGTCAATTGGGTGTGGTAATCGTCGCGCTGGGTTATCAGCGTGGTGATATGGTCGCGCACCTGAAGAACATTCAGCGTGCCAGCGCCCAGCGCCGCAAGTATGGCCACAATCAGACTAATGCGCATCAACATGGTCTGCACAAATTAAACTGTTGCGCCGTGCGTGTCAACGCCAGTTTGCATCTTGCCAAATCCCGATTTCGGCGCATTACCTTGCCCCGGTTTGGTGAACAAGAATGGCAATGCGCGGACTCGCCATCCGCTGATGATTCTGGTTTCCTTCCGGCGCTATGAACCGGGATTTAGTCCGCCAGCTCCGCACGCTGCTCGTTTTGGGCCGCGTGTCGAATCTGCCCACAGTCTGGTCAAATTGTCTCGCCGGCTGGTGGCTCGGCGGCGGCGGAAATGTTGGGAAACTGCCGGCGCTCCTTTTCGGCGTCAGCGCGCTTTACACCGGCGGCACGTTCTTGAACGACGCCTTCGACGGGGAATTCGACCGCCAGCGGCACGCATCGCGGCCGATTCCGTCCGGCGCGATTTCGCTGGCGGTGGCCTGGCGCTGGAGTTTCGCCCTGCTCGGCCTTGGCGCGCTGACGCTGGCCGTCCTCGGCAAAACGACCGGTGTGCTGACGCTGGCGTTGCTGGCATGCATCATCATTTACGATGCCACACACAAAGTCCTGATCGCCTCGCCGTGGCTGATGGCCTTGTGCCGGTTCTGGGTTTATGTCATCGCCGGTTCGACGGGCGTTTGGGGCGTGAACGGCGGGCCGGTCTGGTGCGGCGCTGCGCTGGCCATTTACGTCGCCGGCTTGAGTTCCGTGGCGCGGCGGGGAAGTTTTCGCGGGCCGGTTCCGTATTGGCCGCTGCTGCTGCTGGCCGCGCCAGTTCTTCTGGCGATGCTGATGAACGCGGGTGACGCGCGAAAAGATGCGATGCTTTTGTCACTCGTGTTTGTGCTTTGGGTTGCACGGTGCGCGCGGACCATTTTTCAAGCGGGTGAAGTGAACGTCGGGCGCATCGTGTCCGGTTTGCTGGCGGGGATTGTTCTTGTGGACTGGCTGGCGGTCGCTCCGCAAATCCCTCATCCATTGAGCTTCGTCGTGTTCTTCTCGTTGTTCTGCGCAACGCTCTTGCTTCAGCGCTTCGTGCCGGAGACTTGATTCCCTTCCCGCAAATCCTCCGAATGGCAACCCAAAGCCGTTCTTGAATAGTGAAACGCCTTAAGTTATTATGAATTTTCGCTTATGAGCAATGAAGCGCCAGCAAAGCTGACACACAACGAAGAAATCAAGGACGCGATCCCGACGCTCGCCGGCACCATCGCCGCGACCTTGAATGACGCGGGGGCTGACCATTTTTCCGAGGACGACAACCAGTTCCTGAAATTTCACGGTTCCTACCAGCAGGACGACCGCGACCTGCGCAAGAGCGGCAAGAAATACATCATGATGGTGCGCAGCCGCGTCCCCGGCGGCGTGATGACCGCCAGACAATGGCAGGTGTTCGACCTGCTTGCCGCGATCCACGGCAACAACACGCTCCGCATCACGACGCGCCAGACGATCCAGTTCCACGGCGTGCTGAAATCCAATTTGCGCGCGGTGGTCCAGGGCATCAACAACTCGCTGCTCTCGACGCTGGCCGCCTGCGGTGACGTGAACCGCAATGTCCTCGCGCCGCCCACGCCCGCCTACACGAAGGCGCGCGAACAGGTTTTTGCCGATTGCAAAAAAGTCGCGCTCGCTCTCGCGCCGCAGACGAAGGCGTATCACGCCATCTGGATTGACGGCGTGCAACTCAAGCTCAATGACGCGGAGAACAAAAACTTCGCGGACCCGCTTTACGGCAAAACTTATCTGCCGCGCAAATTCAAAATCGCCTTCGTCATCCCGCCGGTGAACGACCTGGATGTTTTCACAAACTGCCTCGGCCTCATTGCGATTGTCGAAAATGATCAGCTCGTTGGCTACAACATCGCCGTCGGCGGCGGCATGGGCCGCAGCCACGGCAACGAGCAGACTTTTCCACGCCTCGCGGACGTGCTCGGTTTTTTCCCGCCGGACAAAATCGTGGACGTGGCGAAGGCTGTGCTGACAATTCACCGCGATTTCGGCGACCGCACGGACCGCAAACACGCGCGGCTGAAATATGTCGTGGCCGAACGCGGCGCGGACTGGACGCGCGCCGAAATCGAGAAGCGCGCCGGCTTCATGCTCGCACCCGCAAAACCTTATCAATTCACAACGACCGCCGATCTTCTCGGCTGGCGCAAAGCCGTGGATGGAAGCTGGTTTCTCGGCTTGTTCGTTGAAACCGGCCGCGTCAAGGATGTGGACGGCTGCCGTCTGAAAACCGCGTTGCGGCAGGTCGCGGACAAATTTCAGAACATCGAATTTCGGCTGACCGCAAATCAAAACGTGATTCTCGCCAACGTCGCCGAAAACGACAAGGCCGCCATCAATTCCATCCTCACTTCAAATGGCGTGAAGACGGAAAATCAGGCAAGCGTGCTGCACGCAGCCGCGATGGCCTGCCCGTCGCTGCCGACCTGCGGACTCGCGCTGGCGGAATCCGAGCGCATGTTGCCCGGCTTGATTGACCGCATCGAAAAACTTTGCGCCGAAGTCGGACTGGCCGGAGAGGAAATCATCATCCGCTCGACCGGTTGTCCGAACGGCTGCGCGCGGCCTTACATGGCGGAGATCGCCTTCGTCGGCAAGGCTCCTGGACGTTATCAAGTCTGGCTCGGCGCGGACGCAACCGGCACGCGGCTCAACCGCATTTGGAAAGACGTGATGAAGGAAGCGGACATCGAAACCGAATTCCGCCCGGTGCTTGCACGTTTCGCCAAAGAACGCAATGCCGGCGAACGCTTCGGCGACTGGTGTCAGCGGGTGTTTTTGAAAGAGCCGGCCACGGTAAATTGACCGGTGAATCTCCGCCTCTTCATTTCCGAAAATGAAAACGAGCGCCCGCCTGGCTGCGAGCACCCGTAAACAAACCCTGTTTTTGTGGAAAAATCACCCGTTCAACGCCTCATAAACCTTGCCGACCATCTTTTCGTCAGGCTTCAAGGTTTTCGCGCCAGGCTTCCACTTGGCCGGACAGGCCTCGGCGGGATTCGCGAGCAGATAAACATTCGCCTCCAGCTTGCGGACCAGCTCATCCGCATTGCGCCCGACGTTGTAGAAATTGACCTCGGACGAAGCGAGCTTGCCGAGCGGATTGATGATAAACGTGCCGCGCAGCGCCGAACCGCTGGCCTCGTCATAAACGCCAAACAACCGGCTCACCACACCCGTCCTGTCTGCGCCCATCAGATATTCCACCTTGGACAGAAGTTTTTCCGAATCGCGCCACGCGAGATGCGCATATTGTGTGTCGGTCGAAACCGAAATCACCTCGGCACCGAGCTTTTTCAGCGCCGCGTGTCTTTCCGCGAGATCGGCCAGTTCCGTCGGGCAGACAAACGTGAAATCCGCCGGGTAAAACACCAGCACCGTCCACCTGGACGCCTTCTTCAGTTCGTCCAGCGAGACCTTGCCAAAGATCCGGTTCACGGGATCAAAAACCTCCAGTGTAAAATCCGGCACGTCCATGCCGACCGACACCGTCAACGGTTCGCAATTGCAATCATGTTCACTCATTTTAATTTTTTGGTTTTAATTCAGTCAGGTTGGATGGCATGCTGGCCCCGAACCGGACGGCGACAGCAATTGAATCCAGTCTCCGATAAAAGTCAAATTTGTCAAATTTCAACCACCATTGGTTTCAAATGACTCCCGACCAAATTATCCAGGCCAACTCCGAACTGCGCCACCAGTCGCCGCTGGCAATCATCCGCCGGGCCGTCGCGCAGGCGAAAGGCCGTGCGATTGTCTCCACAAATTTTCGGGCTTACGAAGCCGTCGTCCTTCACCTTTGCGTGCGGGTGCAGCCGGACATGCCCGTTCTGTGGGTTGACCACGGCTACAATCGCCCGGCGACTTACAAGCACGCCGAAGACCTGAAAAAACTGCTCAAGCTGAATCTCAAGGCTTACCTGCCGCGCATCACCGCCGCGCATCGTGACGCGATCTACGGCGAGATTCCGACAACTGACGACGAGGCCGGACTGAAACAGTTCAGCGCGTTGATGAAGCTGGAGCCATTCCAGCGCGGCATGAAAGAACTCGCGCCGGCGGTCTGGATTACCGCGCTGCGCAAGTTGCAGAATCCGAACCGCGCGGAACTGGACATCGTTTCGGAAGATAAGAATTTCGGCGCTCTCAAAATCAGCCCGGTTTTTTACTGGAGCGACGCGGACATGGAAAATTATTTGAAGCAGCACCACCTGCCGAACGAGTGGGATTATTTTGACCCGGCCAAGGCCGACGACAAGCGCGAGTGCGGTCTTCATGCCGCTTGGGGCGGGAAAGCCGTGACAACAACATGAATAAACCTCGGATGAACACGGATAAAATCCATTTGGAATCAGTGTCCATCCGTGTCCATCCGTGGTTAATATTTTTTGAATGAGCAGTTACCATTTAGATCACCTACAATACTTGGAAACGGAAGCGATTCACATCATGCGTGAAGTCGCCGCCGAATTCGAGCGCCCAGCCATCCTGTTTTCCGGCGGCAAGGATTCCATCTGCCTGCTGCGGCTCGCGGAGAAGGCTTTCCGCCCGTCGGACATCCCGATGCCGTTTCTGAACGTGGACACCGGCCATCATTTTCCCGAGCTGAACACATTTCGCGACAAACGCGCGGATCAGCTCGGCGCCAAACTCATCGTGCGCAAAGTCGAGGACGCCATCGCCAAGGGCATTGCCATGCCGAGGCCGGGCGAAATCAGCCGCAACCAGTTGCAGATTCCCACGCTGCTCGCCGCCGTCGAGGAATTCCAATTTGATTGTCTCATTGGCGGCGCGCGGCGCGACGAGGAAAAGGCCCGCGCGAAGGAGCGTTTCTTCAGCTTCCGCGACGGCTTCGGCCAGTGGGACCCGAAAAACCAGCGCCCCGAAATCTGGAACCTTTACAACGCCCGCGTGAATCCCGGCGAGCACATGCGCGTCTTCCCTTTGAGCAACTGGACGGAAACGGATGTTTGGGAATATATCAAAAATGAAAAGCTCGAAGTGCCGGCGATTTATTTCAGCCACACGCGCAAGTGCGTCCGCCGCCACGGCCAATGGCTGCCCGTGACCGATTTGCTGCCGCCCAAGCCGAAGGAAAAAGTGCAGGAGCTTGTCGTTCGCGTCCGCACCATTGGCGACATCATCAGCACCGGCATGGTCGAATCCCCTGCGGATTCCGTGGACGACATCATCGCCGAAATCGCCGCCGCGCGCGTGACCGAACGCGGCTCCCGCGCCGACGACAAAGCCAGCGAAGCCGCGATGGAGGACCGGAAGAAAGCTGGATACTTTTGATTTATGGCCGAAACCAAAGGCAAATTGTTCCTGTTCCAGTGGGAAAAAGAAGGCGCGACAGCGCGGGCAGCCGAGCTTGCCGGTGAAGGCTGGAAGGTGGAGATGGAATTTGAAGAAGGCTCGCGCGGCTGCAAAAACCTGAAAGCCTTCGGCCCGGACATCGTCGTTTTTGACATCGCCAAAAAGGCGGTGCATAGCCGCGAATGTGGCCGGGCGTTGCGCAACGCCAAGAGCTTTCGCGAAACACCGTTTATTTTTGTGGATGGAACTGACGAGGACATTTCCACGGCGAAAGCAAAAGTTCCAGCGGCCATATTTACAACCAGTGGCAAACTTAAAAAGACGCTGGCAAAGCACGCTCCATAATTTTCAAATCCATCCGCGACATGAACGAACTTGAATCCAATCCCGAAAAACGCATCGCGTTGTTTCAGCGGAAGGAAGTTCGCCGCGTCATTCACAATAATGAATGGTGGTTTGTCATCACCGATGTCGTCGCGGCATTGACCGATTCGGCAAATCCGCAAGGCTACTTCAAGGATATGCGCAAGCGTGATGCGCCGTTGGCCGAAGCCCTCAAAGGGGGGGGGCAAATTGCCCCCCCCCTTGGCCTCGAATTCGACACGGCGGGTGGACGCCAGTTGCTTCAATGCTGGAACACCGAAGGCCTTTTCCGCCTCATCCAATCCATTCCCAGCCCCAAGGCCGAGCCGTTCAAGCGCTGGCTCGCGCGCGTCGGCTACGAGCGCGTGCAGGAAATTGAAGACCCGGAACTCGCCACCAAACGCACCCGCGCCATCTATCAGGCCAAGGGCTACTCCGCCGACTGGATCGAGAAACGGATGCGCTCCATCGCCATCCGCGACGAACTGACCGACGAGTGGAAGAAACGCGGCGTGCGAGAACAGCGCGAATACGCCATTCTCACCGCTGAAATTTCCAAAGCCACGTTCGGCCTGACGCCGACGGAATACGCCGAGTTCAAGCGGCTCAAGCGCGAGAACCTGCGCGATCACATGAGCGACTTGGAACTCATCTTCTCCATGCTCGGCGAAGCGGCCACGACGGAAATCGCCCGCACTCGCGACACGCAAGGCTTCCCGCAAAACCAGCAAGCCGCGCACGCCGGCGGCAAAGTGGCCGGCAACGCCCGCCGTGAACTGGAAAAGAAAAGCGGACGCAAAATCGTCACCAGCGAAAATTATCTGGCGTTGACGCAAGCGGCGAAGAAAATGAAATCTCTTAAGAATTAGCAGTCATGCCCCACACGCAACATCCCATCGAAATTCTCCGCTTCAACACCTGCGGCAGTGTTGACGACGGCAAATCCACGCTCATCGGCCGGCTGCTTTACGATTCGAAGTCGCTGATGGAAGATCAGCTCGAAGCCCTCGAACGCAGCGCCGACATCACCGGCGGCGGGCAGATCAATCTCGCCAATCTCACCGACGGCCTGCGCGCTGAACGCGAGCAAGGCATCACGATTGACGTCGCCTACCGCTATTTCGCGACGCCCAAGCGCAAGTTCATCGTCGCCGACACGCCCGGCCATGTGCAATACACGCGCAACATGGTTTCCGGCGCCTCCACCGCGAACCTGTCCGTTGTGCTCGTTGACGCGCGGCAGGGCGTCATCGAGCAGACGCGACGGCACACGTTCATCGCGGCGCTGCTTGGAATTCCGCATCTCGTCATCGCCGTGAACAAAATGGATTTGGTGGACTGGAGCGAGGAGCGCTTTTGGGAAATCCGCGACGAGATTGAGGATTTCCTGCCGAAGCTCGGCGCGTTTCGCGACGTGAAATTCATCCCGATGAGCGCGCTGAACGGTGACAACGTGGTGGAATTGTCCAAAGCCTGCAAATGGTATCGCGGCCCCACCCTGCTCGATCATCTGGAGACCGTCCACATCGCCAGCGACCGCAATCTGACCACGCTCCGCTTTCCCGTGCAATGGGTCAACCGCCCGAACAATCCCACCGACCGGCAACTGCACGACTTCCGCGGCTTGAGCGGCCAGATTGCCAGCGGCATCGTGCGCAAGGGACAGGAAGTGGTCGTGCTGCCCACCGGCATCAAAACCCGGGTGACAGACCTCTGGATTTACGACACTTCGCTCGACGAAGCATTCTGCCCACAATCCGTGACCATCTGCCTGGAGCACGACATTGACATCAGCCGGGGCGACATGATTGTCGGCCTCGAAAATCTTCCCGGTCGCAGCGCGGAATTGCAAGCGCAAGTCTGCTGGATGCACGCGCGGCCGTTGCAGTCCGGCAAAAAATATTTCCTCAAGCACGCCACGCAGAGCGTCCAGGCCATCGTCACCCGGCTGGACAGCCGCGTCAACATGACCACGCTCGAACTGGAACCCGACCCGGCGGCGCTGGCCATCAACGACATCGGCGGCATCCGCATCAAAACCGCCAAGCCGCTCGTGTTCGACGGCTACAACACGAACCGCCTGACCGGCTCGTTCATTCTGATTGAACAGGGCACGAACGCGACCGTCGCCGCCGGGATGCTGACCCCGCCCACTGAAGCCGTGAAACCGGAATACACCGACTTCGCCATTTGATGTTTCCGTGGTGCGCCGCAAAGGCGCGTCCCACAGGACAGTCGGGGGCGCCGACGTCTCGCCGGCCCGCAACATTATTTGGCCGTGAGTCAACCCGGATTCTGGGAACGCTGGCGTCCTGCCGGCTCGTTGCATGACGACAACATTCGTTTGCCGGCGAGACGCCGGCGCTTCCAGGAGAAGAAGGAGCGTGCCTGACTGCCAACCGCTCATTATTTACTCGTTGCCGCCGCTTTCAATCTTTCCGCCTCCCGATCCGCCCATTGGATCAATTCCTGGCGTTGGGCATCGGTGAGCCGGGCCGCCGGATGCAGCGCCGTGTATTTGGCCGGGGGCATTTCCTTGTAATCCAGCTCCTCGCTCATCCGCTCCAGCCGTTTCGCAGCGCGTTCGGGCAGCGCGTGCGGCCAGTCGGAAAAGTTCAGCCGCTCGCGCCCGTCGTTCACGTCGCCGACAACCAGCCACGACACCGGCGCGACGCGGCTATACCACGGCCACTTGGTTTCGTCCGAATGACAGTCGTAACACGCGGCGCGGAGCAGCGCGGCGATTTGCGGCGGTGGCGGATTGGTGGCGGAGATGTCGCCGCCCGGCGGCAAAGGCGGGTTGGTGCGCGCCGGATTCGTGAATTGCAATAGGGCGAACACCGCGACGAGCGCGACTAAAATCCATTTCGATTTCTTTTTCATTCCAATGCCCGATGCGCCAACAATGGAAAAAGTTCCCGCGCGAAGCAAACTTGAACTGTGCGTCTTTGCTGGGGCGGATTGCCCGTGATAAATGGTGTAATTTCAGGCTGGACAAAGAGTTCGTGCAGGCATTCAATCCTTTCGTGAAACAGGAAATCCTGCAAACCCGCACAACGCGCCGCTAAATTATTATAAACACAAGGAGAAATCACATGCTCTACAAGTTCACAATTGGTGATGACGGTTCGAAAGAACTTGAACCGATGTCATTCCTTGATTTTTCAGAACTCGGGAAGATTGAGAAAGACCTAGAGGTGTTACTTGCAGATCATCTGCTTGATGTTTTGTTTGAAGACGCTGCTTTAATGCCAATCTTTCAGGAAAGACCAATGCAAGCCGAGGCAGACATATATGCATTGGATCGTTTCGGAAATTTGGTAATTTTCGAACTTAAGAGAGGATTTGCAGGTTCGGACGCGATGCTTCAAGCGCTCCGTTACGGTCAGGATGCAGGCCAATGGACATTTAACACGCTTGAAATTAAGTATCGCAAAAAATGCAAAGATAAATCCGTCTCCCTAGCTGACGCCCATCGAGAAGCATTCAACCTTGAAAGACCGTTGTTGCCGTCTGAATTTAATACAAAGCAGCGTTTCATTATCGTGGGCAACGCCGCCAATGATTCTCTAGTCAGCGCAGTTAACTACTGGAAACAACAAGGTTTGGCCGTCGATTTTCTGCCTTACCGCGTTTACGAGATTGGCAAACAACGCTATTTTGAATTTTTCGCTCTTCCGTATGACAGCCATCAGAACCCATCTTCTGTGAAGGGTGTTTTGTTCGACACAAACCGCAGCTATGATGAAGAAGCGATTTGGGAAATGATGGAAAACCATCGAGTTGCCGCGTATGGGGATATGAAGCATGTGGTCGAGTATCTAAATCCCAAAGATATCGTTTTCTTTTCTCATACAAAGGTTGGCATTGTTGCCGCAGCAGAAGTCATCGGACCGGTAAAGGATGATGGCCCTGAAGAGAAGTTCCGAGATATAAAATTCCTCACGCCTGTGCCCACAAAGGCGACTGGCATTAAAAAAGCAATGGAATTCGGCCAAGTTTCAAGTGTCACGGGCAAAAGCTTTTACTGGGCTCGAACAGTCAAAGCGCCTCGCCTGAACAGAGATGAAGCCCAACACTTGCTGTCGGAATTGAAAAAGGTGTTGGCGTGAATTTACAGAATATTCAACAGGCCGCTTTCCCATTTCACCGCGCGTTGCCGAGTTCGTCCGCCAAATCTTCCACGACCCAGTTGGCGCGTTTGGCCTGCAATTCATCCGCCGCCGCCCCGTGCTGCCAGACGGCGTAGCGGATGGTTTTTTCCACGTCCGCCTGCAACGCCGGTTGCGCGAGCAGTCCCGCGATGAATCCCGCCAGCGCGTCGCCGCTGCCGCCCTGCGCCAGATGCGGGTTGCCCGATGAATTCAGAAAAATTCCGCCCTCGGTGCGGCCAATCAAGGTCTGGTGGCCTTTCAACACCACCCAGCAATTGCCATACCGGCGCGAGATTTCACGCAGCGCATGCGGACGGTCCGCCTGCACCAGCGCCACGGTCGTGTTGAGCATCCGCGCGGCCTCGCCCGGATGCGGCGTGACGACGCGGATGGCGTTGCGCGCCATCGTCTGTTGCGCCGCCAGCCAGTCCAGCGCGCTCGCGTCCACCACCACCGGCAATTGCCAGTCGCGCCAGAACCGGCGGATGATCGTCTTCATCTGGTCCGTCACGTCCAGCGCGGCCAGGCCGGGACCGATCAGCACCCCGCTGGCGTCTTCCAGCAGTTTTGTGTCCGGCGTCCACAATTTCACCATGGCGGACTGCAACTGCGCCGCGGCGGCGTGATAAACATTTTCCTGCGTGAACAGCGTGACGAGGCCGGGCTGGGCGCGCTGCGCCGCGCGGACCGCCAGCACCGCCGCGCCGTGAAATCCGAAACTGCCCGCGACAATCGCCAGATGCCCGAACTCGCCCTTGTGCCCGGCAACGGCGCGGCGCGGCGGATAATTTTCAAAATCGTCCGGCAGCGTCCAGTTCAATTCGCCAGCCAGCGGACACGGAATCAGGCCAACGTCCCCGGCGACCTCAAGCCGCCCGACGAACGGCCACGCGGCTTGCGCGAGCATCCCGGTTTTGGGCACGCCGACGGTCAAGGTGACGGCGGCTTCAATCGCCGTGCCAAAAGTTTCGCCCGTGTCCGCGTTCAGGCCGGACGGCACGTCCACGGACAAAACTGGAATTTTTGATTCATTGACCGCCGTGATGAATTTTTTCCAGCCATCGTCAAGCGGACGGTTCAAGCCGATGCCAAACAGGCCGTCAATGACGAGCGCGGGTTTCTGGTGCAGCGCCTTTTCGAGTTTCGACAGGTCGGCGTCGGGGTTGGTGACGGCGAGCATCTCGACGCGGCGGCCGTCCAGAAATTCCTGCGCGGCGCGGGCGTCATCGCCGTTGTGGCCCTTGCCAGCGAGGATCAGAATCAAATCGTCCGAGGACGTAAGCTTGCGTGCGCGCCGGGCGATTTTCTTGCCGACGCGGCGGATGACCTCGGCCTCGGTCTGGCCGGCGGCCCAGGTGGCGCTTTCCCATGCGCGCATCTGGGCAATGTTGATGACTGGAACTGGCATGGCCAGAGAGAGTGGCAAATTTTTGGCCGCAACAAAAGGAGAATAGACGCATCCGGCTAAATTTGCGATTTACGAATTCATCCACAATCCATGCGCGGCGCGTAAACCGGATGTCGCAAATCGTAAATCAAAGTTGTCACCCAATCGTCACACGGTTGTCACGCGATTGAAATTGTGTGACGATTGGCCGCGTGCTATTGAAAGAACCGTGAAGCCCCGAATTCTTGTCGTGGACGATGAACCTGAAGCGGTTGAGCTGGTAGAGTTCAACCTGAAGCAATCCGGTTACGCCGTCATTACCGCCGCCGATGGCGCCGAGGCGCTCAAGAAAGCGCGCGGCCAGACGCCGGATTTGATCGTGCTCGACGTGATGCTGCCGGAGATGGACGGCTTCGAGATTTGCAAGACGCTGCGGCTGGAGCCGGCCACCGCCAAGATTCCCATCCTCATGCTCACCGCGAAGGCGGCGGAGATTGACCGCGTGCTCGGCCTCGAACTCGGCGCGGACGATTACCTGACCAAGCCGTTCAGCCCGCGCGAATTGCTGCTGCGCATCAAGAAAATCATTTCACGCGGCCAAGCC
>Ga0224534_1000776_pt1 | contig 18935 bp, 28 predicted proteins | sample 714E12024metaG_FD_172012 | JGI IMG/M metagenome (GOLD analysis project Ga0224534, IMG submission 172012) | Peat soil microbial communities from Stordalen Mire, Sweden - 717 E1 20-24 | ecosystem: Environmental > Terrestrial > Soil > Wetlands > Peat | place: Sweden: Norrbotten County, Stordalen... | reverse complement strand
GAAATCCCCCCCGTCAACGCCACAATCAGCCCCGCCCAGCCTGGATTTGAGATTTCAGATTTGAGATTTGAAATCTTATTCCCGCCCAGCACTTCGGTAGGGACGCCCTGCCGGGCGTCTTCCCCCGTCGCCTCCCGACTCAACAAGATCGCCAGGGTCCCCACAATCACATTCACCGCCGCCGTGATCCTCAGCGTCGCCACCATCCCGAACGTCTGCACCAGCCAAAAACCCGCCAACGCCGCTCCGAGGACCGCGCCCAGGCTGTTGACCGAATAAAACCGCGCTGAACGCCTACCCGGATCCGAGTAGGATTTCTGCAACCACGCGGCGAGCAACGGCAGCGTGCCGCCCATCAGCATCGTCGGCCCCAGCAACAACCCCACGCTCAACACGCCCTTGAGCGCCAGAAGCAATCCCGATCGTTCAACGATGTGCGTCCCTATCCCGACAAAGATTTGATCCGCCACGCGGTCGAGTGCCAAAAAGAGGAGCGCATAAATGCCGATGGCAATTTCCAGGCAGCCATAAGCCCGCACCGGCTGTCGCAACCGGTCCGACCAGCGGCCCACGATCAAATTGCCCAGGGCCAGCCCCCCCATGAACGCAGCCAGCACCACGGTTTGCGCATAGATGGTGCTGCCGAACATCTGGGAAAGGAGCTTGGACCAGACCACTTCATAAACCAGCGCCGTGGCTCCCGAGAAGAAAAACAAGGTCAGAACCATCCAACCGCGATCGCGTGATTGCTGCACGCTCGCATCGTAAACGCCGCCCAACGCTGCTGACAAGTGTGAAGCTCAACCACGAAGAATCCAAGGAATCTCAACCACGGATTACACGGATTACACGGATATTTTTGCAGGTTTCTTCCTCATCCGTGCCATCCGTGTAATCCGTGGTTAAATTCCTCCGTTCCGAGTTGAGAGAAAAATCCGTGTGAATTCGCATAATTCGCGGACACGCCTCTCTGCCTTTTCCAAACCACGAAGAATCCAAGGAATCTCAACCACGGATTACACGGATTTCACGGATATTTTTACAGGTTTCTTCCTCATCCGTGCCATCCGTGTAATCCGTGGTTAAATTCCCTCCGGACTTCCCCAGCCGGATACGTTCAACCACCGCACGCGAAAACTCTGATCGACGGCCACGCACCGTCAATCCTCACTTGGTCCTGCTTGCACCCGATGATTCGGTTGAATGGCCTTTGTCAAAAACATTGCCTTGCCGAAATCGCCACCGACAAAACAGGGAAGCACAAGCCGTGCATAGCAGCGCAAATATTGAAGGTTCAGGGATCATGACGCTGTCTATCCAGGGAACGAAAGCCGAGACCCGTCCGAACCCGGTGAGGTTGCCGTATGCGGCATTCGGAGTCCCGTTCGTGGCAGAAATGAAGGAAATGGTGCCAGCCAAATAAGTTTGAGAATCAACGGTAATAAATACCCCGCCCCCACTATCGCCCGGGGCCGCGCAACCCTCAAGAGTCAGCGGAGTTGTGTCTCCGAAAACATTGTCTGCTGTCGTGTGAGGGCTATCAAAATCACAGCCCAACACCAGCGATGGGTCGCCGAAATCGCCGTCGATCATGTTTTGAAACGCCCGCTCCTGGCCATCGAGGGTCTTGTAGCCCGTCAACCCTGTCCCCGTAAAGCCAAACCCGACAAACGTGCCGACCTGCCCGAGTTCAGATGACCCGGTGTAGAGCGTTGCCGGAGGTATGGCTTCCACGGATGAACTGAGATGGACCAGACCGAAGTCGGATCCAGCCATCGGATTGCTGGTCTGGTAGTTAGGATTGCGGATGAGTTGCGTCGATGTGTAGGAGGTTCCATCAATTGTGAAAGTTCCGGAACTGGCGGCGATCAGGTTGTGCGCGGCCGTCAGCACCCAGTCTGGCGCGATGAGTACGGCGCTCCCAGTGTAGCCCCAACTGTTTACAAACGTTCCTACAGACGCGTACTCCGGGCTGGCCGCAAGGTTCAGATAACTGATGTCCGGTTGGTCGTCCCGAATCGTGGCACCCCATGTTGAGTTTGGTTGGGAAACAGTCGAGGCGACAATTCCAAGAGAAACAATGACTCCTAGTTTCCCGATTTTCATCGCTGATATTGCTCCAGAAAAAACCGCGCTCGTCAAGCTATAGTGCATTTAAGAGGAGTATTGGTGATTAATTGTCACGGTTCTTCCGCCCGGCCAGTGGCCGTGCAGCACGGGCGAGTCGCAGTTCCACCCAGAGAGTTCTTATCTGCATCCATCTGCGTCCATCCGCGGTTAAATTCCCTCCCTTCTGTAAAAAAGTCCCTGTTCTGCGTCATTCTGCGTGTTCTGCGGGCATCGGCAGTTCAAAGATCAAGGTTGGATGTTGGATGTTTTGGTTCCGGCTTCGCCTCATCCGTGTCATCCGTGTAATCCGTGGTTAAATTTCCTCCGTTCTGTGTTAAGAAATAAATATTCATGTTCATCTGCGGTTTTGTTCGCATCACTGCCGATCCAACCTTATTTCGTTGTGAACCCCCGCCTTCTCTGGCATTACAACGCCCGGCATGGACACGGCACGCATTCGCCTCGGCTCGCTCATGGCCCTGCTCCTCGCCTCCAGCCTGGGCTGCAACAAATCCGCCCTCCCGCCCGCAGTCGCGCCGTCCCCTGTGACGTCGCCCGACACCATCACCCGCCTTCATTGGCTGGGACTGCACCACATGGCGTACGAAGCCGGTGCTTTCACAACGATGCGCCTGTGGGACATGCCCGAAACCGCAGCCGTCGAAAAGCAGACCCTGGACAAACTCTCATCGGCGCCCTGGCGATGGCTTCTCGGCGAGAACCAGGTCACAAACCTCCACAGCCTGCTGTTGCGGCCGTTGCTCGATGACGTGGTCCAGGACGAATGCTATCTCGAACTCCGGCACCCACCCAATCAACCGGAAGAACTCGTGTTCGCCATCCGACTCGACGACCCTCGCGTCGGATTGTGGGAGACCAACCTCGCCAACGTCTTCCAATCCCTGACCGGGACTTGGCCCATCGCTGCCGGCCACCACAGTTGGACGTTGCGACGCGACCAAAACCCGAATCTCATCGAGATGTCTCGCGAGGGCCAATGGACGCTTCTGGGCGTCGCACCAAAAGAAAACTCGCTCCTCCGGGAAATCATCGGACGCATCCGGCACGACCCCGCTCCCTTTGGCGTCATGCCGGCAAACGGCTGGCTCGAAGCGGAAATTGACCTCAAACGTCTTGCCGGCGACCCGCCGCGGAATCCGGATCATGCGGGAAATCTTCCCAAAGTGTCGCTTTCAGTTTCAGGCGACGGCGCGCACGTGCTCGAACACGGTCAACTGACCTTTCCCGAGCCGCTCCGGATTCAATTCGAACCCTGGACCGTTCCCGGCAACCTGAACGGCGAATCGCTCAACGGCTTCACTGCCGTGCGCGGCTTCAAACCATGGCTGGCATCGCTCAAACCCTGGACCGACCTTCATATCGGCCCGCCGCCCAACCAACTCTGCCTTTGGAGCCCGCAGAATTCCCCGATGCAAACCTACTTCTGCGCTCCCGACAATGGTAGGGCCGACGGTAGGGCCGACCTGCCGGTCGGCCTCGGCCCCAGCAGCCTGGTGGCTCGCCTGACCGGCCTCCTGATCGGCGAGGCCAATCCGTGGCTGGCCTCCCATGGCATGGGGACTTTCAGGCAATTGACTGGATCCGATGGCGTGGTCTGGCTGGGACTGCCCTTAATTTCCCCCTACATCAAATCCGTCCCGGCCGGGCCAAACCAATTAATCATCGGCGCAATGCTCTCGAACCCCGGAACCCAAACCAATCCGCCCTCCGCGCTTTACTACCATCCCGATTCCGCCGAACTGCTCCGCGATCTGGAGGCCGAAACGAATCTGGTTTACTTCGATTGGGAGCTCACCGGTCCTCGAGTCGAGTCGTCTCTGGATATCGGCCAGGCACTTCGTCTCGGGCTTGGCTACCGTCAATTGCCGCTCGATTCCTCCAGTCTGGGCTGGTTATATGCGATCCGCTACAGGCTTGGCAATTCCACCACCCGGATCGCCCGCACCAGTCCGAATCAACTCATCTTCGACCGCAAATCCTCGATCGGCCTGACCGGCCCCGAGCTGAACCTCCTCGCCGACTGGCTCGAATCCCCCAATTTCCCAAGAGGCCTGTATTCACTCCCGCCGCCGCCCCGATAATGCAAAGAATCTCAACCGCAGACCTGCCGCGACGGGCGCGAGCACGGCAGGTGAACGCAGATAAGAAAGAAACCGAATCCAAAAAATCTCAACCACGGATTTCACGGATTTCACGGATATTGTTTCTCTCTTCCCCATCCGTCCCGCCGTGGCGGGATACGTGTCATCCGTGGTCAAAACTCCCCTGTTCCCTGACTCCTGTTGATTCCCTCGTGCCGTGCCCATCTGCGTCCACCTGCCGTGCTCGCGCCCGTCGCGGCAGGTCTGCGTCCTTCTGCCTTTTCTGCGAGCCCAAATGAGTTTGCAGGTTTCGAGTTTTTGTCCAATTCAAAGTTTGACTTTGAAGTGGACAAGTGATTATATGGCTTAATGTTATGATCAGCCGTGACATGGAATCCCGCCTCAAACTGCTGGCTGGGCAGTTTCCGGTCGTCATTTTGACCGGTCCTCGGCAGAGCGGAAAATCGACTTTATGCAAGGCGGTGTTCACCGGCCTCTCGTAGGCGAGACAATCACCCTGGTCGAGGCCAAGGCCGGGCAGACGATTTCATCTGACATGGCTGCCAGCCTTGAGCAAATTGCTAAACTCTTCGCCGGTACGAAAAAGACCGTGGCGCCAGTGGTTATTTACGGCGGCCCAGAAACGCAAACCCGCAATGGCATCACCTATCTTGCCTGGCACGAGATTCAAAACCATCTGTGGACTAGAGAGGTTGAAGGTTGAAGGCGAAGTTTAACCGCGGATAAACTCAGATGGACGCAGATTCCGGGATGATTAAACCGCGGACCACACGGAATACACCGACAGATAAAACTGATTCGATTCAGTCTCTCCTGTTCCGCGTGTTCCGCGTATTTCGCGGTTCAATTCCCCGAGAATATCCGTGTCATCCGTGTCATCCGTGGTTAAGTTTTCCGCGTGCTTGCGATTCCTAAAACCATGCGCGCCGCCGTCTATCGCGGACCCAACGACCTCCGCATCGAGACCGTCCCCGTCCCGCGCATAGGCCCGCACGATCTCCTCGTCAAAGTGGCCGTCTGCGGCGTCTGCCCCACCGACATCAAAAAAATCCAATACGGCACCGTGCCGCCCCCGCGCATCTTCGGACACGAAACCGCCGGCACCATCGTCCGCATGGGCCCGCGCGCGCGAGGCTTCAGGATCGGCGACCGCGTCGCCCTGCACCATCACGTGCCCTGCCTCGACTGCCACGCCTGCCGACACCGCGCCTTCGCCCAGTGCGACCAGTATAAGCGCACCGGCATCACCGCCGGATTCGAGCCAGCCGGCGGCGGCTTCGCCGAATACGTCCGCGTCATGCCCTTCGTCCTGCCCGGCGTCGTGAAAATTCCCCGAAAAAATTCGTTCGAAGAAGGCGTCATGCTCGAACCCGTAAACACCGTGCTGAAAGCCATCAAACGCCTGTCGTTATTGCCCGGCGACAACGTCCTCGTGGCAGGGCAGGGGCCCATCGGCTTGATGTTCACCCGCCTGCTTCACCTGCAAGGCATGAACGTCCTGGCAACCGACCTGATGGAGTCCCGCCTGAAACTCGCGCGCCGCTTCGGCGCCCGCTGGACCCGTCGCCCCGCAGGGGCCGCTGGCCCCGATTTCAACTTTCAACTTTCAACTTTCAACTTTAAGTTGGACTCTGCCATCCTCGCCGTGGCTTCGGATGCCGCGTTGCGTGACGCCATCGCGTCGGTGCGCGGCGCCGGCCAGATCATGCTCTTCGCCCACACCCGCCGCGGTGCGACCACCGAGCTGGACCTGGCCTCAGTCTGTGTGGACGAAAAAGATTTATTGGGCAGTTACTCCTCGGATTTCACCCTCCAGACCGAAGTGGCCCGGCTGGTTTTTTCCCGCAAACTCGATGTCCGCGCTCTGATCACCCACCGTTTTCCGCTCGCGGAAGCCGCGGCCGCAGTGGAGCTGGCATCAAAACCGGCGCCGGACTCCCTCAAAATCCTCGTCCATCCCGCCTCCCCGTAGCCGCGATCTTCAGATCGCGATCCGTAGCCGCGGTTGTGAAACCGCGGACAAACCATAGCCAACGCTGCGCGGTTTTCACAATTATATCCCTGGAAACCCTTGACAATTGGCAGGTTTAAAGTAATGGATTATTACCATGAAAGCAACGACAATGACCTTAACCGAGAAACGCCAGACGGTTTTCCCGCTGGACTGGTGCCGCCGGGAAGGGTTGGAGCGCGGCGGGCCATTGAACGTGTTTGACCTGGGCAAGGATGGCTTGTTGATCCGCCCGGTGAAAGCACCCGGAAAACGGGCCATCGCAAAGCTCCTGAAACAAACACCAGCAGGCAGGCATTCGGCCAGCCAGGCGGCAACGATTGTGAGTCAGGCATTGCGCCGAGTGCGTGATGAAGACCGCCGTCATTGACACGGGCGTTTTTGTCTCGGGTGTCTTCTGGCGTCACGAGCCTCACCTATGCCTCAAAGCCTGGCTGCATGGCATCCTGCTGCCTGTGATGAGCGAGGAAATCTTTGCCGAATATGAGGCGGTGCTCGAGAGAGTGAAGCAGGAGCAGCAAGCGCACATTGAATTGGGGCAGAAGTATTTTTACCGCAGACCTGCCGCGACGAGCGCGAGCACGGCGGGTGAACGCAGATAAGGAAGAAACTGAGTCCAAAGAATCTCAACCACGGATTACACGGATATGTTTCCCGGTCCGCCGAACCCGCCCCGGAAATGGCCTCCGGTCGTCCGGCCAACTTGTCCTTGAAGTGAGGGTGAGGGTATGGGAACTTCCCTGATGACTGTAACCGTAGATGCTCAAAAGCGGGTTCGTCTGAGGCTGGCTCAGCCTGGCGAACGCTTTGACGTGAAGCCGGACGGCGAGGGAAGGCTCCTTCTGACCAAGTTCGAGCCCGTGCAGGCGCGTCCGGCAAAGGTCAGCATCCAAAAAAGCGGCCGTTTTACGGTCGGAGTCCTGGATCGTCCCATCGATCTGCAGGCCCTGAAGGAAGCAATTTCCGAGTTTCCATGAAACACCTTTACCTGGCCGATCTGGCGGCAAGGCACGGCCTGAAACTGGCCACGCTGGATGAAGGGATCAAGCATTCCGCCATTGAGCGGATCTGTTAGCCCTGGTCTGGGGAGCGCGCGCGTCTCGCGTGCTGGTTGCGGCGTCTCGCCGCAACCCAGTGGGTGGGCGCAAAAGAAGGCAAAGAGCGCAGAGAGATCCGCTAATGACGCGAATTTCCGCGAATAAAGACCAAAACCAGTCCGTTGGCGATCGTTCTCGTCATGAGCGGATAACCTTGATTGGAGCCGGCTGGACATACCAGTTTGGTTGTATTATGGTTGCGGCGCATGGCAAGCATCATGTTGAAAGACATTCCTCCGGAGCTACATGGCCAGTTGAAGCAGGAAGCAGAGGCCAATTACCGAAGTCTCACGCAGGAAGCGCTGGCGCGAATTGAGCGGAGTTTCCAGATGGACGAGGTTTTCACCACAAAACCTGTCCAAGCATGGATTGATAGCGCGTTGGCCAGCGGACCAGAGGCACCGGTGTTCAGGCAGAAGTTCAACGCCGCCTTTCGGAGGGCAGCCAAACGATTCCAGAACAGAACGAAGGCGCAGTGTTTGGAGATTTTACCCGCTGGCTGATTTTCTACGGAGTGCGCGCGCCGGATCTGATTCTCTACCGCGTCCGGTCCGGGCTGATGAACCTGCTCGTTCTTCAAACGGAGACCTAAAAGCCCCGTCCGCCTGATCTCCCGGCCGAATTTGCCGCAAAAGAACGCAAAAGAACGCAGAGAGACGTTTTACACGGATTCCACGAATTCGCGCTAAAGGCCTATCCCTTTGGCTACCACAACCCCAATTAGTGGGGCTTTTCACGTGGAGGACGGCTGGAAAACACGCAAGGAATAGTGGTGTAGTAGCCAAGGGGATAGCCCTATCGCGCTAATCCGCGTAAACGCCGGTCTTCAGGAAACCCGAAAGGCAGGACAATCATCGTCAAGGGAATGAATGCAGCCCGGAAATCTTCATTCCTTTGCCAATCATTCCCCCTGACAAACCAGATCGGCTCGGATACAAGGTGGCGGGGCCCGTGAAGACGAAACCGAATCCACGTTACGATGTGTTCGTCACAGAACTTGGAAAGTTCAAGCGGCGTTTTTCTGAATGGGATGGCGTTGCGTTTCGTGCCGCACCACTGGAGTTCGCTCGACTGAGGAAGTTGCTCGATGGGAAAGGCGGCTTGCGGTGGGGTGGACGCTGGTTAGTGGCAGCGCGCTCCCGGGCTGTAAATCTTTCCACAACGCACGAAGCTGCGATCAAGGAGAGCAATGCAAATTTCACTTACCACAACTTTGCTTTGAGCGACTTGAAGCCGAAGGTGATCGTCGCCGTACGTCTAAAACTGAAGAGAGTTGTTGATTTGACAGCCGCTCGCGGCGTTCGTGCACAACCTTGGCTGCTTCTTGATGAATTACTGGCCGAGGATTGGCGCAAGATAAATGACACAGGCCATGAATCACAGAGCCAGGCCTTTGGCCGCGCGGCGCGTGACCTCGGGGCGGAAGCGTTGCTGGTCCCGTCCGCGCGGGTTCGGGGTGGAGTAAATCTGATCTATTTCCCAGAATCCGTGGCAAGCCCGACCCGCATCGAAATTCTGGGCGCAGAGGACTTGGCGCGTTGGATCAAAAAGAAATAGTGCAAAAATGCATGAATTTGTGCTTGCTATTTGCCGATAACCCCTTAGAGTCTTGATATGAAAAAGACAGTGCGGCAGGTGTCGGGCGGAGTCGCAGCGAAGAATGGCAACAGCCACGTTGCGCTCCGCTCCAAAACCAGGGCCTTTCTCGGCACAGCGGCAACGACAGGCGCTTTTCGCGGATTTGCCGTCAAAGACTTTTGCACGGCTTACGCGGTCACTCAGGAAACGTTCACTCGACTGACGGGTTTTTCGCCCCGCGCGGTCGCCCATTGGGTGCAAGGCCGCCGGCCCAGCTCCTCGACCCAACGGCGATTGACGGAAATGAAACGTCTCTTCGAGTCGCTGGAAAAACTGGTCGCCAGAGACGCCATCGGGCCGTGGATGAAGGAATCGAATCCAGCCTTTGACGGTTCAACGCCTTTGCAGGTCATCGAGCGCGGAGAAACGGATCGCATCTGGCGAATGATTTACGAACTTCAGTCCGGCGAGCCGGGTTGAAATACGGGTCGTTGGGAGTGTCGCCTCTGTCCTGCCAAGGGATGGCCGCAAAAGAACGCAAAAGAACGCAGAGAAGAGTTGTCCGCTAATGACGCGAATTTCCGCGAATCGGGATTAAAACAAATCAGGGGAATAATCGTCAGGGGAATGAGTTCAGACTGGCGTCTTCATTCCTCTGCCGATCATTCCCTTGACTGAATTAAACCGGGTTCTGACTCCATTCGCGCCCCTTCGCGTCATTAGCGGATGAACTCTTTTTCCCCGCAGACCACGCAGAAGCCGGCCTGACTGGGACCCCACAGCCAACCCAAAGCCCGCAAAAGGCAGTTTTACACGGATTCCACGAATTCGCGCTAATCAGCGAAATCCGTGTAAAGGCAGTGCCTTGCCCGTCATTAGCTGATAAACCCTCCCTTCCGTACCCACATTGTTGGAATGTTGAATGTTGAATGTTGAATGTTCCGGCTTTGCCCCATCCGTGCCATCCGTGTAATCCGTGGTTAATCGTTAAGTTTCCCCCTTCCATCACTTGTCCGGGAATGGCTTGCTTTGATGCTAAAAGTGTGTATTCTGTCCTCATGGAAGCAACGCTTACAGAGCTTCGCCGCGACACGTCCAGGGTTGTCCAGCCTGCGATTCACGGCGGCGAAAAGGTAACTTTGACCGAGCACGGCCAGGAAGTCGCTCAGATTGTGCCTTGCCGCAAGGTGGACTATCAGCAGGCCTGCAAGGATCTCATTGCCGTTGGCCCGGTGGATTTCCTGCCCCGTAAGTGACCTACCTCCTGGACAACAACGTCCTCTCGGAACTCTGGAAGCCGAAACCGGACTCCGCTGTGGTGAGTTGGTTTTTCTCGAGCGAATGGCTTTTGCCTGTCCCGGTCATCGCTGAGATTCAGGAGGGAGCCGAGGCGACAGCCAGCGCGGCGCGCCGGCTTGAAATCAACGCGAAACTGGATGCTTTCTTGAAACGACACGGCGGGACTGTTCTCGATTGGGATCTGGAGACAGCTCGCACATGGGGACGGCTGAGGCATTCCCGAGAAGCCAAACGCCAACCGCAACCGCTTTGGGACAGTTTATTGGACGCGATGGCTGTCCGGTATGGTGCAGTGATTGCAACGCGGAACAAAACCGACTTCCGCCACGCCCGGACGTACAGTCCTTGGGACTATTCCGCCGAATCAAAAGACCCGTCTGCCTGATCCCCCGCCCGAATTTGCCGCAAAAGAACATAAAGAACGCAGAGAAGAGCTTTACACGGATTCCACGAATTCGCGCTAACCGAGATTTTCGTAGCCGCGGTTGTGAAACCGCGGACTCCCGAGGGATTCAACCGCGGAATACACGGAATACACAAAAAAACTGATTCAATTCAGCCTCCAATTCCGCGTATTCAGCGTATTCCGCGGTTCAATATCCCGGAGTGACTACACCGCGGACTCCCGGAGTGACTAAACCGCCGACTACACGGACTACACCGAAAAAACTGATTCCGGAAAAGGCAGTTTTACACGAATTCCACGAATTCGCGCTAATCCGTGTAATCCGTGTAAGGACCCTGCTGTATCCGTGGTTCGAATTCTTCCCTTCGCGCCCATTCGCGTCATTAGCGGACAAACTCTCCACAGGGAAGCCCACCCCCGTGCCGTGCCCATCTGCGTTCACCCGCCGTGCTCGCGCCCGTCGCGGCAGGTCTGCGGTTAAACTCCGTTCCCCTGACCAATTCGATTCCTCCCCATCCGTGCCATCCGTGTGATCCGTGGTCAAAATCCCTCCCTTCTGTGTTGAGAGAGGAATCGGCGTAACCCGCGTAAACCCTGTGCTTTACGCCCCAAATTGGATGTTCGATGTTGAATGTTGAATGTTGAATGTTGGATGTTCGCCTTCATTTCCCCCTTTCGCCCTCAGCCTTCATTCTCCGCTTTCCACTTTCTGCTTTCTGCTTTCCACTTTCTGCTTTGCCCCCCTCCGTCCGTATTTTTGCGGGATTCGCTGCCAAAGGACCCAACGAAACCCGCTAATAGCCAATAAACACGGTGGTTTTTCCCTCCCAAGAGCCGGTCCGAAAAATGTTCAAAAATCTTTAAAAAAAGTATTGACGAAAACCTCGTTCTTTGAGAAAGTGACCATACACACGGCAACATAAAGACACGAACATGAGAACAAAAATTACATTCCTCGCAGCTGCGGCGCTCGCAGCAGGTCTCGCCTCCTCTCAGGCGCAGTCAAACGTTTACTCCGTAAACATCGTTGGTTATATCAATTATCCGATCGCGGCTGGTGCTCAGACTCTGTTGGAAAACCCGCTGGACAACGGAACAAACGACATCATAAGCATTGACAACGGAGCAATACCGAACAAATCCCTCGCCAGCATCTGGAATGGTACGGGTTTTGTTGCGACGACCAAGACCAGCGGCACTTGGGGTCAAGACTTGTCTATCAAGCCGGGTGTAGGATTCTTCGTCACCCCCAAAACCGCCGCTACAATCACCTTCATTGGGCAGGCGCCGATAACCAATAATTATGCTCTTGCGGCTGGTGCGCAAGTCATGATCGGTGCTCTCCTTCCGATCGCTGGCAACTTGAACGATGCGGCTGGTCCAAACGCACTCAATGTAGGTGCCCAGATTCCGAACAAGTCGATCCTCAGCATTTGGAATGGCACTGCGTATAGTGCAACCACTAAGACATCTGGCTCATGGGGGAGCAACCTGAGCATCGGTGTTGCGCAAGGGTTCTTCGTGACGCCGAAGACGGCTGTGACGTGGAATCAATGGCTACAATAACAATCTGAACAATATCTAAACCCAAACCTCTAACAACAACAACAGACACTCAAAATGAAAAGAGCACTCATCGCATCAATCCTGGGATTGGCAACTTCGGTCGCCTCATCCTACGGTCAAGCAAATTATGCCTTTGACACCTATTCTTCTTCACTTGCATCTCCGCAAGGTCAGGTCTTCTGGTCGTCGACGTCCTCCCTCGCTCCCGCTGGTCGGGCGGGCTCGCTTGCGACAGTTGCTGACGGCTTTCAGGCCGACCTGCTCTGGGCAGTCGGTGCTACTACCGGTGACTTGAACCTCTCAATCCCGATCAGCCTTCAAGGTGCGGCGGGGCCGGGGGGGACACCAACCTCTGGCTGGATCGTTGATCCAAGCGGTGTGTCGTTTGATCCTGCTTACGTGGGTGGCCCGATCAACTTCACTGTTCAGCTATGGCAGGGTGCAAGCTATGCAGCCGCTTCTCAAGCGGGTAGTGGATTGGGCTCTGGCTCCACCACATGGACCGAACCCGGGATGCTTCCTGGAGGTTCTCCCGTCTTATTCGCGGACGAGCCGCTGCTCGGCTTCAACGTTGCGCTCAGCCCTGTAGTTCCTGAACCCACGACACTGGCGTTGGCTGGTCTCGGTGCGGCTGGAATGTTGCTGTTCCGCAAGCGCCAATAAGCTGACTTAGCTTTTCTTTCACGCCCCGCTCTTAGCTCTAAGAGCGGGGTTTTTGTTGTACAATTCAATCACTCCGTAGCCGCGATTGTGAAATCTCGGATCCGCGCGGCGAAAGAACGCGCCATCGAAGGTAGGGACGACCTGCCGGTCGTCCAGCCGCGCGCAGCGCGGCCCTACCGACTTGCGTTCGGTTCGGCAAACGCGATATGCTTCGGCGCATGGGCTTGTCGTTTCGAGGGCGAGGACGACGCACTCCTGCAAAGGGAGTACACATCTCTTTCTCTGGACCCAACTGGGTATTTCTCACCGTTTGCACCAAGGGCCGGGCTCGGTGGCTCGCACAACCATCCGTCCATCGGGCTTTGCACGCGATATGGCTGCATGAGGCAACCGCATGGCTTGTCAGCGACTATCTCCTGATGCCGGATCACCTCCATCTGTTTTGCGCTCCTCGAGATTTGCATTTCAGCATCGAACGCTGGATCGCATTTTGGAAAGATCGATTGAGCAAGACGTGCAAAGAGGCTGAATTACTGCAGCGTGGAGGATTTCACCATCGGCTGCGAGACGGAGAGAACTATTCGCAGAAGTGGCAATATGTGAGGGAAAATCCGGTGCGCGCCGGATTGGTATCGAAGCCCGAAAACTGGCCGTATCAAGGCCGCGTCCACGAAATTCGTTGGTAAGACGCAGGTAGGGACGACCTGCCGGTCGTCCGGCCCGCGCGCGCAGCGCGGCCCTACCATGGCCTGAGAAGGTAGGGCCGACCTGCCGGTCGTCCAGCCGCGCGCAGCGCGGCCCTACCCCGTTGACTCATGGAAAAAAGACACCGGCGGGTTCTGAGTAAGCCGGTCGTTTAAGACCCATGATTTGGTTTCCTGGTGTTAATATGTTTTGGTGCGTCTGATTGCGAGATAAAACGATCAAGGGGGCGAGCTTTGAGCCTTAGCTCGCGCCCCCTTGCGGTGGAAAGCCCAGCGCTGGTTTTGTTGGGGGGGCGCCGCCGATCAACTTGGCTTGAGTTTCAAAATCTGCTTCAGCTTTTGTTCCAGTTCATCCTTCAAGTCGAATGGATCCAGAGTCTCATAACGCTCACGCAATTGTCGTCGCTGTTTGGGACGCAGGAGTCCTGGTTCGCACAGGCGTTCGTAGGCGGTCCTGGGTAGTTCGTAACGCTTGCGCCAGTGACTGCCTTGCCGCCACTTGCGCTCCAGTTTCAGGCAGGGCAAAAAGAAGTTCTGCCACGGCGCCCACACGTCTCGATACAAAGCGCTGATCGGCGCCACCAGTTCCGGATCCTCCAGGCGCCCATACCCCAGGAGTTGCCGCGCCCAGGTCCAGTTCTTTTGTTCCACATGTGCGTTGTCGTCCGAGTGGTAGGGTCGCGAACGAGTAAATTCCACCGCCAGTTTCCGTTCCCTCATGTAGGCCCACAAATGGTGGTTGAGAAACTCGCCCCCGTTGTCCGAATCGAACCCGAGCAAAGCGAATGGCAAGCGCTCCTCCACCTCCCGAGTGGCTCTTAACACGCCTGCAGAGCCTTTATTCCACACCGCACCGCCTTCGGTCCAACCGCTTAAAATGTCTGTGTAGGTCAGACTCCAAATGAAACTCCCCGCCAGGCTCGTCCCGCAATGGGCCACGCTGTCAGCTTCCAAATACCCGGGCCGGCTCAGGTCCCAGGTGCCCGTGCGAATCGGAATTTCCGACCGCAACAAACTTCCCGGTTTGGTCCCGCCCCGGCCTCGGCCCGAATGTCGCGCTCGGGCGGCTGCCAGCAACCGATCCAGTGTGGCCGCGCTGATGTGCCGGATTAAGTTCCTCTGCCGGCCGCTCAACTCACCGTAGCGCTCTTCGTAGTAGGGCAGCCACTGCCGCAGGACGGGCTCCAGACGCTTGCCGCAGGGTTGTTCGGCCGTCAGCCAGATCTGCCGCACGACCGGCTCAACAACCTCATACTGCCGCTCCGGTCCTGGGTGGACCCGGCCGGTCGGAGCGGGCAAGCCGCCCCGAAGCAGTTTGATGGCATACTTGCGCTCATACTTGTAGTCCTCGCACAGTTCGTCGAGCATCCGACTTTTGCCCTCGCGATTGCGCCGTGCGTAGCGGCCTTGCAGCTTCGGTAAACAATCCTTCTTCAGTTCCTTGCTCATGTTCATTCACACCGATTTCTGGTGTCTTTTTTCCATGAGTCAACGACCCTTTTGGCCTCCCCTCAGTTCTTCTCCCCCAGTGTCTTTTAATTTGAGTCAACTCGCTACCGGTCGTGTCCAGGGAAAGGGCTTGAAAATGTCCGCGAATTAGAGCACATTTGAGGCATGACTGAGCAAGTGAGATGGCGAATTGACAAGCGACTGGTAGCGGAAGCGGAGGCGGTTTGCCGCAAACTGGGCATTAGTCCCACTGCGGCCGTGTCGATGTTCTTTGCTCAAATGGTAAAGGTTGGAGGATTGCCGTTCCGACCCAGCGAGTTTCCCGCTTTGGATGAATACGGCGTCCCCCTGCACCAGGCTGAAGCCGCGGAAACCGAGGCAATGGCGGAAATTGATGTGGTCCGGAAAGCCGGAAGATTGGTACCGTTCACAGGCAAACTGTGATTCGCGTCTTTCTTACTCCGCGCATACGGAAAACCGCTGAACGGCTTGGGCCTGATGTGAAGGCAAAAGCGGAAGAGGCAATCACGGCGGTTGCCGCGGCCTTCGGGGATCCCCACAGACACCGCGGTCTCGGACTGAGAAAACTTGCCAGGCGTTCCTATGAAGTCAGGATCTGGCTCCAGTGGAGAATCATTTTCATCCACGACGGCGAAACTCTGACGGCTTACGACATTATGAGCCATGATGATGTTGCGCGCTGGCTGCATGGGCGATCCAAGTAGATTCAAACCACCCGTCCGGCTAACTCCGCCCTTGTCTCCCTGTTGAACGCGATGAATTCGAGACTGCGGAGCGTCGCGGCTTTGTCCACGACTGGCCAAGAGGGGCGGATGGTGTCCAACTCGGCCGGCTCGCACGGGTTGAACGCGACAACCGCGGGTTGCGCCGATTATCGCTGATTTTTTTCTCAAGACGGAGGTGAATTCTAATTGTCGTCCGAGGAGCAGGGGGATTTTAACCGCGGAATACGCGGAATACACGGAACTGGTGAGGCTGAATTAAATCAGTTTTTTCTGTGTATTCCGCGTATTCCGCGGTTCAACAGTATCCAAACGCCTTCACAAACGGCTCGAGCTTTTCCAGGTGCGGCTCCAGATATTTCTGGTAATTCCGCCACCGTCCGACGGCCCGCTTGAACACCGGCTTGGTCACATCCGCGTAACTCGGCGTCTTCACCCATTTTTGCCGGGCGTGTTCATGAAACGCCAACACGCGCGCGTCCCACGGCACGCCCATAAACTCCAGGACTCGACGCGAAACCGATTCCAAATCCTCGACAGTATCCTCATACTTCACTTCCAACCACGGATTCTTTATCAACGGCGCAAACTTTCTCCAGCCGCCCATGACCAGCGTGTAGCCGTCAGCGGTTTCTCCGAGGCTGAGGTAGGAGGCGTTGTCCGGTGTGATCTGCACTGTAGTTTGCATAAAGCAGCTTAGCACCACATCGCGCGGATCGCGCAATGCCACCAAGACTTTTGTCTCAGGAAAAACGCGAATGAAAGCGGGGATTAGAACGGTTAAAGCGGGGTTCTTATCGATCAGTAGCCGGTCCGCAACCGATTTGGCCAGCAGCAGATCCATGGATCTAAAATACGCCGCGCGGCGTTGTTGCAGCGCATCGGTCTGTGCCGGTTCAAGGAACGCCAACATGGGCGAGCCGTCGGCCAGACTCGAGCTGAGTGGTTTCAAAACATCATCTACAAAAACCTTCGTTTCTTCAGCAGACACAATGTCGGGGTGGGAATCGAGCACCTGTTCCAGCAGCGTCGTCCCAGACCTGGGATGGCCGCCGAGGAACGCCAGACGGCGGACAGGTTGAAGATGAGATCCGAACTCGTGCCAGCGCCGGAATGCTTCGGCGGTGAACCCAGATTGCCTATCCCGTATGAGGCTGCGTGCCTTCTGGAGGCGGGTCAGGAGCGGCGTCACGTCCGGTCGCAAGAGCGCCTTGGCTTCCAGAAACGCCGCCATGGCTTCGTCATAACGGCCGAGACGATCGAGTACCATGCCCAATTCATAGTAGCCGCCAGCTCGCATGTGGCGCTCGGCGTTGGCCGGGAAAGATCGCAGGGTCCGTTCCGCGTCCTCCAACCGGCCGGCCTGGCGATCCAGTCGCGCGCGCATCAGCAGCGCTGGCGCGCATTTTCTATCCAAGTGCAGCGCACGATCCACGAGCGCGCGAGCCTCGTCCACGCGGGCGAGATGCTCATAAAACTCAGCCATCCTGGCGAACAGTTCGGGTGAAGCGTCGTTCTGCTTCAAAGCCCGATTGAAATAACCCTCGGCCATCTGGTGGCTGCCAAATTCGGTGCAAGCTTGGGCAGCGGTCGCCATTGCTTCCGTCTTCTTCGGGGCAACACGAATTGCCTTCTCGAAGCAACGTTCCGCGCTGGCGTAGTCGTAACGAAGGCCGTGACAGCGTCCCAATTGCAGGAGAACCTGGGCATTGGCGGGGTCGAGACGGCTGGCGCGCTCCAGAATCTCGATGCTTTGCTGGAAATCCTTCCTCTCCCACGCTTCTCCAGAGGCGTTGAGCATCCTCGCGATCGACCCTGGCGAAACCAATTGCGCTCGTTTCATGTTGGATCCGATAATAGAAGCCGCCGTTCGCCTGGAGCAAGCAGAACAGAATCACGTGTAAGCGTGGCGAGGCGAACATTCAACACCAAACATTCAGCATTCAGCATTCAGCCTTCGACATTCTCTTTGGGTGGAACGGGCGACTCGCCCGTGCCGGCCGGCCACTGGCCGGGCGGAAGACCGAGGGCCGAACAACCACCAAAGCACGAGGAGTTTCCGCGAATTGCGAATATCACGAATTCCTTTCCTGACACAGAGCGGAAGAATTTTAACCACGGATTACACGGATAGCACGGATGAGGAAGAATACCCCTGAAAAAACATCCGCATCAACCTGGAGTTGGGGCTCTTGACAGATTGAGTGATTGTAGCTACTTTGTATACACATGAAAACTGCAGTTCAACGCTGGGGCAATAGTTTGGCGTTACGTATTCCTCGCGCATTCGCCATTGAGACCCGTATTTCCGAGGGCTCTAAGGTGGAGTTGAGCCTGAAGTCGGGGGCACTTGTCGTTCGTCCCATCCAGCGTAATTGCCATTCCTTAGCCGCTTTGTTAAAACGGGTCACCCCCGCCAACCGCCACGAGTCGATGTCCACAGGCTATCCGGTTGGACAGGAGGTCTGGTGACGACAAATTACGTGCCGAGGCGAGGTGATCTGGTTTGGCTTAGCTTTGATCCACAAGCAGGTCATGAGCAGGCTGGCCATCGACCGGCATTTGTGCTCTCGCCCGAGGCATATAACCGGAAGACGAGTCTTCTTCTGGCCTGCCCCGTGACCTCGAAGATTAAGGGTTATCCGTTTGAGGTGCCCCTGAGTGCAGATTTGCCGGTCAGAGGAGTGATTTTAGCGGATCAGATCAAGAGCCTGGATTGGAGGGTCCGCAATGCCAAGTTCATCGCACGAGCTTCTGCGTCAGTTATTGAGGATGTGCTCTCGCTCATTTTACCGTTACTCGGTGAAGAGCCCTAAAATCACTGCAGGCAACGCCTACGAGCGCCGCAGTTCCTCGCTGCGCTGTCACTCCGTCTGCGACGGAAGCCGTCGCGCCAGCTCCGCTCCGCAACGATGATTGCTACGGCGCGCCTGAGCTCACCTGGACGTTGGGCCGACGGTTCTACGACCAGATTGCGCCGATTAGCGCCGATTGTTCTCTCAAGACGGAGCAGGGGATTTTAACCGCGGAATACGCGGAATACACGGAAAAGAAAGATTCATTTCAGCCCCCGAGTTGACTCAAATTAAAAGACACTGGGGGAGAAGAACTGAGGGGAGGCCAAAAGGGTCGTTGACTCATGGAAAAAAGACACCAGAAATCGGTGTGAATGAACATGAGCAAGGAA
>Ga0224534_1000775_pt1 | contig 18960 bp, 39 predicted proteins | sample 714E12024metaG_FD_172012 | JGI IMG/M metagenome (GOLD analysis project Ga0224534, IMG submission 172012) | Peat soil microbial communities from Stordalen Mire, Sweden - 717 E1 20-24 | ecosystem: Environmental > Terrestrial > Soil > Wetlands > Peat | place: Sweden: Norrbotten County, Stordalen... | reverse complement strand
CACTAGGGTGGAACCGGGGCGGGAAGCCCTTGCCTCTGGTCAGGGGTGAGCCCCTAGGCCGATTACCCTGACGGAGATTCGGGGTCGAACCACATCCACGGCCTGCCGCCCACAGATATCGAAGGGTCTTCGTGCGGAGGGTCGTGCGTCGCTGGTAGCTGGCAGATAAACGGGCCGTCTTCGGCATTACAGCGGTCGGGGTCGTCAGGAGGCAGCCACGTGGCCACGTGTAGTCCCCTAGTCGCCTGCGTGGACCATCTCGGCGTGACAGTCCATACAGGCCAGCCATGCGGAATAGTGAGTGAAGTCGGCGATAATTTCCATGCAAACAGCTTCGTGGTCTTCGCCTTGGCAGCGCATGGACTCACAGACTAGCCACTTGTCAGGGAACAGTACCCGGAACCGCTTTACCTCGTTCTCAACTTCACCGAGGGGAAGGGTGAGCCACCTGACGGGGGAGTCTTCGGCCCACCGGTCGGCTGGAATCCTGTCGAGTAGGCGAATCATTAGCCACAGAGTATCGGCGTTGATCTCGTTGCTCGTGCGCACCGAAGACGCTCCAGTCCTACAGAGTGAGGGAAAGACGGGAAGCCTTACCCGTTACCATGCTTCGGCCCGATATTTTCCCGAGGCTTCCCATTAGGGGAAGGAGCCTGCGTCGGGTCGGCGCAAATGACCCCGTAGCCTTTCCCTCGAAGAGTTGCGGGGGCGCAACACTCTTCTCCCCCGAAAGCGATTGTGCGATGGCAGTTGGGGCAACGCATCACGACATCGGTTCGTCGAAGAGAGCTTGCATGAGCCTCTGAGCGGCCATCTCTCGACGGTAAAGGGCGCCGGGACCGAAACGGTCGATCTCAAAGAGAGCGGCGTCCATAGTGTCCTCCCAGCGCCAATCTCGTTCGGTGTGCGGGACGGTGCGGAGGGCTTTCAGGGTGTCGAATGCCTCTTCGAAGACCTGTACTCGGCAGTTTTGACAGGTGACATTTTCACTGTTATCGATGTGGATTGCGATAACCCGTTTTCCACAAGCGGTCTTCTTGCGCTTAGGGGCGGTTTGGAAGGCGACCAACGGCCCCAGGACGTTGGCGAGCGCTTCCGTCAAAGCGCCTCGGTCCCATGCGATGTGCGTGGTGGCGGTCACGACCCATCATCCCTATGTGAGCAGGTGCGGAAAGTGTGTCCCTCAGACTCACAGTAATCGCAGTATTCTTCATCCCAGGTCGGCTCGCATTCGTACAGCTCTCGGCTCAACCGGTCGTCTTGAATCGTGGTGTTCGTGGCGGTGGCCATTACGAAGCGTCGGTTGAGGCAGCTTGAATGTGGGTGATGCCGTCGACGGTTGCATAGACCTGGTACTGGTAATCGTGAGCGCAAACCATATTGCCGTCACTGTGGACGTACCGGAACCGAGCGGGGAAGTCGTGAGGGTTGCTCTGAGTCAGGTGAACCGGTCGATGGCACCAGTCGCACGTTCCGGCGAGGGGTTGCATCGTGCCGACGTTGGTTCTGATCGCTGGACGGTTAGCGTTTTCCACGGTGTCTGCTCCTGTTAGTTGGTACCTCTATTATCGTCCTCTATCCTCAAAGCTTTATCAACACCCGCCCAACTATGCCCGTCCGAAGGCCAGTAGCACGCCCCAAGTCGCTGGTCCCACGACACCATCGACGGTGATGCCCATAAGCCTCTGGACGTTTGCAACCGCCTCGTCGGTGGCGACACCGAAGGCGCCATCGACGGCAATGCGTTGGTGCCATTTCGTGACCAGGACGGCTTGCACGTCCTCGGTCCATGATGGGTTAGGCGGTGTTGCGATGCTAAGGGTCGGCAGTTGCACGTCGCCTCCGGTCGGGGTCGTGGTCGGTGGTGTAGGGGTTGTGGGGGCCGTGGGGGGCGTCCCGGCCACCTGGGCGCCCGCTATCGGCCCGTAAGCGGCTCGGACGGCTGCTAGGACGGCGGGGGTCGGTTTCGACCCCCACGGGGACGCACAGACGGCAGCGCAGACGAGATCGGCGGAACAGCGTGTGCGAATGGCTGCCAGGAGCGGGCTGTAAAGCCCGTTAGTGATGGTGGCCACGGTGGCGGCGATGCCGTCTGCCTGCGTTGCATAGTTTTGTACGCCCGCCGAATTGAAGTTGCTTGACCCGGGCCAACGTCGCTCGGTGTCGAGAAGGTTATTCTTGGCGCCACCGGCTGCCAGGATATAGGACCGTTCACTCTGCCCCCAAGCGACGACGGCCAGAACACCGTCCTGGTAGCTGGTGCATTCGGGGATAGCGTCGAGCAATAGCTCGGCCCACTGTGAACGTGTAGTCATTGGGAACCCGTTGCCTTATTCCGTAGGGCTCCAATCTCGGCTTGTAACTCCTGCCAAGATTTCACACTGATTTGCCACAGTCCTGTTTTGAACAAAATTCCATTGAACATAATCTGCCACCGGATTGCTCTACCGTCGTCGGTTATGTGCATTTCGACATACATTTGATCGGCGGGGTGGGCCGTTTGGATTTGGATGATATTGTTCCCTTGCTTTGGGGGTAGGGGGGAAAGGATTGTCGATCCGCCTTCGAGGCATCCAAGTAGGCGTTGGATCAGTTTGTCCGTCTCATCGAACATGATTTCTAAGGCGTCTTTTGAATCGTTCATCGGCTCCACATCCTAACGTGCCCGTCGCTATGTTGCCTGTTCATTCTAACCTCTTGCCGACGCTCTGCCCGGTTTCGGGGAGCGGGCTTCTCCACGCTGAGTTGTCCCGGTGGCGGGGGGTCCCCCGCTGCTACCTCCAGGGCGGTGGCGGCAGAGTGTGACTGCTCCCGCCACCGGAACAACTGGCGGACCCAATCTCTCACCGTCTGCGGCTCCGGGCTGTCTTCGTGGTCCGTTTCCGGGCCTTAGACGTGACCAGCCCCCGGTCAGAACGAGGTCGCTTCGTTCTGGCCGGGGGCTTCGATGGTTGCCCGCCACCCATGGTCCGTTTCATACTAGCAGATTCGGCCAGTTGCCAATACACGCACCCGTCCCCGGCCCTAGTGCGCAGCTTGCGGCCTGCTTTTCGGGCCGCATATAGCAACTGAGTTCGTATCCCCCTAGGGGTCTCGCCTTTGGCTAGGGTGTAGCGATAAACCTTCCCCGCCACGGCTGCGTCTACGTCTTCGTTGAACTTCGACCAGGCTTTACGGGTCAGGCTCGGGAGCTCTTTTTCCTTCGTCACATTACTCAACATCGTCGTCGTCTTCTTCCTGCTCGGATGCCCACCAGGGCATTTTGACTCGTTCTATACCTTCATTCTCCCACGCTAGTTTGTGTGGTGACGAAAAGCTACCCCCGCCCACCGGCAACGTCTCGTGAAGCCCTTGCCCGTCTCGGCACCCACGGCAAGACGGGTCGTGTAGTCGTTTGCCCGAAGGGCTCACGGCTATCTCTCGCCGTTCGGTCACCCATTGGCACCAGTTGGGCCACTGTCGGGCCGAAACGGTTGCGATGGCCATGCCGTGAAAGCGGGTAACATCGACGGGAACGGTTGCCTCGAACTTTCCCTTGGCCCATGCGTCGGTGAAGTCCTCCCGGCGTAGAACTTCGGTCCCGTCAGGATTTCGACCGACACCACGCACCTTCGGACTTCGCCATTTGGAGTCGAGACGAAGCCAATAGATACCACTTTGGACCCAAGTACCGGCGTCATAGCGGCCAACCTCGAAGTTCCCCAGGTCGTCACCTTCACTAGCAACGATCTCTCTGCTCGGCGTGCCCATGAATGAAATGCCATCGGTTTCAATGGTGACGAGAGAATTGAGCCGAGTTTTCGCCAATGTGTAGACCACGGCTCGGCATCGGCTGGTAATCCATCCGGCCCATTCCAACTGGTGATAGGCAGGCAACCTTCCATATCCTCCCCCTAATTGTTGGGCTAACTTTCCATAGAATGCGTTGAGCGCAAGTTTCAACGGCGTCCCTCGTCCCCGTGATTGCCGGTCAAGAATCTGTCTAGCGTGAAAGGCTTGCGGTACGAAGTCGAAAGGCCGTTCGTCCGTCGCCGGTTCGAACAGCCAACCCTCTACGATTTCCAAATCCCCCTCTGCCCACGTCTGAGCGGCGACTACTTCGGGCGCCCAATGCCATCCTTCGGTGGCGGCGGGATACCCGACGTTTCCTCGTGGGCTGCGCCAGTGGAACGGGTGAAGGTCGTTCACATGCTCAGCGCTGTACCGGATATGGAAGAGGCTGAAATCGGTAGCCTGTATCGGTTCGCCTTGCCATTGCCGCCATGTCCCGCCCGTCAGGGACGGCAGTTGCGTGGCTGCCCACGGGTAGGCACTACGAAGGTCCACCGTCCAGACGGGGCCATAGTGTTCACCGAACCGGTATTCTTCGATCCTCCCCCCAGCATAGGCGCAGCGGACGGCAAATATGATTTCGTCGGGGGTCGGGGCCTTGTGGTGTTTGATCCCGTGAGTGCGTAACAGAACGGCAGCCTTGGCGCCTGCGCCGTCCCATCGACTCTGCCCGACGATGCCCGCAGCCTCTGTGTCCTCTGCGTCGATGGTGGCCAACCTGACGAGTGCGGCTACCTCGGCACGGCAGTATTCGAGCATTAGGGGAATCTCGCTAAGGGTGAACGTCGAACGCTTGCCTTTGAACTTTTCAATGCGTTTCATTTCGGCTAGGTCTTCGGGTGGCAGGCGTGTCTTGCAAGCCTCTACAAAGGTCGATTGAAATGAACCTATAATGTCCCACAGAGTGACTTTGCGTTGCACTTCGAGGCAGCCACGCTCAGGGTTCCATATCTCTTCCCGCACCCCGAACTCGTGCCGTGGGTGGTAGGTGATCTTGTACCGTTTGCCGTGTTCGAAGTCGAACAGGGTGATGCGCCCTATGGTTGAGAGACGGCGGGCCTGGGCGGGTGTCAGCATCGGGTGAAGCACCATGTTCGCATCGTATGAGCCACCGAAAATGACGTGTACGGCTTGAGGATTCCGCTCTGCGGTAGTCAACATGAGCCGAAGACATTGGAAGGTGGGAAGTCCCTTCGGGTTCACGATGCTGTTACCCAACGAGTTTACTAACAGGACGTAGCGATGTACGCCCTTCACCGTGACGCCTTCGCCGTCCCAACCGACGAAGTCTTTTCGCCCCGCCTTAGTGGGCTGGGGTCGTCGGGGGGTTACGTGCTTACGTTTGCCTCGTGGTTTGCGTTCCCTCTTGCGACTGAATGCAAAGTCCTCAACGTCTGCGGGTTCGCTTAGCATGTCGCCTCTTCGGTTGTCGTTTCGAACGCTTGGGTGGTGTGCGTTTCTTCGGCGCCTCTACCAGGTGGCCAAACCGTGTCTTGGACGGGTACAGCCTGCGCCATGCGGCGGCGCTCGGGACCAGTCCCATTTCGATCAGTACCTTGGCCTTTGCTCCGTGCGGCACGCCGTCTTCGTCATATACGATAACGGGTTTTCCGCCTGACATGTGTACGGAGTAATCGTCTTCGTCGCCACGTTTGAACGCTTCGTAATAGTCTTTCGCTTCGTTCACAACGTAGGGGGTCTTCGTAAACTCGCCGATGCCTGCCCGTTGCCCGCCTGACGCTTTCAAAAAGAGGGGCGACGAGTTAGCAAACTCCATAGAGGTTCGGTAATAGGTGTAGCTGTTCATCTTGCCCGAAGGGTCGGTAAACCCACGTGCTCGGGCTAACTCCACACGACGGGCGTAGGTGTAAGCCATGACGGGAATGGGAGCGGGGGGCCTGACGCCCCCCGCTCCCGTTGTCTCAGGCCCCTACCGGCTTCGCAAAGCGATAGACGGTGTTGCCGTCACTGGTCGTGGATTCTCGCACCGTGAGAGCGGGAACCTTCTTCACCGCATGTTGCTGAAACCACAACAGGGCGGTGAGGATGTTCTGAGACCCGGAGGTCACTTGGCGGTCTTTCCCGTTCAAGTCCCGCACTTCGAGAAGTGCGAAAATGCCGGTGCCTCCTGCTACCTGGGACCGGAGCCACTTCCACCCGACAAGGGCAAAGGTAACCCCGACAAGGGCCGCTGTCGGCTCTGTACCGCCTAACAGGTCTTCGATGGTCTCGGCTTCGAGCATCCGTTTCGTGATGTCCCCGGTAACTCCGCTTGTCTTGCGGAGCGCCTTTTCGATCTCACTGTCGGCTACGGGGATCAATGTCCCCTGAGCAGCCGCACCGGCAGCGATATCGTCGGCGCTCGGGGGTCCAAGTCCGGTGGCACGTCGTGGCTTTGTGGCGGTGGGCATTACTGACCTTCTTTCATTGGTACTGACTTCCCCCCGACTTGGGAAGAAGACGCCTGTATATCTTGCGGTCTCGGGTGCGGGGTAGTGCAAGCGCAACTCCTCGTGGATGTGGAATCGGCAAGGTTCGCACGTTATGGCGAAACGGGATTTGGACGGGGATACAGGTTCGAGGATCATTGGAAGAACCGCCGTAGGGAATGCACTTGCGGGTAGGGGAATAGGTGACGAAGACACATGACACATGTCTGGTGCATCATTCCGAACCGTTCGAACGGTACGATAATCTTTGGACGTTTGCCGCAGTAACAGCATCGGGCTTTGAATTGCGAGAGGTGGTGAGGAAAGGCGCCGGGGTCATAGATACACCGTAGGTGTTTACGGTCGCTCATCGTGGCGACGCGCCCTCCTGAAATGATAATGAGCCCACGACACGGTGTGAACCTGCCATATGAGTTCGGTGAAACGGTTATAACAGTCCTCGCACACCCAACCACGTTTCCGCTCGGGGAAGAGGGACGAGAGGGGGCGCAGCTTTTCAGGTTCGGTGATGTGACGACACCGGGCGCAAAGTTCCCATCGTGTCGGTGCTGGGTGTGCGGGCATGTGCGACCCTTCTAAGTCTCCGGGGGGAGATCAGCGGACTATAACAGCGCCTGCTCCGAATCGTCTAATACGCTGTTCAACCACGCCCTTCGTCCGTTCAGGTCCGGTATCTCGGCCATGTCGAGACGCTGGTGTGCCCGGATCGCAAGACGAAGGCTCAACTGTACCCGTTTGCCCTGCGCCTCGAACCGGTCGTCGATCCGGTGCATGACCCTGGTGTGCAACCAATACAGGAATCCACCCAGCGCCACACAGCCTGACCAAATGGTACCGAGATCAGCCCAAGTGCTGAGCGTCCAGAGGTTCACGTCAACACGGCACGGCTAGTGTGGTGATCGTCGAGTTAGGGGCGGTGACGACGAGTTTCCCCGTTGCGGGGAGTCGGACGGTCACGACGGTGCCCGTTGCGATAGCAAGAGCAAGGGCGGTGCAAACCGCATTTTCGGCGCCCGTTGTCGGGCCGAAGGTAACGGTCACACTGTCGGCGGCGGTGGCTGCCAGTTGGACGTAAAGCATCAGGTCCACATCGCTGTTCGGCGCATAGGCAACGCCCGATACGATGGTCGGCGTCGTCGCTACGGCTGCCGCCTGCGTGTTCGAGCCAACACCTTCGTAGACAATGCCGCCGACGTGGAAGTCCCCCACAGTGGTATCGGGCGAGAGCAGGTTCACCCATGTGTCGGGGGAACCTGTCTTGATACAGAGCCACACAGCATCGCCGCTGGGGGCGGTTTGGTCTATCGACATGGTGCCTTCACCGACGTTCGACGTGACCGGCGTGCCGGTGATGTCTTTGGTCAGGGCGACATATTCGAGGCTATTGATTGGCATTTGCTTATCCTCCGATGGCATTGATGCCGGTTGAATTCGGGGCCGCAGTATCGAAGGCACTGGCGGGTGTTTGTGCCAAGGCGCTGCCAGAGCCCCCGCCCGCCTTCATGCTCAGGTAGACCGTTGCGGGTGCGCTGAGCGTCACTGTGCGGGAGAATGACACAGCCGCAGCGTCATAGGTGGCGAAGGCGGCTCCTGACGAACTATATGCCCCGGTCGGATCAGCTGAGTTAGGACCGATCCATGCGGTACTGACGCCTGCGTTTATGGAAAGAACCTGAGCGGTTATCAGCCAGTTTCCGGCTGGCAAAGCGAGAGATGTGATGTCAACCGCCGTTGCGCCCAAAGGTACATCGACGGCAATGAACGAAGAGAAGATTTGCGGTGAAGCGCTCGGTGCGGGGGGGTTCCCGTGTGAGTGCGTGTCCGGTGCGTACTTCGTTCCGGCCCCCAATGCGGCAGCCGTGCCGAAGCCTGCGGGACCCGTCACCGTTGTCGCTATGGCGGGAACGACGTAGACCGGTACTTCGAGGTCAGTTGTCGGCCCGTGCGGGTTCGTAACCGCAACCGTCGCCCCCGTGGACGTGACGAGGCTAATGCCACCACCGCTACCACCGGGCGGGGTGTAGTCAGCCATCGGACTTCTTTAAACTCGTCTGTCTGGCCAACGCAGCTTCGGCGGGCTCGGATCGGTATTCGATGACGTTGAGGCGACAAGTTGACCCATCGCCGGGTGCGAACAGCACCCACCACTCATTACGGCTTCGCACGTCGAGCGCAGCACCGGAGGCGACGTGGAACGCCGTCTCAGGAGCGGCCCCGTTGATCCGGTCCCGCTTGCCGAAGAAGACCGGTCCGGTCGCTTCGGCAGCGGGGGCGATAGTCGCTCGGGAACGAAGATCGTTCAAACCGAAGACCTGCTGGGCTTTACCGTCTTGCAAGAGAATCGACCACGCTTCGCCGTCATAGTTGCCCCGGTCGATGGTCTCGGTAACGGTGTGAATCCAATAGTGCTCGTGGCGCTCGTCCCCCCCCTCGGAACGTACCTTCGGCTCCGTGGGGACCTGAGAGGACGCCCCCGCCTCTGTGGGGACACTGGCCGTGTCGTCGATGCCCGTGGTCGCCGGGACGGCGTAGGGGGCCGCTGGGGCCTCTACGGTGGCCGCTCCACTCAAGACCTGCGCCTCTGCCTTCGATTCCTGCTCGGGGACGGAGGGAATCTGCGTAACCGGTAGCCGGTACTCTGCCCACGGGTCTTTTGCCATCACAGCCACCTCATCCGTTTGAGTGCTGTTTGGGAACGAGCACTAGCGATTCGCCGTTTGCGTTGACTCTGAGTTTCTACTAGCGGGTCACGTTTTTTTGGCAGGTTCTTTCGAGCCCTATAGTCCGCCACACTAACGGGACCTTTTTTCTTTTTGGCCATCACAACCGCCTTACTCTTTTCATTATGCGGCTCCCCTAGTCGCTGCCCCAATAGCGACATTCCCAAGCGGCGATTTTGCGATTCCGGCGAGAAGGATTATAAGCCCGACGAAGCCGAAGACGGCGGCAAGACCGAACAGCAACCACGGGTACATTACTTCGAAGATGTCCCCGGCTATATCAGCGAACAGGCCAGGGCTACCGGACCCGGCAGTCTTCGCCTTTACGTTCTTCTTCGCTTTGGTCGTCTTCTCGCCGACGTTCTTTTCACCGGATATAAAGGTTTGCGACATGACATCGGCGAGGGATTCGCCTTGCTCGGTCTTCTTCGTCGCCGCTATCTGTGCGACTTTCGGGATTACCTGCGCCGGTTCGAGGTCATAACTTTCGGCGATGGTGACAACTTCGCTGCCGTTCAATCCGGCAGCGGTAGCGGCGTGGCTCAACGCCTTCCAGGTGTCGTCGGTCTTCTTCGTGGTGGTCGTCTTCGTCGCAAACTTCATTCTTCCCTCTTCGGCGTGTCAGGCTGCGTGACAGGAGCGACAACCGAATGGCGACGACGGTTCCCGGTCAGGGCCTCCCGCCACGCAGCCCGAACTTGAACAAGATGGTACAGCGTTATCACGCTCGCCACCTTGACCCGGAAACGAAGAGACGAAGCCGCCACGGTCTTAGGCTCCCAACTTCCCTACAGCATCCACCAGAGGGCCGACAAGTTCGAGCACGGGGGCGACGGCATGAATGACCGTTTTGGCAACGGCTTCGATTTTCGTAAGCCGTGTTTCGACATTTTCTGCCCGTGTGGCCAGATCGCTCACAGCCTGACCGACTCCACCGGGGATTGTCTCTGCCGCCGTCACGACGGATGCCGCCTTATCGGCATTGGCTGCAATCGAAGAGGCGACACCGGCCACATCGTCTCGCACCCTTGCGACTTCACTCCGCATTTCCGTCACGGCGTCGGCAACGGCAGACGTGAACCCGTGGGCGTTGGTCGCAACCTCTGAGATAGCGCTGTGAAGAAACTTCTCGACTTCGGTCCACCCTTCGGTCACTTCGGCCACGATACCCGTACCGCTAGGCGCAAGAGCCGAGCCGCCAACCGGAACAGCGGTCGGGCTAGAAACCGTCGAAACCGGGGGGCTCGCCGCCGTCGCACCTGTCGGAAACGGGGCCGCTACCGTGCCGGTGTCCGTGGTCTCCGGTACCGAAGGTACCTCTTCGGTGGCTACGCTGTTCGCTTGCCCTGTCGGTGGCTGTTGCATCATTGCTCAACTTTCAGTAGGCCGGAACCTGATAGGTCCACGCTCGTCTTTGGGCATCCTAGCCCATCCGGTCGAACCGCTTACGGCCCCCTTCTTCAAAGCGTGTGAGTAAATGAGAATGAAGAAGATAGACACGACGGTGGTCCCGACAAGTGGCCAATGGTTACCGGCCAAGAGGCTGAATCCGAGCCCAAGAATCGCTGCGTTCACCGTTGAAATCCACATATATTTGCGGGCGCTTGCGGACTTCTCGGCGTCGGCTCCGAAGTTTTCAGCGGTCCATGGGCTTGACATCAATGCCGAATAGACTTCGTAGACAAGCCCTGTCGCTGCTAAGGCTAGGCCAACCTGTGCGGGGGTCGCTTTGGCCATATCACGGCACGCCTACAAAGAGCGGGGTCCCCGGCGTGGTTTGGCCACCGGGCGCTACCTCGAAGACACCGGGGGACGGTTGCGTGTAGACGGTCCCGCCCGCCGATAGGATTTGCTCGACGGTTGCGGGAAGACCGACGTACTCGTAAGTTTCACCCGAGAGAGCGGTAACCGGAGTCGAACCCTCGCCGGGGGTCCAATACCCGGCGTCCGTCTGAATCTCTGTGGAGTAGTTGGAAGGCGTAGTCGTCGCCGGGGCCGGTGCCGTCGTTGCCGGTGGGACGGGGGTCGGTGTCGTCGGCGCCGGAGTGGTTACGGACACCGGGGGTGCGGCAGGTGGATTCGGTGGCGCACCGACCGCCTCAATCGCAGCGTTCACAATCTCGGATTGAATGGAAGAGAGCACGCCTCCGGCGAGGTATTGGTTCAACGCAGCTTGCACTTGCACGAACGGGTAGCCGTAGCCGTTCAACACCGCCTCTGCGTTGGCCTCCCACTGTGCATTCGTGGTGGCCGCTTGAGCGTTGGCTGCCAAGCCCTGTTCAAGATAGTTCGTCGGTCCTGAGATACCCGTGCCGGTGGCGCCCTGCGTGGCTGTGGGTGTCTTGGCCGCTGTGGTTGTGGTGGTCTTCTTCTTTTGAAGGTAGACGAAGATCGCCACACTGACGACGGCAAGGGCTATCCACACCGGAACCCCGGCGACCTTTTGCGACAAAAAGTTTGACGGGGCCGCTTGCGTGCTGCCGTTGCCGCCACGGGGTAGCTTCACGTTCGACGTATCGGGCATGTCAACTCACAATGCTCACGGCGAGAGGGCCGTACTTCGTTGCCGCTGCGATATAGGCAGACTCGGCGGTGATGCCATAGTCGGCTGCGTCGGCGGGCGAAATCTGTATCGGGTCGTCCCAATCGTCCGGCGATTGCGTGACCATGTTGGGATAGATGAGCGGTGGCAGCTGCCGTCCTAGCTGGTGGTCCAATAGCGCACGGGGCACGATGTTGGTAGCGCCGATGTTGGGAACTTTCAACGATTGCGAAGGGTCTCGAACCGTCCAGTTGTGCCATGCGAGGACGGGGTTTGCGGGGTAGTCGTCCCGCCCGTCACCGATAGGTAAAATCTCCTGCGGGTTGGTTCCGGGGTCCGGGTACCGGGTCCGGTCGTTGACGGCGACAGGCCCCTGGTCCCAATCGACCAGGAATCTCGGCTGCGGCGGTTTGAACTCGTCGCTGCGGAGGTCTACGGCAACGTCACCGGCAGACGGGGTGGACGGCACATGCGCCTACTTCGCTGCGTTGATCGCCTGGGAGTAACCACCGGCGAGACTATTGATAATGCTAGCCGTCCCGCCTGCGTTGCTCACGAGAGCGTAGACAATCGCTAGAAAAGTGATACCCCCAACGATTGACAGAACCGAAGTCGGCTCTGTTATCGATTGCATTCCTGTCGCCATACCTCAACCGCCTTTCGCAAAGATGCGGGAAAACGCCCCCACGGCGGTCGTGTTCCCTTGTACGTTGCTCAAAATGTTTCCGATGGTGAGCAAGATCACGAACATAAGCGCAAGCTTCGGCTGGAATTCGGCGAAGATCAGGATGCCAAGCCCCACGACCCAAATCCCGGCCACGCTACGAACGAGTGTTTTGCGGTCGCTGCCCCCCACGATGGTCCGCCACATCGACCACATGAGGTTCAAGAACAGGAGCGAGACAACGGCGCCGTTCGAGGACGTGAACTTGGGACCCGACAAACTGGCCAGGTCCGAACGGATGCCGGGAAGGTCTTTCAGTCCCGGCACACGAGCTACCCCGACCGTCGTTCGCCGCTTGGGTTTCTCTGCCTTCACAGTCGTCGAGGACGGCGCCTGCGCATTCCAGCGGGCTTGAATGTCGGTGCCCTTAGCGAGAGGTTGCGATGCCTTCGGCATTAGAACCCCAGGAGCCCTTTGAAAACTTCGAGCGGTTCGCTAACCGGTGAGATAGCTTCTTTCCCGATGTCCTCAACGGCGGTCGTCAGGATCGCACCCACGGACTCCTGCGCCCACGGCCAAGTCGATGGCTTGAGAGGCTGCTTGAGCAGGTCATAACGCAACGCACCGAAAGGCGAGACGTATTGACCGCCGCTCATGTCCGTGATCAGGGTGAGCAATGCCGCCTCTGAAAAGAGCAGCGCAAGCCCGAACATGAGCCACCCCGCTATGAACATTGCTTCACCTTTCCGGCAGGTCACGCACCCAACGGTGGAACCTTTCGATATCGTCTTCCACGTAGTTCATGGCCACCCAGGCGACGAACGCAAGTATCAAACATGCGGCGAGAAGAAAACCGCACATGATAGCTAGGTCTTGGTTCATTCCTCACCGTGTGGTGGCGGTCCCCTTCTTCGCTGTTCCCAGCTTGCCCATGACCATGGGAAGAAGGAAATACCCAAGGGCGAGCCCGATTATGAGCCACATCCAATCGATTTTCATTGCTACCCTTTCACTTTCCTACAGAGGCTATGCCTCGGATACCGAACTTGACGTGAAGCATGACGGCGACCAGGAGCGCAAGGGCCACGATCACCGCAAGCTGCGTCGATGTGTCCCAGCGGAACGGTCCCATTTTCCCGTGTGCTGCGCTGGCGCTGTTTGCCGGTACGTCTGCCATTGATCGCCTTTCGCTTACAGGAGCAGAGGCTCGGGGAGCCACACCGAGGCGCTCGGGTCCGGTGCGATGTCGTTGGTCAGCACGGTGGCAGAGCCGCCGCCCCAGGTCCCTTGGAACCAGTAGTTAGACGCCTTGAGCGATGCCATCCACTTTGTGCGGAGGTCGTTCCCCCGCCATGCGGTCCCGTCGAAATCGTCGTCGAACGGGATCACGTAGACACCTACGTCCAACGATCCGGCGTAGTCGATCCCGGTGGCCGACAAGTTCCCGGCAAGTTCGAACTTGTCTTGCATCATCTTGCGCAGTAGCGCCGGGTAGACGAAGGTCCGGGTATTGCCGTCGATGGTCCATTGCGCCGGGTTGGGGAAGTTTCCGTCTGTGCGGACGCCTCCTGAGTCACGGCAGACAAAGATCAGGTTGCGGAAATAGTAGCCCTTTCGCACAAGCTGAAGTTCGTACTGCCCAGAGGGGATCGCCTCGAAGGCCGATTCCGTCCAATACTGGCGCAGCTTCCCACCGGGGGGTGTCTGCGTGAGCATATTGCCCGCCACGTCGTGCAGCGGGACGCTGTTCCATGCGTCGAGTTTCACCGTGAAGGTGAGCGACGGCAGCGTGTCCGGGGGCGTCGTGTAAACGGCGCTCGGGTCGCTGATGTAAAGTTGCACCTTATTGGTCGCTGCCGAGTTTTGGTTAGGCAGCGAGCCAAGACCGATCCGACGCACGACTTCGGCGGGAAGAAACACCCGGAACATGAAGTTACCGTCTACGTCGCCGCCGTTAAAGTCCCAATCCAATTTCGGGTCGTGGTGGGAATAGCCCCCGTACTTCGTCAGGTAATACAGGTTCAATCCCGTGTGAGGACCGACGAAGGGAGCGTTTACCGAGTCGGCAAGTTGCCCCGACTGAATGACGTTCCACGGTGCGTCTGCGGCGAACGCCACCGTCGCCATCCCCTTGGCGCCACCGCTGGCCGTGACTTCGAGCCACAAACCACGCAGATACCCAAGAGCGAGAATGTCGAGCGGCCCTATCGGGGTCACGCCCGCCCACGCTGCGAAGGGGATATTTTGCACACCGCCGAACGCTTGGATCAAGTCGCTCGAAGACTGTACGAACGGCAGCGCCATGGCCGACTGACCGGCTCCACGTCCCGTCTCTTGTGTACCCGGAGGGTTGGTTATAGAGGGAATCGGCATTGCATTTGACCCTTTCTAGGCGAGGATTCCGAACACACCGGCCCGGTCTCCGTAGTGGGCAAAGAGAATGTGCATCCACGCCCGTGTGAAGACGTAGAACACCACGAACCAGAGGTATTTCACGAACGGGCTCACGTGCTCGCCCCGCTTTCGGTAGGAACAGCCATCTTGTCAGGGTCCTCTTTTCGACTGAGTACCCCCTGACAGGGTGCTCGACTACCTCGTGGTCAAAACAGTATCACCCGGTTTTGTGGAAGTGTTGCCAGGCCCAAACAGCCGCCGCCACCAGCACGAAAAAGAGGGCGTAATAGACCATCCACCCTTCGAACCCGGCGACTGAGAGGTCAGGCAGCTTCACCTTTCCGATCTTCGGCATGTCCCAGCTATACCACAAAAGGCGCCGAAACGATGGCCATTCGGCCTGAAATGCGATTGATATACAAACACTCGAACTCTTCTAATGCCATCACCGCCGCCGACACAAGATCGGGGTCAACCTTCCCGCCCAAATCCCGAAGGATCAGCAATTCACGCCTGTCTCGAACTCCAAATATGAAAATGTGATGTACCTCCGACCAAACTTCACGGGGCACCCAAGAGACACGCTGCGAACCAACGACCGTTGGAATGCCAAGTGCCCGCCCTTGGAGAATGAGCATGACAACTTCTTCGGCAAGTCCGAGCGTTCGAGTCAAGTAACGGGCTTCGTCGATGAGTACCACACGTTGCCCCCGGTCTTCGGCCCCCGTCAGGAAAACCCGTTCGATGGTTTCACGCATCACCCGACGTTGACGGGCTACGTCTTCGGTGAGGTTCTTGATCGTCGGCCAAACGATCACCCGATCCCCCGGATCAGGGAACGGGTTGACGATGGTGCCCTTTGGCCACGCTTGCAGGCGACGGTAACCGTGTTCGACGAGGTAAGTGTAAATCTTGTCCCGTGGTTTCGTCGCTAGAAATGCCACCCGTGGTTGCTTAGGCAGTATCGCAACTTCGAGCGTCGATTTACCGCTGCCGATTGCACCGACTACCGATACCGACTGTTCGGGTCCCCACTTCCACCATTCATAGAACGTGGCCCATGCGAACTCATCGACCGCACCTTCCCACTCAGCCGGTACCGGGCTCATTCGGCGTCTCTTCTCCGCTCGTCTCGGGATGCTCCATCCCCCCGGCGAAGATCGGAGCACTGGCCACCAGCTTAGCCAACACATCTTCGGGGACGCCTGCCATTGCGTCGGCTATCTTCTTTTGGTCCTCTTCGGGGAGGTTTTCGAGCGCCGTGCGAGCGCTGTCCACATAGTCCTCTACCGCTTGCGCCTCCGCTCGTTCTTCTTCGGTGTCGGCGACGATGGGCAACGACGGGATATCGGTCCCCGGCATGAAGCGGAGCCCGCCTGTCACTGTGCGCAAGAATCGGGAGTCAGGACGGTGGTTGGCCATCATCGGGACCAGCATCGCAAGAGTGGCGATAATTAGTTTGGCCGTAGGTGAGTCGGCCATTGAGATCGCTGCCAAGAACTTGTAAACGGTCTCGTTCTGTAGGGCTACCTCGTCGAGCGCTTCGATAAACGGTGGGATGCCCTGTTGAATAACCCGCCCGTCGTATTGGTTCCGTGAATAGACCGCCAAGCCCAATAGACTCAGCCACGGGACAAGCCCCCCGGCTATCTTCGGCTTGCCGTGGACGACGACACCCGGCGTCGGGGCGTCGTCTGTGACTTCTCCCCGTTCGGTCGTGGTACTTGGCGACGGCCCCCCGTCAACGGGTGCGTCAGAGCTATCGTCGCCTCTCGGCTTTGGATGCTTCGTACGGACGTGCGCTGCCATCGCACCGAAGGAGGGGAACGAATCGCCGCAAACCTTGCACTTCGCCGGACCTGTCGGCCAAGCCATTAGAGGAAACTGATCCTACGCTTGGCCGTGACCGGTTCCGCTACCGTCTTCTTCGTCGGGTTGGTGGGAGGCTTGGCCGGATCGGCCACACCACTATCGTCGGCGCCAAGGTCCAAGAGGTCGGCCAACGATTTGGCCCAAGCCTTTGATGTCTTGTCCACCACGGAATCAATCAACTCCCCCAACGTGCCGAACTCGTCTTCGGTCGGCTCGGGGGTCCCTCCGGTTGGGTCCGCCATCACTCAGTCCTTTCCTGCCATCGCACGCAGCTTGCCCCGCATGTCGGGATACTCAGCGTTCACGGCCATAGCTACCCGCCGCTTCGTCTCATCGTCACCGTCAACGGAAACTCGTGAGAGCGCATCCACCGCATGAGCCTTATTGGTCTTCGGACCTCCCGGCAATTCACGATAGGGGTACTCTCTCGACTCAGGAATGGCAAACGCAGAGTCAGGAAGGGCGGTGCGTTGCTCTGCCGTCAGCCTGGCCACGGCTTCACCATAGCGCTAGGCTCGGGACCATGACCATCACACCGACCGATCAACCGCTACCACCAGGGATAAAGGCTTACCGGGCAACCGATGAGTGGCCCCTGCTCGTCTCTGAGACAGCCCCCAGGGGAACCATCGGGGTCATGGTGTGGGAACCCCCTTTCGCAGCCGTGCTCGCAGCCATGCCGACGAAGATGCTGGAAACCATGATCGCTGCGGCGGCAACGGAACTCGGCGTCGATGACACCATGCACATCGAACGCAAGACCGTACACGACACGCATTTGGTCTTCTTCGTGAAACCCGACTAGCAATGGCGACCAAAGTCCTCGGCCCGTACAATCCCGACCCTACTGTCACCGGGAAAATCGGCATCAAAACCGACTGTCCATTTCAGGGCCAGGGTTTGAATAAGTGGAAGGCGTTGATTCGTAATGTAAGTCCGTGGCCGCTTATCGCTAACGCTGGTGTCTTCACGTTCTGGCTAGGACCTTACGAACAGGATTACTACGAGTTTCCTGCCGGACTTCAATCCTTTACTCTCTTCCCGCAAGCTATATCGCTGTTTGCAGGCTTCAACGTAACGGTAGTGGGCTTCGTCCTAGTTACGGCATTCGATCAGTCGAGCGCATACGATGGCGCTTTCCCGGTAGCACTCAGCCCCCCGGCCATCGAAGTCAACACCGGAGCGGCACCGGGAAAGTTCAAGGCTTCGATACAACTCAAACAAACCGGCGCTCCGATCCACTACGCAACTTCGGTTCCACTTCTCGTCGGCGCCGCATGTCTTGCCGATCCGACCAATACTGCAAAACTCTACGTCGGCGGTTCAACGGTCTCGAACACCAGCGGCTATTTGAGCCCCGGCCTCGGACTCGTCTATCCGGTAGACGATCTAACCGACCTTTACACATTGGGCACAGCGGGGGACATCCTCTCGGTTTGGGGGTTCTAATGTCACTAGCACCGCCGCTTGGGCTATTCGGTGGCGCAGCAGCCACCGGCCACAACATCCAAATAGACGGCTGTGAGTTTGACCTGTTGACGCCAATGTCACACATGACGCCAACGACCGTCGTCCCTCTTGACGTGGTGACGCTGGCACACCCGCCAGCTTGGGGAACCTTGAGTATGCCAGCATTCCTCTTCGGAGCGGGCGACTCATACGGGATAGTCCTGAGAGCCCCGTTGACAACTTCGGTCACACTTGTGAACTTTTTGATTGCCGTTTGGGACGAAACTCTTGCCAACTATGTGCAATGTGAGCTAGGGGGGACTCCCCACATCGCCGCTGGAACCAGCTATATGCCCCCTCCAGCCGTCTACATGCCGCTGGTGCCAATCGTCGGTACCGATCTTTCCTTCGGCGCCAATGGGATCGTGAGCGCTGCCGGAGGTCTATATGCCGGAATCTTCAGCGTCGGCCTCAAAGTGCCGTGACATCCCTGCTCATGTCCCGCTACCTCACATGGGCCGACGTGTACGAAAACGCAGCTTGCAAGGAAACCCCACGAGGTTTCTTCTTCCCGACGAACGAAGAACCATGGAAGGCACAGGTTGCCTTTTGCCGCCAGTGTCCCGTCCGTCTCCGCTGTCTCAAGATGGCGATAGACGACGGATTGAATTATGGCATCTTCGGCGGGCTCAACGCACGACAAAGACGGGACAAGAGTCGAGTGCGAAGGGAGTACCTGCAAGATGTCAGCTAACCCCCTGTCGAATAACAGGCTCCTGGTGCTCCGGTGCATTTGTGACCATCCGGGGACGACCATCGTCACCCTAGGCCGCTACATGCCTCCAGAAATGCCACTAGGGACCGCCCTGAGGCAGCTAGGCCCACTCTGTGCCGCAGCGCTGATCCACGTCCCCCGACAGGACGAGAGGCGCTACTACATCACCACAGCGGGGCACGCAGCCCTGCGAGCGCACCCACCACCCGGCCCCTTCTCAGCAACCCCGTTCCGGGTCCCGTGCGGAGGATGCACGCAGATAG